>Ga0182012_10003078_pt1 | contig 17835 bp, 10 predicted proteins | sample 612S2SmetaG_FD_120486 | JGI IMG/M metagenome (GOLD analysis project Ga0182012, IMG submission 120486) | Permafrost microbial communities from Stordalen Mire, Sweden - 612S2S metaG | ecosystem: Environmental > Terrestrial > Soil > Wetlands > Permafrost | place: Sweden: Stordalen | collected...
CTGTTCATCGCCGACACCAATGTCACCGAGATGCCGGAAGCCGATGAGTTGGTCGAGATCGCCATCGAGGCGGCGATGAACGTCGCGCGGCTGGGCTTCACCCCGCGCGTCGCGTTCATGTCCTATTCCACCTTCGGCAATCCGATGGGCGAGCGCTCGACCAAGGTGCGCGAGGCGGTGGCGCTGCTCGACGCCCGCGGCGACGTCGGCTTCGAGTACGAAGGCGAGATGCCGCCGGAACTGGCCCTCGATCCGGAGCAGCGCGGCAACTACCCGTTCATGCGCCTGACCGGGCCGGCCAATGTGCTGATCATGCCGGCGATCCACTCGGCCTCGATCTCCACCAAGCTGGTGCAGGCGCTGGGCGAAGCCACCGTGGTCGGCCCGATTCTGCTCGGCCTCGCCCACTCGGTGCAGATCTGTCCGCTGTCCGCTTCAGTCTCCAAGATCCTGAACATGGCCATGATGGCCGCCTACGACCGTCCGCTGGTCGAGGCGGCGGAGGGGTGAGGGCCATGGCTTTATGAGAAGAAAAGCGCGCTAGCCGCACAACCTCGCCATCACCCCGGCCGGAGCCGCGCAGCGGCGGAGAGCCGGGGCCGGACCGGCGGTAACCCAAACGACTTTCCAGTTCAGCTGTGGCCCGTCTGGCCCCGGCTCTCCGCTTCGCTTCGGCGGGGGTGACGGATTGGAATGTCTGCTCCAGGAACGTCCTTATGCCCGCCGCCATCGGCATCGATTTCGGCACCACCAACACCGTCGTCGCCCTGGCCGGCGAGGACGGCGCGCGGCTGGTGACCTTTCCCCGGGACGACGAGAGCATCGTCGCCTTCCGCTCGGCGCTGTCGTTCTACGCCCCGGCGGACGATCCGGACGCGCGGGTGGTCGACGCCGGGCCCTGGGCGATCGACGCCTATGTCGAGGAGCCGCTGGAGACCCGGTTCATCCAATCGTTCAAGAGCTATGCGGCGAGCCCGCTCTTCACCGACACCCATGTGCTCGGCCGCCGGTTCCGCTTCGAGGACCTGCTGTCGGCCTTCCTGCTGCGGCTGAAGGAGCACGGTGGCGGCGACTTAGCCACGCCGCCGACCAGGCTCATCGTCGGCCGACCAGTCAATTTCGCCGGTCTGCAGCCGGATCCCGACCTGGCCCTGCGCCGCTATGAGATCGCCTTCGCCCGTTTGGGCTTTACCGACATCCGCTACGCCTATGAACCGGTGGCGGCGGCGTTCTTCTTCGCCCGGCAGCTGATGGAAGACGCCACGGTGATGGTGGCCGATTTCGGCGGCGGCACCAGCGACTTTTCCATCGTCCGCTTCGCGCGGCAGGGCGGCAAGGTGGTCTCCAAGGCGCTGGCCAATTCCGGCGCGCCGGTGGCCGGCGACGCCTTCGACTATCGGATCATCGACAATCTGGTCTCGCCAGAGCTGGGCAAGGGGTCCAGCTACAAGGCCTTCGATCACGTTCTGCCGATCCCCCAGCGGTATTTCTCCGCCTTCGCTCGGTGGGAACAGCTGGCTCTTTTGCGCGCGTCGAAAGACATGCGCGACATCCGCGGCCTGAAGCGCACCTCCCTGGAGCCGGAGAAGATCGCCCGACTGATCGAGTTGCTGGACGACAACCACGGCTACCGCCTCTACCAATCGGTGTCGCGGTTGAAGGAGGCTCTGTCAGGCGCAGGCGAAGCGGAATTCCTGTTCGAGGCCGGCAGTGTACGGATCGCCAAGACTGTCCGGCGGGCCGACTTCGACCGCTGGATCGTCCCGGAACTGACGACCATCGCAGCGGCGGCCGACGAGGCGCTGGCGCGCTCGGGCCTGAAGCCCGAAGCGATCGACCGGGTGTTCCTCACCGGCGGCTCGTCGTTCGTGCCGGCGGTGCGGGCGCTGTTCGCCGAGCGCTTCGGCGAGGCCAAGCTCGAGAGCGGCGGCGAACTGGTCTCGATCGCTTCTGGCCTGGCGCTGATCGGGGCGCTGGAGCGCAACGAGGAGTGGGCGATCCCGGCGGGTTAGCTGCCGTTCTTCAGCGTCGGGCTGTCCGGGTCGAACTGGGCGATCGGCACGACCGTGATCCCCGGCACGGACGTGGTCAGGGTCGGCAGCATGGTCTTGCCGTCTCCTGCGACAATGACGCTGGCCCGCGACGGATCCAGCACGTCGCGGGCGAAGCTCTGCACCTGGGCGGGGGTCACCGCCTCGACCTTGTCGGTGTAGGCCTTGATCTCGTTGAGATCGATTCCGTACAGGGCCAGGTCGCCGATGGTGTCGCCAAGCCCGGCGGCGGTGCCGAGATTGCGGCCGTAGTCGCCGACCAGGGACGCCTTTCGGGCGGTCAGTTCAGCGTCCGAGGCCGGCGCGGCGGCGAGACCGGCCATCTGGCCCTTGATCAGATCGATCACCTGGGCGGCGGTCTCGTTGCGGGTCTGAGCCTGGGCGGTGAAGGCGCCCAGGGTGCGCCGGGGGCTCAAGGACGAGCCGGCGCCGTAGGAGAGGCCGCGTTTGACCCGAACCTCCTCGTTCAGCCGGGCCGAATAGCCGCCGCCGAGCACGGCGTTGGCGACCAGGCCCTGGTAGTAGCGCGGATCCGTGCGGGTGATCGCCGGCTCGGTGACCACCACGGCCGCCTGGCCGGTTCCGGGCAGGTCGATGGCGAGGTTGCGCGGCGGCGCGGCGGTGTGGGCGCTCGGCGGCGGAGGCAGCGGCGCGGCGGGCTTGGCCCAGTCGCCGAACACCCGCTCAGCCAAGGCGAAGCCGTCCTCGGGGGTGATGTCGCCGGTCAACACCAGCACCGCGTTGTCCGGCCGCCAGTGGTCGCCGTGGAATGCGGCCAGGTTGTCGCGGGTCAGCGCCTTCAGCGAGGCCGGATCGCCGCCGGCGGCGTGGCCGAAAGCGGTTCCGGCGTAGACCACCGGCGCGGTGGCGAAACTGGCGACCTGCTCGGGGTTGCCATAGGCGACATCGAGCCCGTCGAGGGCTTCCTTGCGCGCCCGCTCCAGCTCGGCCGGCGCGAAGATCGGATGCTCCACCGTGTCGGCCAGGATCGGCAGTGCTTGAGCAAGCCTGTCCGGCATCACCGACAGACTGACCGAGGATGACTCCCAGCCCGACTCCGAGGCCAGGTTGGCCCCCAGCGCTTCGGTCTGCCGGGCGATGTCTCGCGCCGACCGCGTGGTGGTGCCTTCAGGTACCAGGTTGGCGGTGAGGTTGGCGTCGCCGGCGAGACCGCTGGGGTCGTCGGCGGCGCCGGACATGACCATCAGCTCGGCGGCGACCAGCGGCAGATCGGTGCTGCGGGCGACGATCACGCGAAGGCCGTTCGGCAGGGTGCGCTCGGCCGGGGACGGCAGCACCGGGGCGACCTGCTCACCCACCGGCGGCGTAGCGGTCGGCAGTTCGGCGGGCGGCGGCTGGGCGATGTCGGCGGAGAGCGCGGCGACAGCCTGCGGCGGCGTCGAGGGCGGAGCATCCGGCGCGCCGGCGGGCTTGGCGGTGTCGGACAGGTAGCGGATCACCTCGCGGCGGTCATCGGGGAGATACTCGCGTGCGACCCGCTGCACGTCGGCGGCGGTGACCTTTTCAAGGTCGTCGATGTCGGTGTTGGCCCGCTCGGCGCCCCCCTCGATGATCTGCGCGGCGCCCAGCTCATTGGCGCGTCCCTCGATGGTCTCGCGCTGGCGTACTTCGTTGGTGATCAGCTGGGTCTTGGCGACATCCAGTTCCGCCTGGCTGACCGGCTTATCGCGTAGGGACGCGACCTGGGCGCGCAGGGCGTCGGCCAGTTCGTCCGGCGTATGGCCCTGGGCGGCGACCGCACCGACGTAGAACATTCCCAGCTGGGCGCGCAGGTCGGCGCTGGAGAACACCTCGGCGGCGATCTGCTTGTCGTAGACCAGGCTGTCGTAGAGCCGCGACGACTTGCCGGCGGTGAGGATCGCGTCCAGCACCGTCAGGGCGGCGGCGTCGGGGCTGGTGGCGTTGGGGGCCAGCCAGGTAATCGCCACGGCCGGCAGCGGCACGTCGGGCCCGTAGCCCGTGACGGTCCCGGGGCCGGTGCGCGCGGGCTCGACGGCGGTGACCTTGGGCATGGCCGGCGCCGGATCCTTCAGCGGGGCGAAATATCGCTCGATCCAGTCGTTCAACTGCCTCTCGTCGAAGTTGCCGATCACCACCAGGGCCGCGTCCTCGGGGCGGTAATAGGTGGCGTGGAAGGCGCGAACGTCATCGAGGGTCGAAGCGTCGAGATCCTCGATCGAACCGATCGCCGAGCGCTTGTAGGGATGCACCTGGAATGTCGCGGCGGGGATAAGATAGCGGAAGAAGCGGCCGTACGGGTCGGCCAGCACCCGCTGGCGCAGCTCCTCCTTCACCACCTCGCGCTCGGAGTGGAAGTTGGCGTCGTCGACCTGCAGGGTGCTCATCCGGTCGGCCTCGGCCCAGATCAGCTGTTGCAGGTGCGAGGCGGGGATCACCTCGTAGAAGGTGGTGTTGTCGTCGGAGGTGAAGGCGTTGTTCATGCCGCCGACGTCCTCGGTGAGCCGGTCGAGGCCCTCGGAGGGGATGTCTCGGGTGGCCTTGAACATCATGTGCTCGAAGAGGTGCGCGAAGCCGGAGCGGCCGGGCGGATCGTTCTTGGCCCCGACGCCATACCAGACCTGCACCGTCACATTGGGCGTCGTGCGGTCCACCGAGGTGATCACCGTCAGCCCGTTGGCGAGGGTGCTTTTTTGGAAATGGATCGGCGGCACCGGCGAGGCCGTCTGGGCGTGGACGCCTCCGGCAACGACGGCGAAGCTGAGGGCGGCGGCGAGGGCGATGCGCGGCATGAAGCGTTCTCTGAGGACGAGGCGCTGATCCTTAGCACTCCGGCGGCGTCAGCGAACCTTACGGGTGTGTCATCCCTCGGCAGCGCCGCTGACCACCGGAGAAAGCCGCCCGGAATAGGCGACCAGGACGCCGATCCAGGAATGGGCGACGAGGACGCTGAAGCGGTAGGACCCGCCACGCTCGAATGACCGCGCGCGGACCTTGAGCCCCAGCCAGCCGGGCATGGGCAACGGGCCGAGCCGCCAGCCTTCCTGGATCCAGCGGAACGCGTCCGCATCGCAGGTGGCGCTGAACCGGATCGTTACCGGGCCGAGGCTCTCCTCGAATAGGCCGGGCCGGTCCGCCACCGCGCGCAGCCGCGAGCGGAACCGGCGGGCGCCGAAACGGCGGGTCCAGACCTCGCCGCCGGTAGCGGGCGTGATGCTCACGTTCGCCTCATAGCGGCCCGGACCCGGCAGACCGGCGAACAGCCGCGCCAGGGCCGCGAGCCCGCCCCGACCCCGGCAAAGCGCCCGGCCGGTGAGGTTCTGCGCGCCACCGCCATGTGCGGCACGGACCGCCGCGGGAAGGACGGCGAAATCATCGCCCAGAACCCGTGGAAACAGGTCCTGCGCGTCCTTCGTCCAGCCCTCGGATCGGGTCCCGATGTCGAGGTGCGCCAGTTCGGCGGTGATCTGGTCCAGATCGACGAGGCCGACGCAGGGACCGGCGCCCGGCTGGGTCAGCCGCCCGGCGACCAGGGCGCGCAGCACCGCCAGGGCGGGCGCGACCGGGACTGAGGGTCCGGCGTCTCGGGCCGCAGCCAGGGACCAACGGGCCGTCCGCGGCGCGCCGTCCGCCCCGACGCCCTCCGCCACCACGACCATTCCTCCGCGAGCCGCTCCCATGCCCACCAATGGCAGCGCCAGGAACCGCATCGGGCCGGCGAGCGGGCCCAGGCTCGGCAACAGCCGCAGACGCACCGTCCACGCCGCCAGCCACAGCAGCCAGTGCAAGAAGGGCGGCTGAACGCCGGCGTAGAACAGCGCTTCGCTGACGCCGCGACGGGGCAACAGATCAAGGTCCGGGGTCGCCGCCAGACTGACCACGCGGCTGCCCACGCCCGGCAGATAGAAGCGCTTCAGCCCGCTCCAGCCGGCGCGGTCCGTCCAATGACCAGCGATGAGACAAGGTGTCGGTTGGCCGGCCCAGGAGAGAATGGCCCTGGTGACCGAGCGCCCCGGGACCTGGGCGCCGGGAACGATCGCGGCCCAGATCCGATCGGTGCGCCGCCAAACGGCGGTGATCCGGTCCAACGACGCGCCGGTGATCGCCGGCGTCGAACTGGCGCCCGTCACCGCGACCACGCCCCGCCGGCGCGCCAGATTGTCGAGGCGAGGTCCGAAGCCGCCGACATAGTCCCTGGCGTCCGCCAGATCGATCCAGTGGGCGCCGGCGTCGATCACCGCGTGAGCCAGCTCGAGGCCGGCGCCCTGAAACGGCCCGGCCGCATCGATCACCGCCCAGGGCGCCTGCGCCAGCACCTCGGAGGGTCGATCGCGATCGAGAACGGCCAGCGACACTCGGGCCAGTCCGCCCGCTGCTGCAAGCTCGGCGGACAAGGCCGCCAGCGGTTCCGATCGCCGTCCGCCTAGCACGAGGTCCAACTCCGGCCACAGCGCAAGGCGCGCCGCCATGCGGCGGCCAAACATCCCCGTCGCGCCGATCAGGACGACCCGCCGGATCAAGCGGGCGGCGCCGGACCGGGCTCGCAGGTGTCGGTCTCCACCTGGTCGTGCTGCTGCAACTCGCACACCGCCCAGCCGGAAGCGTTGCAGGCGCCGCCGGCGCAGTTCCATCCCGCAGCCTGTGCGCTGGCGGAGACGTACCGGAACAGGGTGCCGGAGCCGAACCCCTGGCAGAGCTGCTCGGCCTGCGGCTTGGCGGCGGCCAGAGCGGCGGCCTTGGCGGCGTCGCTGGCGCCCGAGGCCGAGACATAGAGCGGGAGTTTATGCTCCACCGGCGACCAGACATCCCGGTAGCTGACCTTCTTCGCCGCCAGCAAGGCCACTGCCTCGGAACGATAGGCGCCTTCCGGAAAGCGGTTGATGTGCGCCTTCAGCGCCTCGCAATCGCCCTTCGGCCGGGCCGCCCAGGCGAGGCGTTCCTCCTGCGTCGGCCGGTCGCCCAGGTGCAAGGCGCCGCAGATATCCGACAGGCTGGGTTGCGGCCCGGGCATGGCGCACATCTTGCCGGTGACGCCGAAGGTGTTGAAGCCGAGCAGGGCGACGCTGGAGAGAAAGGCGCCGGAGGTGGCGCCGTAGATCGCGCGCCGGGCGATCCGCGCCTTCGGGCCCTGCGGCGGCGGCGGCGGCGCGCCGGCCATCTTCGCCTTCACCGCCGCCACCAGGTCCTTGAAGTAGGGGTCGCGGATGCTGCCTTTCCAGGCGGAAAGGTCGATCGCCTGCACCTCGCCGAAGCCAAGCGGCAGGGGGATGTTCCGATCCAGTTTCACCGGCACCAGGATGCCCGCATGCATCCCGCGCCGGGCCTCGTCGCGGACGAAGCCGCCCGCGTCGCCGACGCTGCCCTGCGACCAGCAGACCACCACGCAGGCCGCCTCGCCGAGACGCTTCTCCAGCTCGTTGTGCCAGTTCTCGCCCTGCACCAGCTCAGGGTCCCACCAGACCTCGACGCCGGCCTTCTGCAGCCCCTTGGCCAGGACCGAGACCCGTTCCTCGTCCTCGCGCTTGTAGGAAATGAACACATAGCTCATCGGGCGGTCTCCTTGGCCGCGTTCTGTTCTGCCTCGTGCATCTGGCCCTCATCGGCCGCCGCCAGCAGGCTCTTGGCCTGCATCATGTGCATCTGAGCCACGACATCGGCCCAGCGCACCCCCGAGCCGTCGGTCTCCGCCAGCTTCCAGAGCGCCACGGCGACATCGCGCTCGCCGCGCGGGTCCGCCGCCGCCAGGGTGCGGGCGATGGTCAAATCCTGGCGGTAGTTGGTCAGCGCGGCGGCCGCATCGCCCTGCTTGCGGGCCAGATCGCCCAGTTCCTGCAGGCCGATCATCAGGTCGCGCTGCGCCTCGTTGTCGCCGGGCGCCCGGGCGGCCAGACGGCGGGTGACGTCCAGCGCCTCGACGAAATCCGCCTTGGCCTCGGCGAGGTCGCCGGCGGCCAGGGCCATGTCGCCCAGCTTGCCGACGATGACCTCAAGATTGCGCGCCACCCGGGCGTTGCTGGGATCGGCGGCGGTGGCCTTGATGAGGATATCCCTGGCCTCGCCATAGGCCTGCTTCGCACCGGCGAGGTCCTTCTGCGCCAGGCGGACGTTGCCGACCCGGCCGAGGCTCAGCGCCAGGCCCCCGCGCAGGGAGGCGTTGCTCGGATCGGCGGCGACGAGCTTGCGCACGATGGCCACGTCCTCATCGTAGGCCTGGGCGGCGCCGGCCAGGTCGCCGGCTTCGGCGCGCACGTCGCCGACCCGGTCGAGGATGCCGGAGATGTCGGCCTGCAGCCGACTGTCGGCGGGGTCGGCGGCGGCCAGCTGGCGGGCGATGGCCAGCGCCGCATCGAAGCTCTTGTCGGCGGCGGCCGGGTCGCCACCGGCCTCCTCCACGTCGCCGACCTGGGTCTCACCCACCGACAGGTCCCGGGCCAATGAGGCATTGCCGGGGTCGGCGGCGGCGAGCTTGCGGTCGATGTCGCGACCCTCGCCATAGGCGCCCAGCGCCCCGACAAGATCGCCCTCCTCGCGCAGCACATTGCCAACCAGGCCGACCGCCACCGCCAGGCTCCGCTGCAGCGCGATGTCGCCGGGCGCGGCGGCCGCCAGACGCCGGCAGATCGCCAGGCCCTCCTCATACGCTTTGCGCGCGCCGGCCACGTCGCCCTGGGCGTCCAGCACGTCGCCGACCTTGCTGAGGGCGATCCAGACGTCGGCCTGCATCTGCGGTACGTCGAGGTTGGCCGCCGCCAGGCCGCGGGAGATCACCAGGCTGCGATGGTAGCTATCGGCGGCGGCGGCGAGGTCGCCTTGCGCCCCCTCGACATCGCCCAGCCGCTCGAAGGCGATGGCCAGGTCGCGCTGCGACCAGGCAGTGGCGTCGGCGGCCATAGCCAGCCGGGTCAGCGCCTGGCCGGCGGCGTCATAGGCCTTGCGGGCGCCGGCGAGGTCGCCGGAGGTGACCAGGATATCGCCCAGCTCGGTGGAGGCGGCGGCGTGGTCGCGGTCAGTGGTGGCGGCGACGTCGGCCTGCTGGGCCGCATGGCGGGCGTCGGCGAGGCGGCCGGCGTCCTGGTAGAGGCGGCTGAGGGTGATCCAGTCCCAGGCGACGCCAGGGTCCAGCCGGGTGACGTCCTCATAGCGCGCGATCACGTCGGCGGTGGAGTCCTCGCCCTTGGCCCGGCCGTCGAGGGCGACGGCGGCGATCTCGCGGCCCCTGGCGGCGCTGGCGATGTCGGACGCGGTCTTGCGGGCGGCATCCTCGGCGGCGCGCAGCTTATCGAGGATGCTCAGCGCCTCGGCGACATGGCCATCGTTGAATTCGGCCAGCGCCTCCGCGCCCTGCGGGGTCGCGGCGATGTCGGTGACCGCGCCCCGGAACGCGGCGATCGCCTGGGCGTAGGCGCGATCCTTGTCGGCCAGCTGAGTGACGAACCCTTCCTGGGCGGCGATCAGCTCGGCCCGCTCGGCCTTGCCGGCGCGGACCTGGGCGGCCAGGGCGCCGATCTTGGCCTGGGCGGCGGAGAGCTTGACGTCGGCGGCGCGCACCACCGCCTCCTGGGTGGCGGAGGCGGCGAACAGGGCGGCGGCGATCTCGGCGTGCGGGTCGGCCGCGGCGATGGCCCGGACCGGGACGGCGAGCAGCAGGGACGTCGCGGCGACGGCGGCGGCCCAACGATGCAGGGGTGCAGGTCTCATTTCGCGACCTCCGCGGCGGCGCGTTTCTGGGCTTCGGCGAGGTTGGCGTTGTCGGAGACCGCCAGCTGCCCCTTCTGGCGCATGCCGTCGAGCTGGCCGGCGACATCGGCCCAATGAATCGGTGAGCCGCTCACCCCCGCCAGTTTCCACAGTGAGACGGCGACGTCGCGCTGCAGGCCGGCGTTGCTCGGATCGGCGGCGGCCAACTGGCGGACGATCGTCAAGGCCTCCTGATAGAGCTTGATCGCCCCGTCGTTGTCCTTCAACGCCGTCCGCACATCGCCGCAGCGATTGAGCGCGACAGCCAGATTGCGGACGGCCACCGGGCCCGGCGTCCCCGCAGCCAACCGCCGCCGCACGTCGACAACTTCGTCCAGCGGCTTGCCGGCGCCGGCGAAATCGCCCTGCGCCAGCAGCACATTGGCCAGCCTGTCGAGTGTTGCGGCGAGGTCGCCCTGCAGGGCGAGATTGGCGGAATCGGCGGCCGCCAATTTGGTGACGATGGCGAGGCTGGCTTCGTACTGGGTGCGTGCGGTGGGCAGATCCTTCTGCGCCAGCGACAGATCGCCGACCTTGTTCAGGTCCACGCTCAGGTCGCGCTGCAGCACCGCATTGGTGGGGTCGGCAGCGGTCAGCTTGCGCACCAGATCGACAGACTCTGCATAGGCCTTCGCCGCGCCCGCCGCGTCGCCGGCGGCGGAGGCGAGATCGCCCTGCTTGATCAAGCTGACGGCGACCGCCAGCTGCAGTCCGGCGTCGCCGGGCTGGGCGGCGCTGAGCCGGCGACGGATCGCCAGGGCCTCGTCGAAGTCCTTCTGCGCACCAGGCCGGTCCTGTGCGGTGAGCTGGGCGTCGCCGGCCCGCTCCAGGGCGACGGCCAGATCGCCCTGCAGCTCGGCGTTGGCCGGGGCGGCGTCAGCGAGCTTGCGGGTGGCGTCGAGGTCGGCGTCGTAGGCCTTGGCCTGGCCGGCGACATCGCCCATCGCGCCCAACACGTCGCCGACGCGGTTCTCGCTGATCGCCACATCGAGCAAGGCGCCGGTGTCGGTGGGATTGGCGGCGGCGAGGCGCTGGGCCACCGCCAGGCCCTCCTCGTAGTCCTTGCGCGCGCCGGCGAGATCGCCGGCGGCCACCAGCACGTCGCCGACCCGGTTCAGGCTGACCGAGAGATCGCGCTGCAGGTCGGCGTTGGAGGGATCGGCGGCGGCCAGCATGCGCGCGTCGGCGAGGCCCTCCTCGTAGCTCTTGCGGGCGCCGGCGAGGTCGCCCTGGGCCTTGGCCACGTCACCCAGCCGGTTGACCCCGACGGCCACGTCACGCTGGGCCTGGGTGTTGGTCGGGTCGGCGGCGGCCAGCTTGCGGCGGATGTCGAGACTTTCCTGAAAGTCCTTGCGCGCCCCAGGCAGATCGCCGGCGGCGCTGAGCACATCGCCCATTCTCTGTACACTGATGGCCACGTCACGCTGGCGGTCGGCGTTGCTGGCGTCGGCGGCGGCCAGGCGGCGGGCGATGCCCAGCCCTTCCTCGAACACCTTGCGTGCGCCGGCCTGATCGCCCTCGGTCGAGAGGACGTCGCCGACCCGGGTGTCCGCCACCTCGACATCCCGTTGCAGCGTTGCGTCGGTGGGATTCGCCGTGGCGGCGGCTCTGGCGACGCTGAGGCTCTCCTGGTAGGCGGCGAGGGCGGCGGGAAGATCGCCCTGTCCGACGGCGACATCGCCGATCTTCTCGACACTCACGGAGAGGTCCCGCTGCAGCACCGCATCGGTCGGGTCGGCGGTGGCGAGGCCACGCACTATGGTCAGCGCCTCCTGGTAGGCCTCCTTCGCGTCGGCCAGATCGCCCTGGCTGGCGAGCACGTCGCCGAGGCTGCCCTGGGTCGCGGCGACGTCGCTCTGCAGCTTGGTGCTGGTCGGGTCGAGAGCGGCCAAACGGCGGACGATCGCCAGCTCTTCCTCGTACGACTTTCGGGCGCCGACCAAATCGCCCTGCCCCACTTGCACGCCCGCCACCCGGTCGAGGCTGATGGAGAGGTCACGTTGCAGATTGGTGTCATCCGGGGAGGCGGCGGCCAACTTGCGAGCGATGCCGATGTCTTCCTCATAGGCCGTGCGGGCGCCCGCCAGGTCGCCCTGGGCCACGCGAACGTCGCCGACCTTTTCCACCGCCACCGAGACGTCGCGGGTGAGCACCTGGGCGGTCGGCGCGGCGGCCGACAGCCGGCGGGAGAGATCGAGCGCTTCCTGATAGGCCTTCAGGGCCGCGGCGAGGTCGCCCTGCGCCTGACGGGTGTCGCCGACCCACAGCAGGCTGACGGTCAGGTCCCGCTGGACATCGAGGTCGGCGGGCGCGGCGGCGCTCAGCTTGCGGCGGATGGTCAGGCCGTCCTCGAACGCCTTGGCCGCGCCGGCCAGGTCGCCCTGGGCGGTGAGGATCTCACCCTCCGTGTTCAGCGCCACCGACCGGTCGCGGTCATCCGTGGCGGTCTGGGCGGCCATGTCAGCGGCGTGCCTGGCGTCCGGCAACTTCCCGGCGTCGTGGTAGAGCCGGCTGAGCTCGACCCAGTCCCAGTAGACGCCGGGGTCCAGCTTCACCACCTGCTCGTAGAGACCGATGACCACCGGGGTGCCCACCTTGCCCCGATCGCGGGCCTCCAGCGCCAGTTCCGCCTCGTCGCGGCGGCGCACCGCCTTGCGGATCGCCTCGGCCTTCTGATCAGCGGCGTCGGCGGCGTCGTTAAGCTGGTCGACGATGGCCAGGGCCCCGGCTTCGTCGCCGTTGTTGAACTTCTGCAGCGCCGCCGCGCCCTCGGGGGTGTCGGTTATGTGGGTGACCGCGCCGCGAAAGGCCCCGATCGCCTCGGAATAGGCCCGGTCCTTGGCCGCCAACTGGGCGACGAAGCTCTCCTGCGCGGCGGTCAGCTCGGCGGCCTTGGCCTGGCCGGCGCGGACCTTGGCGCTCAGGGCGACGATCTGGGCGTGCTGGGCGGTGATCTTGCCGTCGGCGGCCTGTTCCAGCGCCGCCTCGGTGGCCGAAGCGGCGAACAGGGCGGCGGCGACCTCGGCGTGGGCGTCGATAGCGGCCGCGCCGGCCTGGGCGCTGGCGTAGGGGACGACTGCGAAGGCCAGCAGCGCCGCGAGGCCCGCGCCGGCCAGTCCCCTCGCTCTGGCGCCCCGGATGGTCATCCTACGGGTCGAAGACGTCGGGAAAGTGCTCGGGCCGGACCAGGGCCGCGCCGGTGGCCTGGCCGATCCGGAACAGCTCCGGCACCTGGGTCTCGTCGTCGAGCCGCGAGAGGCGGGCCAGCACCTCCGGGGTGAACGCCTCGCCGATATGCTCCTGCAGCCAGGGGCCCTCCAGCGGCGCGTCGTAGCGGACGAAAGTCCACAGCGGCGGATAGCCGGCGGGCAGGGAGTTCTCCAGGCCGCCGATGTCGCGGTTGATCGGCCAGCGCCGAGGCGACTCGCCCAGCCACTGCAGCACCGCGATGCCGAGCTGGCTGTTGTCGTAGGCGATCGAGGTGAGCGCGTGGATGGCCTTCCAGATCGCCAGGGTGGCCGGGTGCTGCACCCAGCCGGGCTTGACCGGATGCGGCTGGCCGGTGCCGACCGAGACGATCATCAGCTTGTCCGCCCCGGCGCTCCAGCCGATGCCATAGCCGGGCACCAGGGCTGCCATCGCCAGCTGCAGCACCGGATTGCCGTGCGGGGTCATGGCGCCGTCGAAGAATACCCCCGGCTCCCCCGCCCGCACCTCCATCTTGACCATGTCGAAGTAGAACGGCGCGGCGGCGCTGGCCTGAACCACCTTGGCCAGCGAATAATCCTTGTTGGCCGTGGTCAGGTGGGCCGGATCGGATGGGTGGGCGTTCGGGCTGCCGGCCCAGTAGCGCGCGCCGGGGCAGTTGGTCAGCAGCCAGCTGGAGCCGGTGTCGACCCGCTTGGCGACGGCGGCGAAGCCGGTCTTCCAGGCGGCGGTCTCCAGGGTGACGTCGCCCAGTTCCTCGTGGATCACTTCCTCGAGCCGCTTGGGGTCGAACCTGGGCTGGATCAGCGGAATGCGGAAGCCGCCGTGGCCGAACACCCGCGGCCCCAGGGTGTGGTAGAGCTTGCGCAGATAGGCCGCGTCGCGCCCCAGGGCCAGGCCGGCGGCGATGATCGCGCCGGTGGAGGTGCCGCCGATCAGGTCGAAATAGTCGGCCAGCACCAGATCGGGGCGGCCGAGCTTCTGGCGCAGCGTCGCCTCGATCCGCTCGATCAGACCCACCGCCAGGGCGCCGCGGATGCCGCCGCCGTCGATGGCCAGGATACGCCTGGGGCCGGGGGGACGATCGAACACCGAAGTCATGGCGCCAAACTAACCGTGCCGCGTCGCCGCGCAACCGATCCCGAGCGCGGCCCTCCAGCGGCGTTGCCGGTTGACCGCGTCGGGCCATCGCCCGCATGGTGAACACGGGTATGCGGGGGGTTTAAGGTCATGTGGCGAGCAGTGCGGGTGGTGGCGGTGGCGGCATTGTCGCTGGCGCTCGGCGGATGTCTCACCTTCGGTCGGATCGAGAGCCGGGGCACCTCGGTCAACGTCGGCATCGGCGCGATGCAGAACCGCGCCATCCTGCTCAATCTTGCCAGGGCCAGCCGCGGCGAGCCCTTGTACTTCCTGTCGATCACCCAGGTGCAGGCGCAGGGCGCCGCGGATCTGCGGTTCACCGCACCGGCGTTCAACCTGGGCGCCGGTCAGAGCCTGACACAGAAGCTGCTCGCCTTCAGCGGCACGTCCACCTACCTCGACAACAGCACCAACACCAACATGCAGGTGGGGGTCTACAATACCCAGGCCTTCTACTCCGGCATGCTGCAGCCGCTCGGCCTCGATGAGGTGGACCTGCTGCTGCACCAGGGCTTTCCCCGGGAGCTGATCTTCTACCTGGTGATCGACAAGGTGAAGCTGACCACGGTGGCGACCGGCAAGTCGACGATCATCTACAATGACCCGAGCAGCCCGACCTACGGGACCTTCAAGCTGGCCATCCAGGCGGCGATGGACCACGGCCTGACCACGGAAGTCTCCACGGAAGACGATCATGGCGGATCGGGCGCGCACGACGCGTCCGCTGGCGGCGACATCGCCCAGGTCACCCAGCCCCCCGGCGGGGCCGAGAAAGGGCCGCCGCCGCACGCCGAACTCTGCTTCGAAAGCGCTCTGGCCACCGACGCGGCGATGGCCGAGTTCGCCCAGCTGCAGGGCGAGGGCAAGGGGCCGAACTTCTGCGGCGCCAAGACCCACGGACCACAGCAGCTGACCGTACGGCTGTTCAACCAGGACACCGAGGTCGAGGTCACCACGCGCTCGGTCTACAGCATGTTCACCTACCTCGGGAACGTCATGAACGTGGTCGACTCCGGCGCGGGGACCCCGGCGTTGGTGGACTACGCGGGCGACTACAAGGCCACCAACCCCGCCGCCCTGCCGCCGGAACAGACGCCGGTGGGCCCGCTGATGAACGTCACCGCCAACGCCGGCCCCTACGCCGGCCTGGGCGACGACTGCTTCGTTGCGGTGAACTACGGCGGCCGCGGTTATTGCGTGCCGCAGAAGGGCTCGCAGGTGACCAAGGACATCTTCAACGTGCTGAGCGTGCTGGTGGCGCTGAAGCAATCCCCAGGCGACCTGCCGGCCACCCAGTCGGTGCTGATAGCGCCCTAAGGGTCAGAGAGAGCCTCACTTCACCTCTCCCACTTCGCGGGAAAGGGATAGAGGCCCACGGCGGCGGCCGGATCGTAAGGCGCCGAGTTATGTGTATCCCTCTCCCCGCTCGGCGGGCAGAGGTGCGGTGAGGGCTGGTCCGACTGGTCTCGATCAGTCCGCTAGTTTCACCAGCATCTTGCCGGTGTTGGCGCCTTGCATCAGTCCGACCATCGCCGCGCCGGCGTTGTCGATGCCGTCATAGATGGTCTCCTCGTACTTGACCCGGCCGTCCTTCAGCCAGAGCGCCATGTTCGAGCGAAACTCGTCGTAGAGGTGCATGAAGTCGGTGGCGACGAAGCCGCGCAGGTTCATCCGGCCGTAGATGATGTTGGATAGATTGTGCACGGCGGTGCGGGTGCCGGCGGCGTTGTAGCCGCTGATCATGCCGCAGACGGCGACCCGGCCCAGGGTGTTCATGCCCGCCAGCGCCGCGTCCAGGTGCTCGCCGCCGACATTGTCGAAATAGACGTCGATGCCCTTGGGGGTCAGCGCCTTCAGCGCCGGGCGGACGGGGCCGAGCTTGTAGTTGAACGCCGCGTCGATCCCCGCCTCCTCGAGCAGCCACCTGACCTTCTCGTCTGAGCCGGTCGAGCCGACCACGTAGCAGCCGTGGATCTTGGCGATCTGCACCGCCATCGAGCCTACCGCCCCGGCGGCGGTGGAGACGAACACCTGCTCACCGTCCTTCAGCTGACCGATGTGCAACAGGCCGCCGTAGGCGGTGAAGCCGGTGCCGCCGAGAGCGTGCATGTGCACGGTGAGCGGCAGGCCTGGCTCGGGCTTCAGCGGCTGCAGGCCCTTGCCGTCGGAAAGGAACGCCTCGCGGAAACCGAACCGGTTGGAGACCAGCTCGCCCTCCTTCAGGGCCGGATTGCGGGACTTCTCAATGCGTCCCAGCGCGCCGCCTCCCATGGCCTCGCCCAGGGCCTGGCCGGCGCTCATCCGCGGCCGCATGGCCGGGTCGACCGACATGTAGAGATTGCGCACCAGCACCTCCCCCTCAGCCGGATCGGCCAGGGTGGTCTCCACCACGGCGAAGTCGTCCAGGGTGGGCAGGCCTTCGGGGCGCTTGACGAGGTGGACCTCGCGGCTGGACGTGGACATCTCTAGCTCTCCAATCGGTAGGCGGCGCCGTCTCGCTTGACGTAGCCCGCGGTGGGCGCGGCGTAGTGGGTGCCGATCATCAGGATCGGCTGGTCGGCCCATTCGGCGAACAGGCGCGAGCGGGTGGCGGCGGCCGCCTTCGGGTCGCTGTCGAAACCGGGCGACCAGTCGGGGTGGGCGAGCTGGCAGGGGTGGTGGCTCATGTCGCCGGTGATCACCGCCTGCCGGCCCTTGGACTCGATCATCACGCAGACATGGCCGGGGGTGTGACCGGTGGACGGCATCAGGCGGATTTCGTCGGAAATCCGGTGATCGAGTTCGACGAACTCGGCCAGACCCGCATCGAAGATCGGCTGGATGGAGTCGTCCAGGATCGCCTGCTGCTCGCCGGCGCCGTCCGCCGCCCAGTGCTCGTACTCGACCCGGCCGACATAGTAGCGCGCCTTTGGGAAGGTCGGGGTCCACTTGCCGTCCGCCCCCAGCATGGTGTTCCAGCCGACGTGGTCGACGTGCAGGTGGGTGCAGACCACGGCGTTCACGCTCTCGCGGGTCCAGCCGATGCCCTCCATCTCGGCCAGGAAATTGGTGGAGAGCGCCCTGCCGCGCAGCAGGCTTCGCGGCTTGTCGTTGCCGACACAGGTGTCCACCACCAGGCGCAGGCCCGGCGCCTCGACCAGCAGCGCGTGGATGGACATCTGCATCACCTCGTCTTCGCTGACGAAGTTCGGATAGAGCCAGGGCGATTTGCGCAGCTCGGCGGCGGTCGCCTGTGGGATGAAATAGGCCGCGCCCGCCGGTGTCGGCAGGCTCATTTCGACTACGCGGGTGACCTTCACCCGCCCGACCTGCCACGTCAGCATGCGCGTCCTCCCGCGTTTTGCCGAGACCCTAGGCGCGGAAGCCGTCCCCCGCCAAGACTCCCCTAGGCCGTCGCCTTCGCCGCCGCGCGGTTCTTGACCAGGTCGTCGACCACCGACGGGTCCGCGAGGGTGGTGACGTCGCCTAGGTTGCCGATGTCGTTCTCGGCCACCTTGCGCAGGATGCGGCGCATGATCTTGCCCGACCGGGTCTTCGGCAGGCCAGGCGCCCACTGGATCACGTCCGGCGCGGCGAAGGGACCGATCTCCCGGCGCACCCAGGCGATCAGGACGGCGCGGAGCTCGTCGGTGGGCTGGCTAACCGCGGTCAGGGTGACGTAGGCGTAGATGCCCTGGCCCTTGATGTCGTGCGGGAAGCCGACCACCGCCGCCTCGGCCAC
>Ga0182012_10003079_pt1 | contig 17834 bp, 12 predicted proteins | sample 612S2SmetaG_FD_120486 | JGI IMG/M metagenome (GOLD analysis project Ga0182012, IMG submission 120486) | Permafrost microbial communities from Stordalen Mire, Sweden - 612S2S metaG | ecosystem: Environmental > Terrestrial > Soil > Wetlands > Permafrost | place: Sweden: Stordalen | collected...
AAAAGCTCAACATGGATCGTCGAGTCTTAGCTTGTGGCTGTTCGCTGGCAGCAGGAGTGAACTTCCTGCCGTGGACTGGGCCTGTCTTGCGCGCCTCAGCCGCTCTGCATGTAACGGTCCTCGAACTGTTCCAGCCGCTGGTGCCTGTTCAACTCGTGGGGTTGCTTTACGTCTTCGCTGTTGCCTGGATGCTGGGCAAGAGCGAGGAGCGCAGACTCGCTTGGAAGAGCGGCGCTCAAACCGAACAGCCTGTGAGCCTCGCCACGGCTATCGCGCCGCGCACTTGGATCAATGGCGCTCTTACCATCACTCTGATCGCCGTTATGGTCTCTGGCAAATTGCCCCCGGTGATAGTCTTCATGGTTGGCTTGGCTCTTGCTCTCACTATTAACTTTCGTAATCCTGCCGTGCAGCGCGAGCGGCTCGATGCGCATGCAAAGGCAGCCCTCATGATGGCCAGCATTCTGTTTGCGGCTGGAGCCTTCACTGGAATTATGAAAGAATCTGGCATGCTCACCGCCATGGCTAAGGCTGCGGTCGATATTGCGCCTCACGGTGCCGCGCGCCACATGCCTGTCGCCTTAGCCGTTCTATCCATGCCATTGACCTTGCTCTTTGATCCCGACTCATTCTACTTCGGCGTGCTTCCGGTATTGGCGGAAGCAGGAAAGCAAGTTGGTGTCGCTCCTATCCATGTAGCCCAAGCCGCTTTACTTGGTCTGCACACAACCGGCTTCCCCGTCACTCCGTTGACCCCCGCCACTTTCCTGCTCGTCGGCCTTTGCGGAATTGATTTGGACAAGCATCAGCGCTTTTCAATACCTTATCTGTTCGGAGCCTCGCTCGTCATGACCGCGGCCGCATTGATTTTCAGAGTATTTCAGTTTTAGAAATTTGGAGAAAACATCACATGAGACTTCGTACTTTTTCGATATTATTCAGCTTGGGCTTGGCGGCCGTATGCTTTTGGTGTCCGCTTCCTGCGCAGGCTCAGCTTTACGATTTCACCAAGCAAGACCTGATTGACTACACACCCCAGAATCCGTTTGATCGCTTCCCCGATGGTCGGCCCAAGATTCCAGAGAAGTTTCTCAAGCGAGCGCAGGAGTTGTCCCTCGAAGAGATTTGGCGCGTCTTGCCGGAAAAGGGCTACGCCAATCAGTTTGCCGATGGCTTTCTCATGACTCACCCCGAAAAGAAAATCGTCGGTCGCGTCTTCACCGCGCAATTCATGCCCATGCGTCCCGATGTCGATAAAGTCGCCGTCGCCAAAGCCAAAGCTAAAGGTCTGCCCGATCTCCGAAATCAAACTGTGATCGACATGTTGCAACCCGGTGATGTGCTGGTGATAGATCTCTTCGGCAAGAAGGTGAATGGTACTGCTGTGGGCGACAACCTTTTCTATTACATTTACAAAACCACCCACGGAGCAGGTCTCGTTGTCGATGGCGCCATTCGCGATCTGGACGGCATTTCCGAAATTGATATGCCTGCGCTCTTTCGATCGACTGATCCCACGCCCATCGGCAACGTCATGTTGACCGGTATCAACGTTCCGGTCCGCATTGGCAACGCCACTGTAATGCCAGGTGATCTGGCCGTCGGTACGAAAGAAGGTGTCTATTTCGTCCCACCACAACTGGTGGAACAAACGCTCGACGGTGCCGACGAAATTCACATCCACGACGAATGGACCAAAAAGAAATTCGACGAAGGCAAGTATAAATCCGCCGACATCTACGGTAGCCCTAAGGACCCCGCTTTGAAAGAAGAATACAAACAATATTTAAAGAAACGGCTGGCCGAAATTCGAGCAGGCCAATAACAAATTGATATGATGCAGCCATCCCCATGGTTGCGCGCCTAATTGCAGGTGTTTGTCTTTTTGCGGGCTACGTCCATTCTCAAAATGTTCCGGCGGCGGTTGATTACGACCGCCAAGTCCAGCCTATTTTTGCCGCCAAATGCTTCTCTTGTCACAGTCAAGAGAAGCGTTCCGGCGGCCTTTCGCTCTATTCCTATGAAGACGTTCTGAACGGCGGCCGCAATGGCGGAACCGTGCGTCCTGGCAAGAGTGTCGACAGCCTTCTCACCTTACGCGTGACCGGCGAAAACCAACCGCGCATGCCTTTGGTGGGCACGCCGCTCAGCAATGCGGAGATCGCGGTTGTTCGCGCATGGATTGATCAGGGTGCACGCCGCACGCCTACCTCGGCTCCGGCGAAAGGGAAGTGGGAAGCGCCGCTTACTCTGGAAAAACCGGCCGTTCCTCCAGTCGTTTGGCAGCAATGGTCCTCTCCGCTTGATCGCTTCACTGCCGCGTATCTCAAAGCAAACGGTAACGCTGAACCGCAGCTAATCTCAGATCGTATCTTTGCCCGCCGGGTGTATCTCGATGTTTGGGGATTGTTGCCATCTCCCAAAGAGTTACATGCTTTCTTAAAGGACCGTTCTCCTCAGAAACGTGAAAAGCTGGTGGAAAAGCTGCTGGCCAATTCCGATAACTACGCCCAAAATTGGATTTCGTTCTGGAATGATTTGCTGCGAAATGACGAGGGCGTGAACTACCACGCCGAAACAGCCTCCCGCAAGAGCATCTCCACCTGGCTCCTCACCGCGTTGCAGAATAATCTCCCGTATGACCAGTTTGTCTACAAGCTGCTCAATCCTTCAGCCCCTACCGATCCAGCCGGATTCTTGATCGGCGTCAATTGGCGCGGCGTGGTCAGTGCCAGCCAAACGCCGGCCATGCAGGCTGCCCAAAACACCGCGCAAATCTTTTTGGGCATCAATCTGAAATGCAATTCCTGCCATGACAGTTTCATTAGCAGGTGGAAGTTGAAAGACGCCTACAGCCTGGCCGGGTATTTTTCAACAGAAGAGAAGCTGCAACTCTTCCGCTGCGATGTGGCGCAAGAGCAGTATGCCTCGCCGGCGTTTCTCTATCCGGTTTTGAATCGCACTCCGCCCAGCGGCTCCGTCAACGACCGTCGCTCTACCGCCGCTGCCATTTTTACTGACCCACGCAACGGCCGTCTCTCGCGCACTCTGGTGAACCGCTTATGGCAGCGCTTGTTAGGCCGTGGCTTGGTTGAAAATCCCGATGAGATGGATGGCGAACCATGGAGTCCCGAACTGCTCGATTGGCTGGCCAGTGATTTCGTCGCCAGCCAATATGACATGAAGCGCCTCATCGCCACCATTCTCACCTCTCGCACCTACCAGATGCCCAGCGTGCCTTCGAAGGCTGAATCGCCTAAGCAGTATGTCTTCCGCGGCCCCGAAGTCCGTAGAATCACCGCCGAGCAATTTGCCGACGCCATCGGCTCAGTCACGGGCGAGTGGCACGTCTATCAAGAGCCTGATCCCGAGCCCGATCCCAAAAAGCCCCCGACCGACCAAGCCACAATCATTGTGCCCAAGCCAGGCGTTTACACGCGCGAATGGCGCGTCGCCTCCACCTCACTCACGCGCGCGCTCGGACGACCCATTCGCGATCAGGTCTATTCAGTGCGCGATGCGCAACCCACTACGCTACAAGCTCTGGAATTGGTCAATGGCGAACCGCTCACTCATTGGCTAAACCGCGGTGCGCGCAAGATGTTGAACGAACTTCTTCCCGAGCCCGCGCCGCTATTGGATCGCCCTCACAAAGGCAAAGGCCCCATGGCTTTTGAGATTGATATCTCCCAAGCGCAGAAACTGTGGCTGTTGGTCGCAGACACCGGATCCTATTCTCCAGAGAAAGTAGAAGCTATCTGGGGCGGCGTAGAACTCGTGGGCAAAGATAAATTTACCCGTCTCTCGTCGCTGAAACCCATAGAAGACGGCGGCTTGCGAGTGTCCTCTAATCCCATCGAACTGCCAGGCGCAAACGGTTCGGGCGTGCGCGTCAAAACGCCCTCGCGCTTGGTCTACGATATCAGCGGTCAAGGCTTCACCCAGATGCGCGGCCTTGTCGGCATTGAGAATAAAGACCTCACCAGCGATATCAATCCCAATCTCCGATTCTTTGTCTTTCAAACCGAACCAAATATGGAGCGACTGACGCAGGTTCTTCCCGCTGAGCCGGTACCAGCGGAAAAAGTGACTAAGTCTCCTGAAAAACTTATCGATCGCCTTTTCGTCTATTCCTTGGGCCGCGCACCCACAGCCGATGAGAAACATGCCGCCGAAGAAGCTTTGCTCGACGGCGAACACAAGAAGCATACGTCGGCCGATGGCTTAGCCGATCTGTTGTGGGCCATCATGATGAAGCCCGAATTTCAATTGATTTATTGAAAGAGAACACGATGAACCGCGAAGAAAAATTGATCTCCGCACGCATGAGCCGCCGCGGCTTTATGGGAACCACGGCTGGCGCCACTTTGGCTGCGCTCACCGCCGCCGAGCCGCAACTCTTGCGCGCCTCCACAGCGCCAAAACCCACTGCCGATTCCATCATCGTCATCTGGATGGCCGGTGGCATGGCACAGACCGAAACGTGGGATCCCAAACGCTACACACCGTTCGAACCAGGCGTCCGCACAGATCGCGTGCTCAGCACATTCCCCAGCATTGACACGGTTGTAGATAACATCAAGATCTCGCAAGGCCTGGAACGCGTGGCCAAAGTGATGGATCGCGCCACACTTATCCGTACCTTTCAAGCGGCCGATCTTGGCTTCATCCTGCATTCGCGGCATCAGTATCATTGGCACACCGGATACATTCCTCCGCAGCCTATGGCCGTTCCTCATCTCGGCTCTGTCATAACCAAAATTTTAGGACCTAGAAACGACACTGTGCCGCCCTTCGTTGCTGTTGGGCAGAATCTGGAAATTGGTGCAGAAAGTGCTGCCCTCAAATCGTTTCATACGGCGGGATTTCTCGGTACCGAGTATGGCCCGTTTCTCATCGCCGATCCGGCCGACGCTACGGCCGCCGTCAGACCTCCCGCTGAGTTAGGCGACGCCCGTTTTCACAGCAGGCGCAAACTTTATGAGAAGTTTCTCAAAGATGAACCGGTCTACGAATATGGTGGAGACTTTCAGCGCCAATCTCTCCTACGCTCCATGGACGCGGCCGACCGTCTGCTCACTTCCCCCTCCGCCAAAGCGTTTGATCTTTCGCTTGAACCGAAGAAGAGTTTCGACATCTATAACAATGGCCGTTTTGGGCAAGCTTGCCTCCTTGCCCGAAGGTTGGTGGAAGCCGGTACCCGCTACGTAGAAGTCACCACCGAATACATTCCTTTCCGTTACTGGGACTCACACGAAAGTGGTCATGAACGCGCGGAAATGATGAAGCGGCAGATTGATGCCCCGGTGGCCCAGCTTATCCTCGATCTCGAAGAGCGCGGCTTACTCAACCGCACTCTGGTAGTGCTCGCCAGTGAGTTCGGACGTGATGCTATCACTGAAGGCAAAGTAGGCAAAGAAGTAAAAGACCAAGCCAAGACTCCCGACGTGATGACCTTGCCCAAACATTACGGAATGCACCGTCACTTTACCGCTGCCGGTTCGGTGGTCATGTTCGGCGGCGGCGTGAAAAAGGGTTTCGTGTACGGTAAGACCGCCGATGAGCGTCCCTGCACAACAATCGAAAATCCAGTGCCCATGGAAGACTTGCACGCCAGCATGTATCACGCTTTGGGTATCCCACCCGATCATGCATTCCTCTTTGAAAAAAGGCCTGTCTACGTAACCAAAGATGCCAAAGGAAAAGTGATTCCAGATCTATTCGCCTAGTAAATACGATAATGATGAATTCACTGTCCGCCTATGACAAAGACCAGAGTTCTTGCGTTGATTTCGCTCACCCTCTTGCTCTTTGTCGCTGCGCGTGCACTTTTTGAGAGGTTTGCAACCGGAGAGCGCCACTATAGCGTTCGAGAACTGCGCGAACTCACAAGCTCGCGATCAGAAAGCAAAGTCGTTCACTTCCGTGGCGTCGTAACTCTTTGGCAAGATTCCTATTTTGTTGTCCAGGACAACACGGCGGGAATCAAAGTTCGCCCGGCCACTCCCGCTAAGTACTCGCTTTATGGCCACCTGGTTGAAGTGAACGGCAGAACGCCCATTGGTCCCGGCGAAGATTCCATCATTGAAGCCGGCTATCTAGATTTAGGCAACACCTCACTCCCGCGGCCGCGCCTTGTTACAGTGGACGATCTACAATCCAGCAGTCTCGATGGCATGTTGGTCACCTTGCGCGGCATTACTTGTCCCGGCCATTTCAACGGTGAAGACGAGATTCTCTTCCATACTCGACTCGACGGCGCGGTCGCCCAAACACGCTTGCGCATCAATGACGAATCGGCTGCGCGGTCTTCTTATGCCAATGCCGATGTGGAGTTTACCGGTGTCGCTTCAACGGGTTTGGATGTCGATGGAAAGGTCACAAGCTTCGAGCTTATAGTCAGCGACAGGCGCGGAGTGTCTGTCAAAAGCGCACCCTTGGATTTTCGGAGTTTGCCGGTGCGGACCGTCAATGAAATGCAGAATCTGGGTCGGTCCGTCTCCAGCCTGCCGTTTCATCTGCGCGGTGCGTTGCGGGAAACGGCCGACCGCCAGGGCCTCGAGTTGTCTGACTCGACCGGCTCGATCCCGCTACGTGTTGTGGATGGTTCTGGTTACTCAGAAGCCGACGTTGACGTAGTGGGCTTTCTGAATCGAGAAAACTCCCTTGCCGTGTTGGATGAAGCGCTGGTGCTCGGCTCAAACGATGGCTCCAAAACCGGGCAGATCTTAACCTCGGCAGATGCTGTTCGGAAGCTACCTCTAGATCAAGCGCGACTCAAGAAACCCGTCCGTCTGGATGCGATCGTCACCTACAACGATCCCATTGAACGGATTGCGTTTATTCAAGACCAAACCGCCGGCGTGTTTGTCTGGTCGAACGATCTGAACTCCCGTTTGTTCCCAGGCGATCGCATCAAACTCGAAGGGGTCACTGGGCCCGGAGATTTTGCTCCCATCATCATGCCCGCGAAAATTGAAGTGAAAGGGCATCACATGCCTCTTCCGAAGCGGGCACAATTCAGCGACGAAGATATTTTCCAAGGGCGGGAAGATAGTCAGTGGGTTGAACTGGACGGAGTTGTCCGCGACAATAAGTTCAACTCCGGTCAATATAGTCTTCTCATCTCACATAACGGATATCGTTTCCGCGTCTTGTTTCCCGTTACCCATCCCTTGCCCGACACGCTTATCAATGCAACGGTCCGCGTGCGCGGCGTCTGCGGCGCGGTCTTCAATTCCACGCGGCAGTTATTAAGTATTCAAGTGTTTGCACAGAGTCTCGATCAATTGACGGTACTCAAACCTTCAACATTTGGACCGTTTGATTCGCCGGTTACACCCATCGCTCGGCTGGCCACATTCTCTCCGCAAGAGAGTGCCGGTTACCGTCTGCATTTGCATGGAACGGTCCTCGCCGCGTCGCTCGCCGGCCCTACTTGGATTCGTGATGCCACCGGTGCCGTCTTAATCCGCGATCACACTGAGTTGCTGTTAGCACCGGGTGACGAGGTGGATGTGGCCGGTTTTTCAACCGTGGGTAGCGCAGCCGCCGAAATTGAAAATGCACAGCTGCGTCGTAGCGGCCAAGGCAAGTCCCCGCAGCCGATAGCCATCACCACAGACCAGGCTCTGTCAGGAGAACACAATGCGCAGCTGGTGGAAATTGATGCACGCCTTGTAGATCAATTTCAAAACGGCCAGGAACGCGTTCTGCTGGCTCAGGCCGGCCGTCACACCTTCGCAGTTCGCAGCAAAGCGCCTTTGCCGAGTCTGGACATCGGCTCGGTGCTGGCCTTAACCGGCATTTGTGTGTTGGGCGCCCCGGCAGGTGATGATTCGCCTAGTTTTGAACTAGTTCTGAGATCTCCTCAGGACATGACAGTTTTGCGTGGCGCTCCTTGGTTAACGAGTGACCGTGGCTATCGGGCTCTCGGTGTTTTGGCGCTACTCAGTTTGGCGGCTTGTGTGTGGGTGGCCATTCTCCGCCGCAGAGTCCATCGACAAACCAAGATCATCTCTAACAAACTGGCCGAAGTCGAGGCCCTCAAGCAGCGCGCCGAATCGGGTAGCCGCGCAAAGAGCGAATTCTTAGCCAACATCAGCCACGAAATTCGCACACCCATGAACGGAATTCTGGGCATGACCGAGTTGGCGCTGGAGCAGGAATTAGAGCCGGCCTTGCGCGACACCTTGCGCATGGTGAAATCGTCGGCGGATTCTCTGCTTTCTATCGTAAACAACATTCTCGATCTCTCTAAAGTGGAAGCCGGCAAGTTGGAATTGGAGATGCTCGAATGCAACTTAACGGCCTGCATTGAAGAGACCGTTTGCATGCTGGCCGTGCGAGCACACGCCAAGAGTTTGGAATTGATTTGTGACTTGCGGGCTGATCTGCCCGAGATCGTAATTACCGACGCGTCGCGCTTGCGCCAGATTCTGACAAATCTATTGGGCAACGCCATCAAGTTCACGGATCGTGGCGAAGTCGAACTCGTCGTTTATCCGGAAAGCCACGACGCCGAAACGACAACCGTCCATCTTGCCGTCCGCGACACGGGCGTCGGTATTCCTCGCGAAAAGCAGTCGCTCATTTTTGCGGCCTTCACACAAGCCGATGCTTCTACTACGCGTCTGTATGGCGGCTCTGGATTGGGGCTGTCCATCGCATCTCAACTCGTTAATTTAATGGGCGGCCGCATTTGGGTCGAAAGTCAGGAAGGGCAGGGCAGTACTTTCCACTTCACTGTGTCGCTTCATGTGGTTCGGAGTGCCGATGCCTCCAGGAATCTGCCTAACATTGCGGGCCTCAAAAGCCTGCAGGTTCTGCTCATCGAAACAAATGCCAGTAGCGCGCGCGTTCTGGGTACCATGATGAGCGCTTGGAAAATGAGCACCACGGTCGTGGCCACTCCCCAGGAAGGTGAGTTGTTGGCCCGCCATAGAATGGTCAAATTCAATGCTGTTCTTTGCGATCTGAACCTACGTGACAAATTGGCCCGCTGCCGCGAACTAGCCGGTGCTCGGCTCATCTTGATGGGCCCGCGCGGTAAGAATTTAGCACGTGAATTTAATAATGATCCCAGCATCGCCACCTATTTGCCTAAACCGATTTTGCGCCATGAATTGCTGGCCGCGCTCGCGGAAGAGGGCAGTCATCTTACATTGGACGAACCCGAAAGTGGGCTTAGATCGAATGCTCCAAGCCAGCGCCTGCAAGTCTTGGTGGTGGAGGACAATCGCATCAATCAAATCGTCGCGCGGCGCTTGATTGAACGCTATGGTGCCGAAGTGGTAGTTGCTTCCGACGGCCGTGAAGCCGTAAGCGCGTTAGAAGATCGTAAGTTCGACATTGTCTTTATGGATATCCAAATGCCTGGTATGGATGGGCTCGAAGTAACGCGCGAAATCCGCAGTCGCGAACGCGGAACGCCGAAACGCCAATTCATCGTTGCCATGACAGCCCACGCCATGGCCGCCGACCGCGAACGCTGTCTCGCCGCCGGTATGGACGACTATCTCTCTAAGCCCGTTCAGCCTCTGCAGTTGCGGGCAATCCTTGAGACCGCGGAAGCGCGTATCCAATCCGCGTCACCTCCGCGTTAACCTATAAGCGTCTTATGAATAAATTCGTTCGCGTCGCGCTTGTGGCTGCGGCTGCCTGTTCTGTCTACGGTCAAGCTGCGCCAGATTCGCTCAATTTGATGCCTCTGCCCAAAGAAGTCAGTGTGGGCAGTGGGTCGGTGCCCATCACCGGTGCCTTCACCGTTTCAGCTTCTGGTCCAGGCGCCCAAGATGGCCGTGTGCAGAGAGCCATTCCGCGCCTGGTGGCTCGTATGGTCCGTCAAACTGGCATTCCCATGCCCAAGCCAACGCCCGCGAATGATACCGAGGCCGTACTGCAAATCGTCGTCGCCGAAACCGGCCACGATGGTCCGCAGAAGCTAGGAGACAACGAACGCTACTCGCTCACAGTTGCCGACGCTCACATCAAACTTGCCGCCGATACCCCGCTGGGCGTTCTGCGCGGCATGGAAACGCTTTTGCAATTGGTTCGGCAAACACCCTATGCACCCGGCGTCACGCCCGGTTTTTCTGTCCCCAACGTAGTGATTCAAGATGAGCCGCGTTTCCCGTGGCGTGGCTTGTCGTTCGATGTTTCTCGCCACTTCATGCCGGTCGAAACCGTGAAGCGCGAACTCGACGGCATGGCCGCTGTGAAGTTAAATGTTCTCCATTGGCATCTCTCCGATGACGAAGGCTTCCGTGTGGAAAGCAAGAAATTCCCAAAGCTGCAAGAACTGGGTTCCGACGGCATGTTCTACACGCAAGATCAAATTCGCGATGTTTTGGCGTATGCCGCCGACCGCGGCATTCGCATCGTGCCCGAGTTCGATATGCCTGGACATTCGAGCGCTTTCCTGGCGGCCTATCCGGAATTGGGCAGCGGGCCCGGCCCTTTTCACGTCGTTCATGATCACGAAGAAGAGCCTTCCTTGGTGATGGATCCCACGAAAGAATCCACCTACGAGTTCCTCGATTCCTTCATTGATGAAATGACGTCGCTCTTTCCTGACGAGTATTTCCATGTGGGAGGTGATGAAGTCAGTCCGAAAAAATGGACCGGCACTCCGCACATTCGCGCTTTCATGGAAGCGCACAAAATGGCGAACACCACCCAACTCCAGGCGTATTTCAGCAAACGCATTCTCGACATCGTCACCACGCACGGCAAACACATGGTGGGTTGGGATGAGATTCTGAACCCGGACTTGCCAAAGACCGCCGTCATTCATTCATGGCGCGGGCAGCAATCGCTGTGGAGCGCCGCCAAAGATGGTTATCAGGGAATCTTGTCGGCAAATTATTATCTCGATTTGTCCTACCCAGCTTCGTTTCATTACTCCATTGATCCGATGAAAGCGCCCGGAACGCCCAGTGGCGGAGCTGTGGGCAAAGGACCTGCGCCCGGCACGCCCGCGAATCTAACACCCGAACAAGCGAAGCTCATCCTGGGCGGCGAGGCTGCCATGTGGGAAGAACTCGCTTCCGTTGAAATGATCGATGCGCGGTTGTGGCCAAGAATGGCCGCCATTGCCGAACGTTTTTGGTCTCCGGAGTCAACAACCGATGTAGCATCCATGTACCGTCGCATGAACGCCACCAGTGAATGGCTTGAATGGCTGGGTCTAAATCATCGATCCAATCCGGAACTCATGCGCCAGCGTTTGGCCGGTCCCTATCCGGTCGCGCCGCTCGATACCTTGGCTTCCTTGGTCGAGCCAACCAAAGGCTACAGCCGCCACGCCCAGAAGTACGGAATCTTTTCTACCTTGAATCGTCTCTCGTTTGCCATTCCTTCCGAGAGCGACACTGCTCGTGATTTTCGAAACGCCGTTGACGAATATTTGGCCGACAATCACAAGGGCGGCGAACGCTTGCAAATGAACCTCGCCGCTTGGGGGCAAGCAGCCAAAGATGTTCGGCCCATGCTCACTAATCAATCTGTGCTGGCCGAAAATTTGCCGGTGGCCGATGGGGTTGAGACACTTTGCCAAATTGGCCGTCAGGCGCTCAGCTATATGAGCGGCGGCTCGGCCCCACCGGATTGGAAAAAGAACGCCAAAGCGAAAATTGAGCCATATGTCGACAAACGTTTTGGCGATCTGTTGATTCAAATTGCCCCCGCCATAAAGAAGTTGGTTGAGGCGGTGCCGGGAAATTAGCGTGAGGGTGATGACGTGCTGCGCTGGCCTGTACGACCTGACATAGATCTGCGGCTACCGGAAGAGCGGGATGCCGATGAATTACTAGCCGTAATCGAGGATAATCGCGAGCGTCTGGAGGAGTGGTTGCATTGGGCCCACTCCACACACACCCGCGAAGATGTTCTCAAATTTGTTCAAATGGCCCGCAGAGATTTTCAAAAGCCCGACGGCTTGCACTTGCTGATCGTTCACCAGGGAAGAATCATTGGCGGTTCTGGGTTTGTTGTTTTCAATGAACTCTCCAATTATGGGGAGATCGGTTACTGGATCGCCACAGAGTTTTCCGGAAACGGCATCGTGACAGATTGTTGCCGGGCCCTGATTAATTATGCGTTTTGCGAGATGCAACTGAACCGGGTACAGATCCGCTGCGCCACGGCGAACGCTCGCAGCGCGGCTATCGCAAGGCGTTTAGGCTTCCTCCATGAGGGCACTCTGCGGCAGACTATTCGAACCAATAATCGGCTCGACGACGAACATTGCTTTGGCTTGCTGCGTTCGGAGTGGGCAAAGGCTAAAGCGGCAGCAGGTTAAGAGCGGCTTCGATTTCGGCGCGGGTGTGGGCATCTCCGGTACGCGTCGTGGCCGCCACACCTTTTTCATAGAAGTCGCGGGCTTCTTCCAACTGGCCTAATTTCTCAAGAGACTGGCCGCCGTGGTAATAGGCGGCTGCGTAGTTTGGATCTGTCGCGATCAAGGCCCGAAACTCTGTTACGGCCGCCGCCAAGTCGCCTGTTTTGGCACACTCCATCGCCAAGCCGTAGCGCGCAAAGCTGTTGGTGGGATCTTGCTCCACCATCTGTTTAAGAATCTCGAGCCTGTTTGTAGCCACTTCGTCTATTTTGACATCCGCGTTTACGAGGCGTATTCGCGAACTTGGCGGGCGGCAGATTCCACAGCGCCCGCCGCTTTGGCGGTGCTCACTCGCGCAGCTTTGGCTGCCGTTTCAAAATGTTGACTGGCGGAACCCGCTACCTCGGCGAAGGTGTCGGCCGCTGAACCAACCGCTTCACGCCCACGACGGAGCGCACGATCCGCTAAGCTCAAAGACCAATTTGCACACGCCGGAACCACCAGCGCCACCCCTACCGCCGCCAACCCGCAGCCGAGCCCGATGAACAGCGCTCCGAGTAAGCCTTGGTTATTCGATTTATATGTCATAGCAAGTAGACGTAAACCTACACATGGTTTGTTTCAGTATAAACACCAAATACGCCTCGTAGCGCATCGCAAATTTCACCCAGAGTGGCGTAGGCGCGCACTGCTTCAATCAGCAGAGGCATGGTGTTAGTACTAGCAGTGGCTGCGCCCCGGCTCAATTCGGCAAGGCTGCGCGAGACAGCTGCGTCGTCACGGCACGCGCGCAACTTGGCCAATTTCTCGCGCTGCGTGTTGTCTGCGCTCTGATCTACCTGCAGCAAGTTAAGCGGTTGGTCTTCCGATTGGAAACGGTTCACGCCCACCACCACGCGTTCGCCCGTTTCAATCTCGCGTTGATAGGCGTAGCTCGCCGCGGCGATTTCGCTTTGCGGAAAGCCGGCTTCGATCGCGGGAATCATTCCTCCCATTTGATCGATCCTCTGAATGTAGTCATAAGCAGCCTTCTGAATGTCAAGCGTTGACTGTTCCAGCAAGAAGGAACCACCCAGCGGATCGGGCGCATTTGGAATGCCGGTCTCGTAGGCCAGAATTTGCTGCGTACGCAGCGCCAGCGTAACGGCATGTTCGCTCGGCAAAGCATAGGCTTCATCCAATGAATTGGTATGCAGCGATTGCGCACCGCCCAGTACCGCTGCCAACGCCTGATACGCCGTGCGGATGACGTTGTTGTACGGCTGCTGCCAAGTCAGCGAACATCCCGCCGTTTGCGCATGGAAGCGCAGTTTCAGGCTTCGTTCAGACTTCGCTCGGTATCGATCCCGCATTACTTGCGCCCAAATTGTGCGGGCCGCTCGGTATTTAGCAATCTCTTCAAAGAAATCATTATGCGCATTAAAAAAGAAGCTGAACCGCGGAGCAAAATCGTCTACTGCCAAGCCTCTCTCAATCGCCCAATCGGCATACTCGAAACCATCGCGTAACGTGAACGCAAGTTCCTGCGCTGCCGTTGAACCGGCTTCGCGAATGTGATAACCGCTGATGGAAATCGGATTGAACCGCGGCGTGTGAGTGACGGCGAATTCCACCGTGTCCGTCACAAGCCGCATCGAAGGCCGAGGAGGAAAAATGAATTCCTTCTGCGCGATGTATTCCTTCAAAATGTCGTTTTGGAGCGTACCTGAAACCTGATCCCAACTCACACCCTGCCGCTCGGCAGTTACTAGGAACATGGCCCAGAGAATAGCCGCGGGCGAGTTGATCGTCATCGACACGCTGACTTTGCTCAAGTCCACACCGCGCAACAACGTCTCCATGTCATCCAGCGAACAGACCGATACCCCGCACTTGCCCACTTCGCCTTCGCTCATCACATGGTCCGCGTCATACCCCATAAGCGTCGGTAAATCAAACGCGACCGAGAGTCCCGTCTGCCCCTGGCTCAGCAAATACAAATAGCGCGCATTCGTTTCTTCCGGGGTCGCAAAACCAGAGAACTGCCGCATCGTCCACAGCTTGCCGCGGTACATGTCACGGTGGATACCGCGCGTATACGGAAACTCGCCCGGAAGGCCAATGTCGGTATCCGGGCTCTTGCGGTCAGAAGCAACTTTGTCTGGCTGCCTTCCCATCAGATCGCCCTTTCCAAAATCTCTCTTAGTTCGCTGCTTGTCAACGGCAACGGATTCGCTTTCATGCTGCTCGCCGCCGCCGCTTTCTCAACAACGGTTTCAATCTGCGCGTGTGTCAGTCCAAGCGTCCGTAGGGTCGGAATATTGAGTTCCCTACACAGTTTCGCCAAAGCGTTAATCGCGTCTTCCGCCGTTGCACTCTCATTACCCGTAAGCAAAGCCGCCACCCGCGCGTACTTCTGCAGCGACTGATGTTGCGGCGCCCGTTCACGAAGTGCCCGAATATTCAATGCCGTGGCATGCGGCAACACCGCCGCACAAATCGCGCCGTGCGCCGCGTTCAACATTCCACCCAACGGCGCCGCAAACCCATGCACCGCACCTAAGCCCGCATTCGCTAACGACAAACCGCTGAGCAGACTCGCAAAAGACATATCCGCGCGCGCCGCCGTGTCCGCACCATTGGCATACACTGCAGGCAAAGCTTTAATCGCCCGCCGCAAGCCGTTTAAGCAATACATGTCTGTAAACGGATTAGCGCGGCTCGATACATACGGTTCAATTAGCTGCGTCAGCGTATCCAGCCCCGTCGTAGCCGTAATCGTAGCGGGAACTTCCAGTGTGAGATCGGGATCAATAATCGCCAGCCGCGCCAACATCAGCGGACTGCGAATGCTCGCCTTCACCCTGCGCTCAGGCGAACCAAGCACCGCGTTGCGGGTCACCTCAGCCCCTGTGCCCGCCGTGGTCGGAACCGCTATGAACGGAAGCGGCGCATGTTCCAACGGCCGCGCCTGCCCAATCACTTCTAAGTAATCAAGCGGCTCACCTGAGTTGGGCGCAACAGCGGCAATCGCTTTCGCCGCATCAATCGCACTTCCTCCACCAAACCCAATAATGAAGTTGGCGAACCGCGCCGCTTGCGCCCCTTCTCTCACCAAGTCAACAGTCGGTTCCCCAGCCACACTCAGAAAACGACACGCCACCCCCGCCGCTTCCAGCGCCGCCACATGTTGCTTCGCCCGATCTTGATTCACCCCCGTCACCACCAACGCATGCTGCCCAAACGCCGGAGCAAGCGTCGCCAATTCGGAAATCGTGCCCGCACCAAAAACAATCCGATTGGCCGTAGCAAATTCAAAGCGCGTCATCTAATACCTTTCGTCAGGCGGAAACAGGTTCGAAAACTGCACGCTGCCGCGCGGCTCAGCCATCATCTCTGCAACCGTATCACGCCACTTCTGATAATGCGCTGTCGCCTTATGTTCGGCCGGTGCAGCGGCTGTGCGGTAAACCTCCGTCAGCAGAAAAGCCGTCGGATTCGTTTTATCCTGCAGCACGTCGAACCGCGCAATCCCGGGTTCTCGCAAACTGTGTTCCGCATTCTCAAGCGTGGCGCTGACAAACGCCGTAACCTGGTCCGCCTTCACGTGCACATGGACATGAACAACAATCATGTAGAGTTCATAACACACCTGGCATCGCAACGCTAAACTACAAAACATCATGCTACGCACCCGCTTCGCCCTCACTTTCGCAATTCTTTCGCTCCTCCCCTGCCTCGCACAACAACCCGACGACTCCAAGAAAGATGAAAAGCCCGCACTCGAAAAGCCCGCTCCTGATGCCATCACCGAAAACACCGTCACCGTCAACGGCCAGAAAATCTCCTATCGCGCCGTAGCCGGAACCATCACCGTCGGCTCCTCCGACATCTTTGATGCCATGCTCAGCCTCGACGGCGAACTCCTGCCCGACGCCGGCATGAATCCCCCCGACCCCAAGAAGCCCGAAGAATCCCCTGCCACGGCTCGTATGTTCTACGCAGCCTACTTCAAGAAAGACGTTGCCCCTGCCACCCGCCCGGTGATCTTCCTGTATAACGGCGGCCCAGGTTCTTCCACCATGTGGCTCCACATGGGCGCGTTCGGTCCGCGTCGCGTTGTCACCGAAGGCGTCGAACATCCCGCTGGCGCTCCCTACACCGTTTCCGAGAACAAAGACAGCCTCTTGGATGTCGCTGACCTGGTCTTCATCGACGCCCCCGGAACCGGCTTCAGTCGCGTCATGGGAAAAGACAGCGCTAAAGCCTTCTATGGCGTCGACCAAGACGCGCACGCCTTCGAAAGATTCATATTGCGATTTCTCACAAAATACGATCGTTGGAATTCTCCAAAGTACCTTTTCGGCGAATCGTACGGAACCCCCCGCTCAGCCGTCGTGAGTGCCTTGCTCCGCAATGTCGATTTGAACGGCATCATTCTGCTGTCCACCATCTTGAGCTTCGATAACTCAGTTGACGATCCTCGCTGGAACCCTGGCGTCGACCAAGCATATGCGCTCGCTCTGCCCACCTATGCCGCCTCCGCTTTCTATCACCACAAGTTGACGAATCAACCGGCGGCGTTGGAACCATTTCTGAGTGACGTCGAAAAGTTCGCCCTGGGCGAGTATGAAACAGCCCTTCTCGCCGGTTCGACGCTGCCTGAGTCAGAAAAGGAGTCAGTGGCCCAAAAGCTGCACGACTACACCGGTCTGCCGGTCGCCTACATCTTGAAAGCAAACTTGCGTGTCGAAGGCGGCGAATTTTCCAAAACCCTCCAAGACCCGCAAGGCCTAACAACTGGCCGCTTGGACACGCGCTATACTGGCCCTTCCCTCGATCCTCTCTCCGAAGGCGCCGAGTATGATCCTCAATCAAACGCCGTCTCCTCCGCCTACGCCACTGCCATCAATCAATATCTGCGATCAGAATTGAAGTACGGCAAGAACCAGACCTACAAACCAAGCGCATACGGCGAGGGCTTCAATTGGGATCTCCGCCACCACGCCCCCAATGGCCCGCCAGCCAGTGAGGTCGAAGGTGGCCTAAACGTAATGCCCGACCTCGCCCACGCCATGAAAATGAACCCAAAGATGAAGGTCCTCGTTGTCGGCGGCTACTACGATCTCGCAACACCGTTCTACGAGGGCATCTATGAAATGCACCACCTGCCCATGCCCTCCGAGTTACAAAAGAACATCAGTTACCAATACTATGAGTCGGGCCACATGGTCTACGTGAGCGAACCCGTCCTCCACAAATTCCACGACGATGTCGCTAAGTGGATGCGCGAAGTGAAGTAATAAGCGTTCGCTGGGGCAGGCGCTACCGCCTGCCTTTTCACGCTATACTCCACAAATATGTCCCTCCGCTTCAGCCTCATTCTCCTCCTCTCCTTTTCCTCTCTCGCCATCGCCGCCAAGCGCCCCCTCACCCACCAGGATTATGACGCTTGGCGCTCCATCATCAGCCCGGTCCTCTCTCACGACGGCCACTATCTCGCCTACGGCCTCTT
>Ga0182012_10003080_pt1 | contig 17833 bp, 14 predicted proteins | sample 612S2SmetaG_FD_120486 | JGI IMG/M metagenome (GOLD analysis project Ga0182012, IMG submission 120486) | Permafrost microbial communities from Stordalen Mire, Sweden - 612S2S metaG | ecosystem: Environmental > Terrestrial > Soil > Wetlands > Permafrost | place: Sweden: Stordalen | collected...
ATGTTGTTAAACATGGCTTTACCAGGGGCGAGCGGGAGAGAGCCGTCCGCCGCGCGTCTCCTTCCATGCATTGCCGAACAGGTGCTCGATGGCCTTTGACTCTTCGGCCTTGGCCGTGGCCTCCGGCTGGGGATGGCGCTGGTTTTTTATGCGGCGCAGGCGGTGCCAGCTGGTTTCCATGGCCATGGCCGCCCAGGCCAGCCGGGGATGATGCTTGCGGTAATAAAGCAGCGCGCTGCGCATCCGCCACAGGGTGAGTTGCGAGCCGGAAGAGGACAGGCTGAGCCGGCTCACCTGGCGGCTGGATTCTCCGCCGATGTGGATGATGACCAGCTCCGGCCAGTAGCAGACCTTGTAGCCCGCCTGCCTGATGCGGCGGCAGAGGTCAACCTCCTCGTAGTAGAGGAAGAAGTCTTCGTCAAAGTAACCAACCGTTTCGAGAACCTGGCGCGGGATGATGGCGAAGGCTCCGGGTACCCAGTCGGTCTCGGTCTCCTCAATGGGATCGGCCCAGGTGCGGTCGGCACGGCCGAAGAAGCGCGAGCGCGGAAAGCGCGCGGCCAGCCCCGTCAGGCTCAGGAAGTCGTTGAGAATGGAGGGAAAAAGGCGGGCGGAGGCCTGCCAGCCACCGTCCCGCCCCACCAGCCGTCCTCCGGCCAAACCAGTTTGCGGTGCGGCCTGCATGCGTTCTACGGCTCGGGCCAGGGTGCCTTCGGTCAGGAAGGCATCGGAATTCAAAAGCACGATGTATTTGCCGCGCGCGCGCCGGAAGGCGACGTTGTTGGCGGCCGCAAAGCCAAGGTTCGCCCCGGTCTGGATGGCGATGGCCTGCGGAAACTCCTGCTCGACCATCTGCAGCGAGCCGTCGCGCGAGGCGTTGTCAACGACGAGGACTTCGTACGTCAGCCCCTGCTCGCGATAGACGGTCTGCAGGCACTCGCGCAGAAGATCGCGGGTGTTGAAGCTGACGATGACGATGGATGCGTCCGGCTGTTGAGGGCTGCTCATTACGCGCCTTCCTTGGCGGGGCGCTCAGTGCGCACCCAGGCGGCACCGCGCAGCGAGGCGGCCAGGATCATGGGCAAACGGGTCAGCTTCCACAGGATGTATCCCGGGATGCTGGCCATGGCGCGCAGATCGCGGGCGGGCGAGTTGCCTGCACGGACGGCGGCCAGGATGTGCAGCACCAGTACGCCCAGTCCGGCGGAGGCGACGATGCGCCAGGGGCCGGAGCCCAGCGTGGCGGCCAGCAGCAGCAACAGCGTGTGGAAGCTGAGTGGCAGCAGAAGAAGATCCATCAAGGGTTCCAGGGCCTCCAGCCGTCCGCTCAGCACGCGCCCTGCCAGGCGCGGAACGAATTCGCGGATCATGCGCAGGCGGCCACCCTCCCAGCGGGCGCGCTGCGTGCTGCGAGCCTTACTGGTGGTCGGCATCAGTCCATTCACCTGCACGTCGGGGAGCAACTCCACCTTGATTCCAGCGCGCAGAAGTTCGAGATGATATTCCAGGTCTTCGACCACCGACGTGGCGACGTAGGGAACTTTTTCCAGCGTGCTGCGGCTGAGTCCGAAGCCGTTGCCCAGAATGCCCACGGACTGTCCCCAGCGCTGACGGCCGAGCGGGCGAACCTTGTTGAAGGCTCTCAGGCTCAGGTCCATCAGGCGTGTAGCGGTGGTCTCCTCGGGATTGGCCACCAGGTAAACGCACTGTACGGCGCGCGCGCCACGGGCAAAGGCCTGGCGGAAGTGATCAAGAAAACCAACGGGGACGACGGAATCGGCATCGAGGACGACAAAGGCCTCATAGCCGCGGCGCAGGTATTGGAATGCGAATTCGAGCGCGTAGCCCTTGCCGCGGAGCTGGTCGTCATGGCGCTCCAGCACGTTTACCCCTTTGGAGTGCGCGATGGCGGCGGTCTTGTCGGTGCAGTTGTCGGCCACAACAAAAACGTCAAAGGGATTCTGCGCGGCGCCGCTGGCGAGCAGGCTATCCAGGCAACCGGCGATGACATCCTGTTCGTTGTGGGCGGGAATCACCACGGCGAGGCGCACTTCCTTTTCGCCCTTGGCCTTGCAGCGGCGCTGCGGCAGTACGCTGCCCAGGGTCAACTGCGCCAATTCCAAGCTGCCGGGCAAGGTGATGACGGCGGCGCCGGTGGCGATGGATCTCAGGATCAATTCGATGTTCATGCGGTCACCTTTGCGCGCAGTGCGGGCTGCCGAGTGCCATTCAGACGGCGGTCGAAGATCTCCGCCAGCCGGTCAACGTTGGTTTCCAAGTTATAGTCGTGGCAGACCTTGGCGCGTCCCTGGTAGGCGATGCGCGCCGCCAGAGCGGGAGATTTCTGCAACAGGTTGATGGCTTCGGCCAGCAGTACCGGGTCGGAGGGCTGCACCAGGATGCCCTCGGTGCCGGATGAGATCAGCTCGGGGATGCCGGTGATGGCAGTGCTGATGCAAGGTATGCCCATGGACATCGCCTCCATTAAAACCACTGGGATGCCCTCGGCAAAGCTGGGCAGGACGAAGGCATCAGCCTGCTGATAAAGACGGCGGATGTGATCCTGATTGACGGCGCCGGCAAAGTGCACTAGGTCGGCAATCTTGAGATCAGCGGCCATCTGCTCCAGGGCGGCGCGATCCGGGCCGTCCCCAACCAGGGTCAAACGCACGTGCTGACGATCATCGCGCATCAGTCCCATGGCCTGCATGAGGATGGCCTGCCCCTTGGCGGAGACCAGGCGGCCAACGCAGATGAGTTGGAACTCCTGCGCGTTCTGCATTCGCGGCATGGGACGAAAGACGTCTGGGTCCACGCCGAGCGGAGAAATTTCGAACTTCGACCAGTCCGTGGCCGGGCTCAGCTTCATCAGCTGGCTGCGGCAGTAGCGGCCAATGGCGCAGACAAAGCGCGCACGGTGCAACTTCTCCGTCAGATGAAAATGGTTGACCTCGTAGAACTCGTCGGGTCCGTGCACGGTCATGGAGAATTCGATGCCGCAGGCGTAACCGGCCAGCAGGGCAACAGTGGCGGCCGGAGTGGCAAAGTGAACGTGCACATGCTCAAGGCGGTTGCGCTTCATCCAGTCGCCCAGAGCCACGGCCTCCACAAAGTAGAAGAAGTGGTAAAGCGCCGAGCGTGGGTCCATCCCGCCCAGGCGCATGGCGTGACGCATGCCGCTGGCGTAACGCACGGGGCTGGTGAAGGCCGCGCGCAGATGTGCCGACAACAGCCGCCACGGGCCGGCCTTCTTGATGCAGAAGGTGTTGGCCGCCTCCTCGCGCTCCTCTTGCGTGAGCTGGTCGGAGGGACGATCCGGGGGATTGATGGAAGCGGTGTGGATTTCAAAGCCGCGGCGACGCAGCGCCAGCACCTCACGCAGGATGAAGGTGTGCGAGATGGCCGGGTAGCGGCTGACGAGATAGGCGATTCGGTTTTGCATCACGCAGGGGTAATTGCACTTGGCATGCCAAACCCAAGTCCATGATTTTTCAGGAGTTTCGGCTCTGGTGTTTCGTCCGGAACAGAACAGAGGGGGCGGCATCTGTTTCAGAACACGACAGCCAGAGGCCGAAAAGGCCGGAAATTTGTGGCCCTCATCGTGCAATAGATAACTCTGATATGAAGCTCAACGAACTGTTTGAACAGGTAAAGATCATCAACCTGCCCGAGCGCGGCGACCGCCGCCGGGAGATGAACCTCCAACTGCGCCGCATTGGCCTGCGCGCGGAGTACTTTCCCGCCGTCCGTGTCTCAGAGGCCGGCTCATGGCCGGGCATCGGCGCGCGCGGCTGTTTCCAGAGCCACTACCGAATCCTCCAGCAGGCAATCCAGCAGGGTGCCCGCAACGTGCTGATTCTGGAAGACGATCTGGATTTTTCTCCAATGCTGGCGGGCCTGGAGTCGGAGCTGGTGGAGCGCATCCAGAAGGCTGACTGGGACCTGCTCTACCTGGGACACGTGGAACAGGTTGCGGGCGATGGCCCGGTGGAGCTGCTGCCGTGGAGCGAGCCTTTGATGACCGCACATTTCTACGCGGTAAGCGGACGCGTGCTGCCCCGGCTGGTAGAGTTCCTCGAACTCGTGCAGTCGCGTCCGGCGGGGCATCCGCTGGGCGGTCCGCAGCACTTTGACGGAGCGCTGAGCATGTTCCGCGCGCAGAATCCCGACGTGCGTACGCTGATTGCCAGCCCGAACCTCGGTTCGCAGCGCAGCTCGCGCAGTGACATCAGCGCCGCCTGGTACGATCGCATGCCCATCGTGGGCAACGTGATTAACCTGGGTCGCCGTCTGCTGCGGCGGCATCGCGGCCAGCGCGCGGCGTAAAAAGGTTTTCGGCAACAGGAAAGGCCCGGCTTCGGCCGGGCCTTTCTGTTTTTCCGCAACGTTCGCGGCAGGGTGAAACCGTTACACGCTGGCCGTGCTTGCCTCAATAGGCAGTGGCTTGCGGGCGCCCAGCCAGGTGAAGCGATTACGCACGCCTTCTTTTTCCGCCGAGGTCAGCGCCAGCATCCACCAGAGGATTGCCAGCACCGCGGCGAAGAGCGTGAAGCGCAGGGCCAGCCAGAAAAATAGAAGGAAGCGGCCTTCCGGCACCGCAACCAGGCGCATGGGGAGCATCGTCAGCAGGATCGCCGCATAGGGCAGCACTCCGGGCCACACGGAGTGGCGCAGGAATTCCATGGGACGGATATTGAGCAGGCGATTGGCCACCGAGATGAAGTAGATGGCGCTGAGGATGGTAGCCGAGGCCACGCCCAGGCCAACGCTGGTCGCGCTCCAGGAGCCGAAGAGCAGGCGCGAGAGCGGCACGGTGATGCAGAGCATGAGGACGTTGGCCAGGCTGTAGTGGAACTCCATGCGCGGCCGCCCAATGCCTTTCACCATAGCGGTGCCGGGGCCGGTCATCAGGTGGAACTGCGAGCAGACGGCAAAGGCCGCCATCAACAGCGGCGCACCTTCGGGAACTTTCTTCAGCCAGAAGGCGAGTACCGGCACGCTGACCAGGGCGATAAAGCCCAGCATGCTGCCGGAGATGGCGTTCATGTAGCGCGTGCAGGTGAGGTAAACGTGGCGCACGGAGGAGTGCTTTTCCTCCTCCGTGCCCTCGTGGCCGCGCAGATGAGAGACGGAAGGCAAGGTGGCGCCGACAAACGATCCGGGAATGGAGAGCGCCATGTAGGGCAGGCGGGTGCTGATGTCCAGCAGTCCGGCGGCGGAAAGGCCGCAGAGCGGCGTGGCGATCACCCTCTCCACGGTGTTCAGGAAAATTGCCAGCAGGCTGCTGACCTGCACGACGCTGCCAAAGCTGAGCAGGCGGCGAATCGCCTGACGATTCACCATGCGCGGAGAGACGCAAAGCCAGGGAATGGTACGCACGGCCACCACGGCACTGAAGCCAAGATCAATCACCGAGCGGGCGACAAAGGCAATGCCCATGCCGCGCAGTCCCCAGCCCCGGCCAACCAGCAGGAAGATCAATGCGGATTCGACGGTGAAGGAGCAGATCCAGATCCGCTGCACGGTGGCGATGCGCTGCAAACCGCTGAGCGCGTCGCGATAGGCGGAAAGTCCCAGGCACATCAGGAAGCTGCCGACGATGGAAAAGGCCAGAAAGCGCGCATCATGGGCCAGCGCCGCAGGCACATGCATGCTGGCGGCCACGCGGTTCCAGCACAGGGCGAAGATGCCGAAGACGACCAGCGTGACCGGCGTGGTGAGAAAGATGCCCGCCGAGAGCAAACTGTTTGCTTCGTCGTGGCGATTGCCCGCCGCAAACTCCGCCACGTATTTGATGTACGCGCTGGAGAAGCCCACGGTGGAGATTCCAATGTAGGCCACCAGAATGAAGAGCGTGCCATACAGTCCATAGGCCTGCATGCCGATGTGCGCCAGCACAAAGGGCGGGATAAAGAAGCGCGTAGCCAGGTAGAGCACCCGCGCGCCAGCCTCGCTGCGAACGTTCTTCAGCAGCAGTCCTCGAGCTTTTTCATGATTCGACATCAATCGTCCTCTAGCCATGTAGTTGCACGTGGAGGGCAAATCCTGTCCAGTGCTTATCTTTCAGAAAATAAATAACTTAACGTTGGTGGCCCGCTGCGGCGGCCGTTCCGTGGCCGGCTGCGGTATTCCGAATCGAAACACCGGCTGGCTCGCTGTATGCCGCTGCCACGCCGTACGGGGCAAGGTGGAGGCGGATACTGCGACCCTGCGGCACCAGCGGCTCCTCGCTCAGGCGCACCTGCTGGGAATCCTCGTCATTGGCGCGCTCGGCGTGGGCGGCGTTTGGCGTTGCTACCAGGCGCATCTGGCGGTCAGGTGGTTTACCCGCGCCGGAAGGCAATTCGATGGTGATCCACTGCTCGCGAGGTGAGGCCGAGGCCGCGATGACGCTCCATTGTCCGTGGTCGAGGAAGGCCGCGACGCGAATTTCCTGCGTGCCGCCTGGATGCACGGGTGTGGCGCGGTAATAGTCTCCGCCGAAGCCATGGTTTGCCAACACGAGCGCCTGCCCGGTTGGGCGCAGATGGTTGGGAGTGGCAAGGTCGCGCGCCAGGCCGAAAAGACGCGCCAGTTTGCCATCGGAACGGAAGGTGTCAAAGCCGGCGAGAGTGTACATGCACTGGCGGACCATGCCGGCGTCGAGCGCCCCCAGCGAGTGATAGAGCAGCGCAGAGCCGGAGGCGTATCCGCTGATGAGCGGAGAGACCACGGCCGAGGGCGCGTCTCCACCCAGGCTGTGCGCGTTCATCTCGTAGATGGCGAGTTGCTTGCCGCTTTGCGCGGCCACGCGCTGCTGGGCTTCGATGGCCCGTGTGTCCACGGCAAAGAGCGTGGCGGCGGTCGCGTCCTTGGCGTTGATAGATGCTGCGTAGTAGGGAGCCACGGCGATGAGCCGGGCCAGCGGCGCGAGTTTGCTGGCATCACGCATGGCATCGGCGTTTACGAATTGAGCGCCGACGGCGGGGACAATGTGATCGTCATCTCCCGCGGCGGCCAGCAAGAGGGAAAAGCCTCTTTGCGCGGCCAGCGCCATGTGGTTTGCGTCCTGTATGCCGGCGGAGCGGAAGATCGTATTCCAGTTTTCGTTGCCGTACTCGACGACGACTTCGCGGAAGCCGTAGCGCTGGATCGCCTGGTGTAGCGCAACTCCGGCCTGGCGCCATTCATCGTCGTTGAGCGTGGTGGGCAGCACGATCCACGGCTGGGCACCGACCTCGTGACAGAGGGTGAAAAACTCCGGCAGAGAGTAGCCGTAGGCGGATTCGTCTCCGGGGCGATAGCGGAATGGGCGGCGCGTGCCGGGCTCGGCCAGGCGGTTGGCAAGACTGTCGCCAAGCTGGCCCTGCCAGTCCCGCAAATAGCCGGGATGCATGGTGCGCAGGGTTTCCACCACTTCGCGGCGGAAGCCCGAGGGCGCGGCGTCCACCGGTGCGAGCGATGCGTCATCCACCCAGACCTCGCCACCTGCACCCTGCGCCTCCAGCCGGAACTCAATTCCGGAGGGCGCGGCGTCATCGTGGGGAGTGAAGCGGAAGCGGTACTCGTGCCACTCGGCGGTGGGTGTGGCGGACTGGCGCAAAAAGGCCGGGGCGTTCAGTCGGCGGCACTGCACCGTCAGATGTGCGTGGCCGTTGCCTTTCGCCCAAAAACGCACCTCCCACGGCCCGCGCATGGAGAGCAGTTTTCCGGCGCGATCGCTGATCATGTCCATGTAGTTGATGGCCGATACCGGCTGGTCATTGTCGGGAGCAAGCAGAACGGACTGCACTCCGCCGGAGTGCGGCGGGTGCTGCTCGCTGGTGCGAATGCGGTTGCGGCTGTTGCCATCCCACCACCAATTGGCGGGCAGGCCGGTGGCGCGCTCGCGGTGCAGGGCGACGACATCACCGGGGGCGAGGCCGGTCAACTCATGCTGGGCGACAAAGTGCGAGTATCCCTGCCATGTGTCGGAGACGGTGATGCGCCCGCTTGTGCCGGCCAGCCGGCCGGTGCGGATGGAAAACGTCGCGCCATCCCAGAAGTGATCGGCGCGCTTGAGCCAGGAGCTGTCGTCGGTAAACTCCGCGCCGGTGGCCTGGCGCACGATGACGATGGCGCCATCGTCGGTGGCCTCAAAACCGGGGTTCAACAGCACGTTGGCCATCAACTGCTCGGCTCCCCAACTGGTGCGGCTGCCCAGGTTGAGTCCGAGGCGCGGCACACCACGCTGTGCGGGTTGGGCAGAGACGCGGAAAGCAAGCTCCGGCGCGGACGATTGCGCCGCCGCCCGAGTGCAGGCAGGAAGTGGCAGCAGCGCCACCGCAAGAATCAAGGACAGAACACTTTTCATGACATCACCACGGCAAAGCGACGGACGGGCGTTGAGTTCATCTGCGGTACAAGCGTTGCTCCCGCGCCGGGTGGCAGGCCGGAGGAGCCGTCGCCGCCGGCGATGAGGTAGCCTTCGGCAAAGCCGGTGAAGAGGAAGAAGATGGGCAGCACATTTTCTCCCAGGTAGACGGTGAAAAATGTGAAGAGCAGGCCAAGGTAGAGTCCGCCGAGGGTGAAGCTGAGCGACATGCCGGGTTTGACGCGCCGCGCCTTGGCAAAGCCGTCGCGCATCAGCCGCACCATCATGGAAACTTCAATGGCGATGAAGAGAAAGCAGACCGGAATGCCGTGCATCAGCGCCAGCAGCAGGTAGTAGTTATCAATGGACGGCATGCCGGGCACCTTGGGCCAGCCATTGCGTCCCCAGCCCAGCGGCGCGTGCTCCTCGGCGATGTCCACGTACTTGTCGAGCAGGGTCTTGCGGTAGGCGGCGGACTCCTGCGACGCCGTCTTGGCATGATCGCGGCCCACGGCGGCGTACTCGTAACTCTGAATGCTTATCGGGATGCCGATGGCGAGCGCGATAAGGCCGATGATGGTGGCGCGCCGCACCGGGTTTCGTCCGGCTCCGATGGCGGCCATCACGGTGGCCAGCACGGCGCCAATCTGCGGACCGCGCGCCAGGGTCATCACCAATCCCATCAGCAGCAGGCAGGTGAGGATGCGCGCCTTGGTCATGCCAAAGGGACGGAAGCGGCGGAAGTGCTTCTCCCACTGGCCGCTGCGTTCCAGCCAGGTTTGCACACGGAAGCCGATGAGGAAGACCGCTCCCGCCAGGATGCAGTGGGCGTAAGGCCCGGCGGCGCGGGCAAAGCCATAACGCACGGTGGTGACCCAGGCCGCGCCCGGGAAAAAGATCTCCGTGACGAAGCGGTAAGGGTTGTACCAGAAGCGAAACTCGTAGGCGAAGGGAATCGTGAGGAAGGCGAGGATGACGACGATGCGCTTGAGAAATACGATGCGCATCCCCTGCGGCTCAATCAGCCCCTTGGCCAGAACGTAAGGCACGGCGGCCGTGGCGAAGTAGGCAAAGCCCAGGTTCTGCGCCTCGTTGTATCCGGCGTTCAGGTACTCCGAAACGGTCATCGTGATGACCATGGTGAAGACCAGGGCGTCGGTGATGGACCACTTCCAATCCTTTGCATGGCGGAAGAGGAAGACCACGAAGATGGGCAGAATGGCCGTCTCGTGGAAGGTCATCTTGGGCACATGCGGGATGAACCAGTGGCACCAGCCGGGCAGGGCAAAGACGGCAAAAAGATAGACGCTGAGGAAGACCTCAACCGCCGACTTGCCACGCAACAGCATGATGATGGCGAAGATTCCCGTAAATGTGGTGACAAAGGTCAAAGCGCAGTGTGCTCCGCCGGCCTGCGAGGAGTCGGCAGGAGAGAAAGTGCACGCGGCGTGCCAATGCCGGCATTTTGCTATCTATCTAAAAACATAGGGTTTATTCGGTGGCTCGAAGCGCGGCGCCAACTCGCCTTCGGCGCGCAGCAGAACAGCGGAAGGCAGGTTTGTCTCAAAGCGGAACACATGCAGATAGTAGGGGATGCCAGGTAGCAACCGGCAGAACCGGGGGCGAATCAGGCAGCGGCAACGCCGGCATAGGACGGTTCGTCGTCCGTAAGCTGCTGATGGCAAGGATCCTCGTTGGCCGTGTTGGCCGGGATGCAGAAGAGGCGATGCTCAGCCCAGCAGCTGCCGCCAACGGTGCCGATCACCAGCAACCAGCTCAGCACAAGGCTGGGATAGTTGGTGAGTGCGCCGGTGCCCAGCAGGATGAGCCAGGCGGCGACAGTGGACACGCAGACCACGGTGGCGGCGGCTTTGCGGGCAAAGGCCGAGCGCAGGGCAAGCGTGAAGGGGAAGGCCACAACCAGGTCCACGACGTAATGTTCGCCCAGCCCAAGGGTGGCCATCACGGTGAGGGCGACCAGCAGGGCAAAGACGCTGCGCGCCCAGCGCGGATAGGGCCGCGAATGCCAGAAGAGCAGCAGCGCCCAGGACATGTGCAACGAGGGAATCGCATTCCGCGGCGCCAGCGGCAGCATCATGCGGGCGGCGGAGGGAAGATCGCCGAGTGCGGGGAAAACCGGGAAGGCTGCGAAGGCGAACTTCGGTCCGGCGGCCGGAAGCAGGTTGATGGCGATGCTGCCCACGGCACCCAGGGTCAGGAACTGTACCAGCACTCCGTCCACGCGCAGGCGCCGCTCAAACAGATAGGCGAACGCCGGTGCCACGGGCAGCATGATGTAGGCCAGAAACGCGGTGTTGCGCAGCGGCGTGGAAGCGGCCAGCAGGCGTCCCATCCAGAAGCTGATTTGTCCGCCGAGGGACTGATCGAAGCGGAAGAGAGTGGGATCGAATGTTGTGGGATGGAAGCGCACCATCGCGCCCAGGAACACAGCCGTGATGGTCATGCAAACCGGGAACGCGGCGGTCAGGATGAGCGAGCGCGTGTCGCGGACTAGCAGGCAGGTGCCGATGCAGGCGATGCCGAGCACTCCGCCACCCATCAGGAACGGCGCACCGACCCAGAATGCCGCGCCGACTCCGGCGACCCCATAGACGGCGGCAAGCAGGCTGGTGAGCATGAGCACAAGTGTCAGCTCGCGGTGACTGCGGCGATGAACCAGCAGGTAGAGGATCGCTCCCGCGCCCAGCGCGGTGGAGATAAATGGGTTGTAGGAGATTCCGGTGAGCAGGTGAACCAGCTTGCCTCCTGCGGCGCATCCCTGGCGCAGGCAAAAAGGAGCACAGGCGATCAGCAGGCCCACCAGCGCCACAAGAAGATTGGTGAAGCTTGCGAAAAGGCGCGCTTGTGCCGGTGCGTTCTCGTCATGGAGAAACGGCGCGGTGGCCATGAGGCGAAAGGGAGTCATTATTGCCCCAGGATCCATGCGGAGACCGCGGGACGAAGGCGCAACGTGCGCTGAGCCAGCAGCAGAGCCACGGTCAACAATGCCGCCAGGGCAAAGCCCAGGCTGACCGGAGGCAGCGCGGCGTGATGATTGCTCCAGATGTGAACGATCTTGGTGACCAGCGGGCGATGGTAGAGATAAAGCGGAAAGCTGACGATTCCCACGGCGCCAAAGACGCGGGCAACCATTGTGCCGCTGGCAACGCGGAAGGCCGCAAAGGCGAAGACCGTAATCAAAAGACCGAGCGCTGTATCGAGCGCCGGATAGGCGAAGATGCTGAACGCACCCATCACCGCTACGGGAATCGCCACGAGCACGGCGGCGGCAATGGCGCGCGCGGGTATAGCGAGCTCTCCATGCTGGCGGAACCGGTTGCCGATCCAAATGCCAAGGCCAAAGATGGCGAGCCAGTTCAAGGCCACGGAGTGTCCGAAGTACGGGTTCCATCCCACGATGCGCGGCATGCTGGCGACGGTGCGCCAGAGGATGTCCACGGCTGCCAGGGGCAGCAGAGCGGGCAGGCCAAAGCGCACGATGATGCGGCGCAGCGGGAGGAAGAGCAGGTGGACCTGCAAGAAGACGGCCAGGCACCAGAGCGGCGAGTCAATGATGAAGAAGTGCTCCGGATGGAAGGTAGTCAGCAGGAACATGCGCTCCAGGATTTGACTGGCAGAAAAAGGAGAGCCAGTGGTCCAGGCCAACAGGGCGAAGAAGGCGACGCTGATCCAGAAGGGGGGAGTCATTTTCACTGCGCGACGCTTGAGGAAGGCAACCACGCTGATGTTTTTCCCGTAACCAAGCGCAAGGCCCAGGCCGCTGAGCATGACGAAGAGGTGCACGCCAACATAGCCGAAGTGAGCCATGGCGCGCAGAAAGACCTCGGTAAAGTGGCCCGCACGCACGGCGGCGGCGAGAAGCGCAAAGTCCTGTATGGGGGATTCGTAGCTGAACTGGAGCAGCGCCGGAGTCGGCAGCCCGCGGGAGATCCACGCGGAGCGCGAGTAGTGATGCAGGAAGACCAGGAGGATCGCCAGGCCCTTGGCGAAGTTGAGGAGGTTGCCCGCTTCGCTCCGGTGCAGTTTGAAGATGCGACTCATGGCGTCCTTCCAGCAACTGATTCGACTTCGCGGCTCCCCTTTCCGGGAGGTTGTGCGGCGCCTGTGCCCCGAGGGGCGGCGCGCCGCGAGAACTTACGATGCCATCTGCGGGCGGAGGCCGGCGAAGGCCGGGCGCATGGGAAGCTGGTGCACGGCGGCGTGCGCGGCAACCGAGGGAACCTCGTGGGTGCGCATCTCGGCCACCTGGTCGAGCTGAACCAGTTCGAAGAGGGCGTGCATGCTGGCAGAGGCGCCGGAGATGAAGGCCTCGCCGCCGCGCTCGAGAACCTCGGCGACCATCGAGAAGAGCTCGCTGAGACCGCCGGCATCGGCCTGGCGGAGCCGCGAGGCATCGAAGCAGACGCTGTGGCCATGCTGCAGGGTTGACTGCAGGGCCTTGCGAAGCTGCTTGCTGGTCTGGCGGTTCAGTTCGGTTCCGATGTTCAGTGTCTGCTCGTACATGGTTGCGATCTCCTCTACTGGCTTACCTAGTCAATGTAAGGTCGTTTGCATCTTGAGGAAATCACTCCGTGGGGTGAGACCGTTGCCCCCTATGGGGTATGCGCGTGAAAAAGGCGGCCTTTTACGGGGTTTCAGGAGGTGGACGCCGAAGAATATTTCGCCATCTGCCCCCAATGGGGGATGCCATACCCCCTTTGAGTTCTGCGAGAATCTGCAGGAGTCCCTATGCGATGACGGCATGAGAATTACACTAAGATCATCTTCGCTGTGGACAAAGAGCACTCGCGTGATACGCCGCGATGAAGACAATCGAGGCCCTGTTGGTGAGAAGTGAGTGTCAGTCCGGAAAAGAAGTCTGGAGTTGGGTGGAGGCAAGACCATGAATCCGCAAAACGAGAAAGAACCAGGCTTTGATTCCAAGCTGGGTGCAAGTCACCCGCTGCGCATACTGATGGCCGAGGATCATCCGGTGAATCAGAAGGTGGCGCAGATGATGCTGGCCAAGCTCGGCTATGACTCCACGGCGGTGGCCGATGGACGCCAGGCGGTGGCGGAAGCCGGCAAGGGCGGGTATGACCTGATCCTGATGGACGTGCAGATGCCGGAGATGGACGGCCTGCAGGCGACGGTGGAGATTCGCAAGTTAGAAATGCCGCAGCCCAGGATTGTCGCCGTGACGGCCAATGCCGACAGCGCCGATAGACAGGCCTGCATGACGGCGGGCATGGACGGCATCCTGAAGAAACCAATCCTGCCGGGAGACCTGCGCGAGCTGCTGCTTTCCACGAAGCCGATTGTGCGCACCGCCCCGGAGAACTTCTCGACGGGCATCGTTCCTGCGCTGCGCGGGCCGGGCGGTGATCCAAAGGCGCTCGGGGAGCTGTTCGTGAGCTACTTCACGGAGGCCAGGAAGTCACTGGCCCGGATGGAAGAGGCGCTGGCGGCGCACGACCCGGTTGCGCTGCGCAAGGCGGCCCACTACCTGAAGGGCAGCAGTGACGTACTGGGCGCGACCCGCCTGGCCGAGCTGTGCCGCAGCCTGGAGCACGCAGATTCATTGAACGATGCGGGAATCAGGAATACACTGGACGAGATTGCCAGGGTCCTTGTGGATGCCGAAGGTGTGGCGAAGAAGATGGTCGCCGCGCCGGAAATTTCCGCGAATCCAGGAGTAATCCACAACAACTGATGTACAGCGCCGCTCCAGCCCGCATTGTGATTGCTGACGACCATCCGGTCGTGCGCATTGGCGTGAAAGCTATTCTCAGTTCCGCGCCGGAGTTCCAGGTAGTAGGCGAGGCCGAGGATGGCAAACTCGCGCTGGAACTCATCCAAAAACTGAACCCCGATCTACTGCTGCTGGATCTGCGGATGCCCAATCTGCCTGGGCTGGAGACCTTGCGCGAGCTGACGCAGTTGCCCTCGGTGGGCGTGCGCACCGTGCTGCTGACCGGCGAGATTGACCGCCGTGGGATTCTGGAGGCCTTGCAGCTTGGTGCGCGCGGCGTGCTGCTGAAGGAGAGCGTGGCCAGCGACCTGGTGCAGTGCCTGGAGGCAGTGATGCGGGGCGAGCACTGGCTGAACGGCAAGCGCGTGCTCAACCTGGTGCAGGTGCTGCACGACCTGATGGTGGAAGACTCCGCCCCGCAGAAGAACAGCTACAAGTTGACGGCCCGCGAGCTTTCGGTGATCCGCTACATTGTGGAAGGCTGCACCAATAAAGATGTGGCGCGTGAATGCGGAATCGCGGAAGAAACCGTCAAGCGCCACCTGAAGAACATCTTTGACAAGACGGGCGTGAGCAGCCGCCTGGAGCTTGCCATGTTTGCCCTGAACCACTCGCTGGTGAAGGAAGAAGCTTCCCCCTCCCGTTAGATCTCGTTAGACGGCGCTGGCCAGCACGCGATCATTGAGCGCGACGCGCGTGGCAAAGCGTACGGCGTGCAGTATGTTCCCCACCACAATCACATCCACCAGGCGCAGACGGCGGCCCACGCGGGTGTAGCTGGCCACGCAGGAGCGCGCCACATTGGTGCCGGCCTCCACCACGGAGCCCTCGCCGATGACGGCTCCGGCGGCGATGCGGCAGTCCGCGCCGACCATGGCGAAGGGGCCGATGTAGGCAGGGCCCTCGAGCACGGCCGTGGAATCAATTTTGGCGCCGCGGGCGGCCCACACGCCGGGCTTGATCTCCAACCCGAAGAGCGGCACGGTGGAGAAGTGGCGGCGGAGCAAAAGGTTCTGGCTCTCCAGCAGAGCGGTGGGCGTATTGGTCTCCAGCCAGAGCGTGGCCTGGCGAGTGGCGATCTTCGCCATTTCGGTGGGCGTCTGCTGGTTGACCCAGCGGATGCCCGAGTATCCGGGAAGGATGATCCATTCGCCGAGGCTGCCGTTGTTACGGATGCCCACCACGCGATCCTTGGCGTCAAGCAACTGCTGCAACTGCGGCAGGCTGTCGCCAGAACCGACGATGAGGCCATCGGATTCCCTTAGGTCGTCGAGGATCGCGGCTTCCATGTGCGAACGGTCGCCGGCGCCGTGCCAGACGCGGATGTTCATCCCCCAGCGCGAGCCGTCGCCCAGCAGATCCTCGCGCTGCGCGTTGCCACCGGGAAGGTGGACGTGCAGTGTGCGCACGCCGCAGTCGGAAAGCGTTTCCAGTACGTGCTGCAGCATCGGACGGTCCACCATGTTCATCAGGCAGGTGTCCACGCCGGCGCCCCAGGCGCTCTCAGGATGGGTCAGCTTCGGACAGTGAATGAGTGCGATCATCTTGTTTTCTCCGCGAATCGAATTGAGTCCACGCGCCGCTGCTGCATGACGCGCCCCAGGAAAATTACGTTGCCCACAATGTAACGGCGCCACATGCGCCGCGGCTCGCAAGCCAGGCGATACGTCCACTCCATTCCCAGCTCGCGCAGCCACTGGGGCGCACGGGGAATGCGGTTGGAGTAAAAGTCAAAGAGCCCGCCCACTCCGATGGCCACAGCCACGCCGGAGCTTTGCAGATTGCGGGCAATCCACTTCTCCTGCCCCGGGACGCCCATGGCAACCAGCAGCACTTCGGCGCCGCTCTGGCGGATGGCCTCGGCCACCAGTGGTTCTTCGTTGGCCGGAATGAAGCCGTGATGTGTGCCGGCCACCTTGCAGCCGGGATAATTTGTGTTCACCCAGCGCTCCACCTCCTCGGCGACGCCGGGCTCTCCGCCCAGCAGGTACACGCTGGAGCCCTGCCGACGAAGACTGTCGCAGAGCAGGGGGAACAGGTCGGTTCCGTTGACGTTCTGCGCCACCGGCTGGCGCAACAGGCGGCCGGCCAGCTTCATGCCGATGCCGTCGGCCAGCACCAGCTCTGAGCGCTGCAGCACGTCGCGATACAGATCGTCGGTGCAGCTCACGTTCATGCAGTGGGCGTTGACGAAGCTGACCTGCGCGGCACGTCCACGCCACTGGGCGCGCTTGGCAATCCACTCGCAGGCTTCCTGCATGCGCAGGTTGTCAATGCGCACGCCAAGGTGGTGAATGACGGGCGACACCACCTGGCTGCCACCACCGTAGAGCGAGGCCAGTGCGATGCGAAGCACCAGCCCGATATCCTTGCGCCAGCTGCGCGTCTCCACGTAGCCGACCTCGGTGGTCAGCTCGTCGTCAAAGTCAATGTTGGTCATCTGCCGCAGGCTAAACAGGCTCAGCATTCCCGGCGCGGCATCGCGGCAGCGGCGCACGCTGCGCTCGCGGCTGGGCGACTGGCTCCACGGCTCCAGGCGCGGACCCACCAGGGCGACGTCGCCGCGCAGCAGGTTCCAGGCGCGGGGCAGGCTGCCCAGGTGCAGAGCGCTCACAAGGCGGCCACGCAGACCCGTCAGGTTCTTCCAGTCATAGGCAAGGAAGGCACGTCCGTGGCGGCCGATGCGGCGCTGGCGTCCGCAGCGCGGAAAGAGCATGAGAGCCCAGATCACGACGAAGAGCAGTGCAAACGGTAGCGCCACGGCCACGGCGAACAGGCGCGACCAGTCCACCCGAACCAGGGCCAGCCGGGCCTGCTGCCGCGCGAGGCCGGTAAGGGTCTCATGGCGGAGCGTGGCCGACTGCTGCCGGGCGAACTCGCGTTTGCTCTGTTCCACGATGGCGGTGGGCATGGCTTAGTAGGCTCCGCGTCCGGTCAACACGGCCGGAACGGTCTTGGCGAGCAGTTCGATGTCCTTGGTCAGGCTCTGCCGATGGATGTACTCGCAATCCATCTCGACCTGCTGGGGGAATGGCACGTTGGAGCGTCCGCTGACCTGCCAGATGCAGGTGAGTCCGGGCGTGACCTCCAGGCGGCGGCGGTCGGCGCTGCTGTAATTGACCACCTCGCGGGGCACCGGGGGACGCGGGCCAACCAGCGACATATCGCCGATCAGCACGCACCACAGCTGCGGCAATTCATCCGCGCTGAAGCGTCGGATGAAGCGCCCGATCGGCGTGATGCGGGGGTCGCCCTTCATCTTGAAATTGATGGCCGTGTTGCCGTACTGGTTAGCGGCCAGCAACTTGTCCTTCAACTGCTCGGCGTCAACGCGCATGGAGCGGAACTTGGGGAAGCCGAAGATGCGTCCGTGCTTGCCGACGCGCTGCTGCCAGAAGAGCACCGGGCCGCGGTCGTAGAGCTTGATTATCACGGCCAGGATCGCCATGGGTACAGCCAGCGCCAGCAGCATGATGCCGGAGACCAGCACATCGGTCAGGCGCTTGAGGAAGGCGAAGATGGCGCGCTCGACGATGATGGCGCGGCGCGCGAGGCGCATCCACAGGGACGGAGTGGTGCGCGAGAGAGTGCTGCTCTGCTCGAGGCAGAAGCTCAATTTCGCGTGACTCTGAGCCTTGGTTGCCACGGTCGCCTCCGGAAGATGATTTTCGAGGCTCACTTGCACCGTGAAACCAGGTGCTAGCCTCGTACACAATCCATTAAGAACCTGTTCGTAATCGCTGGATATG
>Ga0182012_10003083_pt1 | contig 17827 bp, 25 predicted proteins | sample 612S2SmetaG_FD_120486 | JGI IMG/M metagenome (GOLD analysis project Ga0182012, IMG submission 120486) | Permafrost microbial communities from Stordalen Mire, Sweden - 612S2S metaG | ecosystem: Environmental > Terrestrial > Soil > Wetlands > Permafrost | place: Sweden: Stordalen | collected...
ATTCGACAAATACGAAAGATTAGCTTGGTCGATTCCCTGCTGATTTATTCCAGTCGCGGCGTCGGCGTTTGAATACGCGTTCGCAGCCGTGTTAGCAGCTTGCCCGACATTGTTAAGTTCGTTAACGGCCTGCGTCCCTGCCGGGGCGTAGTCTTGATTGTACGTCGAAAGTTCTTGATTATAGATAGGCAATAAACCCTGCTGAATCAGTTGGTTTTGGGCGTCTGAAGCCTGCGTCGCAGCTTGATTCGCAGAGTTTGCTGCTCCTTGATTCGGATTTTGCCCGGTGATTAGGTCCCAAACGCCAGCCATGTCTACTCCTTTTTGAGTCGAGTCACAATTACTGCGACTTCGTTCCAGCCTTTATTTTTTAGAAATTTCCTAGTTCCCGTGTTTGCGGTGACGACTGTTCCCACGAGTCTAAAGCCAACGGGGCAAGTCCGATAGACCCACTCGTGGAGAGCCCCGGCTGCGATTTTACCGTTTCGTGTAGAGCTAGAATACCATCCATAGATAAGACGTTGTTGGATTTCGTATGTGTCTGTAAATCCGAGACAGCCTTCGAGTATTCCGCCTGGGCCATACGCTCCCACCCAAACTGCGGATTGATCGAGGGGTCTTGTACCGGATTTCCACTTTCGTCCATAATCATCGGCTAGCTCCTGAGCGTCTGTGACGCTAATTTGTTTAATTACCACCCAACAAGGCTTTCAAGTAGGGATCGGAGGTCGGTGCGAGGTCCTTGAGCGGATTAACGTTTGTTGACTGTGGTGCCGCATCTCCGAACATTGACCCGTACATACCATACGGAGTCCCCTGCTGTGCCCCTTGCTGTCCAAACTGCGCCGCGAGGAGTTGCTCCGGGTTGAAGTTGTCAAACGCGCCAAGCGAACCATTGAATGATCCAAACAACGCTTTGAGTAATGCATCCATTTTACTCCTTACTGTGCGGTGTAGCCTTTACTACCGATTCGCTGATTATTCGTCGCTGTTGTTTTTTTTGTTGCGGGCGCTGTAGTCTTCGTGGTGGCCGGTGCTGTCGCCTTTGGTGGAGCGGCCGGTGCAGGCGTTGCCGCAGGAGCCGCAGCCATTCCGGTAAGCCCGGCCATTTGAGCCGACGTTAGATTTCCGAAAGCGCCGCCGACATTACCGAAGCCTTTCGTGAAGGTGTTCTCGGCTGATTGAAGGGTTGGCGACCATCCGGTTCCGTTGACGTTGAACGAAGAATCGCCCTTCGTCGGGTCCGAGATGGCATAGCCCTTGCCCGGATCGTAAGCGATTTGATATGCCGAGTTGTTTGGATCGGTCATGTAATCGCCGGTTAGTCCGTGCGTGGACTGCGTGACGCCTGCAGCCCGCTGTGCGGCGTTTAAGGGAGGCGTCCCGCCGTTCCCGGCCGGACCCGTCTGGGCTGGAGCAGGAACGTGCGTCGCTACAACCGGCGAGGTCTTAGTGTTGACGCCCGGAATCGGGGCCGTAGGTTGTGCCGTCGCCTGCGGCATTTGAGGCACCTGGGCCGTGTTTACAGGCGCTATATGCTGCTGCGGGGGGGCCGATTGGTACTGCGCCGGAGCCGGGCTCGTCATGCCCGGAGACGACAAAGCTTGCGCAACGGCACCCATTCCCGGATTCGCCCCGCCCGCCCCGAGCATCGGGAACTGACCCTGATTAGGATTGAAGCCCCCAAACTGCGGCTGCGGCTGCGGCATTTGCCCAGGCGCTCCTCCCATGCTCCCGAACTGGGGCATTTGCCCGCCCCCGCTAGGGGGCTGGAAGAGTACGCCGCCGTTCATGGAATTATTCCCACCCAGAGCAGCACTCGCCCCCGAGGTTTGGGCCGGTGAACCGCCCATGACCTGAGCCGCCGCGCCCATGCCGCCACCCGGAGGCTGGAAGTTTACGCCGCCGTTCATGGAATTATTCCCGTGACCGCCGCCACCGGCCTGGCCTACGAGGCTAGAAGGCCCGTCCTGAAGGGGCTGTATGTTGTTGTATAGTCCCATGCCGTTACCTGTTGCCATAATGCGCTCCTATTCTCCGGGAAGCTGGTAAAGAACTGCTCTAACTATCCATTGACCAGTAGAAGGTCCTATATTTACCGGAAAATAAACATATTGGTTAATAACCACGGAATAACTCACATACTGCAAACCCGGACTCAAGTACGGACCCGCGTAAACTGTTTTTCCGGCCGTAGCCTGCGGGGTCAAAATTACCAAGTACGGTATTGTTAACTGGCTTAGGGCATTAGGTGTAAAAGTAGGAACCGCGACATCTAAAAACAGAGTGTCGTTGGGATTATATGTGATTCCAGTAGGAATACGCGGAAACGGCACAACCAACGTAGTCAAAGTGTCGGTATTAGCCGCCCCTCCAGCAAAACTCATTGTATATTGCTGGTAATCAATACCAATTACGTTCCACGATTGTATGTTTTGCTGAGGATTGCCAACACTCGGGGAAGTTGCAGTAGTAATTAGGGGTGTAGTCGTAGAACCTGAGCCTACTGTGTAGTGCGCCGTCGAACGAACCGGAACAGGAGGCAACGGAATAGGTTTAGCAATGTTAGCCATTATCCCAACCCTGTCATAATCAAGCGGCGCTTCGGATAGCCGTATAACGCTGCTTTGTCGATTTGTACTTTTTGACTTGACGAACAAGACAACGTGATTTGCGCTTGGTGCCCAACCATACTCGGGGGTAACGAGAACACAGTCCTCGGGGACTTGCCGTTAAGAGAAATGATTTGCGAGTTCGCGTTGGTCCCGTTCACAGTCGTCGTAAACGTCACAGACGCTCCTGTTTGTTGCGGAGCTTCGATCAAGCCGTAGCGATATTGTTTGGTTTCGGCCGAGAGAGCCGAGTCTGCTACCCGAGTAGTGAAATGCGAGCTAATAGGGTTTCCTAAATCTGTTTCGGCCGCAAACCAAATATCAAGTTGTCCCCCGCCAACGGTGTTCGTTAATACCTGGTTTAATTGATGCGGGTAAATAGCAACAAACTGTGTAGAAGGGTCGCCCTGCGGATTCCACACAGCGACGTTGCAAGCCCATCCTAGCTTGTACCATTTTTGTGTATCAATATCGACCGCTAACGTTATGTTTTGCGTAGGAAATGCAATGCAGTACATGCGAGAGTGCATAAAACCCACGGCGGCGGATAAGTCGGCAGGTAGAAAAGCCTCTATTAAACCCCTAATGTCTTTGCTGAGATAAGTTGGGGCATCACTGCCATCGAACGAATACACACCGCGCTCGCTCAACCAAAAAACAAGTCCGAATGCTTTAGTGATTGATAACCTGGCAGCGCAACCAATGTCAAACAGTTTAACTTGCTGAAAGTTCGACGGAGAATTGCCGTAAACGGCCCAGAATGTCTTTGTTTTTAGAGCGCAGAGAAGTGATCCAATACTAGCAAGACCAACGGCGTAATCACCCCCAGTATTACGACCGCAAGGCAAAATACGGTCAGTATTGTCGAATCCCCAAGGTTCCGCATAGTTTGAATACCACAGGTCCGAAGGCTGAGGAAGTGTGTTTTGATACGAGTTCGTAACTGAGTTGTACTGATAGGGATAAGTGTTGTTGTAGCCAAAGCCCCAAATGCAATCCATATGCGATTCAAGAGCAAGAAAGTCGGCTGGCGGATCGCGGTGCAGAATAAGCTGCTGTCCAGTAACAGACGTATCAGCTATGTTGTCTGTGAATGTGTAAGGCCCGCCGCCCGCAGAAGTAACTGAGCCGACAAAAAGCCAGGTCGATAGAGTTCCCCCAAGACGATAGAAATTTACTGTCGTAGCCTGGGGGTCAACAGATACGCCCGGCGCGTATGTGATTGTCGCCTGCTGTGCAGCAAGCGTTAGAGGAGCAGAGATGCCCGAGGGGCTTGACTCTAAACTAACGTTCGAGTACGTTACACGCCATTCATACGTGCCTGTTAGATTGCCCGCACCGGCAGCAACACTACCCGGATTGTTTATATACGGAGGAATTATCGCCCATGAGGTTAGGTTTGTGTTGTTTGAAGTGACTTTAAGGGTGTTACTAAGCCCGTCGGAAATAAACAACCAACCCGGATCGCTTGTCGTGTCGTTATTCGGAGAAGCGTATGGAACAAAACTCCACAAGTTGCTTAGTACTATGGGACCCACGTTGGAACTAAGCGTGTACGTTCCTACAAAACCCGCGCCGTTCCCATAAATATACTGCAAAGCATACGTAGCTGCGCCAGTTTGCGAAGCAGCAACGTAGATTATTTCTCCGAAAACTTGCGACATGTCAAGGATACCCAGTCCTCTAAGCGGACCAAAATTTCCTAACGCCATTGACGCGCTAACGCGACCCTGCGCCGTTACGTAGCTCTGATATGTGCGGTCAGGCCACACGTTGAGCAAGTCAACGCCCTGCAAGCCTTCGACATAAAACGGCGCAGTCGTAGCGTCGAGTCCGATAAACGGTCCCGCTGCAAGTAGCTCCCTGAAGTATTGGTTGGTGGGCGGTTTTGGCATGGTGTCCTCTACGGATGGTCTAACGGGAAGTCTGTTTCAACCCAAGTTATGTTTTGATTCCCGAGGCGGTAGTCTTTTTCGGTCCAGTTCGACGCCCCTAACGGATAGTCCACTTCGATAAAGCCACCTCCCCCGAGGGGGTGAGTTGATTGCACCCAAGACGTTCCAGAATTGTTAAAAACCTGCAAGAACAAATAATCGTTGATGGGACTTATGGTGTCTGAAAAACTGAAGTTCGCTCCAGACGCCTCAGACACCAATAAACTGTCTGTGAACGAAGGGCCTGTGTCTGTGAAACTGAGCGATACAGTAATAGTGGGCGTGAGAGTGTCGCTTATTGCAGATATGGTGTCTGTGAAAGTTAAATTAACAGAACTGGTGCCAGAAGCAATTATTAGCGTCGAGACAGTCTGCGAGCCCGATGAAATCCCAACGTTCGGGGCTGTGTATGTGATCGAACAAGTTCCGGCCGAACCAAAACTTTGATGGCCCCAACCGTAATACGAGTTGTTGGTGGCAAAGGCGGTCTGGTGGGCGACTTCAAAAGTTCCAGCCGAAAAAGAGTCCGAACCTACGGTGTACGTAGTCGAGCCTGTGAAAAGACCGTAACACAAGTTCGCATAGCAACCGGACGGGGCCGCAATCGAACCGTTCGGTATAGAATGCGTACTGTTTGTCCACGTTTGATCGCCGCTTGTGTACGTAATAGTCGGCGAAGAACCTGCGCCCGCAAGTTCTACGATTCGACCGCCCGTCCCATACGTTGCGGCTACAGTAAAAACATACGGCCCGGCAGTGTCACCAACTTGCACGACACGATACCAAGCCGTAGAATCGTTGTTTGTTGTCGCACCATTGTTAAAGAGCAACGTCCAGCCAGTAGGGCCGGTGCCGCTCGTACCTCCGTTCAAGTCAACAACCATTAGGTTGCCGACAGTCGGAGCGGACCCTAGCGTTAAGCTAAGAGATGTTGTGCCGTACTGATAAGCGTAAACCGGGGCTTGAGCTTGTGTGACAGCCATTACTCATTGAACGCCCACGACAGATTCACCAGAAAACCAGAAGAGACTGGTGTAGCTGTGGTCGTAGCCTCAAACCCGAGGGTGCCCCCGGATACAGCAGACAGACAACCTGCTCCGTAAATCGTGATTGTGGCACTCGCCGTCCAAGATGTCGTAATCGTCGTCTGGGCCGTGCCGTTCAGGACTGACTGTGTTGACGCCAGCGTGACCGTTCCGGCCTGGCGCGATAAGCCGGAGCCGACGATTTCTCCTGAAACGGTCGTGTCTGTGTTGGCCGGAGCAAACGCTGCGTTGTTCGTAAGGCAGATATATTTGAACGTAATTCCCGTGCCGCCGAAAATGGCCGCGTGGACGGCTACCCCTCCGGCCTGAACCCGTGAGTTGTACGTTTTGGACTGCGCGACAACAAGCCCCGAGCGGGGGTCTACGACCTCGATAACAAGCCGGTTTTGGAACTTCCGAGTCATGGTGTCGGTGGCGTAAATCATCAGTAGCAGTCCTGTACCGAGTTGCCGGTGTTTTGGTAAAACGCTCGATATACGACCGGAATTGGACCCCTAGGAGCCCCCGAACGCATGTCGGCCACCCAGGACTGTAGCTTGCCCATCTCCTGCTTGAAGGCGAGCGCCGCTGCCATGCGCGCGTCCATGTCTCGGTCGGCCTGCATCGCGCGCATGACCATGCCCTGCACGATAGCCTCCAAGAAGAACTGATCGTACATGTTGTCTACGTCGGTTTGGTTCACCAAGGCCGCAGGACGGGGCACAATGTCGATGGTGATAGGGTACGCACCGGCCGGTTGCGGCACAAAGCCGATGTTACCCCCTCGGAGGTACCACATCGGACGCATGCCCTGATAGAACGGCAACGTGGACGGATACGGAGCGCCGTAAGCCGTGCCTTTAACGGGGTAGACGGTGTTCGTTTGTGCGAGCCATTGCGGTATGTTGTTCGCAGCCGTTTGGTCCCAAAACTCGATTTGCTCGCCGTTAAGCTGCGGAATCGTAGTCGGAACCAAAAGCTGTCCGCTCAAGTAAACTCGCAAAACTTTGGTCAACAAGGGCAACTGATATTCCATTTGCCCCGTGATTGTCGTAGCCGATACAGTACCTTGCGGCCAATCTAACTCGGAATTGATCGCCCAACGAGATTGATTAGCTAACGTCGCAACATCAGCATAAGTCCAACGTCCGTTTACCGGGTCGGTTTCGCTAGTGTAGACCCGAAACAGATTGTCGATTTGCGATAGTTGCATACATACCTATTTCCAGAGAATCAAGAACCCCGGAGCCACGATGCTTGTTGCGATTACGCAGGTTATGCCATTAATAACTGCGACGCCCGGAACCGCAAGCGCAGGAGTGCCGTTCGTATTCGCGGCCGGAGTTGACTGAAAGATTATAGAACCCGAGGCTGCTGTGTTGTCGTAGCAAGTAACGAGCGTCGCCTGCGTTGCGAGGGTCTGAATGCCGTAAAAAACACCAGGACCGATGCGGGCCGTGACAGCCACAGTCGAACTTACTTGCGTGTAGTTAGCCGGGAGAGCGTCCGCTAACGCAACAGACGGGAACAGACAAAGAGCTATCGAAATCAGTAGTTTTTTAAGCATTATCCTCAAACCTGGTTCGTAAGAATCAGATACCCCGGCGAAACAATCGACGTGGCAATCTGGCATGTTACGCCGTTGAGTACGCTAAAGGCGTTTGTAAGTCCTTGACTTGCCATGCTACCCGAAGGGGTCGGCGCTGCCGTATAAATCACCTGGCCGGACGCCGCCGAAGCGTTGTCGTAGCACGTAACCGTGGTCGTTTGCGCCGCAATCGCGATGACGCCGTAAAACAACCCCGGATGGTTAAGAGCAACGACCGCCGCAGTGGTGTTGACGGGGGTGTACTTGATGAAACCCGGATCGGCTGACGCCCCGACCGGCAACAAGAGCAGACCGAAGGCGAGAACCAATCGTTTTAGCATGTTATGGTGCCGCAAAAGCCGAGATTGCGATAGTCGCGGTACCGACCATCGCAGTAGTGAGAACGCAGCGTACCGCTACGAGCGGGTTCGAGTACGACAGCGAAGTTCCGAGGGCTGTGAGCGGATTGGCGACGCCACCTGTTCCAGCTTGGGCGGACGGTGCGTCCAGCAAGAACCAGTTTGACGCCGGAATCAGAGTTGGCGTCAATCCGTTTAAGCGCGAATTGTTTTGAGTCGCCCAGAGTTGGTATTGGTTCCAAGCATTCACATCGTTCGTTCCGTACACAGAAATTCCGAACGAAGTGACAGTGCCGAACACGCCGTTTACGGGAACGACAATCGGCATAAACGACCATTTTGTGTAAGCATTGGCATCGGCCATGCCTACTCCGGTGTCCGAAGTCCAAATGCCGCCGTATCCCGCTAGAGGCGCAGCAACAACAGCCGAAGCCGCTGTGAACGACCCTAGGACGATACCGCCGTGAGAGCCGACCGAGACTACGCCAGGATTTGCTCCCATATTACATATCCGAGTATTGGATCGGACGATTAGCTTCGCCCGGCAGGTAAATTTTCGTGTCGTATTCTTTTATAAGGAGTACGACTTTAATTGTACCCGCACCACCAGCAGTCGTAGTCACGCGCAGCGTAAGCAACCCACCCTTCGGCCAAATAGCATCGGGAACAGACGTTGCAAACAACTGAGGCGTGTTTGCAACAAGAGTCGCCGCTTGATCGACGTTAAAAATTGCGTTGCCTGTTACGGCAACTTGAGTCGGAGGGTATCCGGCCTCGGAGTTGTCGGGAAGCGCCGGTAGCGCAGCCGCGACTTCAGCGTTAGCTCCTAGAAGTACGTTGAACGAAGTAAAACCGGCTACAGACGTGTTGCCGCAGATTGCAACTCCGTAGACCTTAATCGCAATCGGCAACGGGTAAATCGCTGCAATACCGGCGTTCGTCATCGACGCCGTAAGCGTCACCGTGTCAAAATCGAGCGTCCCGAGGGTGTCGTAGGCTACTGCGCGGGGAAACCGGAGTTTGTCGTATGTGGTCAATGGCATGTCTGTTCTCTTCTCTGCAAAAAGACCGCCGCCTTGCGACGACGGTCTGAGTGTGTTTGGTCCGGTATTCCGCTAGCTTCCTTGCGAACCCCAGAACCCGCGCCAGTTCAAGAAGCCAAACGTGGTGCGGAAGCTGGTGCGATGGTTCATGTTGCCGGTGGCTTCGTCGGTCCAGGTGCGCTGCCGGTTTTGCCACTTGAAGCCGGTAACGAGCGAGTGGGAGTCGCCTTCGATGTCGCCCTTGCCCGCGAGGACGAACCAAGCGGTCGGGCTTGTCAAGTAGCGTGATACGAGCGGCGTAACCGACCGTTCCACGACGTTCTTGCGGTTTTCGCCCGAATAGGGGTAGTACTGCGAGCCGAGAATTTCTTCTGCGATTTTCTGCAACTGAGGCGGAATCACGAGATGCTTCGGCGTTTTGTACATCGGGTTCGTACGGTCCGAAAGCATCGTATGGAACGAGATGAACGCGGCCTGCAAGGACTCGGGAGAAAGCGCCGTGAGCGCACCCGAGTTGCTGAATGTCTGTCCAGAAACCCCGAGGGGGTGGGCTGCGGACACCAACGGCACGCCGTCCGATCCGTTGACACCGGCCGTAAACGCCAGGTTGAACAACTGCCAGAAGAGCAGGTCCTTGGTGATTTGCTCCGAGTACGCGAGCATCCCAGGAAGCCGCTTAATCAGCGAGAGAGCGTCTTCGAGTTCCGCCTCCTCGGTGATCTTGTACGCAAGCGCGAACGTCTGATACAAGAACGTGGTCGGAATGCCCTCAAACGCCTGGTCGAACGCCGGGGACTGACCCTCGGTTTTGACGGCGAGCGGCCCAAGTTCGATGATCGGCAGGGCCGTGTAGAAGGGCCGCTTCATGTCTACATCAAGAGTGTTGAAAATCTCTTGATACAGGGGCGGAACCTTTTTGATGTTTTGAACATAGACGGCCTTCAGAACTTTGCTGTTGCTCTGAAAGAAAGTCGATGTATTGATCGGACCTGCCATGATTTATCCTTTCGACCTCAATTAGAGAATCAGCGAAGCGGCCGGGAACTGAACTAAAACGCGATGACCAACGTCGCCGGGTACTCCGTTGCCGGGCCCGTCAAGTTCACCGACGATTTGAGCGATCTTATTAGCCGCCGTGCCGGGATCGGCGACGCAATAGCCGCTAATCGGATCGACCGAGATTGCAACCAACTGACCGGGAAACACGCCAGTTCCGACCGCGCCCGCGAGGGTACCGCCGCCCGCCGTGTATGTGCCTGTTGAACCGGCCGTGGTGAACGTGATGGCGTTGACTACGGTCGCGATCCAAGCGCCGACAACATACGAGATGGTCACGACCGCACCCGAGGATGTGGCTAGGTATGTTGCCGAGAAGGTCGGATTCGAGTTAAGCTGCGTTGCGATGTGAGCCGCAAGCGTCGAAACACCGCCTGCTACGTCGGAAGCAACTGCGGTGTATGCGGGGAAGGTCACGCCGCCGATGACGTTAATAAACGTCTGCCCGAGGGTGCTAGAGCCTACGGTGGCCGTCTGAGAACCAGCGACCGCACCGGCCGTCGTGGTATTGACGCCCTGCCAACCGGCCGGGTAGCCCGTTTCGCCGACGAACGAGGCCAGTGACATTTCAAACTGCTGGCCGTTGTGAGCGAGAACGACTTTCGTGCCCTTAAATTCGAGGCCGGGCTGAAGCTGCGTTCCCTGCAACGTGGTACCGAACAGGAGCGCGTTCGCGGCGAAGGCCGTGGTCGGCACGGTCGCCTGCGTGTAGATAGCGTCCGAATCCATCTCGGTCATACCAAGCAGACCGGACACACCCGCCGTTGCCGTGGGGAAGCCGGTTCCGGCAGCAGCGTTCGCCGTGGTGAGCGGCGTAATGAGGCCGGTCGCGACGGTCAAAAGAACAAACAAGCCACGTGGCATGTTGCCAACGCCAGGGAGATACGGCTCAACATCCGGCTCGTTGTTGATAGACTGCATGAAGATTACAGGCTCTTGATATGGGATATTTGCCATTTGTTACTCCGTTTCGGGGCGTTTGCGCTTTGGTGTCTGTGTTTGTTCGCTTAAACTGGACCTGTCTCTACACCTATCTCGACAGACGGCTTGGCGACTCCTTTAGAAATGTACGAAACTTTTTCTTGGAATGCTTCAGTTTCGCGTTGCATCCGCGTTTTTGACTGTTCCACCGGAAATTCGTACAGTTCTTCGTACGCTTCGGGGGGAATCTTCACAAGAACGTGTCCATACCAGCGAATGTCTTTGCCGCCCGAGGTTCCCTTGTGTGTTGCGATTGCAAAGCCGGTATGCGGGTCTAGTTCATCAATCGTGACTTTGATGTAATGACCGTCGCGCAACTTTCCTTTGGTGCCGTCGTCGTCGGCTTTCGGCCAAGCATAGTGGTAGCCCGGTTCAGGATGCGCTATCAGCTTTTCGGGTTCGTCTAAGTGACCATTCGGATTGCGAAACGATAGCTGTTTTACGCCTGCAAACCTTTTGATGGGGTACATGCGGCCGAAAGGACCCGGAGCCATTTCGACGTTTTCTCCGGTTTTACGCGAGGCGATTCGCGACTTTACTGCTTCGAGTTCAACTTCGGCCGCGAGTTCTTTATGATTGCTGCTTTCCATTTGTGTTGTACGCTACTCCACGATGCCGTTAAAGTCGGCGTCTGTTAATCCTAGTGCTTTTGCGAGTTTAGATTCGTGATCTGACAAGCCCTTAGCAGGCGTCGTCGGGCGTCTGTTCTGACTTCCCGGCGCTGTTGGTTGCACGGGTTTACCAGCGACTTTCTTCTGATTCGTGCGAACCTGCTTCATAACTTTGCCCCACGCCGCATCCTCGGCAAACGCGAGAAGTTCTTGCAGCTTTTGCGGCGTAAGCGTTGCGAGCGCACCCCGAGGTAGGGCTGCTACTTGCTGATCGAAGTGTTGAGCAGCCGCCTTCGCAAACTGCGGGTCCTGCATCAGATTGGCTCGATACTGTTGGATCGACTGCTGTGCGAGCGTTTCGCGCATGTCCGCCATGACGCCGCCGAACTGCTGCTGTGCCGCCGCCGCTGCGATGCGCTGATTCGTGCCGATAGGATCGGCGTAAAATTGCTGTTCAAGCTGCGCGCGTATAGCCTGCGCCTGTTCCGGCGACATTTGCGGCTGCTGAGGAACAGGCTGCTGATATACGACCTGGGCGGGCTTCTCCGAAAGCGCCTTGATTCGCCCGTTCAATTCATCGAACTGCGACTTCAGCGTTTCGTATTCTTTCTTGGAGACTGCGCCTTTGGGAAGTTTGACGGGTTTTGCACCGTCGTCGCCTTCTTCGGACTCTTCGCCTTCTTCTTCGTCCTCTTCCGGCTCCTCGGGCTCTTCTTCGTGCTGCTGCTCTAGCGTCTCGAAGCCGGGAATCTGACTAAGGTCAAACTCGCCTCCGTCAAACTCGTCAATTAGGGCCATGGGTTCACATACCTACTTTCGGACCTTGGTTTGGTGTCTGTGGCTTCTGTTGCTGTTGCTGGCCTCCCTGCTGCTGCTGTGGATTTTGCCCTGGCGGGGGTTGCCCCATCGCCGCCGCCTGTTGTGCCTGTTGAGCCGCCTGTTGCATTTTTTGCATCAATTCTTCTTGCGTCCCGAGAAGCGTCGGAATGTCCACACGATCATACTCTTCGAGCAACATACGCGAGACTGCGTAAATCTTCATCGGGTCCTGCATGATGAGCGGGTTCTTCATAAGCAGCGTGTACAAGAACAACATCGACTGTTGCCGACCCTGTTTGTCTACAGGTCCGCCGAGTCCAGCTATCGAGAGGTCGTAATCCTGCGCCAAGATGGCCTTCGTTATCTGAAGCCTCTCGGGTTTGCCGCCAGGATTCGCAACCTGCGTCTGCATGTCATCGGGGCCGTACTGCAACTTTAGAGCGTGGATTTGCAAGAACACACGCTTCATAGCGTCGCGAATGCGAGCGGCCATTAAATCCAAACGAACGCCCGCCGAAGCAGCCGCTTGTTGAACTTCTTTCGCGGTCTTGCGCCCCGAGTTGGTTTGTCCGGTCATAGGAGCCGACAAGCCGGTAACACCTTGCGCCGCCGTCATTAGCGCCTGTTCTTCGACCTGCGCTTCTATGGGGACTGCGGGCGTTACAAGGAAGCCGATGTCATCTTTCTTGCTGACTTGCCACATCGCATTCGGAGCCCAACGCATGTTTTCGTCCTTGATGTTTGCTCCGTCTGTTTGATACATCGGCGCACCCAAGGCACGGTCAACAACATCCAACTTTTGATTATGGATTGCGTTTGTTTCTTCTTGAAGATACCGTAGCCGTCCAGCCATAGAAAAGCCATAGAATCGGTTCAACCTCGGACTAGGGCTCAAGTCAACAAAAGGCCATTCACCATGCCAGTACGGATACGCTTTCGCGCCCATAAGCGTCTGTGTCTGGTCGTCAATCCACAAAATAGCAGGTTCAGGTTCGCCGGAACCGTCAAAACTATACGAGTCGGTGTAGACCTCCCAAATAATGAACTGGCCCTTCTTTTGCCGTATGTTACCGACTTGAGTACCGTCCATACCAGAGATGGTTATTTCGCCGCCGATTTCCAGCGTTCTAACGCCTTGTGGGTCTTGCGGAATCTGATCCTGGGCTTCGGCCTGCGATTCGAGAACTTCCTCTACGGCCTTCATCCACAAGTCGGGGTCGTCGCCGCGAGCCATCGCGCGCAGTTGCCATTCATCATACGTTCGCTTGAGCGCAATACCGGAGACTTCGCCGCGCTTGCAGCTTTTTGAATACGAAGGCAGCAGCAAGAAGTCTTTGAGTTCGATTGGTTCGAGAAACACATCATCGAAAATAGTCTCGACAACTTCCATCATCTCGGTTGTCATCTTCGGCTTCGTCGGGTCCTTTTCATCAGGAACCGGCATACCCGTCTCTTCGTCAATGATGGGTGTCGCTTTGATGACTTTACGCTTACGTGTTTCTTTTTTCCAACCAATCTTGAGTATCGACGTACCGTCGCGCAGAGAAAGGTGCATCCACTGGTAAAAAACTTCCGTCCAATGGTAGCGCGCTAGTTCTGCGTTGTAGAATCGTTCGACTTGATGATCTGTTTTGGCAGCCTCATCGGTGTTTCCGTTGACCAAGAATAGTCTTGGTGGAAATACTGTTGCGGTAAGTCTTGCTGCAAGAGTGTCGAGCTGTGTTGGAATAAGGGGGATGAAGACGTTAGCGGAGTTAGGCCACGGCCAGTTTTTTTCTCCGACAACCATTTCGTAGAGGTCATTCCAATAATCCAAGTCTATATCGAGTTGCGACCTGTCCCCGAGGGCGTTTACGATACGAGTATAGACCGCCTGTCCTAAATCGGAGCGGTCTGCTTTCTTGACTTTGATAGGGGCAACGGAGAGTTCGGCCTGCGGATCGGACTCTAAGGTGTAGTCGGCCATGCAGGCCCTCTCTTTACGGAATCCCGCCCTCGGGGAACTTTGGTTGCATACCCTTCCGCGCGGCTTTCATGGGTCCTATCGCCTTCATCTTACCTTTGTGGTGTCCGCCCATACCTTCGGGCTTGTAGGACTCCTTCGGGTCGTCTTTGTGCGGTTTGGTGTTAAGCTGGAACTTCGGGTTGCCTTTGCCGTGACCCCCCATGTCTGTTTTTTTCTGAGCGCCCTTAGATTTGAGAGGGTGCGGAGTGATTTTGTGAACAGGCTTCGGCCCCGAGGGGTGCTTGCTGCCAATCGAAGTCGGCTTTTTGGCGCTCTTCATTTCTTCGGAGCCTTGAACTGCTTCTTCATCGTGGGAAGCTGCCATTTGCTCGAACCTTTGTTGGCGTCCGCCCCCAACTTCGGATGCTTCGATTGATTCTTGACCTTGCCGACCGTAGGCGCGTCAACGACATCCTTTTCAGAACCATGCCTACCGGCCGTGATGTTACCGAGCGGGGCCTTCTTGGTCGCGCCCTTGACGATCTTATGCCCCAGGTCTTTGCTGCCGGTGTTCTTCGGCTTTGCCATCGGCTTCGTCTCTTTCATCCTAGTTGCCCTCTCTAGCGCGTTCGGCGCGCGTGTAAGCCGCGCGCTGCTCTTTGGCCCGGTCGCTTTGATCGGGGCCGCTGGTCACAGCATCCCAAGCGCCTTTTGCCATCTTGTTCATGCTCTTGTTGAAGTCTCCCTCGGACGTGCCAAGAGCCTTCGGAACTGTTTTGGTTACGAAGTCGCCGATTGCGCGATTTCCCTTCGATGATTCGGACTCGGGCTTCGGCATTTTCGATTTGATCTTGTTCAGGGTCGCCGTGTCGCCGGTTTTCTCGGCGCGCTGGCGTTGAGCGGTGTAATACGCCTTTTTGTCGCCCTTTTTCTGGGCGTCTTTCATCGCTTGAGCGTAATCAGTCTTTGCCATTACTTCTTCTTCGCTTTCTTTTTGGATTGACCGGATTCGCTCATGGCGATAGCGATGGCTTGCTTCGGATTTGAAACCTTCGGACCCGTTTTCGAGCCCGAACGAAGCTCGCCGCCTTTGAATTTGTCCATCTCTTCCTTCATCCGCGCCTTTTTGGCGGCTTTCGGCGCGGATTTGGTGAGTTTGGGCACCTGATTAGGACTTGGCTTTCTTCCCGCCGCCGCCCTGGCGCATCCGGTCGCCAATCAGCTTGGGAGAATCGCCCACTTTGGCGGATTTGCCCTGACGCATCGCGTCGGCGAGTCCTGCCGGTTGCTTGAAAAACGGGTCTGAGCCTTGACGCATGGCTTTGCCCAGAGAAAGGGGGTTCTCGGTGGCGTCGGGGCCGGGACCAATCGAACGTGAAGCCATTATCTTCTCCTCGGCGTACCGTAGCCGACATTGGCGTGTATCTTCCTCTTTTGCGACGGGTCCTGGTAATCTTCCTCTAGGTCGAAGAGGTCTTCATCGAGGAAGCTACCGTGGATTTCGTTAGGGAGAGGCGGGCGAGAAACGGCGTCTTGCTGACATAAAGCGTCGAGTAAGTCGTCGTGGTCGTTTTCGGGAAATTCGTCAAGCTGTCGGCAAAGTTCTTTGAGGCCACGCCGAATAGCAATTTGTCCTTGCTTGAATCGTGGCTGCAACCGTTCGATTTTGGCTCGCTTAGAATACTGATTTGGAGGCATATACTCGGTAATCGGAGTGTGAATGTCCTCCGCTTCCATCGCGGGTCTAAGTAAAGACTTGAAAAGTATTTGTGCCGCAACTGTTTCAATAGCGATTGCTGCCGGACGGTAGACACGAATGAGTTGCATAGCGCGTGAAATAACTTCATCCGGTTTTCCTTTGAAAGCGTCGGCTTCCCATATATGCCACTTGCCCTCGATGCTCGTCATGTTGACGATGAAGGCTGAAAAGTCTGATCGTTTCTTGTCTGTCACGGCAGGGTCAAGCGTAAGAGTCACACGCACAGGCATACGCTGGCGCGGAACATACAACAGACGCTTAGGGGCTTCAGTATCTAGTAATTCTGACATCGAGCATACGTGCTTGGAGCCAACCGCCTCCGGTTGCTTCAATAAATTTCGAGCGTAGGCTGTCCTCGGTCGATAACATAGCTTCCGTCGAAGAACTGTATGTACTTTTCGGGGAAGTATTTTGAGGAGTCTTCGATTGGTTGGTTGAGATACCAGACGGCAAACATTTTGTCGTCGCATTCGAGTCGCATTTGGGCGAGAAACTCGTGCGTGAGTTGCGTCGGGAAATAGAGAGTACCGTCTTTGTTGAAGCAGGAGCGATGGAGTACACGAAAAGGTTCGGGCTTTTGAGCCTTAAACGCCTCTCGATTTTTCTGAATAATCCGTCCGTATGCGTCGGAGTGGTGCCAACGTGTGCCATTGAGGAGAAGTACGCCGCCTGGATTAAGGATAGGATAAAGGGACTGTATATGACGCCATACCTTAACCCTCCCCGCCTCCGTTGCAGAATTTTTCTCTTCGTGTAAGTCGTCTGCGATGATGAGGTCATAGTGACCACCGTTCTTTGATTTATCCACCCCGGAAGTGTCAATGGAGGGCTCTTTAAGAGCCTGTGTACGACGACCGATGGTGATTGCATCTTCTGCCCACTTTGTAGAGTTTTCTTTCCAATCGCCGAAGAGTTTGATGAAGGCTTCGTTGTATTCAAGATGCTGTTTAATCTCCGAAAGTATTTGGCACGAGTAGTCCCATGTATGGGTGTCTATAAGTATACGAGCGTTTGGATTCGCTTCGAGAACTTTAAGAGAAAGCGCAACCGTGCCAACAGTTGTCTTGAAGCACCCTCGGGGAACGAGCAGCATCCCTTTTGTTTGTATTAAAGACGCTGTTGGGTACAGAACGCTTTGAACGATGTCATCTAAGTATTCACACATCTCTGTGTGCGGCTGCGGTTCCATCTTATCGTAATGCAGTACGTCTTTAGCAAACGGGTACAACTTAGCCCAAGCGTGTGTTTTGCCTGTGTGTGTTCCCGGCGATAGGGTGGACTTGGCAGACGCACGAGGCATTCTACGTCTTCTTCTTCTTAGTCTTACTCACTTTTATTTTTCGTTCGGAGAATTTATTCCCGAGTGCGAGTTTGTCCACTCTTCGGACCAAAGAACGAGGGATGATCCAACAATCAGCAGCGTCGCCATTATGTATGTTGTCGCGGTCATCACATGGTGATAAGACAATACGATCAGCAACATCGAGAACAACAAAACCGACTGTCTTGCGAATAAGTATAGGAAGTTCCGGCGCATCTTCTTCTTTCATGGAATCGCGGGTCGCGTAAGCATCTTCCCAATGAACAACAACAGGCGTCCACAAACGAATGGGACGCCGTTGCACGAGATACTTACGAGTGCCCTTAAAAGGCGGCGGCATTACTTTTTGTTGAACAAGGCAACTTCGTCGTTGCGTCTGTTCACAAGCCCCGGAATGACGTTACCTGCGCCGTCGTGATCCCACGTTTTGAGAACAGACATAGCGCCCTCGAAGTCGCCTTCGTGTAAGTGAGCCCACACACCCGAGGAGGGGCCTGCTCCTGTGTTAAACTCGAACGAAACTAGAGCGGCGAGTTGGTTCTGGTTCAGAACAACGCCGTCGATGTATTCGAGGACGGCCCTCTCGAACTGCTGCATGTCTTGGAGAAGCAACGTACGGGCAGCTTGCTCGTCTTTGAGTGCGGCTCCTGGGTGGCTTCCGGCGTGGCCGTATCCGATGGTCCAAACCTCGCCGATGGCATCCCAGTATGCCGAGAGGCTCAAACCTTCGTGTGAGGCGATGAAATCGGCCGCTATATCGAACGCGGCGCGCTC
>Ga0182012_10003084_pt1 | contig 17827 bp, 14 predicted proteins | sample 612S2SmetaG_FD_120486 | JGI IMG/M metagenome (GOLD analysis project Ga0182012, IMG submission 120486) | Permafrost microbial communities from Stordalen Mire, Sweden - 612S2S metaG | ecosystem: Environmental > Terrestrial > Soil > Wetlands > Permafrost | place: Sweden: Stordalen | collected...
ACGCTCGAGCGCCACTACGGCGACATGCAGGACACCGAGTTCACCGTTCAGGAGGGCCGCCTCTACATGCTCCAGACGCGGACCGCCAAGCGCCCGGCGCAGGCCGCGGTCCGGTTCGCGGTGGACGCCGTCGCCGAAGGGCTGCTCGACCGCGAGGCGGCGATCGAGACGATCGAACCGGCCGCGCTGGACGCGCTCCTGCACCCCACCTTCGACCCCGCCGCGGCCTTCACCGTGATCGCACGCGGCGTCGCGGCCTCGCCGGGAGCGGCGAAGGGCGAGATCGTGCTGAGCGCCCAGGAGGCCGTCGCCGCCGGGGCCGAGGGCCGCGAGGTGATCCTCGTGCGGACGTTCACCGAGGCCGACGACGTCACCGGCTTCCACGCGGCTCGGGGGATCCTGACGAGCGAGGGCGGCAAGGCCAGCCACGCGGCCCTGGTCGCGCGCGGCATGGGCCGGCCGGCGGTCACCGGCGCGGCAGAGGTCCAGGTCGATCTGGCCGCCGGCGAGGTGCGGATCGGCGAGCTCGTGCTCGGGCGTGGGGACCGGATCGCGATCGACGGCAGCCACGGGACGATCACCACCGATGACGTGCCGCTCGTCGAGCCGAAGGTCTCGGAGAACCTCCAGGTCGTGCTGGGCTGGTGCGACGAGCTGCGTCGCCTGGGTGTCAGAGCGAACGCCGATACCCCGCGCGACGCGGCCAAGGCGATCGAGCTCGGCGCCGAGGGGATCGGGCTGTGCCGCACCGAGCACATGTTCCTCGGCGAGCGCCAGCCGCTGATGGCGGCGGTGATCATGGCCGATGATCAGGCGACGCGGGCCGCGGCGATCGCCCGCCTGCGACCGCTGCAGGAAGCGGATTTCGAGGAGATCCTAACCGTCGTCGGCGGGCGTCCGGTGACCGTCCGGCTGCTGGACCCGCCGTTGCACGAGTTCCTGCCCCGCCCCGAGTCGCTGCCGGAGGGCTCGGCGGAGCGCCGGCGGGTCGAGCAGCTGCAGGAGACGAACCCGATGCTCGGCACGCGCGGGGTGCGCCTGGGCATCCTCTTCCCCGAGCTCTACGAAATGCAGGCGGGCGCCCTGTTCGCGGCCGCCGCCCGCGTCCCGGGCAGCCTGATCGAGGTGATGGTGCCGCTGGTCGCCTACGAGCGCGAGCTGGAGCTGGCCCGGGGGATGATCGAACGTGTCGCCGCCGAGGAGGGCTACTCCGGCCACAGCGTCGGCACGATGATCGAGCTGCCCCGGGCCTGCCTGCAGGCCGACCTGATCGCCGCCGACGCCGACTTCTTCTCGTTCGGCACCAACGACCTCACCCAGACGGCGCTCGGCTTCAGCCGCGATGACATCGAGGGCCGGGTCCTGGCGCGCTATATCGATGTCAGGATCCTCGACCGCTCGCCGTTCGAGACACTCGACACGCCCGGCGTCGGGCAGCTGATCAGGATGGGAGCCTGGCTCGGGCGCAAGACGCGCCGGGAGCTGAAGCTGGGTGTCTGTGGCGAGCACGGCGGCGACCCCGACTCGATCGACTTTCTCCACCACTCGGGCATCGACTACGTCTCCTGCTCGCCCTACCGCGTGCCGATCGCCCGCGTCGCCGCGGCCCAGGCTGCGATCCGCGACCCGGCCTAGGCGCCGGGCAGCATGTCGGCCAGCGCGAAGGTCAGCTTGACAGCCGGCCGGCAGCCGACCAGGCGGTAGCCCGCGGCGCGCATGCCGTCGATCAGCGCGCGGGCTTCGCGGACGCTGCCCGTGTGGTGCAGCTGGACCGCGAGGATCTTGACCCCCAGCGCGCGCGGGTCAAGGCGCCTCATCAGCTCGTACTCGCCCCCCTCGATGTCGAGCTTGAGCAGATCGATGTGCTCGTCGCCCAGCTCGGCCATCAGCGACTCGAGCGTGCGGCCGGGGACCTCGACGTAGCGGTCGGATTCGTAGAGGCCCGCCGAGGAGACGGAGCTGCTCTGCGCGTCATGGCTCAGCTGCATCCGCAGCGGGCCGTCACGGGTCGCGACGGCCGCGTGGTGGGCGGAGAAGCGCGGCTCGCCGGCTCCGTCGGCGACGGCCTGCTCGACCAGGGACGGCACCGCCTCGAAGGCTCGGACGGTCGCATCGAAGCGCCTGCACAGCTCGAGGTCGAAGCCGATGTCGCCGCCGGCGCCGACCGAATAGCACGTCCACGCCGGCTCGATCAGCCCGCCCGGGACGATCCAGCCGCCGTAGGGCGTCCCGAGGTCGACCATGCCCGGCGCCGGGACCCGCCGCGAGCGAGAGACGACCTGCTCGAAGTAGCGCCGGCGCAGCGCGCGCCTGATCTTCGCCGGGCGCAGCTTGCGCAGCCACACGGTCGGCTGGCTCGGGGGGGCGCTCACTGCTACCCGGCGGGCCTAGACCGAGGTGAACGGCGCCACGAAGCGCAGGAAGGGATCGATCTGCAGGCCGCTCCCGGTGGCCTCTTCGACCAGCGGGATCGTGTCAAGGCGCCGCCCGTGGCGGTGCACGCTGTCCGCCAGCCAGCGCTGGATCGCGGCGACCTCGCCCCTTTCGAGCTCGGCGTCCCGGGCGCCGATATCACGCTCCATCGCCTCCCACAGCTGGGCGGCGATCAGGCAGCCGACGGCGTAGCTGGGGAAGTAGCCGAAGCTGCCGCCGCCCCAGTGGATGTCCTGGAGGCAGCCGAGCGCATCGGATGGCACCTCGAGGCCGAGCAGCCGTTTGATCCCTTCGCCCCAGGCCGCCGGGAGATCCGCGACCGCCAACTGGCCTTCGATCATCGCCAGCTCGAGCTCGAAGCGAAGCACGATATGCAGCGGATATGTGAGCGGATCCGCCGACACCCGGATCAGTGACGGCCGGACGGCCACGAGCGCTTTGTGCAGCTCGGCCGCGGGCACCGGGAAGCCCGCCGCGGCCAGATCGGCGGCGAGCACCCCGGCGAAGGCTCGATGGCGCGCAACGTGGTTCTCCCAGAGCTTGCTCTGGGACTCGTGGATCGACATCGAGGTGCCGCTGCCGAGGTTGGTCCGCGCGAGCGCCGGGTCGACCTGGCGCTCGTAGAGCGCGTGCCCGTACTCGTGCAGGGAGCTCAGCAGCGACTCGATCCCGCCGTCGTCATAGCGGGTCGTGACGCGCGTGTCGCGCGGTCCCATCCAGGCGGTGAAGGGGTGCGCGGAGACGTCGACGCGCCAGCTGCGCTCGTCGACCCCGACGCGCCGCAGGGTCGCGGCGACGGCGCGCCGCTGGGCCTCCGCCGGCACGGCCGGCTCGCGCACCGGCCCGCCCTCACGGGCCTCCTCGACGAGCTGCGAGAGCTCCCCCGAGAGCGCGCCGAACAGGCTGCGCAGCTGCTCCGCACGCAGCCCGAAGTCGAAATCGTCGAGCAGCGCCTGGTAGACGCCGCCGCCGTCGTGGTGACATTCGCCGTAGGCGCGGGCGAGCTCGACGTTGCGGACCAGTGCGGGGGCGAACAGGCTGAAGTCGTCGGCGGCACGCGCTATCCGCCAGGCCTCCTGCCCGTCGGCGTGGGCCTCCGAGAGCTCCGCTGCGAGATCGGGGGGCACCCTGCGCGCGCGCTCCCAGTCGCGCCGCGCGAGCCGGACGATGTCGCGGTCGAGCTCTGTGAGCTCGACCCCCTCGAGTTCCGCGAGCCAGTCACCGATCTCCTCCGAGGTCGCCCGCTCATGGGTGATGCGGGCCAGCGTCCCCAGCAGATGCCCGCGGCCGGCGGCGCCCTCGCCGGGCATCATCACGAGCTGGTCCCAGGAGGCGAGCATCTCGAGCGAGGACAGGTCGACGAGCTCGGCCAGACGGGTGCGGAGCTTCTCGATCGGCATCACCCGGGAAGCCTATGCCCTGCGGTGGCGGCCGGCGCGGCGCTCAGGCCGGCGTGGCCGTCGCGGCCGGCTCGGCGGAGCGCCCGGCGCCCGCCGGCTCACCGGCGATCAGCTCGGCGGCGCGCTCGGCGAGTGCGATCGTCGGTGCGTTCGTGTTGCCGCGCGGAACCGTCGGCATCACGGAGGCGTCGACTACGCGCAGGCCCTCGACGCCGTTGACCCGCAGCTGATCGTCGACGACGGCCTGCGGGTCGGTGCCCATCCGGCAGGTCCCGACCGGGTGGTAGATCGCGAACGTCGTCCTGGCAGCGTGCGCCCGCAGCGCCTCCTGGGAGTCTCCGGCGGGGACGTTGAAGGGCTCTGCGCAGTAGGGCGCCATCGCCGGCTGGGCGCAGATCTCGAGCGCTCGGCGCAGCCCGGCGATCATGCGCTCCATGTCATCACCATGGCTGTAGAAGGCGTTGTGGACGAGCGGCTTGGCCGTCGGGTCGGCCGAGGCCAGCCGGACCGCGCCGCGACTGTGCTCGGTGAGCAGGCAGGGAGAGACCCAGACGCCGTGGGCTTCGGGGTCGCTCATGCCCTCGTTGACGATCTGGACGGGTGCGACGTGGAACTGGACATCCGGCGCCGGAGCGCCATCCTCGACGCGCACGAAGCCGCCGGCCTCGGCGAGGTTCGAGGTCAGCGGGCCCGTCTGGGTGGCTTCGAACTCCTCGAGCGCGGAGGGCTCGAGCGCGAGCAGCAGACTCTCCGGCTCGGGTGTCGTCCAGACGAGCTGGGTGGCAGGGTGATCGGAGAGGTTCTCGCCGACGGCGGGCTGGTCGAGCAGGACCTCGACTTCGCGCATCATCAGATGCTCCGCCGGCCCGATGCCCGAGAGCATCAGCAGCTGGGGCGAGTTGTAGGCGCCGCCCGAGAGGATCACCTCACGCTCGGCGCGGAACTCCTGCAGCTGCCCGAGCTGGCTGGCGGCGACCCCGACCGCTCGGTTGCCCTCGAAGATGATCCGGTGGGCGTGCATGTAGGGCATCACGGTCAGGTTCTCGCGGGCCATCGCGGGGTGCAGGTAGGCGACGGCGGTGCTGGCGCGCATGCCGCCGCGCTGGGTCACCTGGTAGAGCCCCACGCCGTCCTGGGAGGCGCCGTTGAAGTCTGGGTTGCGCGCCAGCCCGGCCTGCACCCCGGCCTCGACGAAGGCCTGGGAGATCCGGTTTCCAGAGCGCTGTTCGGACACGGGCAGCGGCCCGCCGGTGCCGTGAAACTCGTCGGCGCCGCGCTCGTTGTCCTCGGCCTTGCGGAAGTAGGGCAGGAGCTCGTCATAGGACCAGCCGGGCACGCCCCAGGAGTCGTAGTCGAGCCGGTTGCCGCGGATGTAGACCATCGCGTTGATCGAGGAGGAGCCGCCGAGGACCCGGCCGCGGGGGAGCGGGATACGGCGGTTGTCGCAGTGGGCCTCGGGGACCGAGTGGATGTCCCAGTCGACCTCGGTCGCGCCGAGCTGGAGATAGCCGAGCGGGACGTGGATGTTCTCGTTGACGTCGGGCGGGCCCGACTCGAGCAGCAGGACCTTCACGTCGGGGTCCTCGCTGAGGCGGGCGGCCATAACGCAGCCGGCAGACCCGGCACCGACGATCACGTAGTCATACATCGCTGAAGCTCCCCTGTCGCGATTTCCCCTGACCGCGAAGATACCGCAAGCGCGGGGCGCGCAGGCCATCGCCCGGGCGGGCCGATGGCGCCCTGCGAGCTCTCCGCGGGCGTACCGCCGCCCGCCGCGTCAGGCCGCGGTCGGGGCCGGTGCCGGGTGCAGGGGCGGGGCCGGCACCGAGGCCGCCGGCGGGCTCGCGTCGACGGACGCCGGGACGCCGGCTGCCGCATAGGCCTCGGGGGCGTCGAGCGTCTCCGCCGCGAGCAGCGCGCGCGTCAGGCTCTCGAGCTGGCCGCGGTGGTCGGAGAGCAGGCGGGTGACCTCGGCGTGGGCCTCCTCGACGAGTCTGCGGACCTCCTCGTCGACGAGCCGCTGGGTCGTCTCCGATGTCTCCGAGGAGCCGGGGAAGAACGGCCCTTCGCCGTCGGCCGGCAGCACCGAGATCGGCCCGATCGCCTCACTCATCCCCCAGCGGCCCACCATCTGGCGGGCGATCTGGGTGAGTTGCTGGATGTCGGACTCCGCGCCGGTCGTGATCGTCTCGTAGACGACCTCCTCGGCGACCCTGCCGCCGAGCGCGACGCGGATCTTCGCCTGCAGGTCCTCCAGCGAATAGGAGACGCGGTCGGAATCGGGTGTCGAGAGCGTCACGCCGAGGGCCATCCCGCGGGGGATGATCGAGACCTTGCGCACCGGGTCCGCGCCGGGGGTCAGCATCCCGACCAGCGCGTGGCCGGACTCGTGGTAGGCGGTCCGCTCGCGGTCGGCCGGGGAGAGCAGGATGCCGCGCGGCGAGCCGAGCATGATCTTCTCCAGCGAGTCGGTGAAGTCGGCCATCTCGACCTTCGCGTGTTCGCGCCGTGCGGCGAGCAGGGCGGCCTCGTTGGCGAGGTTGGCCAGGTCGGCACCGACCATCCCGGGCGTGCTCGCCGCGATCGCGCCGAGGTCGACGTCCGCGTCGAGGGGGATCGAGCGGGTGTGGACTTCGATGATCTTCACGCGGCCGTCACGGTCGGGCGCCTGGACGGCGACGCGGCGGTCGAAGCGGCCCGGGCGCAGGAGGGCGGAGTCGAGCACGTCGGGGCGGTTGGTGGCGGCGAGCACGACGACGGCGTCGGAGCTCTCGAAGCCGTCCATTTCCGTGAGGATCTGATCGAGTGTCTGCTCGCGCTCGTCGTTGGCGCCGCTGACGGCGACGGAGCCCTGCCGCGAGCGCCCGATCGCGTCGAGCTCGTCGATGAAGATGATCGCCGGCTCGGCCTCGCGGGCCTTGGCGAACAGGTCTCTGACGCGTGAGGCGCCGACGCCGACGATCGCCTCGATGAACTCCGAGGCGGAGATCGAGAAGAAGGCGGCGTGGGCCTCCCCGGCGACGGCTCTGGCGAGCAGCGTCTTGCCGGTGCCGGGGGCGCCGGAGAGCAGGACGCCGTGGGGCATGCGCCCGCCGAGGCGCCCGTAGCGCTCGGGGTTTCGCAGAAAGTCGACGATCTCCGCGAGCTCGGCCTTGGCCTCGTCGATGCCGGCGACGTCGGCGAAGGTCACCCTGATCTTTTCGGGGTCGATTCGCCGGGCCTGGGATTTGCCGAAGCTGCCGAGGGCGCCCATGCCGCCGCCCATCTTCGCCGCCCGCCGGGCGAGCAGGACGAACAGGCCGACGATCAGCAGCGTCGGGCCGAAGCCGAGCAGCAGCTCGGCCAGCAGCGAAGTGCTGGTGGTCGTCGATTCGGCGTTGATCCGGACTCCCTTTTCCTGCAGCAGGGCCGACAGCTGGGCGCCGTTCCAGAAGCTCGGGACCTGCGTCGCGAACAGCTTCGTCGGCTGTGCCGTCTTCGAGTTCTGGGGGTATTTGAGCTTGGTCTTGAAGTTGCCCTGGACGGTGTCGCCCTTGGTGTTGACCGAGCGGACGTCGCCCGCTCGGACCTGTTCGAGGAAGTAGGGGCTGAAGGGGACCGTCACCCGTTGTTCGCCGCTGGCCGGCTGAAAGAAGAGCACCGACAGCCAGTTGAGTGCGAGCAGGGCGATCACGAAGTAGAGGAACGCGGGCCGGCGGTGCGCGGGCGGACCGCTCGGATGCTGCTCGGGCATGCCACGACCGTCGGGCGCCGGGGACACCTGCCAGCCGCGCTTGTCGCGCGGCAGCGGCGGGTGCGCGTCGCCGCGGCTGACGGTCGCCTGGTCGGGGTCCTCGGGTGCCATCGGAGCCATGCTAGTCCGGGTTGACCCGTAAAGCCGGACTGGGCGGCCATGCGCGAAGATGACCGGCAGTGCAGAAGACCGAGCACCTCGACGGCGACGGCTACGAGCGCGAGCTGCTGAGGCTGCAGACCGAGCTGGTCTACCTGCAGGAGTGGATCGTCGCGACGAGCCGCCGGCTGGTGGTGCTGTTCGAGGGCCGGGACACGGCCGGCAAGGACGGGGCGATCAAGCGGATCATCGCCTACCTGAATCCCCGCACCTGCCGTGTCGTCGCGTTGCCGACCCCGAGCGAGCGCGAGCAGACCCAGTGGTACTTCCAGCGCTACGCCGCCGAGCTGCCGGCGGCGGGCGAAATCGTCCTGTTCAACCGCAGCTGGTACAACCGTGCCGGGGTCGAGCGGGTGATGGGCTACTGCACGCAGGCCCAGTACGAGGAGTTCCTGCGCTTCTGCCCGCAGTTCGAGCTCTCGCTCCAGAACGAAGGGATCACGCTCGTCAAGTACTGGCTCTCGGTCAGCGACTCCGAGCAGGAGCATCGCTTTCAGAAACGGCTGACCGACCCGCGCAAGCGCTGGAAGTTCAGCCCGACCGACCTGCAGGCGCGGGCCAGGTGGGTCGACTATGCCGAGGCGAAGGACCGGATGTTCGCCCGCACTGACACCGATCAGAGCCCGTGGTATGTCGTCGAGGCCGACGACAAGCGCACGGCGCGGCTGAACCTGATCAGCCACCTGCTGTCGCTGATCCCCTATGAGCGTCTCGAGACGCCGGCCAAGGTGAAGCTCCCCCCGCGCCAGCAGCGTGACTACCAGCGCCCGCCCCGCGAAGGGCAGCGCGAGGTTCCGCGCCGCTACGAGGTCGAGTGAGCTCCTCGACGCGCCCGGGCCGGGAGAACGGGAGAATGGCGGCGATGAGCAGGACGATCCGTGTGCCCGAGGAGATCACCGCCGAGTGGCTCGCGGCGGTGCTCGGCGAAGGGGAGCTCGAGCTGCTCGCCACCGAGCGGATCGGCACGGGACAGATGAGCCAGAGCCACCGCGTGAGCTTCCGCGGGACCGGCGGCGAGGGATCGGTGGTCGTCAAGCTCGCCTCCGATGACGCGACGAGCCGGGCGACGGGCGTCGGCATGGGCGCCTATTACCGCGAGGTCGCCTTCTACGAGAACCTGGCGGCGCGGATCGGCGGGCCGCTGGCGGCGTGCCACCTCGCGGTCTATGACGCGGCCGAGGGGTGGTTCACCCTCGTGCTCGAGGACAAGCGGGCAGCCGTCGTCGGCGATCAGATCGCCGGGGCGAGCATCGCGCAGGCCCGTTCTGCGGTCCGCGCGCTGGCGCGCCTGCATGCGCCGGTGCTCGGCGATCTGGCGCTCGGGACGGCCGACTACCTGAACCAGCCCAACCCGCTGGACCAGGCGCTGCTGGGCCGGCTGATCGGTCCTTTCCTCGAGCGTTACGGCGACCGAGTGGCGCCGGAGCACGCGGAGCTGTGCCGGCGCTTCGTGGTCTCGATCGACGCCTGGGCGGCCGACCGCCGCCCGCCGCTCGGGCTGATCCACGGCGACTACCGACTGGACAACCTGCTGTTCGAGGGCGAGGACTGCACCGCGGTCGACTGGCAGACGGTGGCCTGGGGCCCGGCGCTCGTGGATGCCTCCTATTTCATCGGCGGCTGCCTCAGCGTCACGGACCGCCGCGCCCACGAGCGCGAGCTGCTCGGCCTCTACCACTCGCAGCTGATCGAGCAGGGCGTCAAGGGCCTCGGCTTCGAGCAGTGCTGGGAGGAATACCGGCGGGCCTGCTTCCAGGGCCTGCTGATGGCGATCGCGGCGTCGATGGTCGTCGTGCGGACCGAGCGGGGCGATGACATGTTCACGAGCTGGCTCGCCCGCAGCGCCCAGCAGGCGATCGACCTGGAGGCCGTCTCGCTGCTGCCCGAGCCGAACACGTCCCGCCTGCCGGCGCTGCGGCCGGGCGAGGAGGACGAGGGCCGCCATCCGCCGGGACCGGAGGCGATGTGGAACGAGAGCTGGTACTTCGACGCCGTCAGCGACGACGGCGAGCTCGGTCTCTACGTCCGCCTCGGGCGCCTGCCGAACCAGGATCTGGCCCTCTACACGGCCTGCGTGTGCGGGCCGGGCCGCCCGTCGATCATGCTCGTCGACCCCGCCGCACCGCTGCCGGGCGCCGACGATTCGCGCCAGGCGATCGCGACGGCGAGCCTGGCGGCCGAACAGGAGTGCCTCGCGCCGCTGCGGCGCTTTCACGTCAGCGCACGGGGAACGGCCGCCTCGCACGGCGACCATTCGGCCCCGCTGCGGGGCGAGCAGGGCGAGCCGGTGGAGATCGCGCTCGACCTCGTCTGGGAGACCGACGGGGTCCCCTATGCCTGGCGCCAGTCGACCCGCTATGAGATCCCCTGCCGGGTCAGCGGCACGGTGCGCATCGCCGGCGAGACGATCGAGTTCGCGGGACCCGGGCAGCGCGACCACTCCTGGGGCGCCCGTGACTGGTGGGCGGTCGACTGGATGTGGAGCGCGCTGCACCTCGAGGACGGCACCCACACCCACGCGGTCGGGGTGCCGCAGATGCCCGGTTACGGTGTCGGCTATGTCCAGCGGGACGGGGCGCTGAGCGAGATCGAGTCGCTGACCTCTTCCGTGCAGGACGCGGCCGACGGCCTGCCCGAGCACGCCCAGATCCTGAGCGGGCCCGACGAGCTCTCGCTGGAGATCGAGCCGGTCGCATTCGGGGCGCTGCGCCTGCAGGCGCCGGACGGGCGCCTGTCGCTGTTCCCGCGGGCGATGTGCCGGGTGCACGCCGCCGACGGGCGCAGCGGCAGCGGCTGGGTCGAGTGGAACCGCGTGCAGCACTAGGGTCGACGGATGGAGCATCACTTCACCGGGCCGCGCTACACGGTGGGGATCGAGGAGGAGTTGATGATCCTCGATGCCGACTCGCTCGACCTGGCCAGCGCGATCGACGCAATTCTCGGCGATGGACCGGCCTCCGAGCAGATCAAGCCGGAGCTGCTCGAGTCGGTGCTGGAGATCGCCACCTCGCCCTGCGCGTCGGTCGCCGAGGCAGGAGCCGAGCTGGCCGGGCTGCGCGCCGAGGCGAGCGCCAGGGCGCGCCGGGCGGGCCTGGCGATCGGGGCCTCGGGGACGCACCCGTTCGCGCGCTGGGAGGACCAGCGAGTCGTCAGCGACGACCGCTACCGCGGGCTGATCCGCTCGCTGGGCTTCGTGGCGCGCCAGGAGCTGGTGTTCGGGATGCACGTGCACATCGGCATGGCGGACCCCGAGGAGACGATCGCGGTCGCCAACAACCTGCGCCCGCATGTGCCGCTGCTGATCGCGCTCGGCGCCAACTCGCCGCTGTGGCGCGGCGAGCCGACGGGCCTGGCCTCCAGCCGGGTGCCGATCTTCAGGGCCTTCCCGCGCGTCGGGCTGCCGCCCCGCTTCGACGGCTGGGCGGATTTCGAGCGCCGTGTCGAGATGCTGGCCGAGGCCGACGTGATCGGTGACTACACCTACCTCTGGTATGACGTTCGGCCCCACCCGCGGCTCGGGACGATCGAGATCCGCGCGATGGACAGCCAGACGCGGGTCGAGCACACGCTCGCGCTGGCGGCCCTCGTGCAATCGCTCGTCAAGCTGCTGACAGAGGAGTTCCAGGCGGGCGGCGAGATTCTCGACCCGCCGTGGGAGCTGCTCGACGAGAACCGCTGGCTGGCGGCCCGGCACGGGCTCGAGGCCGACCTGCTGGACCCCCTCACCGGGCGCCGCCGGGGTGTGCGTGAGCTGACCGAGGAGCTGCTCGAGCGGCTCGGCCCCCACGCCGCCGAGCTCGGCTGCACGGCGCAGCTCGAGGGCGTCCGCGACCTGCTGCGCGCCGGCAACGGGGCGCTGCGCCAGCAGATGGTCTTCGAGGCCAACCACGACCTGCGCGAGCTGATGGGCGAGATCGTCGCCCGCACCGCGCCGGCGGACGGACGCTGACGGTCCAGCGTTGCCGGCGCCGTTCGTCCACCAGTTGCGCGTCCGCTACGGCGAGTGCGACCCCCAGGGGATCGTCTTCAACGCCAACTACCTGGCCTATTTTGACGTCGCCTTCACCGAGCTCTGGCGGGCCGGGGTCGGGCCCTGGCAGGAGATGCTCGGCCATGGCGTCGACGCAGTCGTGGCCGAGGCCGGCCTGGAGTTTCGCGCGCCGGCCCGGTTCGACGACGTCCTCGAGCTGAGCGTCCGGGTTACGCGGCTCGGGCAGAGCTCGATCACGACCGAGATCGACATCCTGCGCGACGGCGAGCTGCTGATCGCCGGGCGGCTGCGCCACGTCTGCGTCGCGGCACCGATTGCCGCCGGCGCGAAGGCCTCGGCGGTACCCTGGCCCGCCGCGATCCGCGCCGGTCTCGAGCCCTACGTCGTAGCGGGCCGGTAGTGGTCACCCCCGGCTCGCATCGTGGGCGTCAGAACTCGGACTCGGCAACCTCGCGATTGCTTATAAAGCCGCACTGCACCGTGACCGATACCGATCCTGAATGGCACGTACCGGGCGCCCATCCAGTCGCAGCGGCGAAGCGGGTTTCACGCTGATCGAGCTGCTGGTCGTGATCCTCATCATCGGTATCCTCGCGGCGATCGCCATCCCCTCGTTCCTGAGTCAGAAGAGCAAGGCCTCAGACGCCGCCGCCAAGGAGATGGCCCGCACCGCCCAGACGAGCGCCGAGACCTACGCGACCGACCACGAAGGGAAATTCACCGGGCTCGAAGTCAAAACGCTGCACGAATACGAGCCCACGATCCAGACAGCCGCGGGAAACGGGGATGCCTACCTGAGCCTGGTCACAGTGATCGAATCGGGAGCAGGCTACGAAGTAACGGCGACATCGACCAGCGGCGACACCTTCAAGATCAGGCGCACGGCCGAAGGCGTCGTCGAACGCAGCTGCACGGAGGCGGCCGGCAGCCGAGGCTGCGCGACCAAATCCTGGTAGGGCCGGGGGCCGGCCCCGTCATGCGTTTTCCTTATGGTCCCGTTACGCGCGCCTGAGGCGCGGCAGCTCTGATACTGCTCTCCTCGCGGCGCCCGCGGTGCCGCGGTAAACGAACAGGGAAAGCGCGATGCTCGGCCGAATCAAGAATCTGCGCGGAAGGCGTCTGGCAGCCGCCGTTGTTGGTGGCGGCCTGCTGGCCGTCGTGGTCGTCTTCCTGGTGATCTATTTCGTGATCTTCCCGACGAGCTCGCCGAAGCCGTTCAGGCTGACGCCGGCGTCGGCCAGCACGACGACCGCCACAAGCACCACGACAACGCCGGCGAGCACCGCCACGCCTGGATCTCTGACGGGCAACTGGCAGATCGCCTCGGGCTCGCTGGCGGGCTACCGCGTCCGCGAGAAGCTGGCCTTCCTGCCGGCCCAGAGCGACGCGGTCGGGCGGACCTCGCAGATCACCGGCTCGGCAGTCTTCGAGCAGAAGGGCGAGGAGGTCACGATCACGCGGGCGAACTTCACGGTCAACGTCGAGTCGCTCAAAAGCGACCGCTCGATGCGCGACGAAAAAATCCGCCAGATCGGCCTTGAAAGCGAACGGTACCCGACGGCGACATTCGTCCTTGACAGCCCGCTGCAGCTGTCGCGCAGGGCGATCGAAGGGAAGGTCGCCCACGTCTCGACGACCGGGACCTTCGAGATCCACGGGGTCTTCAAGCGTGAGACCCTGCCGCTTGAAGCGACACTCGCCGGTTCGACGTTCGAGGCCGCCGGGTCGCTGACCTTTCCGTGGGCCGAATTCGGCATGACCGCGCCGAGCGTCGGCGGTTTCGTGAACGTCACCGGGAAAGCGACGCTGGAGTTCGAGCTTCGCCTCCAGCAGGGCTAGCATCCCGCCCAGCGACGCGCTCAGCAGACTCCCAGGATTCACCCAGGGCGCTCCCAGCGCGGGGGGCGACCCTATCGCCATGGAAACCCAGGAAGCGAGGAGGAACACCGTGACGATGAGCTCCGACCCGGCGAGCCCCGCCAGCGACGATGCGGCGGGCAGCCGCGTACTGGTGGTCGACGACGAACCGAACCTGGTCGAGGTCGTCTCGATGGCGCTGCGCTTCCAGGGCTTCACGGTCGAGACCGCGTCCTCGGGCCGCGAGGCGATCGCGGCGGTCGCGAGCTTCAAGCCGCACCTGATCGTGCTCGACGTGATGCTCGGAGACATGGAGGGCTTCGAGGTCGCGCGGCGTCTCGGCGCGCAGCGTTCGGGGGTGCCGATCATCTTCCTGACCGCCCGCGACTCGACCGAGGACAAGGTCCGGGGGCTGAGCGGCGGCGGCGACGACTACATGACCAAGCCCTTCAGCCTCGAGGAGCTGCTGGCGCGAATCCGCACGATCCTGCGGCGCAGCGGCCAGGCGAGGGACGAGGACACCGGCGTGCTGCAGTTCGCCGACCTCGAAATGGACGAGGAGTCTCGCGAGGTCCGGCGCGCCGGGGAGTTGATCGAGCTGACGGCGACCGAGTACCGGCTGCTGCGCTACCTGATGCTCAATCCGCGCCGGGTGATGACCCGCGCGCAATTGCTCGACCACGTCTGGAACTACGACTTCGGCGGCGACGGACGCGTACTCGAGACCTATGTGAGCTACCTGCGCAAGAAGCTCGACGCGCACGGGCCGTCGCTGATCCGAACCGTCCGCGGCGTCGGCTACGGCCTGCAGGCACCGCCCGCCTGATGCAGTCTCTGCGGGCCCGCCTGTTGGTGAGCGTCCTCGCGCTCGCCGGCGCAGGGCTGGTGGCGCTCGGCGCCGTGACCTACGCCGAGCAGCGCTCGTTCCTGCAGGGCAGGGTCGACCAGGAGGCGCGGGCCGCGGTGGGAGCGATCTCCCAGCAGCTCGACAGCCTCGGGTTCCTGCCGGCAGGGGCCGGCCAGGGCGGACCGGGACCCGACCAGGACGCCGGGGGCCCCGGCGGCGGACGGGCGGCCGGAGGCCGGATCCCGTTCGTGAACCTCCCGCCCGGCACCTGGGGCCAGCGCCGCACGGGCGCCGGCGAAGTGATCGGCGAACCGGTGCGGATCAAATACAGCGCCAGCGAAGCGCTCCCCCCCACCCCCATCCTGCCCGCCAAGATCACCGTCGGCGAGCTCTTCACGGTCGGCTCCTACGGCTCCTCGGGCCTGCACTACCGCGTCTACTCCCGGCACGACCCCGAGGACTCGGCCATCACGATCGTCGCGGTGCCGCTGAGCGACGTGGACCAGACGCTCAACCGCCTGCTCGTGGTCGAGGGCCTCGTCATCGGCGGCGTCCTGATCGCGCTCGGCCTGAGCGCGTGGTTTGTGATCAAACTCGGCCTGCGCCCGCTCGACCGGATCGAGGTCACCGCCGGCGAGATCGCGGGCGGCGAGCTGGACCGCCGTGTCAGCCCGGCGAGCACGAGGACCGAGCTCGGCAGGCTCGGGCTTGCGCTGAACGCGATGCTCGAGCGCCTCGAGCAGGCGTTCGCGGCGCGAACCGCCAGCGAAGAGCGCCTGCGCCAGTTCCTCGCGGACGCCTCGCACGAGCTGCGCACACCGCTGGCCGCGATCCGGGGCTATGCCGAGCTGTTTCGGATGGGCGCCACCCGTGACCCGGCGGACACCGAGACCGCGATGCGCCGGATCGAGGAGGAGGCCAAGCGGATGGGGATCCTGGTCGAGGATCTCCTGAGCCTCGCGCGGCTCGACGAGCAGCCCGAGCGGGAGCCCGAGCGGGTCGACCTCGCCACGCTCGCGGCCGATGCGGTGGCCGACGCCCGGGCGATGGCACCCGAGCGCAGGGTCGAGCTCGATGCCCCCGGGCCGGCGATCATCCTCGGCGACCCGCTGGGACTGCGCCAGGTGCTCGCCAACCTGCTGCGCAACGCGATCATCCACACGCCGGCGGGGACCTCGATCGAGGTCGCCCTGGTCGCGGAGCAGGGGTCGGTGCGCCTGCGGGTCGCCGACCACGGCCCCGGCATCCCCCCGGAGGCGCGCAAGCAGCTGTTCGAGCGCTTCTGGCGCAAAGAGGGCGGACGCGAACGAGGCCGCGGCGGCTCGGGGCTCGGCCTGGCGATCGTCGACGGCATCGTCGAGGCTCACGGCGGCAGCGTCAGCATCCTCGACACGCCGGGCGGTGGCGCGACGTTCGAGGTGACCCTGCCGTCGCAACCGGCGGGCTGAGGGCTTCTTAGCGGGGCCTTAGCGAAGGGTTAGCGACCCTTCAGCGCTGCGTCACACAGTGGGATGACCCAACCGCGGAGGTCCCTCCAAGATGCGCCGCCCCTACGCCACATCGATCATCGCAAGCATCCTCGGCGGCGCCGTCGCGGCCGTTGTCGTGCTGCTGGCCCACCCCTTCTCGAGCACCGTCCAGCGCCGTGTCGTGAGCGCCTCCCCGGGCGGCCGGGCCTTCGCCTCGCTGACGACGGCAAGCACCTCGACGGCGAGCTCGATCTACAGCAGGGACGCCCAGGGGGTCGTCGCGATCCGTGCCTCGAGCGCCCCGGCTGCGGCGGGTGAAGGCCAGTTCGGCGAACAGTCCGGCGAGCGCGTGGACACGGGCAGCGGCATCGTCCTGAACGCCGGGGGTGAGATTCTCACGAACGACCACGTCGTCAGCGGCGCCGGCTCGATCACCGTCTCACTCGACGGCTCGAGCTCGCGCCAGCGGACCGCGACGGTCGTCGCCGAGAACCCCTCGCTCGACCTCGCGGTGCTGAAGATCGACCCGAGCTCGATCACGCTTCACCCGCTCGTGCTGGGGAGCTCCGCGAGCGTCCAGGTCGGCGATCCCGCGTATGCGATCGGCAACCCGTTCGGGCTCGACTGGACGCTTACAACCGGCATCATCTCGGCGCTGAACCGTGTGATCGACTCACCCGACGGCTCACCGATCGGCCACGTCCTGCAGACCGACGCGGCGCTCAACCCGGGCAACTCCGGGGGGCCGCTGTTCGACTCGGCGGGAGCGGTGATCGGGGTCAACTCGCAGATCGACTCGGCCTCGAGCAGCACCACGGGCCAGGCGGGCTCCGACGGGGTTGGCTTCGCGATCTCCTCCGACACGGTGATCGCCTACCTGCACTCCCTCGGCGTAAAGGTCTGAGCCGCTCCCCAGCCCGCACTCAGCAAGCTCACAGCAAGCCCGGCTTTGATGGGGACATGGACCTACTTCACAGCACGAGCCTCGCCACCGCGGTCGGCCCGCACCTGTTCTGGATCACCAGCCGTGCCGCCGGGATCGCCGCCCTCATCCTCTCGAGCGCCAGCGTCTGTGTCGGCCTGTCGATGGGCCGACGGGTCAAGGGCATCAGCGGCCCGGACCTGCGCGTGACCCACGAGGCGCTCTCGCTGGCGACGCTCGTGGCGCTCGTCGTTCACGGGCTGACGTTGATCGGCGACAGCTACCTGCACCCCGGCCTCGCCGACGTCGCGATTCCCTTCGTGAGCGCCTACAAGACGCTGTGGACGAGCACGGGCATCGTCGCCTTCTGGGCGCTCGCCCTGCTCGGCCTCTCCTACTACGCGAGGCGCTGGGTCGGCATCGAGCGGTGGAAGAAGCTCCATCGCTTCACCGCCCTGGCGTGGATCCTGGGCATCGTCCACTCGCTCGGCGAGGGGACCGACGCCGGACAGACCTGGTTCCTGGCGATGACCGCGATCGCCGTGATCCCGCCGCTGATCCTGCTCACGACACGCTGGGCCGGCCGCGCGAGCGCCGCCCCGCGCGCAGCCGAGACGGCCCGCCGATGACGCTCAGCGAGCTCTCAGGAACGCCCAACCGGCCCCACAGGGCCGCCTCGCAGACTCCCTCCCACCGCCCAACCGACGAAGTATCGAACGGAGTGACCATGCAGCCCAACGACAGCGACACACCACAGGCGCCGGGTCAGGCCGACGCCCGCGCAGCCGCGGGCCGGGCCCGGGCCGCGGCCAAACGCGACCAGATGCGCCGCCGCGCCAGGCGCATCAGGCGGACGATCGCCACGGGCGCCGGCGGGCTGTTCGCCGCGGCGTTCCTCGGGATCTACGTGCAGCTGGCCTCCGGGCACGACCCCGCCCTGGTGGCGGCAGCGGCCCGGAAGGCCGCCGCCGCCCACGGCAAGAGCCACGTGGCCCTGGTGCTCAAGCAGGGGCTGG
>Ga0182012_10003085_pt1 | contig 17827 bp, 11 predicted proteins | sample 612S2SmetaG_FD_120486 | JGI IMG/M metagenome (GOLD analysis project Ga0182012, IMG submission 120486) | Permafrost microbial communities from Stordalen Mire, Sweden - 612S2S metaG | ecosystem: Environmental > Terrestrial > Soil > Wetlands > Permafrost | place: Sweden: Stordalen | collected...
GGGCAGCGACGAGAGGTCGTACTGAAGGAAGGCCGTGCTGCCGTTGCCGACGTAGAGGTTGGCGAGCGTGCCGAAGTTGGTGGAGGGGCGGGCGGAGGTGACGTGGGCGTCGCCGGTGAGGGTGACCTCCGTGGCCAGCGCGGCCCGCGGGGCCAGAGCGGCCAACAGCAAACCTACAGAGACCGCGAGTCGGATACTGGTCTTCCGGAGAGACTGCACGAAGTACTCCTAGTGAAACTCAGCAAACTGGCGACGTCCGGGACGAGAGTGATCTCTCGACGCGAACAAACTAGGGCCCAAATACGACGTAACAAAAATTGAAATGCCATTGCAGGATGCAACCGAGGGATAGGATTGTCAAGCGGGAATCGAAATCGATTGTGAATTTCGATGTATGCTGCGGTGAAACCCCGCAAGGATGAAGAGGAGCCCCTGGTTGAGACGCACGGTAGCAACGGTTACGGCACTGATATTGCTAGCGGTGTGCGCGGCCTATGCCAACTCGCTGCACAACGACTTTGAGTTCGACGACTTCCATACGATCACGGACAATCCGGCGGTGCGCAGCCTGGACAACGTGCCGCGGTTCTTTACCGACACGACGACGTTCAGCGTGCTGCCCGCCAACCGGACGTACCGGCCTGTGGTCAGCGTGTCGCTGGCGTTGGACTATGCGATGGGCCACGGGTATGTCCCGTTTTGGTTCCACCTGAGCACGCTGTTGTGGTTTCTGGTGCTGGTCTGGCTGTTGAGCGTGTTCTACCGGCTGCTGATGGACGAGACAGAGCCCGCGCCGGAGAATGTGTGGCTGGGACTGTTCGGCGCAGCGTGGTTCGGGCTGCATCCGGCGATGGCCGAGACGGTGAACTATGTGATCCAGCGCGGCGATCTGTACTGCACGCTGGGCTGCGTGGCGGGCCTGCTGATCTATGCGCGCTATGCCCCGCTGCGCAAGACCGGGCTGTACCTGCTGCCGTTTGTGCTGGCGATTTTGTCGAAGCCTCCGGCAGCGGTGTTTCCAGTGCTGCTGGGGATGTATGTCTACTTTTTTGAAGACGCCGATGTGGCTCCGCTCGCGCGGCTGAAGCGCGGCGCGATGGCGGCTGCTCCGTCGGTGGTGCTGACGGCGCTGCTGCTGTGGCTGCAGTCGGCGATGACTCCGAAGAGTTTTGTGCCGACGACGCTCTCTGCCGCTGCTTACCGGCTGATACAGCCGTTCGTATGGCTGCGCTATGCGGGCGAGTTGTTCCTGCCGCTGCATCTGAATGTGGACAGCGACCTGAAGGCAGCCACCAGCGTGAACGTGCAGGTGTTGGCGGGGCTGCTGTTTACCGTCGCGCTGGTGGCGGCGATCTGGTTTACGGCGAGAAGGCGGCGGCTGTATCCAATTGCGTTTGGTCTGCTGTGGTTTCTGGTGACGCTGCTGCCGACATCGATCTATCCGCTGGCCGAGGTGGAGAACGACCACCGCATGTTCTTCTGCTATCCGGGCTTGATTCTGGCGGTGGTGTGGAGCGCCTGGCTGCTGTGGCAGAGGTTGTTTTCTGTGGAGCAGCGAGAGAAGCTGCGCCCGGCGGTGATGGCGGTGGCAGTCATGGTGCTGTGTGCTTATGGCTATGGCGTGCGGCAGCGGAACATCGTGTGGCACACGGCGGAGTCGCTATGGCTGGATGACGTGGAGAAGTCGCCGACCAATGGACGCGGGCTGATGAACTATGCGCTGACGCAGATGGCCGTGGGACGCTATCCGCGCGCGCTGGACTACTTTTCCCGCGCTCTGGAGTACGCGCCGAACTATCCGACGCTGGAGATCAATCTGGGCATAGTGAATGGGGCGATGGCTGACCAGGGCGATGCGACGCGGACTGCCGAAGCCGAGCGCCATTTTCTTCGCGCAATTGCGCTCGCACCGGATGCGGACGAAGCCCACGCCTTCTACGGACGCTGGCTGCTGCAACACGGGCGCACGCAGGAGGCGATCGCGCAACTTCGCACGGCCATCGCGCTCGACCCGCCGCGGCCGATGCAGCACGAGTTGCTGATCCAGGCGGAGAGCAAGTCGGGCGACCTTTCCGCCGCGCGGCAGGCCGCAACCGAGACGCTGGCAGTCGCGCCGGATGATGCCGTTGCTCTACAGGCATTGCAGACTCCGGCGACGGCGACCGTTCCGGCGGCGCAGGACGCTGACTTCTGGGTGAATGAGTCGTTGCGCCTGTATCAGAGCGCGCAGTATGAGGCGAGCATCGCTGCCGCGCGCAAGGCGGTGGCGATCAATCCGGGGTATGCGGCGGCGTGGAACAACATAGCCGCCGGTGAGGCGTCGCTGCACCACTGGGATGAAGCTATCGCGGCGGCGCAGAAGGCCGTCGCGCTGCAGCCGGACTTTCAACTGGCGAAGAACAACCTGGCGTGGGCCCAGTCGCAGAAGAAGCTGGGGGTACAGTGAGCATCGGGCAAGAGAACGGCTCGCGGCTGACAGCGAAGTTGCCGCTGGCGTTGCTGATACTTGTGTTGCTGCTTGGCGCGGGACTGCGGCTTTTCTTCTTCGATGCAGATCTTGCCCGGTCGCCGGATGAGCGCGTCTACACGCGGCAGGCCGACGTGGTGCTGGCGCAGGGCGTGGACGGATTTCACCTGCTGGGCGATGAGCTTGCCCGGGACCCGGCGGCGGTTGCCATCTATCCCTCGCCGATGCGGATTGGATACCTGCTGCCGCTGGTAGGATTCATGCGGCTTACCGAGGACAGCTCCGTGCTGGCAGGTGCGACGTTTTCGCTGCTGTGCAGTATGGCGACGATGCTGCTGGTGGCCTTCGCCGCCGACCGCTTTCTCTCGCGAACAGTGGCGATCATCGCCACGCTCCTTCTCGCAGTCTTGCCGTTCGATCTGGTGGTGAGTCGGCGGGCGTGGGAGGAGTCCTACATCTCGTTGCTGATCGTGGCTGTGTTGACGCTGGCTGCATGGCTAGCGCGAAGAACCGTGGATCGAGGTCTGTCTGAGATTGCGGGTTATGTTGCTCTCGCACTGTTAGGCGTGGCCTGTCTGACGACTAAAGAGAGTGCGGGTGCGGCATTCCTGCTGTGCGCAGGCGGAATCGCGCTGCACCTATTTGCACACGGAGAACGCCGGGCGGCTCTGCTGACTGCAGTGAGCGCATTACTTGCGGTACTGGCCTATGCGCTGGCGCTGGGCTCGCTCTTCGGCGGCGTGGGCCATGCCCTGGTGCTGACGCGCGAGGACATCCACTACTCCGGGATCAATCCCTACAACGTACAGTATGACTCCGGCCCGGTATGGATGTTCGCCGCGGCACTGCTGCGGACCAGTCCCTTCCTAGGGGTCTTTGTCCTGGCGGGATTTAGCGTTACGTTGTACCGCGCATGGCAGCCGCGCGCGCTTACGGGTACGACGCGGCTGCGGGGAATCGTTGCAAACGCAGGGCTGCCGCTGGGCATCGCGCTGCTCACATTCGCTGTGCTGTTGCTGCAGGCGTTGACGCAGCGCTACAGCTTTCGCTACACGGCGCCGGTCTATGGTGCGGCCTGTCTGCTCGCTGCAGTGGGCGTGGCAGCGGCGGCTGGTCCGCTGCGCAGGCTGTGCGGCCCGTGGACATGGGGCGTTCTGGGATGCGTGTTTGTGCTCGCGGCGTTTCGCGATGTGAGCTTCGCGCGGGAGAGATTTCTTCTGCCACAGATGCAGGACCTGGCGCTGCGGCCGGTGCTGGGCGTTGCGCCACTGCCGTTGCCGCAGGCGACTCCGGAGGCAGCGGCGCCGACCGCGGCCGAACTGGAGGAACTGGTCCGTACGCAGCCTACAGCCGCCAACCGCATCAATCTGTCGCTGGCGTACATCAATGGTGGCCAACCGGCGCAGGCTATACCCGTACTGAATGCGGTCGTAACCGAGGACCAGGGAAACTCCGTCGCGTGGAACAACCTGTGCGTCGCGCACACGATGCTCAAGGAGTATGACGAGGCGGTCACGGACTGCAACCGCGCGCTGGCGATTGCGCCTGGCTTCCAACTGGCAGCGAACAACCTCCACTGGGCGCAGCAGGAGCAGGCAAAGGCGCGATAGGCCTACTCCGCCTCGGAGCGGCGGAAGACGTAGGTGCGTTGCGCGGCGAAGCTGACCAGGCTGAGCAGCACATCCACTACGATCTTCGCGGCGAAGACGTTCCAGTGCAGCCAAGCGACCGAAGCGCGTATGAGCAGATAGCTGAGACCGGCAATCGCTACTACCAGTATGTAGTAGCGCAGCAGAGACGAGGGCAGCCGGCCGCGGCTGTTGAAGACATACTTCCTGTTCAGCACGAAGTTCACCAGCGAGCTGAGCCGCCCGAAGGCGACGCCGGCCAGCACGTTGTGTGTGACGGCAAAGGCCAGCGAGAAGCCGGCGAAGTCAATGGCAGCCGCAATGAGCGACGAGAAGTAAAACCGCGCCAGTACAAAGTAGATTCGCATGGAGTCGCGGATGGGATCGAAGTGCGAGCAGCGGTTGCCGTCGATGTAGATGGTCGCTATAGGGACCTCGACCGGGCGGGCACCATGGCGGCAGAGATGGGCGAGCATGGTCATCTCATACTCATACCGTTCGCCATCGAGCCGAAGCAGGTCCGGCAACACAGCGACTGGAAGCCCGCGCAGCCCGGTCTGCGTGTCGGCGACTGGAACGCCGGTGAGAAAGCGAAAGATGGTGCGCGTGAGTCCGTTGCCAACGCGGCTGCGCAGTGGGACATCGGGACCGAAGGTGCGTGTGCCCAGAACGACCTGGGTCGCAGGAGTGAGGCCCGCAGAAGATGAGAGGACGTTGGCCACGGCGACAATATCGTCTGCCGTGTGCTGGCCGTCAGCGTCGGCGGTGACGATGCTCTGAATGGAAGGAAGCTCGGTGATGATGTAGTTGAAGGCCGTCTTGAGTGCGCGGCCCTTGCCCAGGTTCACCGCGTGACGCAGTACATGAGTCGCCGGTTGGTTCGATAGGGAAGAGAAGAGCGGTGCGAACTCCGAGCCGCCGCCGTCATCCACCACTATCAGCGCTCCAAAGCCGTGTGCCTGGATGGCCTCCGCGAGCGACAACAACTCCGGCCCGGGCGCGCGCGACGGGATAACGACAGCGATGCCGGCGAGAGGCGTATCTACGGATGGAGTCTGATGGTGCACGAGGATGAGATTATCTGAAGAGGGCCTGTCGCGGCGGCAGCGGGCGAATCTCTCTGGAACCTCGCATGGATGAATCTTTCCAAATCTCCGATGAGATCTCCGGCTCTGTGCGTCGCATCCGCATGCAGGTCCGCGGGGTAGTTCAGGGAGTTGGATTTCGGCCTTACGTCTATCAGTTAGCCGCGCGTCATGGGCTGTCCGGCTTTGTTCTTAATACGGGCGATGGAGTGGTGATTGAGGCGGAGGGAACGTCCGTCGCGATAAGTGCCTTTTGCGAGGCGCTGCAACCAGAGTCGCCTCCGCTGGTGCAGATCACTTCGTTTCTTCTCGACGAACTCCCGCCCACCGGCGAGCCTGGATTCAAGATTCGCTCCAGTCGCGCCGGCAACGTCATCTTTTCCGCCGTGCCACCGGACATCGCCGTCTGCGCTGCATGCCAGGCGGAGACGCGCGATCCGGCGGATCGCCGTTTTGAGTACGCCTTCACCAACTGCACCAACTGCGGCCCGCGCTACAGCATCATCCTCGATGTTCCTTATGATCGCCCGCAGACCACGATGGCCGGCTTCGCCATGTGCGCTGACTGCCTTGCGGAGTACGAAGATCCCTCCAATCGCCGCTTCCACGCACAACCCAACGCATGCCCCGTATGCGGCCCGCATCTCTGGTTGACGGACAGCAAGGGCAACCGGTCGCGGCTGAGCGGTGCGCGCGTCATTCTGGAGTCTGCCGTAGATCTTCTGCGCGCCGGTGGAATCGTTGCATGGAAGGGACTGGGCGGCTACCAGATTGCCTGTGACGCCCGTAATTCGCAGGCCGTGCACACACTGCGCAGTCGCAAACACCGCAGCGAGAAGGCCTTCGCGGTGATGGTCAGCGATAGTTCCGCGGCCGCGAGTCTCTGCGAAATCTCCACTGAGGAACTTGATGTCCTCGATGGAATGGAGAAGCCGATTGTTCTTCTCCGCAAGCGGCCTGACCTTGACATGGCAGAAGACGTGGCTCCGGGCAGCGCGTCGCTGGGCGTGATGCTGCCCTACACGCCGCTGCATGATCTTCTGTTTCGCATCCTCAACGAGCAGTGCGGCCCCGGCGCGGTGCTGGTGATGACCAGCGGCAACCTGAGCGAAGAGCCGATTGTGATCGACGAGTCCGAGGCCCAGGAGAAGCTCAGTTCCATCGTGGATGCGTTCGTGCATCACAACCGGCCCGTACACACGCGCGTGGACGACTCGGTCGCCCGCGTGGTCGAAGGCCGACCGATGCTGCTGCGCCGAGCACGCGGCTATGCGCCGGCGTCAATGCAGGGAATGCGCAGCAAGGCCCATGTGCTTGCCGTCGGCGCGCAGCAGAAGAGCACCTTCTGCCTGACGCGCTCAGGTTCCGGGCTGTTGAGTCAACATATCGGCGACCTCGAAAACCTGGAGACGATGGAGTTCTTGGAGCAGACACTCGAGCGCATGAAGAGGCTCTTTCATGTGACGCCGCAGGCAGTAGCGCACGACCTGCATCCACACTACCTCAGCACGCAGCTTGCGATGAAGCTGCCGCTGGAACGCATCGGTGTGCAGCATCATCATGCGCACATCGCTGCATGCATGGCGGAACACGGACTGAGCAGTAAGGTCATCGGCGTTGCCTGGGACGGCACTGGTTATGGCACGGACGGAGCTATCTGGGGAGGAGAGTTCCTGATAGCGGATCTCGCCGGCTTTGAACGCTTCGCACACCTGCGGAATGTCTCGCTCAGCGGCGGAGATGCCGCTGTCCGCGAGCCATGGCGTGTGGCGCGGAGCTATCTCCGCGATGCCTTCGGCGACGAACTTGACGGGGTCTCGCTGCGAGAGCGAACGCTGCCTGACGGCGTGCCGGAGGCGTCTGTCCGAATCGTCGAAAAGCTACTCGCAAATCGCATCAACACCGTGGAGACGTCATCATGCGGAAGGCTGTTTGACGCTGTCGCATCCCTCATCGGCCTGCGCCAAACTGTCTCGTTTGAAGGGCAGGCGGCGATGGGGCTTGAGGCTATCGCTGACGACTCCTCCGACACGGCCGACTCCCGGTACGGCTTCGCGATTGAGGATAAGGATTCCATGCACGCGAGCCTGCGTGTCGATCTGCGCTCCATGATTCGCAGCATCGTCGAGGACATGCAACGCGGAGATTCGCCCTGCCGAATCTCTGCGCGATTCCACAACACCCTCGTCGCAGTCGTCCACGAAGTCTGCTCCCGGGCACGCGACAGCACGGGGACCTCCCAAGTCTGCCTGAGCGGAGGCTGCTTCCAGAACCTGCGACTGCTTACAGGGTGCCTCCAGTCGCTGCGAGTCAGCGGCTTCGATGTTCATTTCCCGCAAGCCTTACCTGTCAATGACGGAGGCATCTCCTTCGGGCAGGCAGCCATCGCCTGCGAGCTGCTCAGGCAGGGGGGAAGAAGCGGCTGCGACTGATTCTTTCCTGTCCTGAGTCCGGAGTGTTACTCTTACGTCCACATGCAGGAAAGCGTTGCCCCTGCCCACAAACAGTTCCACCCGAGACACGCAGCAAGAGGAGTTCGCACGATATGGTCAAGTCGCATCGCCGTTACCAGGAGGTCGCCGCTCGTATCTCTCGCTACGTCGCGGAGAGAGGCCTGGAGCCCGGTGCGCGGCTTCCGGGTGAGATCGATTTGGCCAAGGTCTGCGGTGTGAGCCGTCCAACGATCCGAGAGGCCATGGTTGCGCTCGAGATCGCTGGCGAACTTGAGATTCGCAGCGGCTCGGGAGCTTATGTTCGCGAGGCCGTCAATCCTATGTCGCTGGTGCTGGACTCCGGCCCGGGACCCTTTGAGCTGCTTCGTGCGCGCCTGTTGATTGAGGGTGAGATCGCCGCTGACGCTGCGCTGTACGCCTCCGCGGGCGACCTGGCCAAGATTGAAAAGACGTTGCAGCAGATGCGCCGCCTGGTAATGTCCAAGACAAATGCGCAGGTCTCCGACCGGCAGTTTCATGTGGCACTGGGCGAAGCGGCCAAGAACAGCGTTCTGGCCAGCATTGTGGACGGCCTATGGGCGGGCATGTTTGCTCCCATGTATCACCGCCTGAGCCAGCGTGCGGGGTTGCATCAGCATCAGGCTGCGGCGCTGGAAGACCATGAGGCCATCTTCGCCGCTATCGCAGAGCGTAACCCCAATGAGGCTCGCCGTGCCATGCGTCGCCACCTTCTCCACGTGGAAGAACACCTGACCAGCGACGAGACGCCGCGATCCAACGAGACCGCGCCACAGCTCAAGCAGCCATCGCGCGCGAAGGAGCCTTCTCCGGTTCCAGAAGCTGTTCATAGCCAGACTGCGTAGACAGCCGGCTAAACTCCAGGCGACAGAACACATCCCCGCCTCAGCACTGAAAACAGCGGCGGGGATGATGCTCACTCTGACCGCACTGATTTCGGCTGTTGTATCTTCCGGGTAACGAAGCTGGCCGCAAAATAGTGTCCAATGAGTTATGGAGTTGCGGGGGACGAGCCGTGAAGTTGCAGGTCATTCTCGCTGACAATCAGGTCATCTTTCGCACCGGTATCGCTCGCGTTCTGGCGGCTGAGGCGAATGTGCACATCATCGCCCAGTGTGGCGATGTGGAGCGCCTGAAGGAAGCCGTGGGCAGCCTGCGCAAGTCCATTGTGATCTTTCCTTCCAGCATCGCCGGGGATCTCCATCCGCTGCTGGACTGGATTCAGCAGGCCAGCAGCAGGTCCGTTGTCATCCTTGAGCACGACGCGACGCTCGATGCGTCCGTTGCCAAGCGCATTGAAGGTGTTGTGCTACGGTCCGTTGCGCCGCCTCAGTTGGTGGAGTGCCTGAATCGAGTCGCTGCTGGTCAGCGCAGCGTGCAGCATGCCACGGTCAAGACCATGCCTTCTCCGGATCGTGTGGGCGTGCGCGTTCTGGAGCGCCTCACCCCCAAGGAGTTGCAGATCGTCGCGCTGGTCTCAGAAGGTTGCAAGAACCGCGAGATTGCACGGCAGCTCCGCACCAAGGAACAGGTGGTGAAGAACTACCTGCGCAGCATCTATGACAAGATCGGCGTCTCCGACCGCCTGGAACTGGCGCTCTTCACCATCCATCACCGCGCGCTCGCTGAAGCCGTGGACCAGGCGCGCTCCGCCATCGTGCGCAGCGCCTGAATTCTCTCTCTCTCTGGACTAAATTCACATCTTCTCTGCAATTGACTTGGCCTGCGTGAACAGCAGCAGATAATCCGGGCCACCTGCCTTTGAGTCCGTCCCGCTCATCTTGAAGCCTCCAAACGGATGCGCTCCCACCATCGCTCCCGTGCACTTGCGGTTGTAGTACAGGTTGCCCACCTGGAACTCCCGCCCGGCGCGCTCCAGTTTCTCGCGTGAGCCCGAATAAATGGCTCCAGTCAATCCGTACTCTGTGTTGTTCGCAATCGCCAGCGCCTCATCGAAGCTATTCGAGCGAATCACCGCCAGCACCGGCCCGAAGATCTCCTCCTGTGCCAGCCGCGCCTCCGGAGCGACATCGGTGAAGACCGTCGGCGCGATGAAGTAACCCTTCCCGGCGGTCTCCACAATCTTGCCGCCGGTCAGCAGCTTGCCCTCGCATTTGCCAATCTCGATGTACTCCAGCACGCGCTTCTGCGCGGCCGGATTGATGACCGGTCCTATGGCAAAGTTCTTCTCCGGATCGCCACAGGCCAGCGACTCCACGCGCTCGCGCAGCAGGTCGCAAAAGGTGTCATAGACCGCATCGGCAACGATCACCCGCGAACACGCCGAGCACTTCTGGCCACTGAATCCGAACGCCGACGCCGAAACACCCTCCACCGCTGATTCTAGATCGCAGTCCGCCTCCACCACGATCGAGTCCTTGCCACCCATCTCCAGGATGGTGCGGCGCAGAAAAAGCTGTCCCGGTTGGGTGCGCGCCGCGCGCTCATGTATCTCCAGCCCGACCTTCTTCGATCCTGTAAAAGCGATGAACCTCAACTTCGGATGGTCGATCAACGCACTGCCGACCTCCGCGCCGCCCTGCACCAGGTTCACCACACCGTCAGGCAATCCCGCCTCGACGAGCAGTGCGACAAACCGCGCAGCTATCGTCGGCGCATCGGGTGAAGGCTTCAGCACCGCGGTGTTGCCGCAGACGATGGCCGCGGCCGTCATTCCGGCCATAATCGCCAGCGGAAAGTTCCACGGCGGAATCACAGCCCCCACGCCGAGCGGTACGTAGCGCAGTTGGTTCCGCTCACCGGGAAGCTGGATCGGCGTCGTTGCCGCATCCAGCCTCACCGCCTCACGCGCATAGAACTCGAGGAAGTCGATGCACTCGCCGACGTCCGCATCGGCCTCACCCCAGTTCTTGCCCACCTCCAGCGTCAGCCATGCACAGAAGTCAAGGTGCCGTTCGCGCAGCAACTCCGCCGCGCGCAACAGCAGAGCAACACGCTCCTTCGTTGCCGTCCTGCTCCAGCCGTCAAACGCCTTATCAGCCGCCGCGACTGCTGCGCTCGACTCCGCGGGCGTAGCAGCATAGTGGAGACCGATGACCTCCGCTGGCTTTGCAGGATTAATGGACGCAAACGTCTTCGCCAGCCGCACCGGCGCGCCACCGATGAGCAGATCGTACGTACGTCCCAGCTCGGAGCGCGCCTGAGTCAGCGCCTGCTGCATGGCCTGCTGGTTCTGCACGGTGCTGAAGTCGGTAAAGGGTTCGTTGCGAAAGGAAGCGAGTGCTGTACTCATCGTTGCCTCCGTTGCGCCTCTGTCCGCCGCATGAGAAGCGTCCTTGGTACCAGCTTAGACGTTTTCCGTGATGCGTTCTGTGGACTTGGACATCGTCGCCGTCCGCTCCAGCTTGTCCCAGTTGAAGGGCTTGCCGTCGATGGCCCGCTTCATCGTGCGCAGCAGCACCCACGAGAAGAGCTGCCGGTAGGTGAACCGCTGCACCCAGATATGTACCAGCAGCCACGCATCGCCCTTGCTGGCAGGGTGTTTGCGCTCCAGCAGAAATGCCAGCGCCGACGCCGCGAAGTCGATTAGCAGGAAGGCGCCAAAGAACGTAAGCAGCTTGTACAGGTCGGCGGTGCTGGTGGTGTCCGGATGAAAGTGCTTGTCGATGATGTAACGCAGGATGCCCGCCACAAACGCCAGGTCTATGAGCGGCGAGACCAGCGGCAGCAGTATCTGGAAGATAAGAATATTCGGCAGGGCAAACAGCCCCATCGCGCGCCGTCGCATGATGGCGCCACGGTGTTTGAAGATGGCCTGCAGAATCCCGAACGACCACCGGAACCTCTGCCGCGCCAGACCGTTGGCGTTGACCGGCGCCTCGGTAAAGGCGAGGGCCTGATCCTCGTAGATCACCGCATACCCTTGCTCCAGCAGGTTCATGGTCAGGTCGGCGTCTTCGGCGACAGTGTCGGGATGGTAGGCGCCTCCTGCCTTCACCGCTGCCGTCCGCCACGCACCAATTGCTCCCGGAACCACCATCACCACATCAAACAGATCCAGCGCCCGGCGCTCAAAGTTCTGGCTGGTGATGTACTCCAGCGCCTGCCAGCGCGTCCAGAGGTTCACTCTATTACCGACCTTGGCATTGCCTGCGACGGCGCCGATGTGCGGATTTGCAAAGTGGGGCACCAGCCGCGAGATCGCATCATGCGCGATCACTCCATCGGCGTCGATGCCCACATAGATCTCCTCGTCGACATACTCCAGCGCGAAGTTCAACGCCTCGGCCTTGCCGCCGTTGGGCTTGCTGAGCAACATCACGCGGCCATCCGCAATCTCCTTGGCATAGGCCGTCTTCGCAATCTCGAAGGTCTCATCCGTAGAGCCGTCATCAATCACCAGGATGCGTATGTTCTTGTAGTTGGACATCAGCACCGAGCGGATAGTCCGCGCAATCACCTTCGCCTCGTTGTACGCCGGAATCAGCACCGCAACCTGCGGCAGATAGTCGGGGGTGGAGAAGTCCTTGCGCTTGCGCAGGCGGTCGATGGTGGCGCACAGACCGATGATGATCAGCCGTGCACTCATCAGTACATCGCCCACAAAGAAGACGAACAGCACCAGGTGGTTGAAGAAGGAGAGGAAGAAGAACGCCAGCGAGTCGACCGCAGCATAGTACCGCTGCTGCTTGTTCAACGGCGGCATCACCTGCGAGCGGGTCATGCCCACCAGTTCGGAGACCGGCACAATCTCGTAGCCATGGTCCCGCAGAGCCTTGATCAGCTCCGGCAGCGCCTTGACCGTGGCCGCGCGATCACCGCCGCCGTCGTGCATCAGGATGATCGAGCCGCGCATCCATGACTTGGTCTGCGCCTGGTTCATCTGGTCGAAGATCGAGTCGACTATCTGCTGCGGCGACTTGGGTGGATGGACGTCCCAGTCGTTGGTGTCGAGCTTGTCGCCCACAATTACGTACCCGCGCTGCTGGATGCGCTCCACCGGCTCCGCCTGGTCATTGGTATCCGGCTCCTGGTCAATCGAGTACGGCGGCCGGAAGTAGACCGGCCTAACCCCTAACTCGGCCTCAAAGAGCCGCTCGGTCAGATTCAGTTGCAGATCTACCTGCCCGGGAGAGATCTCGGAGATGTCAGGATGCGTGAACGTATGGTTGCCGATCTCATGGCCCTCGCGATAAACGCGGTCCATCACGCCGATGTTGTCCTGCGCCTCCTCGCCGATCATGAAGAAGGTTCCCGTCACGTGGTATTGCTTCAGCACGTCGAGGATCTTCGGCGTCCACGTCGGGTCGGGCCCGTCGTCGAAGGTCAGCGCAACCTGCTTCGGATGATAGCCATACTGCGACACCGTGTAGGGCAGGGGATAGGAGTCCATCGATTCGGAGATCGCACTCAGGTACTCCGGCGGTATGGTGTCATCGTCATCCATCGTCACCGTGCGATGGCCGTTTTGCGGCAGCCCTGTGACCCGCAGAATGTCTCCATCGCCCTCGGTATCCACGTCCTGCCCCGGCGATACGTTGGCCAGGTCCGTCACCGGATTGGCCTTGAGCGGGTTGTCCCAGATCCTCCACAGCGAGTCATCCTCTGAGCCGAGCCGCCACAGCGCAAAGGTCTGCAGCCCCAGAGCGCGCGCCACCCGCATCTCATTCAGCGCCGTCACGCCATCAAGAAACCACACCTGGTGGCGCACCTTCTCGTCCTCATCGTCGTACCCAAAGTGGGGATTCAGCGACGCATCGTCCAGCACAATCTGCGCTCCGGAGTCCGAAGCGTCCTGCCAGACCTCCTGCGTGGTGAGGTAGGTTGAGCTCAGAATCTGCTTGCTCGCCGTCGGGGGCTTCGGCGCCGGGTGTCCGCGTCGACGCGCACCGGCGGCTGGCGGCAGCGGCGTAGTCCAGTCGTACCCATAGTTCCCGATGGAGCAGATGATCTTCTCACGCGGCACAACCTTCATCGCGTTGCGCAGATTGTCCTCAAACCAATCCTGCCCGGCCACAGGGCCAGGGTCGGTTCCGGTCTCATGCTGGTCATAGTTCATCAGCACGACACCGTCGGCGTGGCTCCCCATGAACTGCATGTCCACGCTGTCATCGTTCACTGGAACATTCACATACAGCTTGAGCTTGCGCTGATGCAGATCATTAGCCAGCGACTGCACCAGCTGGTCATAGGCTGCTGTAGCGTCTTGCGGAATGCCCTGGAAGTCCAGCGTGATTCCGCTATAACGCGTATTCGCCGCCACGAACTGGTCCATCTGCCGCACGAAGTTCGCCTGCGCTCCAGGGTCCAACAGAAACTGCTCCACGCTCTGCTCAAAGACTCCGTCCGTGGGGCTGTAGTTGTTGACCATGGGGAAGATCTCGGTGTCTTCCTTGGCGTCAGTGATGGCGCGGACGATCTTGTTCTCCGGGTCCACGCCGTGTACGCCTGCCGAATCGACCACCGCAAACGGCACGTTGTCAGAGGTGTAGGCGGTGAGCGAGCCATCCGGCCCCACGACATGCAGCCACTCCGGGAACAGCAGGTCTATCTGCCGCACGTGCGCTTTGAAGGACGCGTAGCTCCCCGGGTCAGCGTCCGTATAAAAGGCCGCGCGCAACCCTTCGCCCGAGTTCAGCACCACGTCGCTGGGCTTCAGGTCGGTCTTGCGGTGCACCGAGCGGTTCAGCTTCTCATGCGACTTCAACTCCGGCGCCGCAGGGTTCGACAGCGCGCGATATCTGCGCGTGGCCGAGCGCAGGTCCAGGCCGCTGCCGGGTTTCATCCGCAGCAGGCCCACCACGAACACAATCCCCAGGATCGTGCCGAACAGCGCGAGTGAGTCGAACACCCTCCGAAGTCGCTTCCAGCGTTTCCGTTGCGGGTCGTAGAAGACTTGTCTTTTCATCGAGGAGGGAGGTACTTCGTCATGCTATTAACACCGTGGCTGCGAGTCAACGTACCCCGGGCCAAGGTCGTTACCCCAGTATGATGCTTGCAGGCAATGGAGCGCATAAGCAGGTATCGTTGGAGCGCGGTGGCCCTGCTGGCGGGAGCCGCCCTGCGTGGCGTCTTTCTCTATTGGCACCCGGTCCCGGCCGGTGACGCTCTCGCCTACGGCGACCTGGCCGGCAACATGCTCGCGCATCATGTCTTCGGCTACACGGAAGACGTCCTTCTGCCCACCCTCGTCCGCCTGCCTGGCTACCCGGCGTTTCTAGCGCTGTGCTTCACCCTCTTCGGCTCAGCGAACTACGTTGCGGTCATCTGCATTCAGGCCGCGGTCGATCTCCTCAGCTGCCTGCTGCTCGGTAAACTCGCCGGCAGATTGATGGGCTCGCGCGCGGAGATGGCGACCCTCTGGCTCGCGGCGCTCTGCCCCTTCACCGCCAACTACGCCGCCGTAGCGCTCACCGAGAGTCTGAGCCTGTTCTGCGTCGTACTCGCCCTCTTCGCACTGGAACGTTGGACTTCGACCAGCCGCACAACCTGGGCATGGCCCCTTGGACTCGCACTCTCCTTCGCTGTTCTTTTGCGCCCGGATGGGGGCGCGCTCGCTGCGGCAGTAATCCCCGTAATGCTCTGGGTCTCCCTGCGACACGACACGATGGCTCCGCGCCGCTGGCTGCCCTCCGCCATCGTGATCGTCGTCGTCGCGCTACCGCTCCTGCTCTGGGGAGCACGCAACTGGCGCGTCTTCCATGTCATACAGCCGCTGGCGCCGCGCTATGCCAATGACCCTGGTGAGCCCGTTCCCTATGGCTTCCAGCGCTGGTACCGCTCCTGGGCCGTCGAGTTCATCTCCACGGTCGATGTCTACTGGCCCTACGACGGCCGCGAGATCGCACTCGAACGTCTGCCCGCACGCGCCTTCGACAGCCCCGCCCAGCGGGCCCAGACGGCCGCCGTCTTCGCACAGTACAACCAGCAGGATGACCCCTCCCCCGCCATCGACGACGCCCTCGGCCGCATCGCCGCCCAACGTATCGCCGCACATCCATTTCGCTACTACGTCGCTCTGCCTATCGCCCGCGAGGCCGACATGTGGCTCCGCCCGCGCACCGAGATGATGCGCAGCCTGCCACTCGACTGGTGGCGCATCCGCCGCCACCCGCTTTTGTCAGCGCTTGAGATAGCCTACGCAGCGCTCAACGCCGCCTTCCTGCTGCTTGCTTTCGGAGGATTGTTGCGATGGAGGAAGCAGCGCTGGTTCCCACAACCCGCGCTGGCCGCGGCGGCACTCGGCTACGTCGCCCTGCGCTGCATCCTGCTGCTTACTTTGGATAATTCGGAGCCCCGCTACACGCTGGAGTGCTTCCCAATCGTCATCCTGCTCGCCGGATTCGCCTTCTCCGGCCGCAGCCTTACCGATTCACGACCGTCGTATGCGAGTCCTTCTTGATCGCAAACGTCCCTTTGTCGATCTTCGTGTTCAGCCGGATGTTCGAGTAGTAAGCGGTCCGCACGTCGCCCGAAGGCGCATAGAACACCTGCTTCAGCGAGACCGCCCGCACCGTGTCCACCCAGATGGTGATGTGCGTGAACATGCTGCTCGCCTTGGGGTCCTTGGCGGTCAGGTCGAGCTTCTCCGTCTTCACGCCGTCGATCGTCTCCGGCCCCATATAGGCGATCTTCCAAGCGTGCTCCATGTCGCTGCCGCTGCCGCCGAAGCCCAGCGTCAGAAAGCTCTCAAGCTGCGCCTGGTTGTCGCCGGCGTGCAGCACGGTAATCTGGTCCACGCCGGGGTCGAACATCTGGAGCGTGCCCCCCTCGTAGTCGATGACCTTGGCCTTCGCCTTGGACTGCGGGTCCTCGACCACGGCGCCCATCGTCATTCCGCCGCTCTTACGCTCAAAGTAGATTGCTCCCTGCTGGGTCGAAGTATCCTTCACCACCCGCTCGTAGTAGTCCCAGCGAAAGTCCGCGCGCGCGTCCACGAAGCTCCGGCTCGCGGCATTCATCTGCGCCAGCACCTCTGCCAGGTGCGCCGGCCCCGCCTGCGCCCGCGCAGCCGGTGACAAGACCACCCCCATCATCACCAGCCCTGCAACCGCAGCCATCTTCCTCGCACTCGCCCGTGATCTCACTCTCTACTCCTTACTCCTTCATCACTACTCACTGCATCTACCGCACCACCGTCGCATCGTATGCCACGACCTTGCCCTTGGCGTCGAGCACCGGCACATAGCTCTGCAAGCTCACATCGTCTCCGCCAATCGGCTGCACCACGCCCAGGATGGCCGTTCCCACCGCTGCGTCGCCTGTCGCGCCGTGGAGAGCATCGGAGCGAATCTCGTAGACGAACCGCTGGTCCCCCTGGCTGGTCGTGCCCTGTTCTTTAATCAGTACCTCGCTGGGGTGCAGCGGCACCGCCACCACCGGCTTGTCCTTGAAGTCGATGAACCGCGGCGACACAAACAGAAACAGCAGGATCAGCGTCACCATCACGTCGTAGTGAAAGCTGCCGCGCTCGTAGGTCCAGAAGAAGTATCGCCGCAGGATGTTCATCGCGCCGCCCCCTTCGCCGCCACCGGACGACCGAATGCCTGCTTCGTAATCACCGTCTCTCCACCCATGTACGGCACCAGCGCCTCCGGCACCCGCACAGAGCCGTCTGCCTGCTGGTAGTTCTCCAGGATCGCCAGATAGGTCCTCCCGACCGCCAGCCCACTGCCGTTCAGCGTGTGCACAAACTCGTTCTTCTTGGCGCCGTCAGGTTTGTAGCGAATATTCGCCCGCCGTGCCTGGAACGCCTCAAAGTTCGAGCACGAGCTGATCTCGCGGTACGTCTGCTGCCCGGGCAGCCACACCTCCAGGTCGTAGGTCTTGGCCGACGCAAACCCCATGTCGCCGGTACACAGCAGCATCCGCCGGTAGGGAAGTCCCAGCCGCTCCAGCACCGCCTCGGCATGGCTCGTCAGGGCCTCATGCGCGGCATAGCTGTCCTCAGGCCGGGTGAACTTCACCAGCTCCACCTTCTGAAACTGGTGCTGCCGGATCATCCCGCGCACGTCCTTGCCGTAGCTGCCCGCCTCGCTGCGGAAGCATGGGGTATACGCCACAAAGCTGATCGCCCCGCCGGACAGGTCAATCGTCTCATCGCGGAAGATGTTGGTCACCGGCACCTCGGCCGTGGGAATCAGCCAGTGGTCACTCTCCTGGTAGCTGCCCGGCTCATAGGCGCCCTTGTCATCGCAATGGAACAGATCGGCGGCA
>Ga0182012_10003086_pt1 | contig 17825 bp, 17 predicted proteins | sample 612S2SmetaG_FD_120486 | JGI IMG/M metagenome (GOLD analysis project Ga0182012, IMG submission 120486) | Permafrost microbial communities from Stordalen Mire, Sweden - 612S2S metaG | ecosystem: Environmental > Terrestrial > Soil > Wetlands > Permafrost | place: Sweden: Stordalen | collected...
GCAAACTCGATGCCTGAGCCAAAGCCACTTCCTGCCGCGATCCTTGCGCACATCTCGCGACAATTAAACGTTTCCGTCCAAAGTCTGATTGCGACGCTCGCCCTGTTAGACGGCGGCGGTACCGTCCCATTTATTGCGCGCTATCGCAAGGAAGCCACCGGCAATTTGGATGAAGTTGCCATTGGTGCACTTGAAGAGAAGGCCGCCTATTTTCGTGAGCTCGAAGATCGCCGCGAAACCATTCTCAATAGCATTCAAGAGCAAGGCAAGCTCACTCCTGAGCTCGAAACTTCCATCAAAGCGGCCCTCGACAAAAGCACTCTGGAAGATTTATACCTGCCCTTTAAACCGAAGCGCCGCACGAAAGCTACCATCGCGCGTGAGAAAGGTCTTGAGCCGCTTGCCACCTATCTTTGGAACCAGCAGCCAACTGGAATGCCCCTTTCTGCATTCGCTGAAACGTTCGTTAATGCGGAAAAGGGCGTGGCATCGGCCGCCGAAGCACTGGAAGGTGCGCGTCACATTCTTGCTGAACAGATCAGTGAGACTGCTGAATTCCGCAGTCATCTTCGCCAGCTTATGCTTTCCGAGGGCTTGGTTGTTAGCCGCAAAGTAGAGGACGCCCAAGACCCAGAAGGCAAGTTCAAAATGTATTACGAATACAGCGAACCAGCCTCCAAAATTCCTTCCCACCGCATGTTGGCCATCCGCCGCGGCTCTGAAGAAAACATCCTCTACTTTCAGATCGAACTCGATCCGCTGAAGCCCGTTGCCTACCTCAAATCCAAGGTTCTCCGGTCTCCTGGCGATTGGAAACCTCAACTCGAACTTGCCGTCGAAGATGCTTGGAAGCGCCTGCTCAACCTTTCTATTCAAACCGAGGTGCGTCTCGAACTTAAAGAGCGATCCGATGCGGAAGCTATCCGCGTGTTTCGCGAAAACTTGCAGAATCTCTTGCTCGCGCCTCCCGCCGGCCCCATTGGCACACTCGGCGTCGATCCTGGCATTCGCACCGGTTGCAAGTTGGCCGTCGTCGATGAAACCGGCAAGCTGCTCGACCACAGTGTTATCTATCCGCTAGAACCCAAGCACGACACCGCAGGCGCTGCCAAAACTCTTCTCACCCTGATTCAGAAATACAATGTGCGTGCAATTTCGATAGGGAACGGTACTGGCTCGCGCGAAACCTCCGCCTTCATTCAAGATTTCTTGCGCGAAGCAAAGCTCGCCAACGTCTTCAGCGTCGTGGTGAACGAATCCGGCGCGTCCATTTACTCCGCTTCGGAAATGGCCCGTCAGGAATTCCCAGATCTCGACCTCACTGTGCGCGGTGCAATCTCCATCGCCCGCCGCCTCCAAGACCCGCTAGCCGAGCTCGTCAAAATTGATCCCAAATCCATTGGCGTTGGACAATACCAGCACGACGTCGATCAGCGCAACTTAAATAGGGCACTCGAAAGCACCGTTGAGAATTGCGTCAATCGCGTTGGTGTCGACCTGAACACCGCGTCGTTTGCCTTGTTGCGCCACGTCGCCGGCATTACGGAGCGAACCGCTCAGAAAATAGTCGAATTTCGCAATGAAAATGGACGTTTCCGTTCGCGTGTGCAGTTAATGGCCGTTCCCGGCTTTGGCCCCAAAACGTTCGAGCAGGCCGCTGGATTCTTGCGCATTCGCGACGGCGAAAACCCCCTCGACATGACGGCCGTTCACCCCGAGTCATATCCGATTGTAGAGAAGATCGCCGGTTCTTTGAATGTGACCGTGAGCGAACTCATCGCGCGCCCCACTTACGTCGACTCGCTCAAGATCGAGGCATTTCAAACCGACAAAGCAGGCATTTACACCTTGAGCGATATTCGCGAGGAACTGCGCAAGCCCGGCCGGGATCCGCGTGCTCAATTTACTGCCCCGCAATTTCAGTCGGGCGTGAACGAAATTTCGGATCTCACGCCCGGCATGATTCTCGAAGGAGCCGTCACTAACGTCACCAATTTCGGAGCATTCGTTGATATCGGTGTTCACCAGGACGGTTTGGTCCATGTGAGCGAACTCTCAAACCGCTTCATCAAAGATCCGTATGAGGTGGTAAAAGTCGGCCAGATCGTCAAAGTTAAAGTGCTCTCCGCCGATCCAAGGGCCAAACGCATCGCACTATCGATGAAGGCGCTGGAAGCGTCAGATTTGCCGAAGATCAAGAATGCTGCTCCCACACGCCCGCCTAAAGCACCCTCTATGGACGACAAGTTAGCGCACCTGGCGAATAAGTTCCGCTCTCGCTAAACAATAAGCAGGGCGGAGCTAACTTGGCCGCGATTCGATTCCGCCTTGCATCTTCCCAACAACATCGATCAGAGCGTTGAGCTTCTCATCAATTTCTCGAATAACTTGTTGATGCTGGGCGATAAACTCGGCGTGCTCCTTCATGCGCGCGGCCGACTTAGTTTCGAGGTGCGTCATTATGATAAACGAGTCTTCCAACTCTTTTCGTGCCGCTTCCAAGCGAGCTATGCGATCCTCGTGGTCGTTTAGTCTGCCGCCGTTTGGTTCCACCACAATTTAAGCCTAGCTTACCGCCACACGTACGTCAGAATATATTCTTCGGGCACATCGCATGCACACCTACCTTGCCGTCCACCAATTGTGTGATATCGACATCCACCGCCACACTAGTCAACGCGTACGCGTCCTCCCGACTCAAGTGTTTCTCTTTCACCAGAAAGTCGATCATATTGCGGACGGCCATCTCCGTCGCAATCTTCAAATCTTCGTCAAAGCCCATGCTGATGTAGTGCGTCGGCGTTTCCGCACGTGGCCACAGCATCCGATCGCCGCCCTTGTGCACAACAAACCTAAAAGTCCCCGTCAGCAAAGTTTCCAATGCGGTAATGTCCACTTCGCCGTTCCCTTGCCCCGCGTGGCCGTCTCCCACTTCAAACAAGGCGCCTTTGGCAAAGACTGGCACAAAAAGAGTCGTACCCGCTACCAGTTCCTTGTTGTCCATGTTGCCCGCATGCATCCATGGCGGACCGCTATTCAATCTACCCTGCGAGGGCGGCGCAACGCCCATACTGCCGAAAAATGGATGCAACGGTAGATTCACTCCCGGCGCAAACTTGCCAATCATATGTTCGCGGTCTAGTGGAATAATCTTCGTTCTCGCATACGGAAAATCATTTGGCAGAAAGCCTCGCCCTGGTCCAAAAGAATTGCAGGCGTACGGTACATCCAACTCAATCTTCTGAATCTGCACTTCAAGAACATCGCCCGGCTCAGCTTCCGCAATGGCAACCGGACCCGTCAGAATGTGGCCGCCGGGTCCTTTGTCCTTCACCTGCTCATGAATGTCGCGCAGATATTGTGGAATGTCGCTCGGCTTAACGCCAGCCGCCTCAAGCCGTGTGGGCGACGGACACGCCGATGCTGTTTGAATGCGCACCGAATCACCCGAATGCACGGTGAGTGCCGGCTTCGCTTCCTGTGAATAATAGCCCCAGACAACAGTTCCTGGGCTCGCTGGCAAATTGAAATCGGCAGCGTTTAGACTGCCCAAAACGAGTAACGCGCTTAGCAACGAAAATCGCATTACTCAATTTAGCAACACGTTATTCGCATGCACGTCCGCCGTATACGACAAAATCCATTCAGACCCAGGGCCCACCAAATTGAAATCGTCGGCATTCGCGGGTATCAACCAGCACTGCCCCCGTTCAAATGGTTCACCCGCAATTTCTCCTCGGCCGCTTAAACAGGTCAGCAGCATGTAATAGGGCGCGCCACTTCCAAAATTGACCGCCTTGCTAACCTTCAATCTCTCAATCCTGAAATAATCACACACCACCAACTCTTCACGCCCGCGCCCCAACTCCAGCGGCTCCACGTGATAGTGATGCGGACCAAGATCCGACACCTTAACGCCATGTTCCAAATGCAATTCGCGCGGCCTGCCGTAATCATATAACCGATATGTGATGTCGGAATTCTGCTGTATTTCGCAAATCGTCACGCCCGCACCAATCGCGTGGACCGTCCCCGCCGGAACAAAAATCACGTCGCCGGATTTGGCCGGACGCCAGTCGAGCAAGTCCTCAATCTCGCCAGATCGCGCCGCCTCTTCCATACGCGTCGCGGTCAATGTTTCCTTAAAACCCACTGCTATCTCGGCCTCGGGTGTTCCGCTCACCACGTACCACGCTTCCGTCTTGCCAAGACTCTGGTGATGCATGTGCGCATAATCGTCGCGCGGATGCACTTGCACCGATAGCCTCTCTGTCGTGAACAAAAGCTTTACTAACAATGGACACTGGTCTGGGTGCGCGGCGTCGTACGCGGCCCCAAGAATCCTAGGGTGCGCTTTTATAAGATCGCCGAGTTGTTCACCCAGCTTCGTGCGGTTATCCCTAAAAGTGAACCAAACTTCGCCGATACGGTTCCTAGCGGCTAGATTCTCATAGAACGGCGCTAAGTTTTCTCGGCCCCAAACTTTTTCCTGAAACAGAGGAACGAGTTGGAACGGCCGCGAGAAGTGATCATTAAATGACATATCAACAGGCAAAACTAGTAGCTAACAGGAGCAAAGTATGATTATCGCGGTTGGGATTTTAGCTTTTATGGCGATTTGCGCCTTGTCACTCGCAGGACTTGGGGAATCTCATACCCGCGTCTCTCGCATCTTGACTGAGCTTGACAACAATCGTGTTAACGCCGAAGCAAAAGATGAAGCACCTGCTGCCACCCAGCCAGAGGAACCAAAAGCCGACGTCTTTTCGGAAGTGGCGTTTACTCGCTCTCTTCTCGCCCTAAGTAAAGTTCGCTCACTAAGTCCTTATGCAACTCAAGAACTCGAGCCCGCCGAATCTTCATCGTTGGTGTTAGTTCACCATGCTCAATCGAAAAATCTCGCTCCAAAACCCGGAACCGTCTAATTCGCTCAAAGTCCGCTAACTGTTTGTTGACTCGAGCCACCGCCTCTTGCAGCGCCTTTGCCACCGGATCGGTCTTAGCCAGTTCCGGGGCGGGCGCGTTTGAGTCGCGGGTCGAAATACCTTTCACTCCCTTTGCATTCGCCAGATTCAACGTCAGTATCGCCGTAACGTAAGGCTTCTTGTCGCCTATCAACACGACCTGGCTAACTAGCGGCTCCATCTTAAACAGATTCTCAATCCGCGACGGGTAGATCTTCTTCCCGTTCGACGACACAATCAATTCCTTCTTGCGCCCCGTTATGTACCAATAACCCTCGGCATCGCTTTCCGCGATATCACCGGTGGAAAACCACCCTTGCTCATCAACTACTAATCGCGTTGAAACCTCATCATTGTAGTAGCCGCCAAATAAGCACGGCGTCCGCAATTGCAATTCGCCGTCTTCTGCCAAACGCGCTTCCACACCTGGCAAAATTTTCCCAATGCTGCCCGGCTTAGGTCGGTCGAGCGGATTAAAGGTCACAATTCCCGCCTCAGTCAAACCGTATCCTTCAACGAGGGGCATACCGATGGCCGCATAAAATTCCGCTAAATCTTTTCCTAGCGGCGCCCCACCCGAAGCCGCAATCCGCAGCCGGCCGCCCAAGCGTTCGCGCACCTTCTGGAATACCAACTTGTTCGCTACTTTCAGCGCACTTTGCATCCAGCCTGGCAGGGTTCGTCCCTCACGTCGGTATCTCGCTGCTTCTGCCCCAAGCCCCAGTGCGCCGTGGAAGAGTTTGCGCGCTACCGCTGGCCGCTTCTTCACCTCGCTCAGAATGGTGGCATACATTCTTTCCCAAACTCGCGGCGGCGCAAGAAAAAATGTAGGCCGAATCGTTCGCAGCTCGGCCGGCAAGCGCGACAAGCTCTCTGAAAACCAAACGGGCGTCCCCATGCGCATTGGCAGCAACTCTAATGCGATTCGTTGCGTAATATGCGCTGAAGGCAGGAAGACAATGGTGGAATCCTCGGGACCAATCGGCAGCACTGCCGGACCCATATCAATGTTCGCAATCACGCCCGCGTGACTGGTTAGCCCCATCTTCGGTTCGCCCGTCGCGCCCGATGTCAAATACAAAATGGCGCCGTCTTGTGGTGAAATCTCCTCTTGCAACCTCGCCATCGCTTCCGGTTCGCGCACCAGCAGTTCCCGACCCATCTGCGCCACGGAGTCAAGCGACAAGGTGCCAGGCTCGCTACCGTTCATCAAGATCAAGTGCTCCGGCAGTTTTGCGTTCTGTGCTTCCGCTGCCTTTGAAAGATTGGCCAGCGTCTTCGCGTCTTCCAAAAACAAAAAACGCGGATTCGACGACTTGATACTGCGTACCAGGTCAGCCATCGGATACGCCGTGTAAAGCGCGCCCGCTACTCCACCTGCCGCCATAATCGCCAAATCGACTATGTAAAATTCTGCACGAGTTTCAGAAAGGATTCCAACAATATCACCCTTCACCAAACCAAGCGCTCGCAGCCCCAATCCTAAATCGGCTGAAAGCTTCGCCCATTCGTTCCAGGTGTAGCGGCGATACGACGATTCCGTCTTATTGCCACTTGGCTGGTGCAATGCAACAGCGTCTCCATACTTCGCGGCAGTCTCTGTTAATACTGTGTAAACATTGCGACCAGGCATTTAAAGCGAATTTTATCAGTCGTCAAAGTACTGGTCTCAAATTGGTCGCTGCGGTGCGACAATCGAGTTTGTCAGAGCACGAGGATCCAGTGCCCCACAACAACAACGGAAACGACTTGCAGCGCCGTCCCCTTGCCTATCGGGAAGAAGCTTTTCTACAAAGTCCTGAGTCGCGCCCCCTAAGATTTCTTTCTGAGTATCTGTGGCCTCTTGCGCACTTCCGCGACGAAAGAATTCACGACACCATCGTCTTCTTTGGCTCGGCGCGCGTTGCTGAAAATGGCCCTCTCGGGCGCTATTACAAAGAAGCTCGTGAGCTCGCTCGTTTGTTAACTCTTTGGTCCGAATCGCTATCTAGACCTGCAACCCCAGACCAACCAAAGAATCATCGATTCGTCATTTGCTCTGGCGGCGGCCCAGGCCTCATGGAAGCGGCCAACCGTGGAGCAAGCGATGCCGGCGGTAAAACCATCGGCCTAAATATCGGTTTGCCTTTCGAACAGCGCCCTAATCCTTACATCACACCTGAACTCTCGTTTGAATTCCACTACTTCTTCATGCGCAAGTTTTGGTTCGCGTATCTTGCCAAAGCGCTGGTGGTTTTTCCTGGCGGCTTCGGTACGCTTGATGAACTGACCGAAATTCTAACGCTCGCCCAAACCAAAAAGCTCGAAAACAAAATCCTGATTGTTCTCTACGGATCGGCCTATTGGCGCGAGATCATCAATTTCGACGCCCTCGTCAAATACGGCATGATTTCGTCTGACGACATGAAGCTCTTTAGTTTTGCCGATAGCCCGGACGAAGCGTTAAAGAGTCTGAAAGACGGACTCACGCAATATTACCTAGAACCTGAATCTGGAATGCCGCGCACCGCTGAAGAATCACCCGAGATCGCTAAATCGCGGACCTCGTAAGCAACTATTTCCAGCCCTCGCACGCCGGAACCGGAGACACTTTGGTGATTGGATCACTCCCCGGGCCTGTCGCCAATCCCATCGGATCAATTTTCTCCCCGCTCTCTGCTTTCAACTCTCGAAGCGGACTAGCGCACTGGACAACTCTTTTCAGACCCTGATTAACTGCCGTCACGATTTCGTTCAGGTTCTTGCTATCGAGTATCTGAGGTGAATAAGGCACCTCTTTCTTCGTCTGCGGATTCACGTATGAACGAACTGTGAAAACATTCGAATCGCTTGCTTTTGCAAGCCCCATCCCGCAGATGATCAACGTCATTCCAACAACATTTCTTAAAAGCATTAGCCAACTCCTCCCTGGGCCGTTAGACGTGCATTCCAAAAATCGGTTTGGTCCAGTTACCATTCTGTTGAACCAACAAATATCGTAGTTCCGTTTGCCAAATGACTCTCCACCGTCGCCGCCACAATTGCTTCTGCGAATTCATCTACCGTTGGCAAGGCCCGGGCCGCCATGGCTGCCTGCGTTCCTCTGCTTTTGCGTTCCAAGAGTTTCGGCGTAATTGTCCCTTCAATCGCATCGCCGCTTACCACCACTAGCGAGATTCCACTCCCAGCCAGTTCCGCTGAATACATCCGCAACGCATCCTCTCCCGCCCGCTTGCTTTTCGCCACCTGCTCATAAGCCGGCATGACTGGCTTCGTTCCGTAAAAGTGCGCCCAATGGCTTGTCACGAAAACAATCCGCCCGCCTGGCTTTAGCAAACTTGCCGCTGCTCTCGCCACATTCATCTGCGCCGTCGAATTCAACACCATCGCGTAGTCATCGGCCTTGCCCGCCTCTAAGCCGCCGCTGGCATTCAAAACCAGCGCATCAAGCTGTCCAAACTTCTCTTTCACCAACTTCATCATCGCGGCAACGTCTGCTTCATTCGTGATATCAGCTTGAGCTAAGACAGCTTCGCGTCCCAAAGCCGAAATCTGCGCCGCAACTTGCTCCGCCCTCGGCCCTTTACTCCGAAAATTCAGCACAACGTCATATCCACGTTCCGCCAGTTTTACCGCCGTCGCTGCCCCAATCCCGCGCGATGCCCCAGTCACCAAAACCTTTCGGCTAAAGTCCATGCACAAATCTCATCTGCCCAGTCTAGCCGTCAACCGTGCTTCAAAACCCGCAAGGTCTACACTGCTTACATGCGCTTTGTGACATTTGAATCCGGTGGAAAGGGCCATCCCGGCCTGCTCACGAAAGATGATTTCGTTGTCGACCTTTCCCCCGCTGGTTTTTCTTCCCTACTCGATCTAATTGAAGCTGGTGCCCCTGGTGTTGCCAAGGCTGAAGCATTCGCCGCGGCTGCCAGCAAGCAGCCCCTAAGCTCCGTGAAATTGCTCGCTCCAATTCCGCGGCCCCGCAAGCTCATTTGCGTCGGCCTGAATTATCGCGATCACGCTGCCGAAACTGGCGCAACCATTCCCGATGTCCCCACCATCTTCAACAAATTCGCCACCGCCGTCATCGGCCCCGGCGACGATATAGTCCTTCCCAAAGTTTCCAAATCGCCCGATTACGAAGCTGAATTCGCCTTCATTGTAGGCACCGGCGGACGTCACATTGCCTCCGGCGATTGGCAAAAGCATATCTTCGGCTATACCATCATCAACGACGTTTCTGCCCGTGATTACCAGCGTGCCACCACGCAGTGGCTTATGGGCAAGACGTTCGATACCTTCGCGCCCATGGGACCATGGATCGTGACTGCCGACGAAATTCCCGATCCGCACAACGTCAGCGTTCAACTCGAAATCAATGGCGAGACTTTGCAAGATGGCAACACGCGCGAACTGATTTTCAAAATTCCTGCGCTGGTCGAATTCCTCTCCAGCGTCTTCACTCTGGAGCCCGGCGACATTGTCTCCACTGGTACGCCCGCCGGCGTTGGCGTCGCACGCAAGCCGCAGCGTTTCCTCCGGCCCGGTGAGGAAGTGATCGTGAAAATCGCCGGCATTGGCGAATTGCGCAATCCTGTTGTGGCCGAGGGTTAGCCATGCCAACCTTCAGCGTGGCGCAGCTCAGCCAGTTGCTGGGCTGCCAGATCAGTGGGCCGCCTGATCTTCAAATTCACGCCCTCTCCACCATTGAAAAAGCGCAGCAGGGCGAACTCACCTTTCTGGCCAACATGAAATACGCGCCTAAGGTGAAAGAATGCCGCGCCTCGGCCATCATCGCCGCGGAACCACTCAAAGATTTCGCTGGCGCAACGCTCGTTTCAACCAACCCGTATCACGATTTTGCGCGCGTGCTCGGCCAGTTCTATCAAGCGCCGAAACCCGCTCCCGGCATCCATCCGTTAGCCTTCGTCGCGAAGACTGCCACCATTGGCGCGAATGCGTCCATCGGCCCGTTCGCTGTTGTCGGTGAACACTGCACTATCGGCGCCAACGTCGTTCTTCATCCTCACGCCGTCATCTATGAAGGCTGCACCATTGGCGACGATTTCACCGCTCACTCACAGGTCTCTGTTCGCGAGTTCTGCCAAATTGGCCATCGCGTCACTTTGCATAATGGCGTAGCGATTGGCGGTGACGGCTTCGGCTTCGCCAAAACCAACGAAGGACGTCAAGCCAAAATTCCCCAATCAGGTATCACTGTGATTGAGGACGATGTTGAAATACAAACGCTAACTTCGGTTGACCGCGCCACTCTCGGCGAAACCCGCGTCAAACGTGGCGCAAAAGTCGATAGCCTCTGCCAAATAGGCCACGCTTGCGTGGTTGGCGAAGACAACATCATCTGCGGCCAAACTGGTCTTGCTGGCAGTACCGTGCTCGAAGAAAATGTCATTATGGCGGGCCAAACCGGCTCCTCCGGACACATCACCATTCATAAGAACGCCATTGTCTGGGCTCAATCCGGTGTCGGCCAAGACGTGCCAGAAGGCGCAGTCGTCAGCGGCTCACCAGCTTTCGATTCGCGCGTATGGCTGCGTGCCTCCGCCGCTTTCTCCCGCTTGCCGGAAATGCTGCGCACCATCCGCGCGCTCGAAAAGCGCGTCGCCGAACTCGAATCCAAGGACCCCACAAACGAACCGGACGTGTAAGCAGCGGTCATCCCGCGAAGATCTTACTCGCTGACCCGGATCTCCGCTGGCCGATCTCTAAGTAGTTTCGGCCCCGCTCAAATTGCCGCGTCAACGTCAGCTGTTACCCGTGTTCATGGAACCCTGCCGTTTAGTAAAAAACGCCGTTTGTTCGCCTTCTTGGCTTCGAAGCGCGAAAATGCGCCCACTCGGTTCCGCAAAAAACGCTTTTTCTTCGCCTCCCACCGTAATAAATTCACCGGTCAGAGCCTGCCTGGCCGATATGAGCATAAAGGAAATCCCCATGATCACTCCAGTTAGCACGTCAGCACCGACAGCCGTCTACCAGCCTACTGCCGATCCGCAGCCTCAACCAAGCTCATCACATTCCGCATCAGGCACAGATACGGTGGAGCTATCAACCGCCGCCCAGGTTGTGGCAATGCGCCAACAAGGAATGAGCATAAAGCAAATTGCCGCGAACATGGGTTTGAAGACGAGCCTGGTGGACACCTACTTGGGCGTCACGACCTCCTCAGCTACTGGGACCGCTCCTTCTAGCTCGGCTCAAAGCCAGAGGCCTGCGAGTGAATCCGCCACGCCAACGGCTGCTCCATCCGTCAAGACCACAACGGTCGCGTAGCCTAAACGGAATTTCCTAGTTTGTGCGTATCTTACCGGGCGGTGTGCGCCTTTTGTAAGCAGTGGCACTCCAAAGCGTTCAACACCAGAACAACTCGACCGTCTCCCATGATGGCCGCGCCTTGAAACTCCCTGCATTCGGCTAACCCCCCGCTCAGAGGCTTCACCAATACTTCGACTTCACTGACAAACCTGTCAACGACAAGGCCGTACTCCAGGCCGGCAACCTGCACGATAGCAATAGAAAGCTCTGCCTTCTCTGACGCAGGAAGCCCCAAAGCCTCGCTCAGCAGTACTAATGGATAAGTGTGTCCCCGGATCTGGGTCAGCTTGAGACCCCGATATTGATGCGCTGCCTTTTGCGGAACCTTCACCATCTCTCGGATGCTAGTGAGTGGCAGAATGTATTCCTGCCCACTCGCTTCGAGTAAAATCCCCTTCGAAATGATCAGACTCGTGGGCAGTTTAATGAAGAAAGTAGTTCCGAGCCCACGTTTGGATTGGATTTCAATTGTCCCCTGCAAGTTACGGACATTACTTCGAACAACGTCCATGCCTACGCCTCTGCCAGAGACGTCGGTTACTTTCGCCGCCGTGGACAGCCCAGGCAAGAAAATCAGCTGAAAGGCAGCTTCATCGCTCATGCTTGCGGCCGAATCAAGACTGACAAGCCCCTTTTCCACCGCTTTCCGCTTCAGTGCTTCCGCATTCAGACCTTTTCCATCGTCTGTTACTTCAATCACCACGCCGCCAGCTTCGTTCGAAGCTCGAACTCTTAGAAGTCCGCTCGCGCTCTTTCCTTTTGCAATACGTTCCTCCGGCAATTCGAGACCATGATCGACGGCATTGCGTATGACGTGAATCAACGGATCGCCGATTTGCTCGAGGATAGTTTTGTCCAGTTCTGTACCTTCTCCCTCGATCACTAACCGCACATCCTTGTTAAGAGATCGCGCCAGATCTCGCACAAGCCGCGGAAGTTTTTGAAAGATAGTCTTGGCAGGAAGCATCCGAATAGACATTACGCTTGCCTGCAGATCATCGGTAATTCGCGAAACGTTGGAGCCGGCTTCCTTCAGTTCCTTGGCTACCGCATGCACGTCGGCGCCACTGTTGAGCTTTTGGACCAACACCGGAAATGCCCCGCGAGCGACCAGCAATTCGCCCGCTACGCGCATTAATCGATCCAGCTTTTCTTGCTCGATTCGAATTGTTGAGCCAGCCGAACTAGCCGGTGGGCGGGTTGCCGAGGGAGGCGCTTCTTTTTGCGCTGGAGCCTCAACGGCTTGGTCCTGTTCTTGTTTGGTTTCACCGCTCGCCGCCAATTGCTTCAGAATCGTGCATACCGATTGAAATGCATTACCAAGGTCGGAGCGCTCTGCCTCCCCTAACGCAGCACCGGTTTGCATCGCCCTGTCTAGAATCCTGAGCTGCAACGCCAAGGGCTCTTCCAGTTGCGGATAATTTTGGTACTGCGCCGCTGAGGAAAGTGTTTTCACGCCGCGAAGATAGGTTTCCAGAAGCGGTGGGGCTAGATCACTGCCCTCATTGATACGCGCGACACAGCCGGCGATCATATCTACCCATTGAGTGCTCGTATTCTGGAAGGCAGCCGCGCGATCGTTTGCCGAACTGTCGCTAGGAGCCGAACCAGCCTTGACGCCCAGGCGTTTGAAAAGTTCGGGCGATACCGCTCCCGCACCGTCCTTTTGATTCGTTAAGGCAGCCAGTAGATTTCGAATTGAATCGCACGTGTCCAGGGCCGTCTGTACTACTTGTTCTGGTATGGCTTGAGTGGACGCTGAGCGGAACGGATCGAGCAACGATTCCAAAGCGTGGGTAACTTTGTGCAGCAGATGCAGAGGGTGGCTCGAAATAAGGGACTTGCTGCTGATCTGTCCGAGAAGTACGCCCGCATTCCCCTTGATGTTGTGAACGCCTCTAAACAAAGCATCTAGATCATGGCCAGGTTTGGGCTGCCTTTCTAAAGCCAGTGCCGCAGCTTCAATCAGTTCGAGCTGTTCCTCGCACTCCACCCGGAAAAGCTCTAGCGTTTCGGCAGGCACCGAACCAAGCAAAGCCAATGCGCCCACTTGGTCGTCGAGCAACTTAATTTCTATTTCGCAATCGCTCTCCGCAAATACGAAGACTTCCTTAACCCTCGCGAGGTCGCTTTCAGTTACTAAGAAGATTTCCCACCAGAGATAGCAATGTTCCGGCTCAAGAGAACCTAAAGGAGGTATCGCATCGGTGTGAGCAACGATGTGCGCCTGCCCTATGTCCCTGAGTTCGATCAATAGTGTGACAGGATCCCCGCCGGAATAGAAGATCTCACGATGCGGTTTTAGAACGATATCGTAAGCCGTGCGCGAAGATACGACAACCGGCGCCTTCGCTGGCGCGCCAGTCTGAGCGCGCGGACCATCCTTACCCAGCAGAACCTTAAGCGATTGAGTTACCTCCGTCTCCCCTAAAACGAGATCTTCTCCCTCGTGATCGAGCAGGAGCCGTATCACATCACAGGCTTTGAGAGCGCAATCGATCAACTCTGGCGTGATAGCCAGGCGTCCCTCGCGCGCAAGTTGAAAGGCTTCTTCCACGTTGTGGGTAAAACGGGCCAGATGCGCTAAACCAGCTACACCGCTCGACCCTTTTATAGTGTGGATTGCTCGAAAGACCCGGTGAACCAGAGATACATCTTCGACATTGGACTCAAGCGCCAGCAGCGCCGAGTCCAGTTCGACCAACAGATCAATGGCCTCGCCTTTGAATCCGTTGCGCAATTGCTCCAAAATATCGTTTGAACTAGACATCCCACTCTCTCGATTCGGTCAACGGATCACTTTTTTTACAACGCCCAGCAGTTGGTCTTGATCGAACGGCTTGACGATCCAGGCCGTTGCACCGGCAGATTTTCCCAGTTGTCGTTTGTCTGATTCCGACTCCGTCGTCAACATAACCACCGGAACAAACTTATAATTTGGGTTAGCGCGAATCCGCCGAGTGAATTCGAAACCGTCCATTTTGGGCATGTTGACGTCGGTCAGAATCAAATGAATATCCTGTCCATCCAGCTTTGTCAGGCCATCAAGCGCGTCAACTGCTTCCAAGATTTTGTATCCCGCGCCCTGCAGTACCAGCCTCGTCATCTGCCGAATCGTCGGCGAATCATCCACGGTCAAAATCGTTTTCACAAAGCCTCTTTTCCATCTAGAAGCGCGCGACGTAGTTGGACGCGGTCTAGTGCAGCGCCGAAAGCGTCCGACATGTTATCGAACGTTACCTCCGGAACCGTTTTGCGCAGCGAACACAAAAACTGGAGAATACAGGTGTCAATGTCTTCCAGTCCTGCGACGTTTACGTGGACCGGCATGCTATCGTTCAAAGACTCTCCAGCCATCGCTAAAAGCCCTTGCGCATCTCGGATTGTTACGGCTCCTTCTAGTGTCAGGATCTGTCGGCCTTCGCCGTTCGTAATTGAAAATGGCACTTGATATTCCTTAACTCGGTGTTTGAGAAGCCGGCAAAACCATATGAACTTGCTCAACCATGAGTTCTGGCCTGCAAGGCTTCACTAGATAAAGAGTCGCTCCAGCCTCGAATCCTTTGGCTTTGTCCTTGCTCTCACCCTCAGTCGAAACGATGATGATCGGTAGTGATTTATATTGAGTGTTGGCGCGCACCCTTCTAATAAACTCGTAACCGTCCATGTTGGTCATATTGATATCGGTTAGAATCAAGTCGCAATGATTGGCATATAGTTTTTCCAACCCGTCGCTGCCGTCCACGGCGGTTACCACCTCAAACTGAGCTTGCTCCAATACATAAGTGTGGTAATTCCTCACAAATTCTGAGTCATCCACGATTAAGATTGTTCTTTTGGCACTCATAAACACTACTCCTTCACGTAAACCAAATGATCATCAAACCGCCTTAAAGTGAACGCAGATGTGACTCGTCCAATTGATTCGGAATGACCCAGAAAAATATAACCCCCTCGATTCAGCGAATTATAGAAACTTTCAACTACCGCTTTACGAGATAGGTCGTCAAAATAGATCAAAACGTTCCGGCAAAAAATAAAATCGAAGTTTCGCATCGTTCGCATGGCGATCCGATCGCTTAAATTGAGGTGGCGAACATGAACCATTGCCGCGGTTCGTTGCCGCACTACCCACTCGTCGCCACTGGCGACGAGATATTTGGCACGAAAGTCTTCCGGCACGTCCTGCACCGACCTCGCTCCGTAACGCGCCGCAGCCACTTTGCGCAACATGTTTTCATCCACATCAGTGGCCCAAATTTCGCAATCCCAGACCTGAGATTGCGGAAATATTTCTTGCACAATCATCGCCAGCGTATAGGCTTCTTCGCCCGACGAGCAGCCCGCCGACCAAATCTTTAGTGTTTTGTCGCCGCGCTCCTGTTTCGCAGACAGTACTTCTGGCAAACAGCAATTCGCAAACGCCTGCAACTGCTCGTACTCCCGGAACATGTACGTTTCATTGGTGGTGATCAAATTAGCCAGCGCCTGCATCTCCACCCCGTCTGGGTCGGCATAGCTAATCAGGAAGATATAGTCTTCCGGGTCGTCCATGCGCAAGGCCGCCATACGCTTGGAAATTCGCGATTTCAAGAAATAAATCTTTTTTTCGTCGAAATGCAAGCCCAGCTTCTGATAGATCTGCTGGTTCAGCTTTTCAAATTGCCCAAGCGAAAGGTTTGGCATGTAAATCTTTCAGCGGGTGAGCGCTTGCTTGACCTCTCGTTCCGTTTCTCGCGCTTCGTGCGACGCCAAGAGCACTTCGAGTCCAGGTCGACTGGAGGTGCGCAGCGCTTCCGCAGCGCCCAAGCGAACCATCTTCTCCAAGCTGGAGAGGCCAGCCACTAATGAGTCTGAAACATCTTCCCGGTCAGACCAAAAGCCAAGAACTCGCGCCGCTTGATAACGCCAGGAAGGAGGATGATGGCTCTCAACCAGGCTCCGCAATGCTGCGAGCAAACTTTCGCTCGGCTCTGGCGGCGAACTGTGCCGATAGACACCTCGCTCATAGAGTTGAATGAGTGAGCCCAAAATAGGCGGGTAGAATTGCTCCTTCGGAGCAGGCAATAAATCCAAAATTCGTTTGAACTCTCGCTCTCCGCCTAAGGCGGCAATCGCCTTTAGACATGGCGTCAAACAGAAACTCGGCAGCGCCGTCAGATTGGGGCAATAGCGTTCAATAACAGCCAACGAAGACTCGTTCCCGATTTGCGCCAAAGCCTCCAAGCAAACGGCCATCAACATCGGATGCGAATCTTCCTGAAGCAAGTTCTCTATTCGGCTCCGGAACTCCGTTTTGCGCAGATTGCCGAGTTTTTCTACCGCCGTAATCACCACGTTCACATCTTGGTCTAAGAGAGCAGCCGCATAGATCTCTCCAGCGTCTTCGCTCTGAATTCCGCTGAGTGCGTCCAAAACAAATTTTCTGGTATCTCGGCCGCCTTCCCGCATGGCGCGCTCCAGAAACGGAATAGCAACGCTTCCTTTGTGCTGAAGCAGATTAACCGCCAGATTGCGGACATGGGGATGATCGCTATCGAGTTGTTGGATTGCCCCCGCTAGCGCCGCGTCGTCCTCAATGCGCAGTAGAGCTTGAAAGATCGACTCGCGAACCATAGCAGATGGTTCATTAGGCAAACGTTCAAGCAATGGCACAACCGCCTGCGGGAGATTTAAATGGCCGAGATCTTCCGCTGCATACGCCCTTTCCGTCTCATCAGAACTTGCCAGCTTATCGAGATATTCACTAAGATTGCTCATGCCACTTCCTTCGTACAGATTTCAAGATTTCTGAAGCCACGCTATAGCTGGGCGCTTGCACAGCCGCACCGCCTCGTTCAAATGCTTCCCGCGGCATGCCGTAAACCACCGCAGTCTCCTGGCTTTCGGCGATCGTGTGTCCACCCGCTTGCCGGATCGCCACCATCTGGTCAGCCCCGTCGTCGCCTATACCCGTCATCAACACGCCAATCGTGTCGCTCCCGTAAATTTTCAAAACCGATTCCATCATCACTCCCACCGACGGAACGAAGAGTGTGGCCGGCTGGGTTGGGGTGCGGATGACTACCTCGCCAGTCAACTTTCGATGCAAACAGAGATGCATGCCGCCGGGCGCCACGTAGCAGACACTCGGTTCAACGAGCATGCCGGATCGCCCCTCCACAACCTTGATGGCGCAGTGTTCGTCAAGCCGCTTCGCAAACGAAGCAATGAACGAAGGGGGCATATGCTGCACCAGGAAGACGCTCGCCGGCAAGTCAGCGGGCAAAAGAGGCAGCACTTCCTGAAGGGTTGCTGGCCCGCCTGTAGAAATGCCAATCGCCACTGCGCGAGGCCGTCGCACCCCTTCTACAGGAGCCTCAAGCACGCTGCTCGTCTTACCGGCGCCAACGGACCTCTGTGAATTGCGCCGTTCACGATGGTTCGCGATCTTCTGGACGACGCTGCTAGAACCGGCAGCCCTTAGTTTTTCAATCAGCTCTTTCGCCACAATGCCCATGTTGGATGACACGGTGCCATCTGGCTTTCCAACGAAATCGAAGGCTCCCA
>Ga0182012_10003087_pt1 | contig 17822 bp, 15 predicted proteins | sample 612S2SmetaG_FD_120486 | JGI IMG/M metagenome (GOLD analysis project Ga0182012, IMG submission 120486) | Permafrost microbial communities from Stordalen Mire, Sweden - 612S2S metaG | ecosystem: Environmental > Terrestrial > Soil > Wetlands > Permafrost | place: Sweden: Stordalen | collected...
CGCAGCGCCTTGGCGGCGTTGTCGACGGCCTGCGCCGAGTAGGCCGGGGCTTGCGATTCTACCGGCACTTGCGCGATGCCGTCAGCCTCGTTCCATGCGGTATCGGCGGGCAGGATCAGGGTGGCGATCTGCGGCGGCGCGCTGTTGGCCGCGGCGATGGCGGCGGCACCGTCGCTCGCCACGGATCTGGCATCCGGCGAGGTCCGCACCCAGGCCGACATCGGGCGCGCCAGCCCCTCGATATCGGAGGTCAGCGGTGCATTGAAGCCGATGTGATAGGTGGCGTGCTGGCCGACGATATTGACGATGCCGGAGTTGGCCTTCTTGGCGTTGTGCAGGTTGGCCAGACCGTTGGCGAGCCCGGGCCCGAGATGCAGCAGCGTCGAGGCGGCCCTGCCCGTCATCCGGAAATAGCCGTCGGCCGCGCCGGTTACCACGCCCTCGAACAGGCCGAGCACGCAGCGCATGCCCTCGACGCGGTCCAGCGCTGCGACAAAATGCATCTCGGAGGTGCCGGGATTGGCAAAGCAGACGTCGACGCCGCCGGCCACCAGCGTCCGCACCAGACTTTCCGCACCGTTCATCTGTTCCACTCCCGTTCGCGCCGCCCCGACGACCAGACCTTCACAGATCAATCACTCCCGGCGGCCGCCGTCAAAGGCTTAAGCCGGCATTGCTGCCATCGCTTGGCCACGTGTGCCTTTTTTTAACCGCGATGTTCGACGACCACGGCGCCGATATGGCCGCAGCCGGTGAAAACCGTTAGCATCATGTCGGCTATCGTGGCCAAAAGTATCACTGTGAGGGGAACGATGATCCGGGCTTTGGCTATTCTGATTGCGGCGCTGACCGTGCTCGCCGGCAGCGGCCCGGCGGGGGCACAGGGCTTCGATCCCGGCAGCGATATCATGCGCCCGAATTACAGGTTCGGCGGCTACGGCGGCTCAAGTCCGATTCCGCGCACTACCGTCAGCTTTGCCAGCCCCTATCCACCGGGCACCATCGTCGTGGAGACTTCCGAGCGGCGGCTTTACCTGGTGCTGCCCAATGGCCAGGCGCTGCGCTATGGCATCGGCGTCGGCCGCGACGGCTTTCGCTGGGGCGGTGTCCACCGCATCTCCGCGAAGAAGCAATGGCCAAGCTGGACCCCGCCCTCGGATATGCTGCGGCGGCGGCCGGACCTGCCGCGCCACATGGCCGGCGGCATCGAGAATCCGCTCGGCGCGCGCGCGATCTACCTGGGATCGACGCTCTATCGCATTCACGGCTCCAACGAGCCCGAGACCATCGGCCAGGCGGTATCCTCCGGCTGCTTTCGCATGACCAACGAGGACGTCACCGACCTCTACGACCGCGTCGCCGTCGGCGCCACCGTCGTGGTGAAGAATTAGGCCCGCAATTCGGATCGCAGCCCTCGCTTGGCTGGCGATGGCCTGCGGCGAGGCGGCCTGCCCGGCTCAGGCCGCGGCCGAAATCCCCGCCATCGCCTCGCGCCAGCGCGCGGAACGGAAAACCTTCACCGATAGTGAGATCACAGACGGGTTCTTCAAAACCGCCTTCGGCGCCGAATATCATCTGGCCGGCCGGGTCGACCGCATCCGGAAATACGATGGGCCGGTGCGGGTGTTCGCCGACGGCAAGCGCTCCGACCGCAAGGCGCAGCTCGCCCGCGTCATCGCCGACATCGGCCGGCGGGTCGCGCATCTTGACATCGCCATGGCCGATCGCCGCGAGGCCGCCAATATTGTTGTCAAACTGGTGCGCGACCGCGATCTCGACCGCACCATCCGGGCCTTCTACGGCCTGCAGCGGGCCCGCGAGATCAAGACCTCGCTGGACCCGCAATGCCTGTCCGGCTTTCGCAAGAACGAGCGCTATCAGATCGAGCATTCCGACGTCATCCTCCCCGTCGACGCCGGGGATTTTGTCTTTCTCGACTGCGCCTACGAGGAACTGCTGCAGTCGCTCGGACCGATCAACGATACCAGCTCGGTGCCGTGGACCATGTTCAACGACAATGTGTCGATGGGATTCTTCGACATCTACGATCAGTACATCCTGAACATCCTGTACGATCCGCGCATCCAACCGGGCATGACCATCGACGAGGTCAAGGCCGTGCTGCCCGAGGTGCTGACCGACGTCCGCGCCTGGGTCGGGAGGATCAACAACCTGCCGCAGTAGTGGATCGGACGGGTCCGATGGTGATGGAGCGAACCGACGCCTCCCCCCGTCATTGCGAGCGCAGCGAAGCAATCCATCTCTCCCACGGCGCAAGCGTCGATTGCTTCGTCGCAAGGGGCTGCTCGCAATGACGGGAGCGGCATCGCGGTTTCCGACGGATGAGGCCGATCACTCGAACCGGCGCGAGGGCAACGGCGGCGCGGGATAGCGGCCGAGCTTCGAGTTCCAGTAGGCCCAGGATCGCGCGTCGATGATGCCGGGGGGTGCGTTGTCGAGGGCCTCTCGGAATTCGGCATCGGTGACATAACGCAGGATCGTGCGCATCTGTTCATGGGTGGCGCGGGCCATCGCGTAGGCCATGAAGCGCGCCGGATCGGCCAAGGCCTGTTCGGGCGGTTCGAACCAAACCAGGCTGCGGGCGATTGGCTCGGTCTCGGCGTTGAGTGGAATCGGCCTCATGGCATGGTCCTGGAATCCGGCTCGAACGATCGGACAAGGTCGGCAATTGCTGGCAGCCGATCGAGATCGACCTCGCGCGCTGCCCGCGCCAGTCGATCCTGCAGGTCGCGCGGCAGGCGATGAAGATTGCCGTCACCGAAATACGACAGGGCCTTCAGCGTGAGCTGAGGATTGAATAACGGGCCATAGATTTCGCGCGCGCAGACCAGCGCTGCTGGCAGATCGATCCGGCGATCCGTCAAGAGGGCGTCGATATCAAGATAGTCTTTCGCTTCGGCGCGTTGCTGAACGACGGCCGCCTTGGTTCCCGCCAAGTCAAGCAGAGACGCGACCTGAACGCCATTATCGGGGGCGATCAGGGGCGTCGTCAGCCTGCCCAGCGCCGGCAGGCCGAAGAACGAGATTTTGACCGGTCCATCGCGATCAACGGATACCGAAAGCGTGTTCGGCTCCTGCTGAGTGATGGTTGCGCCGACGAGGAAGGACAAGGTGGACGCAAGCCAGGCGGGCTCGAAGGCGCGATCGCCGAAAAAATTGAAGTCAACCGATGCGCGGTGTCCGAGATGCTGGGCAAGCGCCGTTCCACCGTAGAGGACGAACTCCCTTGGCACACCGACGAACTCATCCCACAACCGGCGCTGCTGGGCGGGGAGCACACTCAAGCGGGGTTGGAAGTGCGGACCCATGTCTTGCGTCACCAAATCAAGCCAAGTCCCATCATACAGCTAAAATATCAAGCTAACCAAGACGTTAAAGTTGCAATCGGTCACTGGCTGCCGGGCTGGATCGCGTCCATTCGGCACGATGCGAGCAAAGACGTGGAAGGCCGGGACGAGGCCCGGCCATGACGGTGGAACGGCATCAAAGCCTCTCGCCGGGATGACAGATCGACTTCAGCGCCATCCATTCATCGGCGGTCAACAGCGCCGGGCCGCTCGGCGGCCGGTCCTCGGCGGCCATGCGCGCCAGCCGGTCTTCGGTCATGGGATGGCTCGACAGGATGGACAGGCTGTTGTCGGCCTGCTTGCCGGTGACGCGGAGCAGCAGTTGCCCCATCGGCTTCGGCGACCGGCCGAGCCTGGTCATCATCTCGATCGCGAAATCGTCGGCGTTCTGCTCGGCCTCGCGCGAATAGGAGGCCGTCACCAGCGAGCGCGACGCAAAGATCAGGGCGCCGGACCCCGTGATATCGCCGAACAACAGCCCGATCAGAAACGAGGTGCCGCCGTTATAGATCAGGTTGCGCATGGCATCGCGGTGCCTGAGGTGACCGAGTTCGTGGGCGAGGATGCCGGCGATTTCGTCGGCACTGTTCGCCTTGGCCAGCAATCCGTCGAACACATAGACCTTGCCGCCGGGCAGCGCGAACGCATTGGGGACCGGCGTTGCCAGCACCGCGGCCTCGACCGCGGTGTCCATGCCGGCCGATTGGCGAAGGGTATGGACGAGCTTGGCGAAGGCCGCCTGCCCCGCCGCGGCATCGCAGACCCTGCCGCCGAACAGCGTCTTGATCTGCTTCTCCGCGACATCGCCGATCCGCCGCTCGACGGCCTGCGGCACCAGCGGCGCCAGCCGGTCGGCCACCAGCGGCATGCCGAACCACACCACGCCGATGATCGACACCGCCGCCGCGATCGACCAGAAGGCAATGGCGGCGACGCCGTGCCGGTTGGGACGGTTGTCATCGAGGTGGGCGCAGCGGGGGATGAGTTCTGCGGCCACCGCTGTATTGCGGATCTCAAGCCGTGCCAGCTCCGGCGCCGTCAGACAGCTCAGCCGGAGCATGCCGCTTGGACTGTCAAGCTTTCGGATATCGGAATAAGGCCACGCGATGGTGGGTTGCAGGGGTTCACTGAGTTCAAGCTCATTCTTGAACCCCAACGTCACCAGACGCCGGCGATTGGACCGGCCATCGAAATAAACCGCCTGAGCGGCGGCTTCCAACCGGGGCAAACCATCTGCCGGCGCGCTATCCATCGATGCCTGCACTCATGCGCTAAAACCCGACCAGGTCCAGTCCATCGGCGAGGCCTTCGCCCACCGCATCCGCCAGATCGCCCTTGACGGCAACGTCGGCCGCGCGATCGATCTGGTGGACGATGGTCGATGCCGCAAGCTTCGCCCAGACGTCGCGCAACAGGTACATCCGCATCACGACGTTCAGCACCAGGATCAGCGCCAGATAGCCGATCGCGACCAGCGCCAGCATCGGAAGGTCGCCCTGCAGATGGCCGCCGGCGAACAGCTTTGCGATCGGTATCTGGCGGAAGCTCGCGGTCAGCGCGGCACAGCCGAAAAGGTAGGCCGAAAACAGCGTCACGATCAGCACGAACCAGAAGATCACCTTCCAGTACACGCCGATCAGCGCACCGGTGCCCAGCTCGGACTCCAGGCTGACATCGCCGAAGCGGATACCGGAAAGCCACCAGCGCCACTCGATGGCTTTGTAGATGGCGTAAAGAAACGGCGCCGCCAGCGGTATGAAAATCGCAAACAGCGAAGCAATGATGGAAAACGGCCGCAAGGCCGGGACGGTCTTGGCAAGCGGAATGAGAACGAACAGCACCAGGAAGGACGCCATGGCGAACAGCCACACGCCCCAGCCGCGCTTGAACAGCTCCCAGCCGGTTGCCGCGAAATGGCCCTGCAGGTCGCCGTAATAGGAATGCCGCATCTTGTAGCGCTCGAGCGCGGCTTCGCGCCAGGGCAGGATCAGTCCGAGCGTCAGCGCCATCAACAGGCCCCACAGCGCCGCGCGCGCGGCATAGGCCCAGCCCGATCCGTCCATCCAGAACCGCACCCCGCGCCACACCGTGCGGGTCAGCCGGTAGCGCCGCGCCCGGTAGATCGCGAACTGGCCGAACACGTAGAAGAACAACACCAGCGGAACGGCGGCAAAGGCCTTGAGGCGTTCGGCCTCCAGGCCGACCAGAAAATAGGCGACATAGACCGGCACCAGGATCGCCAGCGCGAACAGGAATCCGATCAGGAGTTCCCTGGCCCGACCGGTGTACTCAAGCGCGTCATCATCGACCGCTGTATGCAACCAGAGATGACGCCTGATGTCGGTGGCCAGCCAGAAGCGATAGAAGCCGACGGTGACGAGTTCAAGCGCGGCGCCGCGCGTCACCAGCCGTCGAAATTCGCTTCGCCCGCCCGAAAATGACACCGCGGCGGGCCGCGCCGACGGGACCATGGCCAACTGATTCATCGGTCAATCCATCAAATATGACTAAAATATCGAGGCAAGCGCGGTCGAGCAATTTCTCATAACAGCACATTATGAAGATTTCTGGAACAGTTCCCGCCCGATCAGCATGCGGCGGATTTCGCTGGTGCCGGCGCCGATCTCGTAGAGCTTGGCGTCGCGCAACAGCCGGCCGGTCGGATAGTCGTTGATGTAGCCGTTGCCGCCGAGCAGCTGGATGGCGTCGAGCGCGCATTGCGTCGCCTTTTCCGCCGCGTAGAGAATGGCGCCGGCGGCGTCCTCGCGGGTGGTCTCGCCGCGGTCGCAAGCCTTGGCCACCGCATAGACATAGGCCCGCGACGCATTCATCGTGGTGTACATGTCGGCGATCTTGCCCTGCACCAGCTGGAAGCTGCCGATCGGCTCGCCGAACTGCCGGCGCTCGTGCACATAGGGCATCACCACGTCCATGCACGCCTGCATGATGCCGATCGGGCCCGCCGCCAGCACCGCGCGCTCGTAGTCGAGACCGGACATCAGCACCTGGACGCCGCGACCGGCCTCGCTCAACACGTTTTCTTCCGGCACTTCGCAATCGACAAACACCAGTTCGCAGGTGTCCGAGCCGCGCATGCCGAGCTTGTCGAGCTTCTGCGCCGTGGAAAAGCCCCTGGTGCCCTTTTCGATGATGAAGGCGGTGATGCCGCGCGGCCCGGCGCCCGGATCAGTCTTGGCATAGACCACCAGCGTGTCGGCGACCGGCCCGTTGGTGATCCACATCTTGCTGCCGTTCAGGACGAAGCGGTCGCCCTTCTTCTCGGCCCGGGTCTTCATCGACACCACGTCGGAGCCGGCGCCGGGCTCCGACATCGCCAGCGCCCCGACATGCTCGCCGGAGATCAGCTTCGGCAGATATTTGCGCTTCTGCGCGGCGCTGCCGTTGCGGCGCAGCTGATTGACGCACAGGTTCGAATGCGCGCCATAGGACAGCCCCACCGCCGCCGACGCCCGCGAGATTTCCTCCATCGCGATGCAATGTTCGAGGTAGCCGAGCCCTGCTCCGCCATCCGCTTCCTCGACGGTGATGCCGTGCAGCCCGAGCGCGCCGAGCTTGGGCCACAGGTCGCGCGGGAACTGGTTGCTGCGATCGATGTCGGCGGCACGCGGGGCAATCTCGCGGCTGGCGAAATTCTGCACGGTATCGCGGATGGCGTCCGCGGTCTCGCCGAGATCGAAGTTGAAGGGACGATGGGCGTTGGCGATCATGGTCGGGCGGCCTCCGGGCAGTTTATCTCGCCTCAGCCTTATTCCTCGGAAATAAGCTTGTCACGGGCCGGCCCGCCCGAGAAGGGGCTTTCGGCCCATGGCCGGGAGCGCCGATGGCCTTGAAACTTTCCTTGCCCTGGCCGCCGCAAGGGGATGTAATTCGAATCCAACCGGCCTTCCGGAGCCAACCGGATGCGAACCATCAGGGAGCCGCCCCATGCATGGGACATTCGATATCGTACAACATCCGCAACAGGCGGCCGCTCGGGAGCGGGCCTATGCGATTCCGCTCGAAGAATTCGATCCGGGCGACCCCGAATTATTTCGCACCGATACCTTCTGGCCCTATTTCGAGCGGCTGCGCCGGGAACAGCCGGTGCATTATTGCAAGGACAGCCTGTTCGGGCCCTATTGGTCGATCACCAAATACAATGACATCATGGAGATCGAGACCCAGCATGCGGTGTTCTCGTCGGCCTCCTCGCTCGGCGGCATCACCATCCGCGACATCGACCCCGACCTGCGCCGCGAAAGCTTCATCGCCATGGATCCGCCGCGCCACAGCGCCCAGCGCAAGACCGTGGCGCCGATGTTCACGCCGACCCATCTCGACCAGCTCGCGATCTCGATCCGGCAGCGGTCGGCCGAATGCCTCGATCATCTGCCGGTCAACGAGGTGTTCGACTGGGTCGACCAGGTTTCGATCGAGCTGACCACCCAGATGCTCGCGGTCCTGTTCGACTTCCCCTGGGAGGACCGTCGCAAGCTGACGCGCTGGTCCGATATCGCCACCACCATTCCCGGTCCGGGCGGCCTGGTCGCGACCGAAGCCGAGCGGCAGGCTGAACTCGGGGAATGCGCGGGCTATTTCGCCGGGCTGTGGAAGGAGCGCGTCCAGCAGCCGCCGAAAAGCGACCTGCTGTCGATGATGGCCCACAGCGAAGCCACCCGCGACATGGACCCCCGGAATTTCCTCGGCAACCTCGTGCTGTTGATCGTCGGCGGCAATGACACCACCCGCAACACCATGTCGGGCAGCATCGCGGCGCTCAGCCAGCATCCGGATCAGTACCGCAAGCTGCGCGACAATCCGGCCCTGATCGACAGCTTCGTCCCGGAAGTGATCCGCTGGCAGACGCCGCTGGCGCATATGCGCCGCACCGCCCTGCAGGATATCGAGTTCCGCGGCCAGGCGATCAGGAAGGGCGACAAGGTCGTGATGTGGTATATCTCGGGCAATCGCGACGGCGAGGTGATCGAACGTCCGGACGAATTCCTGATCGACCGCGCCCGGCCGCGTACCCACCTCTCGTTCGGCTTCGGCATTCACCGCTGCGTCGGCATCCGGCTGGCCGAGCTGCAATTGAAGATCATCTGGGAGGAAATCCTTAAGCGCTTCGACAGCATAGAGGTGGTCGGCGAGCCCCGGCGGGTATATTCGAGCTTCGTCAGGGGATACGAGACCCTGCCGGTCCGCATCGCCGGCTGAACGTGGTATGCCCCGGTTGAGCGATTCCATGAACCCTATCGAAGCTTGCGATGCTGCGCTCCCTCTCCCGCCTGGGCGAAGCTCTTGCTTCGCCCAGGCGGGGGAGGGTTGGGGTGGGGGCAGACGCGGGTGGTGTGTATGCTGAGGCACCCCCACCCCACCCTCCCCCGCGAGAGCGGGAGAGGGAGTGAGAGGCCGGTGCTCGTGGCCTGAAATGCATGGAAACGCCGATCGAGTGGCGGCATGGGATCGACCAGATGAACATCCAGACATCCGTCCGCGCCGACAAGGCTGAACAACTGCGTCTCGCCCGCGAGGAGGCCTATTCGACGCCGCTGAGGGAATTTCACCCCGGCGCGCCGCGGCTGTTCCGGGACGATACGCTGTGGCCCTGGTTCGAGCGGTTGCGCAAGGAAGAGCCGGTGCACTACTGCACCAATGCGCCGATCGAGCCCTATTGGTCGATCACCCGCTATGACGACATCATGCACGTCGACACCCACCACGGCATTTTCTCCTCCGACGTTTCGCTCGGCGGCATCTCGATCCGCGACGTACCGCCGGGTTATGACTGGCCGAGCTTCATCGCCATGGACCAGCCGCGGCACTCGGCCCAGCGCAAGACGGTGTCGCCGATGTTCACGCCTGATCACCTGGACGAGCTGGCCATCCTGATCCGCGCCCGCACCGGCAAGGTATTGGACGCCCTGCCCCGCAACGAGACCTTCGACTTCGTCGATCGGGTCTCGATCGAACTGACCACCCAGATGCTGGCGACCCTGTTCGATTTCCCGTTCGAAGAGCGCCGCAAGCTGACGCGCTGGTCCGACGTCTCGACCGCGTTGCCCAAAAGCGGCATCGTCGAATCGGCCGAGCAGCGCCGCGCCGAGATGGACGAGTGCGCGGCCTATTTCGGCAAGCTCTGGAACGAGCGCGTCAACGCCGAGCCGCGCAACGACCTGATCTCGATGATGGCGCATCACGACGCCACCCGCCACATGGATCCCGACAACCTGATGGGCAACATCATCCTCTTGATCGTCGGCGGCAACGACACCACCCGCAACACCATGAGCGGATCGGTGCTGGCCTTGAACGACCACCCCGAGCAGTACCGGAAGCTGCGCGACCATCCGGCGCTGATCGATTCGATGGTGCCGGAAGTGATCCGCTGGCAGACGCCGCTCGCCCATATGCGGCGCACCGCGCTGGAAGATACTGCGATCGGCGGCAAGACCATCCGCAAAGGCGACCGGGTGGTGATGTGGTACGTCTCGGGCAATCGCGACGAGGACGGCATCGAGAACCCCGACGATTTCATCATCGACCGCGCCCGGCCCCGCACCCACCTGTCGTTCGGCTTCGGCATCCACCGCTGCGTCGGCATGCGGCTCGCCGAGCTGCAGCTCAGAATCGTCTGGGAGGAAATCCTCAAACGCTTCGATCGCATCGAGGTGGTCGGCGAGCCGAAGCGGGTCTATTCCAGCTTCGTCCGCGGCTACGAATCGCTGCCGGTCCGTATACCCAGTTAGTGGTGGGCAGGCTTGCGCTTTGCCCACCCACCATGGTGAGATCGTAGGGTGGGCAAAGCCATCGGGCCGCGCGAGAGCGCGGGCCGATGGAGTGCCCACCATCTTTTTCGCATCCGAAATGGTGGGCACGGCGCAAAGCGCGCCTTTGCCCACCCTACGCGCTCGCACCAGGCACAGAACAGCAGCTTGAATCCCGATGACCGCTGACCATTCCGAACCCGACGACTATGCCGATATCCGCGATGCCGTGGCCAAACTGTGCGCGCAATTTCCCGGCGAATACTGGCGCAAGCTTGATCGCGAGATGGCCTATCCAACAGCCTTCGTCGATGCGCTGACCGCGGCCGGATATCTCTCGGTGCTGATCCCCGAGGAATATGGCGGCGCCGGACTGAAACTGTCGGCGGCGGCCGCCATCCTCGAGGAGATCCAGCGTTCGGGCTGCAACGGCGGCGGCTGTCATGCCCAGATGTACACCATGGGTACGCTGCTGCGTCACGGCAGCGCGGCGCAGAAGGCCAAGTTTCTGCCGAGGGTCGCCAGCGGCGAGGTGCGGCTGCAGGCCTTCGGCGTCACCGAACCCACGAGCGGCACCGATACCTCCTCGCTGAAGACCTTTGCCCGGCGCGACGGCAACGGCGACTACATCGTCAACGGCCAGAAGATCTGGACCAGCCGCGCCGAATATTCCGACCTGATGATCCTGCTGGCGCGCACCACGCCGAAGGAGCAGGCCGCCAAGCGCACCGATGGCCTGTCGGTCTTCATCGTCGACATGAAGGCCGCCAAGGACAACGGGCTCTCGATCAGCCCGATCCGCACCATGATGAACCATTCCACCACCGAGGTGTTCTTCACCGATCTCAAGGTACCGGCCGAAAACCTGATCGGCGAGGAAGGCCGCGGTTTTCGCTATATCCTCTCCGGCATGAATGCCGAGCGGATCCTGATCGCGGCCGAGTGCATCGGCGACGCCAAATGGTTCATCGCCAAGGCCTCCGCCTATGCCCGGGAGCGCGTGGTGTTCGGCCGGCCGATCGGCCAGAACCAGGGCATCCAGTTTCCGATTGCGAAAGCCTATGCGGCGATGCGCGCCGCCGAATTGATGGTGAGAGAGGCCACGCGCAAATACGAGGCCGGGCAGGATTGCGGCGCCGAGGCCAACATGGCCAAGATGCTGGCCGCCGACGCCTCCTGGGAAGCCGCCAATGCCTGCATCCAGACCCATGGCGGTTTCGGCTTTGCCGAAGAATACGACATCGAACGCAAGTTCCGCGAGACCAGGCTCTACCAGGTGGCGCCGATCTCGACCAACCTCATCCTGTCCTATATCGCCGAACACGTGCTGGGCCTGCCCCGCTCCTACTGAGAAGTACCGATGCTGCCACTTCAGGGACTGACCGTGATCGCGGTCGAACAGGCGGTCGCCGCGCCGTTCTGCAGTTCGCGGCTGGCCGATGCCGGCGCCCATGTCATCAAGGTGGAGCGGCCCGAGGGCGATTTTGCCCGCGGCTATGATGCGGCGGCCAAGGGCCAGAGCAGCTACTTCGTCTGGCTCAACCGCGGCAAGGAGTCGGTGGTCATCGATCTCGCGACCAAAGAGGGCCGCCAGAGCCTCGAACAGCTGATCGCCGGCGCCGACGTCCTGATTCAGAACCTCAAGCCGGGCTCGATGGACAAGCTCGGCTTCACGCTGCAACGCCTGCGCCGGGATTACCCGAAACTGATCTGCTGCACCATTTCCGGCTATGGCGACGACGGCCCCTATGCCCATCGCAAGGCCTATGATCTCCTGATCCAGGCCGAGAGCGGGCTCGCCTCGATCACCGGCGGAGCGGACGGCCCCTCCCGCGTCGGGCTGTCGATCGTCGATATCGCCACCGGCGCCACCGCGCATGCCGCCATCCTCGAAGCCCTGATCGCGCGCGGCCGCGACGGCAACGGCGCCGACATCCGGATCTCGATGTTCGACGTGATGGCCGACTGGCTCGCGGTGCCGCTGCTCAATGCCGAGGCCGGCAACCCGCCGCAAAGGATGGGCCTCGCCCATCCCTCGATCGCGCCCTATGGCGTGTTTCGCTCTGCCGATGGCAGGGACATCCTGATCTCGATCCAGAGCGAGCGGGAGTGGAAGAAGCTGTGCGCGGAGGTTTTGGGGCAGCCTGACCTGCCCGGCGATCCCAGGTTCTCCAACATGGTCGAGCGCGTCCGCAACCGCGGGCTCACCGACCGGATCGTCGGCGACAGCTTTGCGCGCCTGACCCGCGACCAATTGCTGCAACGCCTGACCGATGCCGACATCGCCTTTGCCGAGGTCAACAGCATGGCCGATCTGGCCGTGCACCCCCATCTGCGCCGCATCGAGGTGGACACGCCGAAGGGAGCGGTGCGCTATCCCGCGCCGGCGGCGATCTTCGTCGATCAGCCCAGGCGCTATGGCGCCGTGCCGGGGATCGGCGACAAAACGGATCGCGCCAAACTTCCTCCGGGGAGGACGCCATCGTCATGACCGAACGACCCGATCTCGAGCATCTCAGGCAATGGATCGGCCGCCACGAAGCGGCCTGTGACATCGTCACGGCGCAACTGGTCAAGGGCCTGCGCGCCACCCTGTTCATGGACATCGGCCAGCCCGCGCCGGGCGATGCCGCGCCATTGACCGTGCATTGGTGCCTGGCGCAGCCGGTTTATCCGATGTCCGAACTCGGCCCCGACGGCCACCCGAGCCGCGGCGGCTTTTTGCCGCCGGTGCCGCTGCCGCGCCGGATGTGGGCCGGCGGCGAAGTGGAATTTGTCGAACCGCTGCGGGTCGGCGACGAGATGGCGCGCCGTTCAACCATCGCCGACGTGACGATGAAGCGCGGCAGCAGCGGTCTGTTGTGCTTCGTCGCCGTCGAGCACGTCATTACCACCGCGCGCGGCACCGCGATCCGCGAGCGGCAGGACATCGTCTATCGGGAAATGTCGGCCGCGCCACCGCCGGCGCCGGTCCAGCCGGCCGCGCCGCCCACCGCGCAACACCGCGTCAGCCATAGGGCCGACCCCGTGCTGCTGTTTCGTTACTCGGCGCTGACCTTCAACGGCCACCGCATCCACTACGACCGCGACTACGTCACGCGGGTCGAAGGCTATCCCGGGCTGATCTTCCACGGCCCGCTGCAGGCCGCCCTGCTGGTGGAGTTCGCCGCCAAACTGCGCGGCGCCGCGCCGAAAAAATTCAGCTACCGCGGCCTGCAACCGCTGTTCGAAGGCAGCGACTTCAGCCTCAATGCCAACGAGACCGAACATGGCATGGAACTATGGACCGCGAACGCCCAGGGCCAGCCGACCATGAAGGGCACGGCAGTCTGGTGAGATCGATCATAATCGCGAATCGTAGGGTGGGCAAAGCCATCGGACCGCGCGAAAGCGCGGGCCGATGGTGCCCACCATCATCGGGGGGATAAAATGGGAGGTCTTAGTCTCTGGCATTGGATCATCTTTTTGATGGTGATCTCAGCACCGATCCCAATCGGAAAGCTTTTACAAAAGCAGGGCCGAAGCTGGGCTTGGGCGCTCTTATATTTCGTGCCGATCCTGAATATTATTTTTCTCTGGGTGTGGGCATTTTCCAATGACGAAAGCCCATACGCGTAAGCAAGTTTGATCTGTAGCACGGCCCAACAATTCGGGTCAGGTCCGTAGGGCGGTTCGTGATCCGCCGCCAGATCCGTCATTGCGAGCGACGCGAAGCAATCCATCGTTTGCGCAAACGGCCGCGGATCGATGGATTGCTTCGTCGCAAGCGCTCCTCGCAATGACGGGGTGCCCAGGCGCCCTTGGCTGATGGTCTGAGGAAGAGAGGCATCCTTGTCGCTGGCAGCCGCCGATGTTAATAAGCGCCATGCAGCTGTCGACCATCACGGGAATTACGCCGGAACAGTTTTTCGCCTGGATCTTGGGGCGGGAGGAGCGGTACGAACTGGTCGACGGCGAGGTGGTGATGATGGCCGGAGCCGGTCGCAGGCACGACCGGATCGTCGTCAACCTTTTGGCCGCCATCCATTCCCAGATCAAGGCAGGTCCGTGTCAGACCTTCACCGGCGATACCTGCGTCGTGACATCCTCCTCGACCCGGAGGATGCCTGACCTGGGCGTCGATTGCGGGAAGCCTGACGACGATTCCATGACCGCTGACAAGCCGTCGCTGCTCGTGGAGGTTTTGTCGCCCACGACGGGCGGCTTTGATGTGACGGTCAAACTCGCGGAATATCAGTCCGTACCATCCGTCGACTACATCCGGTTGGTGGATACCGAGAGCCCGAACGTGCATCTTTATTCGCGGGACGACGATGGGCTCTGGAAGAATGTCGTGCTCAAGGGACTGGAAGCCGTGGTCGAACTCAATAAGCTGAACGTCCGTCTCGACTTGCGGGAAATCTACAGCGGGTTGGAATTCAGACCGAGGCCCAGACTTGTCGACCCTTTCTCCGAGAGCGACGAACCGACTGGCGGTTTTCACCCGTAGGGATCGTCATTGCGAGCGAAGCGAAGCAATCCATCGTTTGCGCAAACGGCCGCGGATCGATGGATTGCTTCGTCGCAAGCGCTCCTCGCAATGACGGGAACGATGCCCCGTGTGGTGGGGCGATGTGGCAGCAGGGCGCCCACCAGGGGCGCCCCTATCAATTGAGGTTTCATCCGTGTCATCCCGCAAGCCAAAAAGCATGCCCGCCACCGTCTCCGTCAAGCAGGCCACGCTCGAGCTGTTGCGCGCCTTTGGCATCAGGAAAGTGTTCGGCAATCCCGGCTCGACCGAATTGCCGTTCCTGAGCGACTGGCCCGACGATATCGATTACGTGCTGGGCCTGCAGGAGGCATCGGTGGTCGGCATGGCTGACGGCTATGCCCAGGCCACCCGCAATGCGGCCTTTGTCAATCTGCATTCCGCCGCCGGGCTCGGCAATGCGATGGGCAATATCTACACCGCGCACCGCAACCAGACGCCGATGGTGATCACGGCGGGCCAGCAGGCGCGGAGCATCCTGCCGCTGCAGGCCTTTCTCTATGCCGAGCGCGCCGCGGAATTCCCGCGGCCGTATGTCAAATTCGCCGTCGAGCCGGCGCGGCCGCAGGACGTGCCGGCGGCGATCGCGCGCGCCTACTACGTGGCGATGCAGCCGCCCTGCGGGCCGACCTTCGTGTCGGTACCGATCGACGACTGGAGCCACCAGACCGAGGTGCTGGAAGCCCGCCACATCAGCCGCCAGCTCGGCCCCGATGCCGCCGCGATGCAGGCGCTGGTGGCGGCCCTTTCGGCAAGCAAGCACCCTGCGCTGGTGGTCGGCCCCGACGTCGACCGCGCCGAGGCCGTCGATTTGATGGTGCGCGTGGCGGAGAAAACCAAAGCGTCGGTGTGGGTCAGCCCGTTTTCGGCGCGCTGCGGTTTTCCGGAGCGGCATCCGCAATTCCAGGGTTTCCTGCACGCCTCGCCGGCGCAGCTGTCGGAAGCCTTGCGCCCGTATGATCTGGTGGTCGTGATCGGCGCGCCGGTCTTTACCTTTCACGTCGAGGGCCATGCCGCGATCTTCGACGGCGCGGCGCGCCTGTTCCAGATCACCTGCGATCCCGATGCCGCCGCGGTGACGCCGCGCGGCACCAGCATCGTCGCCACCCTCAAGCCGGCGCTGTCGATGCTGCTCGAACTGCTGCCCGAGAGCCAACGCAAGCCTCCGCCGCCGCGAACGCTGCCGCCGCCGCCACGCGCGGCCGACCCGATTCAGGTCGAATTCCTGTTGCACGCACTCTCCTCCGCCATGCCCGAGAACGCCGCACTGGTGGAGGAAGCCCCGTCGCATCGCCCGGCCATGCACACCTACCTGCCGATGCGCGGCCAGGACAGTTTCTACACCATGGCCAGCGGCGGCCTCGGTCACAGCCTGCCGGCGTCGGTCGGCATGGCGCTCGGGCGGCCGGGCATCCGCACCGTCTGCCTGATCGGCGACGGCTCGGCGATGTATTCGATCCAGGCATTATGGACCGCGGCGCAGCGCCGGCTGCCGCTCACCGTCGTTGTCATCAACAACGGCGGCTATGGCGCGATGCGCTCGTTCAGCCAGGTAATGCAGGTCCGCAACGTCCCCGGCCTCGAACTGCCCGGCCTGGATTTTGTCAAGCTCGCGCAAGGCATGGGCTGCGACGCGGTACGGGTGAGCAAAGCTGTGGAACTGGCGCCCGCGCTCACGCGCGGCCTCGCGCATGAGGGGGCGAGCCTGATCGAGGTGATGGTGGATTCCGCCGTGCCGCTGCTCTACGCGCAGAAGAATTGAGATGCTGTCGACATTCGCGAGGCTTTCAGAGCACCTGCGCCTTCCCGCAGAATGCGCAGTTCAGTCTGCCCGTTCATAACCCGGCCAGGGGCTGCCATGTACCAGATTATATGCACCCTGTTGGCGACCATCGCTTACGGAACAGCGACCGGGCATTGCGAGGTGCCGCAGCCAGGCACGAGCACGATCACGTTTCAATCTTCCACCTATGGCGACTTTCGCCAGATTCTGACGCGCGAAGCCCCGACCGGAACGATCACGATTCGGGCGATCCTCGGCTTTCCCGATGCGGCCAGGGATCGCTATCCCGCCATCATCATCGTTCACGGGCTCGGCGGCTATCGTGATGACAATGAAGGTTATGTCGCCGCCGAGCTGCGCAAATCAGGCTTCGCCACGCTGACCTATGACAGCTTTGCCGCGCGCGGAACGACAGGAGCGGCCATGCAGGGATCCCCTGCCTATCTGCCGGCCGGCGTGGTCGACGCCTACGCCGCGCTGCGGCGGCTTGCGAACGAGCCCCGGATCGACGCCGAACGAATTGCCATCCTGGGTTTCTCGTACGGCGGTGAAATGGCGCATCTGACGGCCTTCGAGCGGCTTCGATCGGCACTCCATCCCGGATCAGGCCGATTTGCCGCGCACGTCGCCTTCTATCCTGGCGGGAGCCTTGGCGCGATCGCCGAACGCGGCGCTTATACCGGCGCTCCGCTGTTGATGCTGCTCGGCGGCAAGGACGACAATCTGCCGGTGGCAAAGGTCGAAAATTACCTGGCCTACGCCAAAGCCGAGGGCAATCCGGCCCCGATCGAAACCGTAATTTATCCAGACGCCTACCATGCGTGGACCGTTCCCGGCCTGGGCAGCCCCCGGTTTTACCCGGAGTACGTGAGCGCGAAAAAATGTCCGCTCATTCTGCTCGGCCCAAAGGCGCCGACGTTTCTCGTCGATGGTGAGACAAAACCATTCGACCCCGATTCCCTGGCCGCCTGCATGGCCGCAGCCCCAGGATATTCGATGGGATTCAATGCAGCGGTTCGAAGCCAATCGCTCGCCGATGCGGTGCGCTTTCTGCAGCGAACCCTGCAACCCTAGCCCAGCGTTTCCGAGGTTCTCATCATATCAGCTTACTCATCATCCTCATCCCCAGGGAGCATCGCGTCAGCGATGCGTCTCGAAGGATCGCCGCAAACGCCGGTGCAAGCGGCCATCCTTCGAGACGCGAGCCGACGGCTCGCTCCTAATAGGAAAGCGCCTTCAAACTTCCGGTCCTTATCCTGAGGAGCCTGGCGAAGCCGGGCGTCTCGAAGGATGGCGGCTCGAAAGGTCGTCGCCCGGGTCCATCCTTCGAGACGCATCGCTGGCGCGATGCTCCTCAGGATGAGGACAACTCGGCG
>Ga0182012_10003088_pt1 | contig 17821 bp, 16 predicted proteins | sample 612S2SmetaG_FD_120486 | JGI IMG/M metagenome (GOLD analysis project Ga0182012, IMG submission 120486) | Permafrost microbial communities from Stordalen Mire, Sweden - 612S2S metaG | ecosystem: Environmental > Terrestrial > Soil > Wetlands > Permafrost | place: Sweden: Stordalen | collected...
CCCGCTCCCGGTGGTCGGGCCGGTGGGTACGGCCGGATTCGCGGCAAGGACGATCGAAATGCTCTCCGACGACATCGGCTATCGGCGCGCCCATCACGCAGACCTCAACTGGGACCCGACGTGCGATGTCCTCGAGGTCGCCGACGGTGTCGTGGAGGACGACGGATCGCTGAGGATCATCGCAGCCTCAACCGACCATGCCCCGGTGCATCCGACTGTCGCCTATCGGATCGAGGCTGACGGCGCCGCGATCGTCATCGGTGGCGATTCTGTGCCGTGCGCGGGACTCGACCGGCTGTGCGACGGAGCGGATGTCTACGTGCAGACGGTGCTTCGGCGCTCGCTGGTCGAGGCCGTGCCTGCGGCGAGATTCCGCGACATCTTGGACTACCACTCCTCAGTCGAGGACGCCGCCGCCACGGCGCAGCGAGCCGGCGTCCGGACGCTGGTGCTGACCCATCTCATCCCGGCGCCGTGGCCCGGGACGGAGCAGGAGTGGGCCGACGAGGCATCGGCGGTGTTCGACGGGGAGGTCGTCGTCGCGAACGACCTCGACGTGCGCGAGGTCAGCGCCGCGTAGCGGCTACTGCCTCGACATGCTCGACCGCTCGTGGGCGGCGTCGACGTCGGAACCGGCTTGCGACAGCAGCTGGATGTCGAGCCGTTCGAGCGTGCCCTCGAAGGCGAACGGGGCCTGGTAGGCATCGCTGACGGCTGAGCCGTGATCCAGTCCGATCGATGGGCCGATGCTCGAGAGGATCCCGAGTACGAGGGGCACATCCACGGTCCCGCACGCAGCGCCATCCACGAGCAGTGTTGCGGTTCCGGATCTCCCGTTCCGTCGGAACCGAATGCCGACGACGGTGGCACCGATCGGCACGGGGACCTCGGACCGGACGATCTGGTGGTCGCCGAAGCAGTTGTAGTCGAACACCAGGTGGTCGTCCTGGACGAAGAGCGACAGGCCCGAGTTCTCGGTCCCAGTGGCATACAGGACCCCGCCAGCGCCCAGAGGACGGTGGATCGCAGCCTGGAGGTCCCAGCTTCGTCCGCCGATGGCAGCACCGACCTGCGAGGGGAGGGGGCTGACAGGGGGGAAGTAGGTGTAGTGGCGATCGGCGCGATGCGGGGAACCGTCGCGGAACCTGGCGCCGAACAGCTCGATCGTTCGGTCGTCCAGCGGAAGCACGTTGTGCGCCTCCGCCTCGCGCCACCAGAGTGCGACCATCTCTGACAGCTTGTCGGGCTCCGATGTCGCGAGATTGATGCACTCGGAGCGGTCGGCAGCGACGCGGTACAGCTCCCAGTCGTCGTCGTCGAACGCAGTGCCCTTGGTGTGCCTCGTCACCGCCTTCCAGCCGTCGGCGTAGATCGCACGATGGCCGAACATCTCGAAGTACTGGACGTCGTGCTCCGTCGGCGCATCGGGATCGGAGAACGTGTACAGCATCGAGGTCCCCGTGACGGGCATCTGCTCGTAGCCCCGGAACACGGCGGGTGGCGTCACGCCGAGCACCTCATAGATGGTTGGCGCGACATCGATGACGTGGTGGAACTGGTCGCGAAGACCGCCGCGATCGGGTTCGGGGACGCCTCGGGGCCAGTGCGCGATCATCGGCACGTGGACGCCACCCTCGTGGGTGTTCTGCTTGTACCACTTGAACGGCGTGTTGCCTGCCTGCGCCCAGCCCCACGGGTAGTTGGTGTGGCTGTGGGGCCCCCCGATGTCGTCGATCCGCTCGATCGCCTCGTCAGGGGTCTCGACGATGAAGTTGAAGAACTTCATCTCGTGCATGACCCCGAATGGCCCGCCCTCCTGGCTCGCCCCGTTGTCGCTCATGAGGAGCACGAGGGTGTTGTCGAGCTCGCCCAGTCGGTCGAGCGCGTCCACGAGACGACCTATCTGCTGATCGGTGTGGTCGAGGAAGCCCGCGAAGGCCTCCTGGAGCCTCGCCGCCAGCCGACGGTGTGTCGCGGGCAGCGTGTCCCACGGCTCGACTCCCGGATTGCGCGGCGCGAGGTGCGTGCCTGCGGGGAGCAGGCCCATCTCGAGCTGGCGGGCGAACCACTCCTCGCGCGCGACGTCCCACCCCTCATCGAACCGCCCGCGGTACTTCTCGATGTATGCGGCGGGGGCCTGGTGCGGGGCGTGCGTCGCGCCGAACGCGACGTAGAGGAAGAAGGGGCGGTCGGGTCGGATGGACTTCGTGTCATGGACGAAGCCGATCGCGTGGTCCACGAGGTCCTCACTCAGGTGGTAGCCGTCCTCGGGCCGCCCCGGGGGGTCGATCGAGTGGTTGTCGTAGACGAGCTCGGGGTGGAACTGGTCGGTCTCCCCGTCGAGGAAGCCGTAGAAGCGGTCGAATCCGCGCTGCAGCGGCCACTGGTCGTAGGGCCCGGCGGCGGAGGCGTTCTCCATCTGGCAGAGATGCCACTTGCCGACCGCGAACGTGGCATACCCCTCGTCGCGCAGCACCTCGCCGATCGTCGCGGCATGGTTGGACACCTCGCCACGCATGTTCGTGAAGCCCGTGTTGAAGTTCGCGAGCCCTCGCATCCCGACTTCGTGGTGGTTCCTCCCCGTGAGCAGCGAGGCCCTCGTCGGCGAGCACAGGGGTGTGACGTGGAAGTTCGTGTACCGCAGGCCGCCGGAGGCGAGGCGGTCGATGTTCGGGGTCTCGATGGAGGACCCGTAGCAGCCGAAGTGGCTGAATCCGAGGTCGTCAATGAGGATCACGACGACGTTCGGGGCCCCGGGCTCCGGATGGGGGGGCGTGGTCCACGATGGCGTCGACTCCTCGATGGTCTTGCCGACGATGCCGTCGAACCCTCCGTACTGCTTCATTGGTGCGCTCCTTGCTTCAGCATGGTGGGTCTGGCTCCCGGACGGCGTGTCGCGCTGGAGACTCGTGGATCTCGTGCAGCGAATGTCATGCGCTGGTGCTTCGACGAGCTCTGGCGCTATCGCCGGAACTCAGGAGCGCGGCGAGCGCAGGGGCCAGGAGCGACATCGTCTCATCGCGGGAGAATCCCCGAATGTGGCGGAAGAAGTCGATGTTGTCCATTTGGGTGAGCGCATCGCCTGCCGCCACGACCCCCGGTCGCGCAGTCGGAGCGAGGCTCGCCACCTCCTTCGCGAAGTGCGCTTCGAACTGGCGACGCAGCTGCACCCTCGCCCGGTCGAGCTGTGCGGCGATCAGGGGGCTCCTCGTTGCTGCCATGCGCGAGGCCCTTGCAGTCGGCCCGACGGTCTCGTAGGCAGTCAGCCGCGAGGCGAGGAACCGGTCGATCCTCATGTCGAGCGCACCCTCTCCGAGCGCGCTGACCGCGAACAGCGGTGCCACGCGTTCGACGTGGCGATCGATCGCAGCGCGGATGAGGTCGGTGCTGTCCTCCACGTACCTGTAGACGCTGCGCAGAGAGACGCCGGACCTTCTGGCCACCTCATCGGGCGTCGGACGAAGGTTCCCGTCGCTGAACAGCTCGATGACGGCATCGAGCACTGCCTCACGGTTGCGATCCCTTCTCGCCTTCCGCCCGTCGACACTCTCGGTGCCAACTGTTGAAACCGTCGTCATTCGACCTCTCGCGACCCGATCGCCGCACGGTGGCCACCGGCGGGACGAGGTAGTGACACGTATGCTGACACAATCATGATGCACCTGGGGCACGCGAGTCCGTGACGAGCGGACAGAGGGTGGCGCTCGTGACGGACGCCCTGCACTACGTGGGCCCGAACGTGGCGAGGCTGCTCGCCCAGCGTGGCCACGACCTTGTCCTGGGGGGTCCAGACCCTGCGCTCGTGGCCGAGCTCGAGGCGATCGGCGCGTCCGTCGTCGCTGTGGATGACGCCCTCGATCTCACGGATCCCCGATCCTCTGAACGGCTGGTGGCTGCGGCCCTCGAGCGCTTCGGCCGCCTCGACGCCGCAGTCGGCGGTTCAGGGAGTGTCGTCGTCGGGCGTTTCGCCGACTCCACCCCAGAGCAATTGGACGCCGTCCTCCAGGGGTGCCTCGTCGCTCCGTATCACCTGCTCCGCGCCGTCGTTCCGGCGATGGTAGAGCAGGGCCATGGGCAGATGCTGCTCATCACAAGTGCGTCTGCAGCCCGGCCGACCCCTGGCGCTCCCTTGTACTCAGCCGCCCGCGCAGGGGCAACGATGCTCGCCAAGAACGTCGCCATGGAGGTCGCTCGAACCGGAGTCCAGGTGAACGTCGTCGGGACGAACTTCATGGACTTCCCTGAGTTCCTCCGTGCCAACCGGGTGATCGACGAGGAGTCGCGCCGGAAGGTCGAGTCGATGGTGCCGATGAAGCGGCTAGGCACGATGGAGGAGTTCGCGGCATTCTGCATGCCGTTCATCGATGGGACGAGCGGCTTCACCACGGGGCAGTTCGTCGCTTATGCGGGAGGCTGGGCATGACGGAACTGGATGGTGCCCAGCTCCTGGTCGACTCGCTGCGGCGCCGCATGCGCACGATGCACTCGCTCTACTACCAGGCAGTCGGATCGATGGACCTCGACCAGGTCAACCACTTCGAACGTGAGGGCGTGCTTCCGATCGCGTTCTCGCTGTTCCACTACACCAACATGGAGGACGCATCCTTCATGGTGCTCACTGGCATCGCTCCGATCTGGGATGACTCGTGGCAGGAGAAGGTCGAGATGCACATCGCGAACCACGGCAAGGAGAAGTCGGTCTCCGAGATGGAGCACCAGCGGATCGGCGACTATGGGGCCTTCCAGGAGTACCAGCGAGAGGTCTTCGATCGCACCGAGTCCTACCTCGAGACCGTGTCGATCGAGAGGCTCGCCGAACTGCTCATCCCGCGGCCCTTCCCCGAGCAGATCGCATCGACGTACAGCGCCCGCTGCGCGGGACCCACCGGCATCCTCGTCCTGGATGGCTTCGAATGCTGGCTGTACCAGCACGGGCTGCGGCACATGGGCGAGATCGAGCTGGCCCGAGGCCTCGTGGGTCTCGGCGGGATGACGTCCTAGGAGCCGTTAGAGGAGGCCCTTCTTGGTGTTCTCCTTCTCCCGCTTCGCGGCGCGCTTCTCCTTGATCGACTTCGAAGGCTTCTTCGCGCTTGACTTCTGGGGTGATTTCTCGGCCATCAGTGGCTCCTGTCTGTGTGTGTTGCGTCGTCGGAGTCGCGAGGTGGGCGGATCGCGCGTCGAGCGTCCCCTCGCGTCGCGCATCGGCCGGCCAAGCCGACCGCGCGGTCGTGGTCTGCGAAGCACGTCGTCATCGCCACCTCCGTACGAGGAGAGGCGTCGAGCCCCGAACTGGCGACAACCGCAGCGGTCGTCCGACCTGAACCTGGCGTCTCCTTCGTCCCGGTTCAATGCCGGGACCTCAGGGTGACCCTATACCCGGGCCTGTCGCCTCTGAGCGCCAACCGGTCGTGGTCGGACTAGAGGACTGGCCCCTTCGTCGTGTCGATCCCCGGCTCTCCGAGCTCGACGTGCTGTCGCACAGCCGCCTCGAACGCATCGGGATCGTCAGGCGTCACGAACGGCTGGATTCCGCGGCCGAGATCGATCACAAACCCGGTCTCCTTGTGGGGCCTCGCCGCGTCGAGGTTGGCCCAGTACTTGAAGTTCGCCGTTCCCCAGATGCGCCACTGCCCTCGACTGGCCGTCAGCTGGACACGGCGCAGCGACTTGATCGAGGCATAGCGGACGTGCTTCGAGCCCCATGGGAAGTAGTAGCCGCGGATGACCACCGCGTCAGGCGTGCATTCGATGCGGTGGTCGCTGTAGATGCCGTCCATGCGACTCCCTTCTCCGGCAGTGTCACGCGAATCAGGCCACGCACGCAGGCTAGCGACAGTCGTCACGTCGTCGAAGACCTCACTGCACCGGCCGGCGCCGGTACGATGGCAGCGCTGTGACGGAAGCCGACGGAGGTCCTGGCACAGGCGACACCGGCTCCGAGATCGCAAGGCCCAACGTCGACCTGGCGCGGGCGGTGGGCGGTGCGTTCGTCATCCTCCTCGCCCTCGCGGCGGCGGGCTACGCGATCTACCGCGAGCGGAGCTCGTTCGCCGATGCGCTGCGTTCCATCAGCGCGGGTGCCCTCGTCGCCAGCTTCGCCTTCGGGCTGATCGGGGTCCTTGCGAGCTACCCCATGTGGCGCGAGATCCTCGAGGGCCTCGAAGTCGACATGCCCTGGGGGCCGGGGTTCCGGGTGTTCTTCGTCAGCCAGCTCGGCAAGTACCTGCCTGGATCAGTCTGGCCGGTCGTGATGCAGATGGAGGCCGGCAAGGCGAGGGGCGCAAGCAGGAGGACGATGTTCGCAGGGAACATCATCACGATCTTCCTCAACAGCGCGGTGGGCCTGCTCATCGCCTGCATGCTCCTGCCCTTCTACGATGCGCACGTCCTCGCCCGCTATTGGTGGGCACTGCTCGCGATCCCGTTCCTCCTTGCGCTGCTGCATCCTCGGGCAATCACGGGCCTGCTCGACTGGGCCTTCACCCGGCTCCATCGTCCCGCCCTGCACGAGCACCTCGAGGCAGGCGCAACGGTGCGCGCCTCCTGCTGGTCCGTCGTCAGCTGGCTAGGGATGGGCATGCAGCTCGGCGTGCTGTGCGCGGCCGTCGGCAACGGCGCCCCGTCGCGGTACCTCCTGTGCATTGGGGCGATGGCCCTCGCCATACCACTCGGCGTGCTGTTCATCCCGGCCCCAGCTGGCGCCGGCATCCGCGATGTGATCCTTGTCCTCGTGCTCAGCGCACCCCTCGGAGCGGGCCCCGCGCTCGGAGTCGTGATCGTCTCGAGGGTCCTGCTCATCATCGGGGACCTGCTCCTCGCCGGCGTTGCAGGCGCGATGCGGCGGTGGAAGAACGCGCCGGCGGTCTAGGCGGCGCCGGCTGAAGATGGATCGCGCCGGGCGTGTGCCGGTGCCTTGCGGTGACGGCGGCGGTACTCGAGGACGCAGATCGCAACGATCGCGACGAACGCGAGGAAGGTGAGCACAGCGCCGCTGAGCTGGCCGGGCGCATGGTACGTGAACGTCACGACATGGGAGCCGGCTGGAACCGCGACCGCTGCCATCGCCCCGTCAGCGGCGAGCAGCGCCGCTGACTTGCCGTCGACCGAGACGGACCAGCCGTCCTGTTGCATCGCGTCGGCGACCGTCAGGTATCCCATGCCGCTCGACGTGGTCCGTGCGCTGATCTGGTCCCCGTCATCCTCGAGCACGGCCACGGTGCCCGGTGCCCCTGATCCGGCCGAGGCCGGGGCACTCAGCACCACCGTGTCCTGCGGCACACCCTTGGCGAGCGCGTCGACCTGCTCGGTCTGGTTTGGGATGACGATCGCGCGTGACGACCAACGGATGCGGGGCATCGCGGTCAGGCGCTGGTAGATGATCGCTCCAGGGTCGGCGTAGACGAGCTTCAATCCGTCCGCGATCGGCGTCACGGGCGCGCAGGCGAGGGCACCGTTCACCGAGGCCAGGGAAAGCCCGCCGGCGACGCCCGATGAGCTGACGGTGATTGTCGACGTGCCGCCGTCCGGCAGGTCCTCTCCCGCGATGGCCACGGGGAAGGTCTCGCCGGCGGTGACGTCGTCGGTGTCGAACCGGCCCGATCGGATGACGCGGCTTCCGTCACGGAGGGTCACGAAGACGTTCATGCCGTTCTGCCCGCTGACGGCTCCGGATCGCGCGACCAAGAGGGAGACGCCGCGTACCGGTCCGCCCGGGATCGTGCACGACGCGGATCCGCTGGCGATGTTGATCGATCCGTTGGTCGCGGGCATCGGTGCGAAGGCTCCCGCAACCTGGTCGGGGCGGAAGACGTAGTACTTCACGCCCATGCGGTCGAGGATGGGCTGGTCGCCCGCGTTCGCCGTCGTCACCGACACGCCGAAGTCGGCATAGGTGGGCGTGAGCATCACGGTGGGATCGATCTTCGTGAGGAGCGCCTGCCAGTTGGGGTCGATGAAAGTGTGGCCGACAGGAGTGCGCAGTCCGTAGTACAGGGCGGTCGAGGGATAGAGCACACCATTCGCCGATGCCCACCGGTCGTGGCCGATGTTCGCCTTCAGGTAGAGCTCAGATCCCGTCGATGGGTAGAAGTTCGACTTCGAGTCTCCGGGCATCACGGTGTGGACGAATTGGGCGGCCTGGCCGGCGACCAGGAGCGGCAGCACGATGAAGGCGATCATCCGGCCGCGGTGTCCCATGACCTTCGCGAGCACGACCAGTCCCAGGGCGACGACCACGAGCAGGACCGGCTTCCAGGTGACATGCGTGTAGAAGCTGCGGAAGCCCTGCATGCCCGCGATCTGCCAGGCGTCCCAGCAGACCCAGGCGATGGCGACGAAGGAAAGGACCCACACGATGATGGGCCAAACGCGTTCGAACATCGCCCTGCGGTCCGGATACGGCTCCGCGGGCGCGGCACGCCTCTTCGTGAAGACCCAGTCGAAACCGAAGGCAGTGAGGGTCGCGAGCGTGAATCCCAGCACCGCGCGGATCCTGCCGATGAAGTTGTCGGCGAATCCAGGCAGGTTCTGGACGAACTGGCGAAGGCCGTCACCGCCCCAGGCGGTGAAGATAATGCCGATGGAGGCGATGAACATGAACTCCCGGACTCCGACGTCCTTGACCCGCTTCCTCCACATCCCGTAGGCGACGCCGGCCACTGCAAGCACGAGTGCCGCAGCGCCGATGTACACGTTCTGCTCAATGGGGTCCCACTGCCCCCAGCGCTGGAAGCCCGAGATGCAGAGTCCGAAGGTGTTGGGCGAGAACAGGGTCACGAAACCGGAGAATGCGAGGCCGACGGTTCCCTGGCCGTTTCGGTAGGAGAGGCCCTGGGACTGCACGAACTTGAGGAACGGGAGCATCTGCACCATTGCGAGCAGGAGGCCCAGGAAGAGCGAACCGCCCGCGAGGAGGCCGAGGCGCAGGAGCCCCCTCCATTCGGACCTGTAGGTGAGCACGACCCGCACGATGATGTACGCGACGAGTATGTAGGAGGTGTAGGCGGTGACCGCAGGGAACCCGCCGAACCACATGGACGCGTAGATGAACGCGACAGGCACGGCGTCGAAGAGTCGTCGTCGTTGCAGCAGTCGTTCAACTGACCAGAACAGCAGCGGGATTAGGGCGCCAGTGCGTGCTTGGGGCCAGTTGGTCCACACGACCATGTAGCCCGAGGTCGCGAAGACGAACCCCGCGACCATGGAAGCGGGCCTGCTGACGTTCAGGAGCCGGAGGTACAGGAACGTCCCGATCACTCCGGCAAGGAACGTCAGAAGGATCACGAATGCCGGAGCCAGCCAGAGCGGCAGCACGTAGTAGGGGAGCGAAAGCGGGTCGAGCATGCCGAAGTTCGGAATGGCGAACAGCTGGGACCCGCCGCCGACGTAGCTCTGCCAGCTCGCCAGGTGACCGGCGAAGAGCTGGTCGCGGATTTGTGCGATGCCCGGCATGACCGAGTTGACGGTGTCGCCCGTGCAGATCTCATGACCGAGGGGTGCGCGTCCTGCCGTTGCGACCCACGGGTAGTAGGCGGTCAGCTGATCGACGTCGAGCTGCGTGTTCAGTCCGACGAGGGACGGGCCCCAGACGAGACCGACGAACCCGGCGATGACCGCGACGATGTACCAGTCGCGCCAGTTCCACCGTGACCGCCGAACATCGGATGCCTCGGGCGGCAGCTCAGGTCGCTCAGGCGCTGGGGGGGCCAGGTCGGACGGGTGGCTCACCGGACTAGCGCTCGCCCTGGTGTCTGGCGAACTGCTGACGCTTCTGCAGCTCGAGCGAGTCCTCGGTCAGGGCGCGGTTGATGCGAATGAGATCGGCGATGACGCCGAGCGCGAGCGAGAGGAGCGCGGCGAACATCAGGACGCTGCCGACGAGGAGGGACTGGATGTGCCCGCTACCTGAGTACCCCGACTGGAAGGCGAGGAGCGCGAGGAATCTCACAAACGGCACAAGTCCGGCGATGAACAGCACGACGGCCGCCGTGATGAAGATTCCCATCGGGCGGTACATGAGGTAGGCGCGGGTGATCGTCGTCGCCGACTTCATGACGTGCTCGCTTGTCCGCTTGAACAGTCGGGACTCGCGTGTCTTCGGATTCGTCGTGATGGGAATGCTCGTGATCGCAAGGCGCTTGTTGCCCGCTTGGATGATGGTCTCCATGCAGTAGCTGAACCTCGTCACGGTGTTGAGCCGGAAGAGCGCCTCGCGCGAGTACGCCCTGAATCCGCTCGCCGCGTCCGGGAGCTCCGTGGAAGCGGCGATGTTCACGATCTTGCTGCCGAACCTCTGGAGCTGCTTCTTCAGGGGCGAGAAGTGCTCGATCGTGTGGGTCTGGCGATCCGCGACCACGATGTCCGCCTGCCCGTCGATGATCGGCTGTATGAGGTCAGCGATGCGCTCGCTCGGGTACTGGTTGTCGCCGTCGGTATTGACGAGAATGTCAGCACCGAGCTCCAGGGCCCTGATCACGCCGTCGTGGAACGACCTACCGAGCCCCATGTTCCTCGTGTGGTGGACGATGTGCTGGACGCCGAGTGCCCGGGCGACCTCGACGGTCCGATCACTCGAGCCGTCATCGACGACCAGAAACTCGAGTTCGTCCACCCCCTCGATGTGCCTGGGCATCTTCTCGAAGACGAGGGGGAGCGTGGTCTCTTCGTTGAGGCACGGGATCTGGACGATCACCTTCACGCTGGGTCTCCCGTCAAGGAGCCCATGCCCTGAAACACCGGGTGTAGGACCGATCTACGCAGGGACATGACCCGGCAAGGGTAGTACGCCGATGTCGCGACCAGAGAGACAAGGAGGCTCGTCTTGGCGTCGACGTCCTCGACGGAGCACGCACCGAACGGATCGGGTCAGGGCGTCGTCGAGACCACGGCCAGCGCCGCGGAGCCCACCGCGATGCTGATCACTGGGTGCAAGCTTGGCTGGAGCCAGTGCATCACGATGGTCAGCGATCCCGCGGGGATCGACACGCATCCCGCTGTCGGACTGCCTGTCGAGACGTGCAGGAAAAAGCCGGATCCCTTGCCCTTGACCACGGGGTCGGTGTTGTAGTTGATCACGACGGCGCGCGAATAGGCGATGCCCGCGTAGAAGAGATTCTCCGAGGCTCCGCCGGGCGACGTTCTGCTAACGACGTGGCGGTTGTAGCCGGGCGAGCTCGGGTTCTCGTCCCACCAGTCATCGGGACCTGCCAGAAAGTACGGCAGCCTCGTCCCGTTGTTGGGCTGGTTCCCGAACGCCTGGGTCAGGGTGAACACACCCGAAGGAGTCCGTCCGAGGCCCTCTCTCGTGCGCCCCACCCCATGGATGCCGACGTATGCGACGACGGGTCCCCATGTGCGCGCATACGTCCCGTCGGCCAAGCGCCGGAACAGCGTCAGCTGGGCCGTCGTGGACCTTAACGTCGCTGCCTCCACGGTGATCACCTGGCCGGGAGGGGCCTGCAGGGCACCCGTGGGGCGTGGGGTGCCGAGCCACATCGCGCTCGTCGCGGCGGACAGCAGCAGCATGACGGCGAGCCACCGGATCCTGAAGGTCCTCATGCCCATCCGTTCAGTCCTCGCCGCTGTCGAGAATGTTGTGCGCCGGTTGCAGCTGCGCGTGGACGGTGCACGAGTCGATCGTATGGGTGCGATGAAAAGGATGCGGGCAGCGCAATGTCGCTGCGGCGTCGACGTGGTCCACGGTCATATGGCTGATCGGAGGAACTTTTCATGCCGACGTCCAAGTTCTAGGCTCGCTTGATGATCCCGCCGGATACGAAGAGCTGGACCTGGGTGCTCGAGCGACCGTGTCCGGAATGCGGGTTCGACGCGTCGGTCTGTGCGGCGTCTTCGGTGTCAGGGCTGCTGCGGGACAACGCGCGCTCGTGGATCTGGTTGATGGAGGGCGGAAAGATCCACGCCGGCCGGCCCACACCAACGACCTGGTCCTCGCTCGAGTACGCCTGCCACGTCCGCGACGTCTGCAGGATCTTCGACGCCCGGATTGCCCTCATGCTCATGCGCGATACACCCAAGTTCGCGAACTGGGACCAGGACGAGACTGCGGTGAAGGACAACTACGAGGGGCAGGATCCCGTCGTCGTCGTCGGCGACCTCGTGGCCGCCGCCGGGGACTTGGCCAACCGGCTCGACCTCGTCACCGGTGGCGACTGGCTCCGGCCGGGGTTGCGGGGCGACGGGGCCTCGTTCACCGTGGACAGCATCGCGAGGCACATGATCCACGACCCGATCCACCACCTCTGGGACGTCACCACGGCGCTGCGCTGACGTTGCCCGTGGCGCGCTGGCAGGGCGCAGGGTGTTTGTGGGAGCGTCGGAGGCATGACATCAGGCATCTCGATCGTCGTGTGTGAAGGGGATCAAACCGGCCAGGAGTTGCTGGAGCAGTCGCTTCGCGTCCTCGACGAGCGTGTCCTGGGCATCCCAATCGAGCTGGTTCGGTTCGACCTCTCCCTCGAGGCTCGACGGGCTTCGAGCAACGGCGTTGTGCACGACGCTGCGGCGGCCATGGTGGAGGTGGGACTCGGATTGAAGGCCGCGACGATCACGCCACCGGAGATCGGCGGGGTTGGATCTCCCAACCGGATCCTGCGGGAGGGGATCGGTGGTTCGGTGATCGTTCGAACGGGTCGGCGGATCCCCGGCGTCGTCCCGCTTGCGCCAGTCGTCCATCCGATCGTGGTGGTTCGTATGGCCGTCGGCGATGCCTATGGCGCAGACGAGGGACGGATCGGGGATCCCGGAGCGGCGCATGAACAGGCGTGGCGCACCGAACGCATCGACCGCTCCACGTGCCGCGCGGTCGCCGAGTACTCGTTCAGAGCTGCCGCCTCGATCGACGGATGCGTCTACGGCGGGCCCAAGTGGACGGTGTCGGCTGTCTACGAAGGGATGCTGAAGGAGGAGATGGATGCTGCGGCGGCGCGCCATCCCGAGGTCAACTACCGTCCGACCCTCATCGATGCCGCCTACGCCGGACTCCTGACCGAGGCGGATGACCGAACGCTCGTGATCCCCGCACTGAACCGTGACGGCGACTGCCTTTCGGACCTCGTGCTCGCGCTTTTCGGATCCATCGCGGGCGCCGAGTCGGTGCTGATGTCTCTCGACGACGACCTGCGGCCCACGGTCGCAATGGCCGAGGCACCCCACGGCACCGCCCCGTCCCTCGAGGGCAAGGACGTCGCCAATCCGATGGCCATGCTGCTCGCCTGCGCGGCGGTGCTGGAGCACGCCGCGGAGCGCGGCGACGCAGGGGCTGCGGATGCCGCGATCGCCGTCCGCGAGGCGACACTCGGCGCCGCGCTGGACGGCATCCGGACATTCGACCTCGGCGGCAGCGCATCGACCACCGAGGTGGTCGATGAGGTCGTGGCACGAGTGGGGGGGCGCATCGCGCGGACCTGACAGCAGGCCGCCTCTCGGCGGAGTCGCGATGAACCGGCCCGCTCCGAACCGGTGGCCCGAGGACCACCGGACGACGGTGTCTCGATCAAGAGCCATGCACGGCGGCATCCCATCCACTATTTTCCGAGCGTCAGAGCGCGATTCGGGGGTGGCAATGGCGGACACGATTGAGGCGGGCACCGTTGCGGGTCACGGACCTGCGCCCGGACCCAGGAAGAAGATCCAGATCGTCCCGTTGAAGGGTCTGCCCTTCGTGGCGGCAGCCGTCATCTTCACCACAGTTGCCATCGCCGGGAACTACGCGTGGGCGCTCATGTTCTGCCATGTTGTCGGCGGCGCGATGTGGACTGCGATCGATCTGTTCGTGGGCTTCGTGGTCGGACCGATCATGGGGACCATGTCCATTCCTGCCCGGGCCGAGTTCTCCGCGAAGTTCATGCCGAAGATGGTCCTGCTCATGCCGACGCTCGTCCTCATGACGCTCGCTGCAGGTTTCCAGGTGGCCCTGCGGAGCGGCAACCTCGACCCCGGGAGTCCCAACCACGCGTGGCTCATCGTGTCCTTCTGCGTCGTCGGCATCATGGCGGTGGTCGCCCTTGGTGTCCTCGAGCCCGCGAACATCAGCGTGCTCTTCGAGATGAACAAGGATGCTCCGAACGGCGAGGTCATCCAGCACCTCATGAAGCGCTTCCTCTACACGGCCGGAGTCACCGGAGCCATGCAGGTCGCGACCCTCATCATCATGACTCGGCTGGGTTCGAGGTGACCGCCATGGCTCCGCAGCCCGGGACCCTCGAGGCCGCGCGACGCTACCCCCCCGTGGATGGCCTGGCCGTCGCGGCGCTGGCCCTTGTGATCGTGGGAGGCGTGCTCATGGCCTCCTATGTTCCGCGACCGGCGCCTCTGGCCGTGCCGAGCACGCTGCTCGCGCTCGCCATCGGGCTGCTGCTCGTCGACGTCGTGATCATGGTGCGTATCAAGGACTTCGCCTGGAGGAAGTTCTTCCTCGTGTTCCGATGGACCTTGCTCGCCTACGCGATTTCGGCTGGCATGATCGAGTTCGCCTTCGTCAAGGACGGCTCGCGAGGGGCCTCGCTGCTGGTCACGACCGGGATGCTCGCGGTCTTCGCGGTGAGTGTGCCGATCACCGTCGCCTACACAGTCGGGCGGTACGCCCTGCCTGATTCCGCCACCTAGGCCGCGGGCATTGGCGGCGAACCGCCGTCGCTGTCGAACCGTTGGCGCCGGAAGAGCCGAGCGTCAGCGGAAGGTTGCCCTCACCGGCAGGTGCTTGACGCCACCGACGAAGTTGGCGAGCGACCACTGCGGATCCCCGTCCAGTTCGAAGGTGTCGACGGCGTCGAGGAGCTTCGGGAGCATCGTACGCAGTTCACGGCGGGCGAACGACGAGCCGAGGCAGAAATGCTCCCCGCCTCCGAAGGCGATCATCCGATTCGCATTGGGCCGCGAGACCGAGAAACGCATCGCGTCGTCGAAGACCGTCTCGTCCCTGTTGGCGGACGGATAGGAGAGCAGCAGGCGGTCGCCAGCCGACACCTCGACGTCCCCGATCGTCACATCCTGGGTGGGATACCGCAGGAATGCCCGCACGGGTGAGGTCCAGCGGATCATCTCCTCCACGGCGTTGTTCCGCAGGCCCGGAGCAGCCCGAAGCATCGCGAGCTGGTCCTGGTCACGCAGCAAGGCCTCGAGGCCGCCGGCAAGCGCGAACGACGTTGTGTCGTGTCCGGCAGTCGCCACGATGATGTAGTACCAGAGCGACGCGTTGTGGCTCATCGGACACCCGGAGACCTCTGCGTTCGCGATCACCGTTGCGAGGTCGTCCGCCGGGGTGCGGCGACGGTCTGCCGTGATTTCGTCGAAGAACGCATCGATGTCTCGAAGGGACTCGACGAAGAGCTCGGTGGGACTCGAGAACTCGTCGACGTACTCGGGGTCCCCCGCGCCGAAGATGCCCTGCGTCAGCTTGAGCATCGTCGGCTCGTCCTCCTGCGCCACACCGAAGATGCTCATGATGACCCTGAGCGTGAAGGGGACCGCGATGTCCTGGGCAAAGTCGCACGAGCCGCCAAGATCACGGAACCGGTCCACGTACTCGTCCGCGATCCGGTCGATCGACATTTGCCGCCTCGAAACGGCGGAAGGACGGAAGTACGCGTTGGTGACATCGCGGTGGCCGCGGTGCTCCTCACCATCCATGTGGACGAGCGTCGCAGCCTCGACGCCCGCGTCGGCGAGGAGCTGCTCGGCGAACTCCGGGATGAGCATCGACTTCCTCGTGTTCAAGAAGCGGTCGTTGTTGCGCGAGACGAAGAACACGTCTTCGTGGCGGGTCACAGCCCAGAACGGCGCGAAGTCGGCCGCTTCGACCTTCAGCACCGGGGCGTCGCGGCGGAGCTCGGCGGCGACCGCGTGCCAGTGCTCTTGGTCCGCGTACGCGGAGGGCTGGATGAAGATCAACCCGCGCGGATCCGACGCTTCCATGGGACTCCTCGACTCGACGTCCACGAGAACTTACTCAACGGTCAGGAAGCCATCGACGAGCGATTGGTCGGATGAAGATGGCCGTCCGGCAGGCACCACACGACTGAGGGGATCAAGCCGGATCGATGGTGTCTTCCATCAGTGCGGAATCCTCTATGGCGGATGGAAATACTTCACAATTCCAACTTCCGCATTGGACCACGAGGCGAATGACACCGCTCCAACAATTGCAACCTTAATGCCCCCTGTGTAGGGGGTTCCAGGCCGGGACTTTAGTCACAAGATCTGCTTAAGATCGCGATTCCATCCTCCATAAACCGGGTGATTGTGAGTACGTTGAGCGCGTTGGGGTGATTCACGCCAACGGGAGGACACGAAACAAGCAGCACACCACGAGAGCGGCAGCAATGCTGCACGATCAGGGGGGTACAGATGTCAGATGTTCCATCCGGCGCCGAACCAGTTCCGGCGCCAGCCCACTCAGTAGCGGATCCCGGACCGCTTGGCTTGGCTGCATTCGCCATGACCACGTTCGCTCTGAGCGTTTCAAACGCCCATATCTGGATCGCTGGCTCTGCCACCGCACTCGGGCTCGCGCTCGTGTATGGCGGATTCGCGCAGCTGCTCGCGGGCATGTGGGAGTTCGTGCGCAAGAACACCTTCGGGGCACTTGCCTTCACCTCATACGGGTCCTTCTGGATCACGTACTACGTGCTTGTCAAGTTCATCCTGCCGGGAATACCAGCACTGTCGATCCCTGACACTGTTGGCGTCTTCCTGCTCGGCTGGACGATCTTCACGTTCTACATGCTGATCGCCTCGCTGAGGACCAATGCCGTGCTCGCCATCGTGTTCCTGCTGCTCACGATCGCTTTCGTGTGCCTAACGATCGGCGCATTCAACACCTCGACGCACATGAACGAGGCGGGAGGGTGGTTCGGACTCGCGACCGCGATCGTCGCCTGGTACGCGTCGTTCGCCGGCGTGGTAAATGAGACTTGGAAGAAGCCGGTTATCCCGCTGTTCCCGATTTCGTAGCAGGACCAGCACGTAACCACCAGCGACCGCGTCAGACACCGAAGAGACAGGGGAAGACCATGGCGAAGGAATTCGAAGGATCAATCCACGGGGACGCGCTCGAAGCGCTGCTCCACGAGCACCGCTTCTTCGCGCCATCAGCCGAGTTCGCCGCGCAGGCGAACGCCCAGCCATCTGTCTACGAGGATGCGTCTGACGCGGTCGCGTGGTGGGACCACCAGGCACGGTCGCTCCAATGGGACACCACCTGGGACGCAACCCTGGACTGGGAGCTTCCGTTCGCGAAGTGGTTCATCGGCGGAAGACTCAACGCATCGGTGAACTGCGTGGACCGCCACGTGGCGGCGGGCCGGGGCGACAAGGTCGCCATTCACTGGGTGGGCGAGCCCGAGGACGACATCAGGACGATCACCTACGCGAACCTGCTGACGATGGTCAGCCAGGCCGCGAACGCGCTCACCGAGCTTGGTGTGAAGACCGGCGACCGCGTGGCCATCTACATGCCGATGATCCCCGAGACGGTCGTCGCGATGCTCGCCTGCGCGCGACTCGGCGCCGCGCACTCGGTCATCTTCGGAGGTTTCTCGGCCGAAGCCCTCTCGGACCGAATCCTCGACGCGGACATTCGATTCGTGATCACCGCCGATGGCGGCTACCGCCGAGGGGCAGCCTCTGCTCTCAAGGTGAACGTCGACGAGGCCCTGAAGTTGTGCCCTGCGGTTGGGACGGTGCTGGTCGTGCGACGGACCGGACAGGATGTCGAATGGGTGGAGGGCAGGGACCACTGGTGGCACGACCTCGTTGACCGCCAGTCGACGACGCACGCCCCCGAGGCGTTCGATTCCGAGCAGCC
>Ga0182012_10003089_pt1 | contig 17820 bp, 9 predicted proteins | sample 612S2SmetaG_FD_120486 | JGI IMG/M metagenome (GOLD analysis project Ga0182012, IMG submission 120486) | Permafrost microbial communities from Stordalen Mire, Sweden - 612S2S metaG | ecosystem: Environmental > Terrestrial > Soil > Wetlands > Permafrost | place: Sweden: Stordalen | collected...
AACGGCGGCCGCCGGGCTGGCCTTCTGGTTTCGAGCAGACGTGGGCGTGATCACGGACGGGAGTGGGAACGTGAGCCAATGGTTGGATGAGTCGGGCAATGGGAACCATGCCAGCCAGACGGTCATGGCGGCGGAGCCGGTACTGGCGACCAACGCGATCAACGGAGAGCCGGTGGTGCGCTTCAATGGGACCAGCGATTGCCTGAGTTTTCCGGCGGTGAATACGACGAACTTCACAGTCTTCATCGTGTATCGAATGACGGGGCATCAGGCGTGGGCGGGGCCGCTGGAGAACCGGGCGGCAGGACTTTATGGATTTGAAGTGGCCTCGGGTAGTGCGGACACGAGTGTTTATGAACCAGAACTGGTGGAGTCATTGGGAAGCCAGGAACTGGCAGACATAACCACGGGGGTGGCAACGAGCCTGCCGCTGGGACCGGTCTTGCAGGAATGGACGAGTGACGAGCGATTTTTTCAGGATGGATTGGATCAGGCAGTGGTCAACGGGGCAACCGGCTGGGACGTGTCCGGCGGACGTTTGGGTTATGCGTGGAGCTACATGGCCGGAGACATTGCGGAAGTGCTGGTTTACAACACGGTGCTCTCGGACACGGATCGCCAGGGTGTCGAAAACTATCTGAACGGAAAGTATTTTAATCCGGGAAATCCCAACGATTACTACAACGGAAACCTGCCCAACATCACAATCATTGGTGGTAACAATCAAAGTGGACTGACCAATAGCTGGCTTCCGACGCCCCTGACCGTGCAATTGACCGATACCAACGCTTTGATTCTGACCAATGCACCCGTAACTTTTGCCGTCACCCAGGGAAGTGCCTTGATCGCCAATTCGATCAATGGGACAACCACCAACGTTTTGCAAATCGTGACTGACCTCAATGGTCAGGCAGCGGTCTGGCTGCAATTACCACCCACGATTGGCACCAATATTGTAACGGTCAGCGCACAGAGTGGAACCAACGTGGTTCAGGTGACTTTTGCTGAAACCGCCGAGGCTGTCGGCAGCCTACCTGTAATGACTGCGGTTGGCGGCGAGCGCATCATGGAATTAACGGCTAACGGGGACGTGGTTTCGTGGGGAGGAAATCAATTTGGTGAGCTGGGCGATTATACTCACGTGGACAGCATTAATCCCGTTCACGTCGTTGGGCTTACTAACGTGGTCAAGGTCAGCTCTGGTTTAAGTCACTCCTTAGCAATTGATACCAACGGTGCGCTTTGGGCCTGGGGCGACGATACTTATGGCCAGTTGGGTGATGGGAATGAAAACACAAATTCAAACGTGCCACTAATGGTCTCGGGAATGAGCAATTCGGTGGCAATTGCGGCTGGAAGTTATGAAACATCGGCGGCGGTAAAATCTGATGGAACCGTATGGACATGGGGAACGACGCAAATTAATCCCATTGAGAATCCGGTAACGAATGATGTGCCTGCTGAGGTGGCAGGCTTGACCAATGCTATTGCCGTTGCGGCAGGAGAATATCATTTCCTCGTGTTGCTAAACGACGGCACAGTTTGGGCTTGGGGACAAGATGATTCAGGTCAGTTGGGCAATGGAAACATTGGAAATTACAGTGTTACGCCAGTTCAAGTCACGGGATTGAGCAACATCGTGGCGATCTGTTCTGGCAGCCAGCATAACCTTGCACTGGATACCAATGGTTGTGTTTGGGCTTGGGGTGATAATTCATATGGCGAGCTTGGAGATGGTGGGGCGGAATATGCCTCCGCCACGCCGATAGCGGTTCTCACCAACATCACGCAAATTGCTGCCGGATATTTCCACTCTTTGGCGTTGGATGCCCTGGGCAACCTTTGGGCTTGGGGAAATGATAACGCTGGTCAGTTGGGCGATGCTGGTTTCCTCAATGTTGCCAGCGCGAGTATCCGCCCTTCGGTGTTTAATGGCCAGGGCATGTGGAATGATAACGCCGTTCAGATGGACGATTTTGGTTTACTCAGTTGGTCTGGTTCGATGAGCCTGCCAGCGCAGGTTTTGGCTTTTACCAATCTGGTGTCAATTGCGGCGGGTTCGGACGCGACGGTGGTCGTGGACAGTAGTGGTAACGCCTGGCAATGTGGCAGTGGGGACACGGACAATGCCGACTGGTCGTGGGAGGCTCCAAATGGGGTTCCACAACTGAGTCCTGTTTATGTTGACTTTTATGATGGACAATTGCCGAACGAGCAGATTCTTGGAGGCAATAATCAACTCGGACATGGAGGAATGGAATTTGCTCAACCAATGCTTTTTCAACTCACCGACACCAACGGTGTTGCGTTAAGTGACGCGCCGGTTTCGGTGGAAGTCATTTATGGTGACATGGAACTGCGAACCAATAGTGGCGGAAACAATTATAAGGGGTTGCGATTGGTGACGGACACGAATGGCGAGGTGGCTGTGATCGGGTACGCTGATGTTAATCTGGTAAACACCAACTGTCTGGTCCGGGTTTTGGCAGCGAGTCAGGCGCAAATCGCCGAAATAGATTTCAACGAAACACTGATCGCCTCCCCTACACTGAACATCCTCAGTCCAGCCAACGGCAGCACCATCCTGTTGGAGACGAACGAAGCCTTGGGGATTACTGTTGATGCCGAGGCCGCATCCGGTTTGTCGATCCAGCAGGTTGATTACAGTTACGGAACCAATGGCGTCGCCAACATTCCGTTGGGCGTATCAACAGCGAGCCCCTTCGCGTTTGCTTGGACCAATGCCGAGTGGTGGTCGAATGCGTTCGTCGGTCAATATACCCTGTCGGCAGTGGCGGTGGATAATTCGGGGGGGCAATCTCAACCTCAAAACGTCACAGTCACAATCGCTCTGGATACTGACGGCGGCGGCTTGCCGGATTATTGGCAGATGGAATATTTTGGCCAAATCGGATTGGACCCCAATTCGTCCCCGGACGGTAATGGCCAGAGCCTTTTATACGATTATGAAAACGGCATAAATCCTACCAATTACTATAACAGTTCAGTGCCGGTTTTGCAAATCACCGGGGGAAATGACCAGGCCGGCGTTTACAATTCATTTCTTCCCGTACCGGCAACAGTATATGTGACCGACGCATACGGTAACATCCTAACCAACGCCCCAATTGAATTCACTGTCACAAATGGGATCGCTTTGGTCGAAGGTTCGACGAGTGATGTCCCGACCAATTCTGTCGTTTTGCGTACGGGAACGGATGGCCTGGTCTCGGCTTGGATTTATTTCCCCGCGTCAAATGAAAATCCCCCGGATAGCACAATCCTGGCCACTGCAATAAGCGGAAATAATTCTGTCTCCGTTTCGTTCAATGAGTTTGTGCCTATGGGTTATTGGACATTTGACAACACAAACACGTGGGTTGGCGAAGAAGGTCAACTACCTTTGCTGGCAACCAACATTGTTGGCGTTCCGGATTGGAGCAGCAACGGTGTTTCAATCGACAGCACAAACGAGGCGGTGCTGGATTACAATGTTGTGGAGACCAACGGCGAAACCAATATTTGCCTGGACAACGGATCGATTCTATTCTGGTTTCAGCCAGCCTGGAGCAGCGCCAATGCTGCTGGAACCGGGCCGGGACATTGGGCGCGATTACTCGAAGTTGGTAATTACAATCCCGCATTTACAAACGGTTGGTGGGGCCTATCGGTTAGTCCGGATGGCTCTGAGTTGACGTTCGGCACTTCCACCAATGGCGCTGGCGAAATCAATTTGTCCGGCGGCATCTCTTGGACCGCTGGCGAATGGTACCAGATTGCGCTTACTTATTCAGAAACCAACAGTGCTTTATATGTCGACGGTAATTTGATCGGGAGCGGGAGTGGAGTTAGCAACCTTCCGAATGCAAATGAAGAAACAAATGGATTTCGCATTGGCAGTGATGACAACGGGTTCAAGCAGGCTGGCGGAGTTTTTGATAATCTCGAAACCTTTAATTATCCGCTCGCGGCGGCTGACGTCGTAACATTTAGCAGCGGTATTCCGGATTGGTGGCAGTTACACTATTTTGGCAATTTGACCAGATCAGCGTTAAGTTTGGACTACCAGCAAAACACTTTGCTTTTTGATTACAATTATGGCTTTGACCCGGACACACTTGACTTCACGCTCGGGACGACCAATACTTATGTCAGTTCCACAAATTTTTCGGCTCAAGTGTCGGTGCAGACCGGGGTGGCATTTTATGAGGCGGTATTGGTCAATGACACCAACTTTGATGACGCCATTTGGCAACCGTTTAATTCAACCAACGTGACGGCTTCACTCGGACCGACTGATGGGAATTACGACGTGTGGGTGGGCCTGCGCGGACGATTGACCACTTCGGCACCGTCCTGGCATGGAATTACTTTTGTGTTGGATCGGGTGGCACCAACTATTGTGGTGACAAATCCCACGGTTCCCACTGTGTCGAGACCAGTATTGCAGCTTCAAGGTTACGTATCGGAAACCACACAAATCTTTACCTATGACCTGACAAATTCTGCCGGCACCTTGAATGGTCAGCCGGTTTATCTGACTGGTGTGTATCAAGATACGAACATCTGGCAATTCACCACCAACTACTTTCAAGCCTACGATGTGGTTTTAGTTGAAGGCGCCAACACAATAACCCTGCACGCAACCGACCTGGCAGGAAACACCACCACCACAAACTTTACTGTGACACTGGATACTTCGCTGGCCACGAATCCACCGGTCATTTCTGTTGCTTGGCCAGCGAATAACAGTTCTGTAGCCGGCACCAATTTCACCTTGCAGGGTAGCGTGGATGATCCTACGGCTTTGGTAAGTGTCAACGTTGGAACAAACGTGTTCACCGGTGTTGTTCAGCGAAACGGTCTCTTTAGCGTTACCAATCTGCCGCTTTCGATTGGAACCAGCTACTTCGTTATTAGCGCGACAAACTCTGGGGGATATAGCTCCACACAAACAATTGCTGTTGTGCAAGGCTCGGTAAACGTGACGGTTAATCCTGTATCATCAACTTCACTTTCCCAACAATCAATTACTGTGACCGGGACGACAAGCGAGGCCGATCAGGATATTTATGTGAACGGAGTTCAGGCTACGATCAACGCAGATTTAACTTGGGAAGCCGACAGCGTGCCCGTCGTCAATAATAGTGGCAATGGAACACTCGCTGTAAATCTCTATCCTCCGGGAAGCAACCCGAGTTCAACATCGCCAACAGCACAGCAATTCCAACTAATTGACATGCCGCCGTCCGTCATCCCGGTTAGTTTCATTGGCAACGATTCATTTATTGACTCAGCTAGCGGCATAGGCCAGATCGCTTCATTTAACGACGACGAGCTGTGGAACCAAGGTTCCGGTGGAAACGCAAATGAATCACTTGTCTCTCTTATTAACGACTTCGGACCGCTAACTGCCATGTGGAATTATCCTGTCGTTTGGCCACTTGGTAAACCATGGGTACACATGTCGTCCGGATATAACGGAGTCTGTACGGAGTTTATTCCACCAGGGAATCAGCCGGTCTCTCCTTTTTACCAATATACCAGATCTGACCAACGCCACGCAGACACGTCTGTGCAGCTAATAGCGGGCTTGGGGCCTCAGGGCACGACAAAGTTGATTCATTTAAAAGTCAGTGCCTTTGCTTACTCTCCATCGCAAGAATATCAGTTTAACAACATTGATTCTTTTTACTATACCCCTCCTTTCGATGAGTTGGGTAGTGCGCCAGTTCCACCATCTGAGGTGCAAGTCCTTGGGCAGACTTTAACACCGACCGCTACAAACGAGGATGTGGGCGAGACGTTCATTTCGGTGCCGGCAGGGTCATCATTGAATGTTCAGATTAGCTTAATCGGGACTGACAGTCAAAATTACACCTTTAATGTCGAAGCAGACGAGGTTAGCCTGCAAATGGCGGTAGACAATAACAGAGATGGCCAAATTAGCCTGACAGGCCAAGATCAGACTACTGTAAGCAGTCCATATCGGTTCTGGATCAACGATTCTGAGGAAAATGGCAGCATTGTCGACAGTTCATTAAGTCAAGTGCCTGGAGCTAGTGATCCTAATTATGCCATAAAACAAGTAGAAGGTCTTTCAGATGTGGTTAACTATTTTCCGGTTGAATTATGTTTGGGAGATGCGCTCAGCGTGATGCCTCCCGCACAAGGTTATGAATATCGACTTCGGCAGGGTGATGCGGCGGTAAACTTTATTTACACCGATTTGCTACCCAACAATGCCTTCGACTATTTAACAAATTCCACCGCGGTAGATCACTACGGCATCGATCCTGGAAGTTATGGCCCGATGGCTTTTAGCGACCTAGACGCCGCAAGCGTAGAGTCGGTTGACAGTATATTTGGGACCGATCTTAACACCAATTATTTAAGCGTGGTTCAAAATAACGGCGGCAATGGTATTATTTTGGTGGAAGGAACTTATTCGACGACGAAACCTCTTTGGCTGGAAATATGGCGTAATAATAAACTGTTGGGAGGAGTGCCACTTTATCTTGATATCAGTGGCGTAGAGCAAATGTATCGACAAAAGAACTTGAGAGACGGCGGTGATCCCGATCTCCCAACTAATTTAAACGGCGATCTTGCCGTCAGAAACAGCGATCCAGGAATGCCGACCCAGATGGGCGAGCCCTCGAATAGTGATGATACATTATCAAATGGTAAATGGTTTATATTTACCGTTGGTTCAAATGTTGGAGGAGCAAGCGCGCGCGGTTGGGAGTCGGAGGTCTTTAAGCGGCTGTATTGGAGTGGCAACAGATGCAAGTTTGTAGGAGTTTCGTGGTATGGAGATCCATACACGAATTCCGAAAGTGTATATGATTATCATTTGGCAGTGCAAAATGCATTTATAACCGCGCCATCACTCGCTACGTTTGTTAACAGTTTAAGCGGGCAGAAAACTATTGCTGGCCACAGTCTAGGATGCGGTCTAATCAGTTCGGCAATTGCTGATCAAAGCATGCAGGTTTCTAATGCATGCCTTATCGATGCCGCGATTCCAATGGAATGTTTCGACGGTAGTTTGGATGATAACACTTTAGCTATGGCGCCGTCAGCGTGGGATAATTACCCCGAAGATTTGTATGCTTCGACATGGCACAGCCTATTTTCTAATGATTCTCGCACCAATTTAACATGGAGGTTAAGGTTTACTAGCGCCAATAATGCAATATATAATTTTTATTCCTCGACCGAGGATGCTCTTGGCGAATATGATTTTGATGTTCCAAGTTATCTTCTCCAAGCATTAATTATTAGTGGAGGCGACTTCCAGTCCTACGTTTGGGTTTATCAAGAAAAGGCAAAAGGGGCGCGGCAATACTATACGCCAGTTCCTGGAACATCAATCGGAGCATTCCATGTGGGAAGTACTTATGGAGGATGGGGATTCAATTATATGGATGGTTATCTCTCGAGTTATCCAGTGTGGTATGATGTTGTCGGTGGCATTCGCATGATAAAAACTCCAGATGAAATTGGCACGCCTTCTTCGGATGTGTTGAATGGCAGCAGGTGGAACCCTCTTTTTAAGACAGGATGGGGCGCGTATAATCTTAATGAGCCTGGTGAGGTAGTTGTAAATACAGACTCTTCATTATTCACCGGTCCGAGTTGGATATTGCAATTATTTGATCCGATTTTAGGCTCGGCTGTGGCATCCAATATGCTGCAAAGAGATCAATTGTTGGCAGAAGCCATACCGGCCCTAAGTTTGCCGGTTGGGGCGCACCAATGTTTTAATATTCCTTCAAACAAACAATTTGATATGGCGCAAGTGTTTGCAAATCAAAATAATTGGCCAAGAAGTGTTAATGATTCAGGTATTCCAAATTGGCATCACAGCGACATGGACCAAATTGCGTACCCTTATCTGTACCCGTTGTACAACCAACTTGTTTCAATCTCTAATCAATGAAAACTATATTTCTAACTAAAGTATTTATCTTAATCGGCCTCCTTGCAACCTTCGCCGGGGACATTAACAGTGGTTACAAGTTGCCATCAGCAAAGGTAACTATAAAAGTAATTGACGAGAATGGAAAAGCTGTTGGTGGTGCAAAAGTAGAGATGGGTTTCGATGGTCCACTCACTCGTGGCGTGACTGATATAAGTGGCATTTTTACAGCTGAGGGGCCATGCAACGTTTCAGGGATTGGATCTAGGGTCTTAAAAGATGGTTATTATCAAAGTTCCGCCGCGATTCCTAAATTTCACGACTATGATCAAGCATTGAACCGATGGGAGCCGTGGAACAAGACTTACAATGTCATATTACGTCCGATTATTAATCCTATACCGTTATTCTCAAAGACTGTCCAAGTCGACGTTCCAGCACTTGGAAAACTTTGTGGTTATGATCTGGAGGTTGGTGATTGGGTCGCTCCTTATGGCCAGGGACGAACAACGGATTTCGCTTTTAAAATTAACAAGCAGATGAAGAACAGTAGTGATTTTGACATCAAAGGTGATTTGACGTTTTCGGATTCCCTCAATGGTTTGCAGGCAGCAGCAATATCTGAAATTGCCTCAAATTCAATATTTAGGTGGCCACGGCAAGCCCCGGAAAGCGGCTACGAATCTGAATTTCATCTTCAATATACGCTGTCAATTGATTCTAGCACGGTGGTTCGAAGTTTTAAGCCAAGAACTGAATGGGAAGGCTATTTTTTCCGTGTTCGAAGCACAATTCAAGACGGGAAACTTATATCGGCACATTATGGCAAAATTAGAGGCGGCATAGAGATGGAACCTCGTGGCACTTCTACTTGTACCATTTCCTTCACGTATTATTATAACCCAACACCGCTCGACAAAAACTTGGAATGGGATACGCATCGTGACCTATTCACCAAATTGGGGCCAGGTCAGAGGCCTAGGTACCCCTGACAGAGATCTCTGCAAAGTATTGAACGTACTACGGCACGAGTTCATCAGAAAGGGATGTAATGCGAGCGAGAGAATCAAAGCATTTGTTAGAGCTGGCTGCAAAACTTATGCAAGTTCAATTGGCCGCTTTGAAAGTGCCCGGTGACAGTTGGCGGGTATTATAAAGCTGCGATGACGTCGCGGACACCAAAGCGGACACCAAACGGATTAAAAAGGCTATAATCGGATTAGGTCGAATTTGCTTGAATACCCAATAAAATCAGGCATATTTGATGCGTAATCGCGGGGATAAATGGCCGATTCCGACCCTCGCCTCCAAACCTAACCAGTTGGAACTGTAACGGTTTGGAAGACTTCCACAGATGAGTGCCAGCGGAAGTGCCAGCAAAATTTAACTCTGGCCTGCCCTGCGTAACTCCCACCTGCTCCCTACCGGAGTCGAGATCAACCGTCGTAACCTCATCACTGTAAACACAGTTATGAGAAAACGATTCAGACTCTATAAAAGAAAAAACGGCGGACGTTATTACATTCACGACGAGGTGACGGGCAAGCAGGACAGCCTCCATACTAGCGACCGTGCCACCGCCGTTCGCTTGTTCCACTCGCGGCAGGAAGCCGAACAGCAGCCTGCCGTGAACCTGCAAATCGCCCGCGCCTATCTCGCGGCCAGCGACCCGCAAATCGCCACACGCAACTGGCAGTTCGTCATGGACGAACTGGTGAAGCTAAAAAAAGACCAGACCCAACATCGCTGGCAGACGGCCATCAAGGACAAAGCCTTTGACAGCATCCGGCATCTGCCGCTTCTCGAAACGCGCCCGGAACATTTTCTGCGCGTTTTGGAGGCGGGAAAAGTTTCGACCAACGTCTATCTTCGGCGCATCCATAACTTCGCCTTGGACATGACTTGGTTGCCGTGGCCGGTGCTGGCCAAGAAGCGCTGGCCGGCGGTCGAGTTCAAGGAAAAGCGCGGCATCACGCTGACCGAACATCTGGCCATCGTCGCCCGCGAACAAAATCCCGAACGCAAGGCGTTCTACAAACTCGCGTGGCATCTGGGCGCTTCGCAATCTGACCTGGCATTCCTTGAGGCGGAGAATGTTGATTGGGACAACCACGTTGTCAGCTACCAGCGGATGAAAACCAACACAGTGGCCATCATGCGCTTTGACGAGGACATGGCGGAAATTCTGCGCGACCTGCCGGGCAGCGGCCCATTGTTTCCTTATCTGCGCACCGTCCGCGCGGGCGACCGCGCCACGGAGTTCAAGCAACGCTGCGATGGGCTTGGCATCAAAGGCGTATCGTTGCACAGCTACCGTTACGCATGGGCGGAACGGGCGAAGGCGGCGGGCTATCCAGAACGGTATGCGCAAGTGAATTTGGGCCACAACAGCAAAGCCATGACGCGGGCCTATTCGCGCAAGGCCGAGGTGGAAATGCCGTCGTTGAGCGAATACGAGCGGCAACAAAAAGCCATCATTGGAAACCATGAAACCGAACCCGTGACGCAGAGCGTCGCGGCATAAGGAGGACATCATGCAACCTTGGCAAATTAAAGGACTCGAACTGGAAGCGTCGGGATTGAAACACCTGGACGGATTCATTCACGACCATGAGCTCTATTTTCTCATTGCCGTCATTTATCTTTTGCTGGCTTTGCTGGCATGGGTATTGAGCGGTGCCTTGCGACGAAAAGGGGGAAAATCCACGCACCACGTCCGGCCAGCCATTTTCATTGATCTGACTGGACGGCCACCAACGCCCCCGGACACATTTGACCCATTCCCGCCATATCAAGAATCATCGCATTGCGATTGCGACGATCATTATCACGATTGACACAGGCCAACGAGCGGCGGCGCGGAGCTTTCGAGCCACCAACTCACCGCGCCGCTGGTCGCTGCTGCGTAACGGACTCGCCCGGCCTCATGCCGTTTGGAATTGCCGTGCCCGCTTCCGTGCGTTCTTGTTGCGCCAATGCCGGTGAATGGCCGCCACCACCTTGTCGAGCCAGCCAAGATCGGCAAGCTGTTGTGCCAGCACGTCACGCGAATAACGTTTCACGCAATAACGCTGCGGACGACCCAGCGGCTTAATCAAGCCCGCCCGCGACAGTGGCGGAATGATGTGCGTGGCGACCCCCAGCGCCTCGGCGACTTCCTCCTTGGTCATGGTGGCGTGGTATTTTTCCAACGGCTGAATTTTTAATGGCGAATCAGTAGTCATATACTTTCCTTGGTTAGAGTGAGGGTGACGGCGGCAATGTGGGTGCTCAACGTCGCAGCCAAACGGCGATCCGCCGACTTCACAAATTTCAATTCGGATTTCTGAATCCCTTGTTCCAGCCGCTTGAGGCCGCTGCCCAAAACGACGACCTCGGCCGTGGCGAAAAAAATCCGCATTTTTTCGGGCGGCGCGTCCGGCTCTTTTTCCAAAGCCGGATTGGAAATTCGTTCGGCATACAAAAACTGCGCGTAAGGCAGCAGATAGCTGGTGCCGTTATCGGCAAACACATCGAGCGAAGTGATGGTGGGATCACTGCCGAGGCAGGGATTGTCGCGCGGGCTAGACGCTGATGCCGGTGGATTTTCGTTGTTCAGTTGGCTTGATTTCATGGCTGCTCCTTTCGGTGGTTTCGATTGAAAGAGATTGGGCAATGCGCTGGCGGAACTGTTTCAGAAAACGATTGCCGCGTTGCAAAATGGTTTGGAGGAAGTCGCGTTGAGGCATGGCTTCAACGGCTGCCAGCCGCGCACTGGAATGCGTGACGTGCGAGCGAAGCAAGTCGCTGTCATCGGTGAAAATCTGGCAGCGCTCGCGCCCGCGCGAGATGCTGACGTAAAATTGTTCCTGATGGATGGCGGGCAGCGAACGCGACGAGGCGACCAGCAAAACTTCATCCACGGTCTTGCCCTGGGCGGCGTGCGACGTGACGGCATAGCCATGCGTGAAATTGCGATAATCGACAGGAATCACGCGGCCATCGGCCAGCAAAATGGAATCGCCTTGAATGGCTTTGACCTCGACCAATTCACCATTGACGAAATGCTTGCGCCCGGCGACCACGTTCGCTTGCAGCAACAGCTTGTCACCCGCAGCCACTTTCAATTTCCGTTTTTCTCCAACATCGGAGGCGATGCCTGCGCCCAATGGGAAAAGGCTTTCAGTGCCGTCTCCATGTTGAATTTTGAGCGAGTCGTTTTCCACAGCGACCACCGCAACTGTTTCACCTTTTTCAAAGCCATGTCCGCGACGATGAAACTGGATGGCCATGCCGGGCCGGTATTGCCGTGCATCCCGCTTTTGCGCTTCCGTCCACGACAATGAATCAAAAACTTGAAATTCCTTTTCTTCCAAAGCCAGACGGCCAGATGATTTTAATTCCGCCCGGACTTTTTCCGTCACCGCCTCGATTTCATTCCATGTCGGCGCGACCAGCAGTGCGGATTTATTTTCTACTAACGCTTTCAAATACGACTTCGCCGCAGAGTCGTGGAGTTCATCGCCCGCAAGTTCAGTGATGGCCGCCATCCGTTCCAACTGCGCGAACGCTTCCACGGGGCGTTTCTGCGCGGCCAATTCCACGGCTTTGCGATAATCAGCTTTGCGTTGCCGCCGGATGGCCGTCAACTGGCCGGACTTGAAATCCGAATGCCGTTCCAAAATCCGCAGCGCATCGCCACGCGCAACTGAAGCGTGCTGGCCGGTGTCGCCGGACAATATGATTCGCGCATCGCGCGCATAATCAAACAGCCGCTTCATGTCATCCATCCCCACCGCCCCGGCTTCATCCAAAACAATCAATTGCCGTTCGGTTAGAACCGGCTTTGACAGCAGCAGGCTTTGCAGCGTCTTCGCCTCGAATCCCTCTTTGCGGAGAACATCCGTTGCCGCTGCCGTTGGCGCGCAGAACAGCGGTTCAATGTTCGCCTCTTTGCAGGCGGCGACCAGCTCGCGCAACGCCGTGGTTTTACCACTGCCCGCCAGCCCGCGCAGGCCGGTGATGCGGTCACTGGTGCACAGCACATGGTAAATCGCCCGGCGTTGATCTTCGCCCAGCCAATCGGCAGGCCGATAACCGGGATGCAATGGTGCAACTGAATCGCAGCCCGCGTTGACCGTCTGAATCAAAGCCAATTCCGTCGCTACAATTTCCTTGGTGGAAAATCCGCGCTCCGTTTTCACCAGGTCTGGCAAGTATTTCACCGTTGCTTTCAAATGGTTCAAATCCACCGCGCCTAAACGATGCGACAACGCCACGCTCAACAGTTCATGCTCTGGCGCGACCGACTTGCGCTCGAAGACATGGGCAACTGCATGGTTCAAGGTTTGGTTTTCTCCCAGCGCAATGCGCGGCAGGCACGACGAACGAGCCGACATGCGGAGGGCTTGAAGCGATTGCCGATCATCCGCAGACAACTGTGACAACTGCCGTTCGCGGACTTCTGCTGTGGAAATGCCTTTTATTTTCTTTGTCCGGCTCTGATGCACTGCATGGGAAATTTCATTGTTGGAAAGTTTTCGGCCCAACTTTTCTTCCATTTCCTTGACCACCGCGTCGCGCTGTTGCGCGCGTTTGGAAAATTGCTGCAACACTCCGTCACTCACGCCCTCAATTTGAAAACCGTTTTTGGCCGGAGCAATCCGGTAGCCGATTTGTTGCACCCGTTTGGCCAGTTCGTTCCGATAGACCGCCGTGCCGTAACGAATCGCGTCATACATGCCGCGCGCTTCCAATGCCTTCCAGCAACGCTCCTCTTTATCAAATGTGGCGTTGAACACCGTGAAATGCGTGTGCAATTGCGGGTCCAGTTCACGCGAACTGTTATGCACAAAGGCGGCGGCCACGAGATTGCCCGTCGTCCGGTCTGTCAGAGGACCCTGCTTGCGCACGCGCGTGGCGGCGAAGGTTTCGAGTTCGCGGAACGCAATGCGGGCGGATTCCTCATGCGCCGCCACGAGCCGTTCATCATCCAACGTCACCGCCAGCACCGATACGGATTTGGGCGGCGCGCAGGTGAAATCGAAAAATACCCGGCGCTGGTCCGTCTTCAATTGTCGCTGCGTCAGGCGCTCATCATTCTGCGGATTCAGGTTTTCACACAGCGCATGAAATTGTTCGCGGGTGACATTGTCCTTTAATCCCAAATGTTCCGCACCCGCGCCGATCCACTGGCCGGGACGGATTTCACCGGCGGCGTAGTAATCGTTCTGCGCCAGATGCTCGTCGAAATAACTCTCGGCCTCGGCCAGATGTTTATGTGAAACGGCAGTGAACATAGGGCATCACTTTATCAGTTTCTTAAAAGGCTTTGTGCCACTTTGGAACAATCGTAAATTTCTTTTCCTGCTTTCATTTGTCGTTTTGCCATTTTACTCGACGATGAATCGTCAAAGGTGACGTTGGGACACGAAATGCGTTCCTCACCTCTGCCGAGCCATTGGTCGGCTGAATCAAAAATGAAATTGGTTCATTCATGCGGTAATTTTATCGGACGCCCCGCGCTCTTTTGTGCAATCTTTACACAATCGTCTGGCCTCTTTCTGTTCTATTTACCGTTTGTCATTTTACAGGAATTGCCTGCGCCGTGGTGTATCACATACCCAACACGCACGCGCCATTCTGCCGGGAAACGCTGCCATCCAGGTTCAAGCGTTGAACAAAATGATTCATGGCCACACTTTTTCAGATTGCCGCCGCCGCGTTGTGTAACTGGTTACACGACTTTAATTTTGGCTTTGTTATGCTGCGAAAACTTTCATGGCGGCATTTTCCCACAGAATGAAGCCGCATTTGTTCGGTTTCCAAACAAGATGAACTTCGTCTTTTCAAAATTTATGGTCGTCAGTCTGGCGTAATTCGGGGTGATGAAATCGCAAACTTTGCAACAAATGAAAATAATTTCGATTGTCTGCTTGGGCACCGGGCGAAGCCGTTTAAGAAAGATTGCCATGCGTGGCAGTGGGTAAATTAACTCGACGTATTGAGTAAATTGTTTGATACGCCGACAGGCCATAACGGGCTGCTGAACCAGCCTATGGAAAAACGCCGCTTTTTGCGGGCGCTGGCCGGTTCACGTCAGCACATTGCGGTGAATAAACCCCTCATTCGCCGCAGATAATGCGGTGATTGTAGCAAATTTTCACCGTATGTTAATTGTTACAGACAGCGTTAAAAACATCGTGGGACCGCAAATTCGGAAATTGAGATATGCTCGCAGTTGGTCGCAGGCGAGGCTGGCGGTTGAACTTCAACTGAACGGACTGGACATGAGCCGTGAGGTGCTCGCCCAGATGGAATGCCAGATTCACTGCATCAGGGACAAGCATATTTTCCATCTCGCCCGCGCCTTGGAAGTGAAAACGTCCGATTTTTTCGTTGGTTTTGAAAAATGAAAAGTTGTTATGAAATCATAACAACCCTCCTCACGCAAAATGGTAAAACACAGCCAAACAATATGAATGCCAGCGAACCAAACACAACCGAACCGTCACAGCAAACAGAACGGATCGCCTATTCGATCCCCGAAGCCGCCGAGATGCTGGGCTTGGATTATTTCAGCGTCTATCGGCTCGTCCAACGGGGGAAATTGAAAGCGTGCCGGGCGCTGCGCGGGAAGTTTCTCATCTCGCGCACGGAACTCTTTCGGTTGTTGAACACGGAATAGAGAAAACCACCGCACGCAAACTTGCTTCTGACCACGGATTGCGGTATGAGTTGGTCTGTGAAAACGGTGGATTTCAATGAAGTGAAACGGCAGGAAGCGCAAAGCCGCATGGCAATTGCGCGCAAGTCCCGTCGCAATCCGAAGGCGGCAGCGGCACTTCAGCGGCGTGCTTCACTGGTTGGCAACGGCGCGAAATGGCGCATCACCAATTTCAAGCAGGTCGCCCGCGCCATGTCCCAATGGGCGTAACCGTGGGCTTTTCCCTCCAGCAATTTTCGGAAGTTTTCAAAATACGCGACGCGGCGGGACAGCCATATCTTCTCATCGGCGGTCAGGCAGTCAATTATTGGGCCGAACGCTATCTTGCCGTTGAGCCACAGCTAAAATCATTGCAGCCGTTCACCAGCGAGGACATTGATTTCAAAGGCGGGTCTGCCGATGTCCAGCACATTGCCCGGCAATTGGAACTGACGCCGGGTTATCCGCCCAAGGTGCAAATGACCGCGCTGGCAGGAGTAATTCCTTTTCAAATCGGCGGTTTGAAATCCAACATTGAAATTGTCCGGCGGATTCCAGGAGTCTCGGGTTCGGTAGACGCACTGGCAATTCAGGCCGAGTGGAACGAGAAAACCATCCGTGTTCTTGATCCCATCTCACTATTGGCCTGCAAACTGGAACTGGTTGCCAGTGTGCCGCAGGAAAAGCGACACGACGTGGCACACCTGAAAATTCTGCTGCCCTGCGTCCGGGCGTTTCTGGATGAATTCCTGCAACAGGTCGAACGCGGCGAGATTCCGGCAAGACACTGGCTGGGTGCGGCCAATCAAGTGCTGAAATTGACGACTGACAAGCGCGCCAAAAAAATCGCCAGTAAGCATCAAATCAACTGGCCGGAAATTCTCCCGTTGACCGCCATCGCCAAAAGTCAGCACGAAAAGATCAGGCGGTTTCGGGAACAGCAGTTAGAACAGGGCTACAAAAAATCAAAAGGCATTTAATGTCCGGCGCTTTGACTGTCCGGTTTCCGGCTGATGCGACGGAAACCGGACAGACAAATCGCCGCAAGGAAACCGAACCTATCCGGCGGCGCACTCAACGGGCATTTCTAAAATCCCGCGACTCCACAAAAATGTTCCGCCGCTCCGATTTCAGAAATGCCCGTCCAGTGCGAAAGGGAAAATCGTCGTGGTAAATTCTCATCGCGGTCGCAATTCAAATGCCGATGAAATCCATTCCAGCAAACGGTCGCGAAACTAAAAATGGGAACACTCGCCATGCACCGAAGCGAAAAACCATACGTTCACGCGACCATGAAAAATGAAGCATTGCTAGACGCATAAATGGAATGGGGAAGGATGACACCATCCCCGAAGCATTCGCTTCGGAAAATAGCGGCAGCAAAAACAGGTGTTGAATTCCGTTGATGTGCGTTGATGATTTCAACTCTGCTAAACGCTGTTCAACATTCGCTGCCAACACTTCTCAACACAGTTCAACGCACCGGATCAACGGATTTCAACCCAATTCAACGCGTGAAAATCCACCGGCAAAACTATCCTGCCGAATCGTCCATTTTTGCCCTTTAATCGCCGACTATCTTTTTCCGGCAGCCGCGTGAAGTGTTCTAAACTCGATGTCGATGAATTCAAAATCCATCAACGTCAACCAGTCGGTGAAACGAAATCGTTCCGGCGGCGGGCGACCATTCCACAGCCGCCTCGAATTGTTCGTGGAATTCATCCGCGAGCAACGCCAGCAGCGCCGGACATGGCAGGAAATCGCCGCCCGGCTCCGCACCGAAAAGGATTGTGTCATCACGTCTCAGGGTTTGCACCAGTTCTACCGGCGCTACCTGAAACGTAAGGCTCGGCCTCATTGGGAGGATGCCGCGGAAATAGCGCAACCCGCCACGGCGCAGCCACCAAGCGACAAGCCGATGTCAGCAACTGATCCAGCCGCATACAAAGCAACCAACCAATATCTATTCAACACAAATATATGAAAACGACGAAACATCGCCTGATATTGCCCATGCAGGCCAAGGGAAACATGGGCAAAAGCATCGAAGCCACCGCCCGTGCGTGCTGGCTTAATCAGCGCGGCATCCCGTGGCAGGGATTTGATCTCGACGGCGACAACCGCACCCTGTCCCGATTATTCCCTAGCCAGGTGACACTCACACCGTTGAATGGCCAGGCCGGAGATTTGGACGAAATCATTTCCATCTTGC
>Ga0182012_10003091_pt1 | contig 17802 bp, 15 predicted proteins | sample 612S2SmetaG_FD_120486 | JGI IMG/M metagenome (GOLD analysis project Ga0182012, IMG submission 120486) | Permafrost microbial communities from Stordalen Mire, Sweden - 612S2S metaG | ecosystem: Environmental > Terrestrial > Soil > Wetlands > Permafrost | place: Sweden: Stordalen | collected...
AAAAAGATCTCGTGCTCGCGGAAATGTTCGAACAGGCGGGCCAGGAAATTGACGTCGAAAGCCGCGGGGAAAAGGACACCGAGAGCCGCGTGCGTCACATGTACTCCCGACTGGTCGCCCAGCCCGGCGGCTGGCTGGGGCTGGCCAAACTGAGAGCAGAACTGGTCGACGTGCCCCGAACCGAGCTCGACGCCACACTGGTTCGTATGTACCAGGTACCCGGGGTCAGCCTGATCCCGGAGGAAAACCAGAAAACCCTTACCGCGACAGACCGAGAAGCCGCCGTGCAGATCGGCTTGCAGGACAAGCATTTGATTGCGATTCAGCCATGACGGCGTTGCAGCAGAACGAAACGATGGAACCGCAGCAGCGAGAAGCGTTGCGGTCATTGCGCTTGGCCTGGGCACCCACCGCCGACGATATGTGGCATTCGCAGGGCGCTGTGCATGTCGGCGGGATTCACGACGACGCCATGAGCGATATCATGGACGCCTTTTCCGACGCAGCTCACACGGCCGACTCCAATCCATTGGGCGTGGTGGTTCGCGGTCCCGCTGGTTCCGGTAAGACGCACCTGCTGGGCCAGGTTCGTGAACGGGTCCAGGAGAAGGGCGGGTATTTCTTCCTCGTCGAGCTGCTCGACGCGACAAGCTTCTGGCAGTCGGCGCGCAGCGGGATTCTGGAAAGCCTCGGCAGGCCAGGGGGTACTCGTGATACCCAGCTCAAGGATCTGCTGTGGGAGCTTTCGTCCCTGGCGCATATCCCGCGGTCCGACCGCAGAGCGGTGATCGGCGATGAAGACCTAACGCCAGAGATCCTCACCGGTTTCGTCACCGCGTTGCACAAACGACATCGAGAAACGTTGCGGCAGTGCCATCACACGTTGCGCGCACTCGTCCTCCTCGGCGCTGCGGATCTCGGCGTGCAGGACATCGACGCGGCTTTCCTCACCGGAACCGATGACCTGGACCGTGGCGAACAAACTACCTGGGAACTACGCGACCCTCCTACGAGTGAACAGGAGTGCGTCCGGGACATCTCTCGCCTGGTCGCGCTGGCCGGCCCAACGGTCCTCGCGATCGACCAGATAGACACCTTAATCGCGCAGTCATGGCAATCTACCGAGAGCGGGGGCGAGATTGGCGACAATCGCGATCTAGAACACGTCGCACACGGGTTGATGTCGATTCGGCAGACCATGCGGCGTACTGCCCCGGTCGTGGCCTGCCTTCCATCGGTCTGGGAAGCCATAAAGACTAGGGCTGCGGGACCGGTGCGTGACCGATTCCGGACGCCGGAGGTATTGCGCGGGCTTAGCAGCCCCGCTGTCGGGCGAGCCATTCTGGAACGCCGCTTCACGGCAAGCTACCGCGCGGTGGAGTTTGTTCCGCCGTATCCGAGCTGGCCGATTCTGCCGGCGGCGTTCGATCACGCCGCTGATATAACGCCGCGGAAGTTGCTCCAGCTGGCCGACGCGCACGTTCGAAGCTGCTTGGCGCGCAACACCATCGAGGAGCTGGCTCGACTCGCTGACGCCGACGGCCAACATGAGCAATCGGTCAGTCCAGCCGCCACCACGAACGACCTAGATCGACAGTTCGCTGAATATCGCCAACGCGCGGTCACCGCCGCTGCCTTAGAACCCGACGGCGAAGACACCACCGTACCCGGCCTGCTGTCGGCGGCCCTCGAAGCGTGGATCACCGAGCACGGCGACAGGGAAAAGACGTTTCGCACCGACCCCCCACCCGGACGGGTTGTTGCACTGCATGCCCGCTTGCGCCAAACCGTCGACGCCGCCACCGAGGACGAGCGACACTGGGCATTTCGGGCCGTCTCCGCGACCAATGCGATTGCGGCGCAGACCCGCATCAAAAAGGCCTGCTCTGCATCGGGGTTGAACCAGGCCTCGCACAAACGACAGTTATTCTTGCTGCGCAACACACCGTGGCCCAGCGGAGCAAAAACGGCGGCATTGATCGCGGACTTTAAAGCCGCTGGCGGACACATACTGCCGGTGTCCGACGACGACCTACGCACACTGACCGCGCTTCGCGACTTGCTCCACGACAACGATCCCGAACTTGCCGGATGGCTTCAGGCGCGAAGGCCTGCGCACGGGATCGCTTTGTTACGTGCCGCGCTGAGCGATCTGCCGTCGGAATCGGCTCCTGCGGAACCGCATTCCGAAGAGACCTCGGGGCAGGAACCTCAACCGGCAGTGACCCCCGTGGCATCCGCAGAGGCGGCGGAACCAGACTCTCCCACAGCCGTTCCCATCGGGGTGAGCATCGATAGTGGGCGACGACTTTCAGTCGATCTAGCGGCCCTCCGCAAGCACACCGCGATCTTCGCCGGATCGGGCTCGGGCAAGACAGTTCTCATCCGACGGTTAGTGGAAGAGTGCGCATTACGGGGAGTGTCGTCGATCGTTCTTGACCCCAACAACGACTTGTCTCGTCTCGGCAGCCCTTGGCCCGAGCGACCCCCCGGATGGCTGCCCGCCGACGACGCCCGGTCTGCCGAGTATCTCGCCAATACCGAGGTGGTCGTCTGGACGCCGAACCGAGCAGGTGCCCGGCCCTTGGCATTTCAGCCGTTACCCGACTTCACGAGCGTCGCCGACGACGACGACGAGTTCTCCGATGCCGTGGAATCGGCGTTCGCCGCGCTGGAACCGCGCGCACACGTTACCGGCAATTCGGCAAAGTCCAACCTCCAGCGCGCCGTGCTCAAGGACGCGCTCCGCTGGTACGGGCGCCAGCCGTCGCCGACGCTGCGTGGTTTCATCGACATACTTAGTGACCTGCCCAACGACGTCAGCAGGCTGAGCGGCGCTAGGGATCTCGCTGCTGAGCTTGCACAACATCTAGAAGCTGCAACTAGCAACGACCCGATGTTCGGTGGTTCGGGCACCCCTGTTGACCCCGGAGTCCTGCTCACTCCTTCGCCGGGTTATCGCGCGCGGATCTCCGTTATCAGCATGATCGGGCTACCCCACGATCGGGAGAAGCAGGGATTCGTCAACCAGCTGCAGATGGCCCTTTTTTCGTGGATCAAACGCCATCCCGCCGGGGAACGGCCGCTCGGCGGGATGTTCGTCATGGACGAGGCGCAGAACTTCGCTCCGTCGACGGGTAGCACACCGTGCACCCAAAGCACGCTGGCGTTGTCCTCACAGGCCCGCAAGTACGGGCTGGGCCTGGTATTTGCGACCCAGTCGCCGCGTGGGCTCCACAACAACATTCCCGCCAACGCGGCAACGCAGTTCTACGGCCTGCTGAACTCACCGAACCAGATCACCGTCGCCAAAGAAATGGCGCGGGCCAAGGGCGGGTACGTGCCCGATATCAGCAGGCTCAGTGCCGGATACTTCTACGCGGCGCTGGAGGGCAAGGCCTTTGAGAAAATCCGTGCGCCGTGGTGTCTTTCGCATCACCCCGCTAGTCCCCCTACCACCGAAGAGGTTATCGAGCTCTCCCGGCGGGACCTCGGGCCACGCTAGGTCCTGGCGGCCGCACTATCGTGGTCTCTATGGATCTCAAGCGACGCATCCCCCTGCTGCGGTGGTCGGTATGGCGAATGGCGACCGGGGCTCGCAACATGACTACGACCGGCCAGATCGGTGACGGACGCGAAGCGGCCGCGGTCGATTACGTCCTGCGCAACGCCCGGGCCGGCGACATCGACGACGTGCTGGCCACCATCGATAAGTTCGCCTACGAGAAATCGATCCTCATCAACGTCGGTGATGAGAAAGGGCAACTCCTCGACGCCGCGGTGCGGCGCGCCGATCCCACACTGGCACTCGAACTGGGCACCTACTGCGGCTACGGCGCCTTGCGGATCGCGCGGGCAGCTCCGAACGCCAAGGTGTACTCCGTCGAACTCGCCGAAGCCAACGCCGCCAACGCCCGACAGATCTGGGCGCATGCCGGGGTCGCTGACCGCGTGACGTGTGTCGTCGGCACCATCGGCGACGGCGGGCGCACCCTGGACGTCCTGGCTGATCAGCACGGATTCACTACTAGCGCGCTTGATTTCGTATTCCTCGACCACGAAAACGACGCCTACCTGGACGACCTGAACAGCATCGTCGACCGAGGCTGGCTCCACCCGGGCTCGATCGTGGTCGCCGACAACGTCAGGTTCCCGGGCGCACCCAAGTACCGCGAGTACATGCGCCAGCAACGGGGCACGCTGTGGAACACCGTCGAGCACAAGACGCACGTGGAGTACCAATCACTGGTTTCCGACCTCGTGCTCGAGTCCGTGTACTCAGGCTGAAACTGGGGCCGAGCACCGTCTGCTCGCGCTACCTATTGCGCCCGCGGGTGGGCTCCTGCCCACACTTCCCGTAGCGCGTGCACGGTGACCAGGGTGTAGATCTGCGTCGTCGTCACCGACGCATGACCCAGTAGCTCCTGGACGACCCGCACATCGGCGCCGCCCTCGAGTAGGTGCGTGGCAAACGAATGCCGCAGCATGTGCGGTGACACACCTGAGGTGATACCGGCGCGCTCGGCAGCGTCCTGCAGCACTTGCCATGCGCTTTGCCTCGACAACCGGCCGCCGCGCACATTGAGAAAGATGGCCGGGGTGCCGCGGCCGCGACGAGCCAGCTCCGGGCGACCACGCACTAAATAGACGTCCAGCGCCTGTATGGCGGGGCGCCCCACCGGCACCAGCCGCTGCTTGCCGCCTTTGCCGCGCAGCAGCACCGATCTGGCCTGGGTGTCGATGTCGTCGACGTCGAGACCGACGGCTTCGGAGATCCGAGATCCGGTGGAGTAAAGCAGCTCGAGCAGCGCCCGGTTGCGCAGTGTCAGCGGGCCGTCGGCCGGGCTGTCACCGCCCGCAGCTTCCAACAGGGCCAAAACCTCTTCGACGGTAAGGCTTTTAGGCAGTCGACGGCCCGGAGTGGGCGGCCGGACGGCTCGCGCCACATCCAGGGCCGCCAGTCCCTCGGCGGCGGCGAACCGATGCAAACCACGCACCGCGATCAGCGCCCGCGCCGCCGACACCGCCGAGAGCGCCGCGGCCCCCGAATCGGGATCCCCGCGCCGCAGCGCCACCAGGAAATCGCTGACATCGTCCTCGCCGACCTTGTCCAGATCGTGAATCCCCCGATCCGACAGGTGCTTGGAGTAACGGCGCAAGTCGCGGCGATAAGAGCTCAACGTGTTCGCCGCCACGCCCCGCTCGATCGTCAGGTGGTCGAGGTAGCCCTGTAGCTGTGTCTGCAGCGCCGCCGTCGTCATTGCGCGGCATTTCGCGCCGCAAAAGCCGTCGGCTTGTCGATCCAAGGACTGTCCAGTGGGCGCGGCTCCGCGAACCCGGTGCTCACCGCGTGCGCAGCCAAAATCCCTGCAACAGCAATGGCATTGACAATTTCGCCGCTGAGCACCTTGCGGGCGGCCTCGGCCAGTGGATACCACTTCAACATCATGTCGGCTTCTTCGTCATGCGCCTCAGGCCGGTCTACTTCAATCAATCCGGTGGCCAGATAGACGCGCACCGATTCGTCACTGAAGCCGGGCGTGGAGTCGAGATCGACGAGCACCTGCCAGGTGCGGGCTTGTAGGCCGGCCTCCTCTTTGAGCTCCCTGGCGGCGGCGAGATGTGCGGCCTCGCCGCTGACGTCGAGCAGTCCGGCGGGCAGTTCCCACAGCCGTCGAGCGATCGCGTGCCGGTACTGGTAAACCATCGGGATGTTGTTGTCGTCATCAAGCGCTACGATCGCGACCGCACCGAAGTGCTCGACGACTTCCCTGGTGGCGAGTTTGCCGCCTGGCATTCTCACCTGATCACGGCGCAGCGCGAAAATCTCGCCGGTGTGCAGCGTTTCGGATGACGCCGTCTCGAAAACGTGTTCAGCCACGGGCTGCGGGCTCAGGTAACTGCCGCCGTGCGCTTTCTGTATGCGAGTTACCGTTGGACGAGTGCTCGGGTATCTCCACTGCTAGCCGCTCGCCCGCTTTGTAGTCGAGGGCCGCTCCGACGAATGCGGCGAACAGCGGGTGCGGCCGGGTGGGCCTGCTCTTGAGCTCAGGGTGGGCCTGAGTGCCGACGACGAACGGGTGGATGTCTGCCGGGTATTCGACGAACTCCACCAGATGGCCGTCCGGCGATGTCCCGGAAATCCTCAGGCCGCTTTCGGCGATCCGGTCACGGTAGGCGTTGTTGACCTCGTAGCGGTGCCGGTGCCGCTCGGACACCTGCGTTGTCCCATACGCCTGGGCCACAATCGAATCCGGCTCCAGCACCGCGGGATACGAGCCAAGTCGCATGGTGCCGCCGAGATCGGCTTCGCCGGCCACGATCTGTTCTTGGTCGACCATCGTGGAAATGACGGGATCCGGAGTGGCCGGTTCGAATTCAGCTGAGTTCGCCTCGGAGAGACCGATCGAACGGGCCGCCTCGATCACAATGCACTGCAAGCCGAGGCAGAGCCCCAACACCGGCAAACCGCGAGTCCGAGCATGTCGGATAGCGCCGATCTTGCCTTCGATTCCGCGGATGCCGAACCCGCCGGGGATCAACACACCGTCAACGTCGCCCAGCGCGGCCACCGCACCACCGGCAGTTTCGCAGTCGTCGGAAGCCACCCACACCATCTCGACCTTTGCGTGGTGCTTGAAACCACCGGCGCGCAGCGCCTCGGCAACCGACAGATAGGCGTCGGAAAGCTCAACATACTTGCCCACCAGAGCAATTCGAACAGTCTCATGCGGCTCGTGCACCCTGCGCAACAAGTCGTCCCATTCAGTCCAGTCGACGTCACGGAACGGCAGGTTGAGCCGCCGCACGACATAGGCATCGAGTTCCTCGCGGTGCAACACCTTGGGGATGTCATAGATGGACGGCGCGTCCGGGGTGGAGATGACGCCGTCGATATCGACGTCACACATCAGCGCGATCTTGTCCTTGAGCGCTTCGGGAACGTCTCGGTCGCTGCGCAGGATCAGCGCGTCCGGAGTGATACCGATGCTGCGCAACGCGGCCACCGAGTGCTGGGTCGGCTTGGTCTTGAGCTCACCCGACGGCGCCAGGTACGGCACCAGCGACACGTGCAGGAAGAAAACATTCTCCCGGCCAATGTCGTGGCGGACCTGCCGGGCCGCCTCCAGAAAAGGCTGTGATTCGATGTCTCCGACGGTGCCGCCGATTTCGGTGATGACGACGTCCGGGCGGTGGCCGTCGGCGTCCGGTTGGGCCATCGCCCGGATCCGTCGCTTGATCTCATCGGTGATGTGCGGGATCACCTGAACGGTGTCACCGAGGTATTCGCCACGTCGCTCCTTGGCGATGACCGTCGAATACACTTGCCCCGTAGTAACATTGGCCGAGCCCGAGAGATCACGATCGAGGAAACGCTCGTAGTGACCGACGTCGAGATCGGTCTCGGCGCCGTCCTCGGTGACAAATACCTCGCCGTGTTGGAATGGGTTCATCGTGCCCGGGTCGACGTTGAGGTACGGGTCAAGCTTCTGCATCGTCACATGCAACCCGCGGGCGGTCAGTAGCTGTCCGAGGCTGCTGGCGGTCAAACCCTTGCCGAGCGAGGAAGCAACCCCACCGCTGACGAAGAGGTGCTTGGTGACGGTTTGCGTATGCTTACGCACTGAGCGACCTCCGTGAAGACGGGCAGGGCTTCAACTTTTCTAGACTTAACTAGATGGGCCTGCCGACCCACGGACACCAACCCTAACACCCAGCCCGCGCTAGCGCGGGGAACACGCCCTAGCGCCGGGGACACGCCCTACTGAGGAACGGTGATCGACGTCGCTCCGTGGCCGGTGCCGTACTGCCCGATGTGACCGCCGTTGAGCAAATCGTGCAGGCCCAGGATCGCGGTGATCCGTCCGGCCGCAGTGTCGACGTCGTCGACGGTGCTGATCGCGGCTGCCATGCCGGCATCCGCACGCGTCACGGCTACCGCAGCGCCTCCCGTAGCCGACCCGTCCCGGCCGGCGAGCAGGGTGCCAGAGCCGTGCGGCGCCAGCGCGGCGGAGAATCGAGCGACGCTGACGCCTTGGTTGCCTGCGTCCAGGGGTAGCGCACCGCCGGTAATGACCACGGCGGCATTCGCCGGCACCAAATGGTCGCTGGGCTGGTAGGTGATGAAACCGGTGTCGCGCAACGCCGCCAGAGCGGTATCCCGCTGAGCGTCTTGGATGCTGGGGACAGGTGGACCCGCCGGGTTGGAATTGATCAGCAAGACGATGCCCAGTAGGTCGCCGGCTTGCGAACCTTGGTCGACGAGCTTGGTGCTCAACTGCTGGCCGGCGGGGAGGATGGACGAGTTGACCACGGTGCGCAGTTTCTCCGCGGAGTTGGCGTCGACGAACTCCTGGGTCAATGACACCGTTCCGCTGACCGTACCGCTTGCCTGGCCGATGATCTTCGAGACCGCCGCGACATCGTCGTCTTTTGCATCCGGGGTGCGGAAGACGACCACCGCCTTGCCGGCCAGCGCGTCGTGCACCATCCGGCCAACCAGTTGCGAATCGAAATTGTTTGCTGCACTGAGCTTTTCGTTGAGCACGTTTTTCTGGTCGTTGAGCCCGCTGATCTGTGTGTAGAGGTCGCGCTTCTCGTCACGCAGGCTGGATAACAGGGTGTCCGACAAAAAGCCGGAACCCAGCACGACTCCCACGGCCAACGCCAGGAAGACCGCGGCGAGCGAGAACGCATGTTGGCGTAGCGAGATCATTATACGTACCGTCCTATAGAGGAACGCCCTTGAAAAGAACTAGGTCACCCATCTCTGCACCATGACAGAGAAGTGGTTCCAGTACTCGACGACCCAGTGCAGGACCACGCCGTCGGTGCGTGACACCCATAGCGCGACGATGACGGCGATCAGCATCGTCAGCGCCAAGAGCGCGATGGCGCCGCCCGACACGTGGTTGCGGTACAGGGTGGCAACCGCTTTCGCGTCCACCACCTTCTCCCCCACCCGCAGCCTGGTGAGGAAGGTCGAGGGGTTGCTTTGCGTACGCGTCCGGTCGAAGAACGTCTCGATGTTGGCCCTATGGCCAGCCGTCACGAGCAGCGCCGCACCGTGGTGATCGGCCAGCAGCAGCGCCAGATCGGTCGCCGAGCCCGCGGCCGGAAACGTCATCGCACCCACGCCGAGGTCCTGAATTCGTTCCAGACCGGGTGCGTGGCCGTCGGCGTCGGCCGGCAACACCACGTGGGCACCGGATTTGAGGGCTTCGGTGCTGATCTGGCCTGGGTCGCCGACGATGAGCTGCGGGCGATAACCGGCCTTGCGCAGCACATCCGCGCCACTGTCGACCCCGATCAGCACCGGCTGGTACTCCTTGATGAAAGGCTTGAGGGATCGCAGATCATCGGCGGCGCTGGGCTCGTCGGCGACGATCACCACATGCCGTCGACGCAGGTCGATGTCGATGTCGGGGATGCCGATACCGTCGATCAACAGCGGGCTCTCACTTTTGATGAACTCAATGGTGTTGCCGGCGAACGCCTCCAGATGCGCCGCGAGCCCACTCTTGGCCTCCCGCATCAGGTCGGCGATGTCGTGGTCGGTGCGCTCGGTACCGCGGATCAGCCGACGATCTCCGGAATACACCCCGCCTTCGTGCAGGCGAATCTTCGAGCCGTCCTTGACCTTCTTGAAGATTTCGGGCCCGGTCTCGTCGATCAGGGTGACCCCGTTGTTGACCAGCACCTCTGGACCGAGATTGGGGTAGCGGCCCGAGACCGAAGGCGAGGCGTTGATAACGGCAGCGATGTCGGCTTCCACCAGCGCGTCGGCGGTAATGCGGTCCAAATCCAGAATGTCGAGCACGACGATGTCGCCGGGACAGACCCTGCGCAGCAATCGGTCGATGTTCCGGTCGACCCGGGCAGTACCGGTGAGGCCCGGTCGGGAGACATTACGGGTTAGAAGTCCTGACATCTTCATGGGGGGATTCTGTCGGTGAAGCGCGCCTGCGGCGAGGAGGCGCGCCGTAACATCAGCCTCAGAAGTTATCTGGTGTCACATCTGTAACAAAGTGATGAGGTCTCGGCATCGGTCCTGTCGAGCGAGCGTCCGCGTATGTACACGTTTTGCGGCGTGTCTTCGTACAGACACGGGCGCTCGCCGTTCCGGGACGCTCAGATCTCGTCATTCTGCGCGGCATCCAACAGTTCGCGGGCGTGCGCGCGCGCACTATCGGACTCGCCCAGACCCGCCAGCATCCTCGCCAGCTCGGCGACCCGCTCGTCGTCGGTGACCCGCCGCACCACGCTGGTCCCCTTGGGTCCGGCGCCATGCACCACCAGGTGCACGTCGGCGTATGCCGCGACCTGCGGCAAGTGCGTCACCACGATGACTTGGTGGCTGCGCGCCAACCGCGCCAGCCGCCGCCCGATCTGCACCGCCGCCCGGCCACCGACGCCGGCGTCGACCTCATCGAACACCATGGTGGTGCCCGCCGCCGACGCGGCAAGTACAACTTCCAGCGCCAGCATCACCCGGGACAGCTCGCCACCGGACGCGCTCTTGGCCAGCGGCAGCACGGTCATCCCGCGGTGTGCCGCGAAGCCGAACTCGACCTGGTCGATGCCGTCCGCGCCGGCGCGGACCAGCTCGCCGGACGGTAACCGGAGTATGGCGGGGTCATCCTGGGCCGGTGCGACGTCGGGGACCAGGCCGATCGTGAATTCGGCATCGGCCATCGCCAGGCCGGACAGCTCCGCGGTCACTTCTTTGGCCAGTCGCTTCGCAGCCTTGCGGCGAATCGCGCTCAGATCGATTGCGGATTCCGACAACTCGCGCGCGAGTTCGTCGACGCGACTTTGCAGCGCGGCCTGCGCCTCCTCCGAGACGTCAAGCTGGGAGAGCCGGTCGCGCGATTCGGCCGTCCACCGCAGCACGCCGTCGATGTCCGCGGCGTACTTGCGGGTCAGCGTCCGCAGCTGGGCCTGCCGGGCCAGCCTGGACTCCAGCGCGCTGGCATCGACCGGCAGCTCTTCCAGGTAGTCGCCGAGCTCCTGGCCCGCGTCGACGACCACAGTCAGCGCCTCGCCGATCTGGTCGGCCAGCGCCTGCAGCTTGGCGTCATCGGTCGTTTCCAGTGCGGCCCTTGCCCGCCCCAGGCTGTCGGCGGCGCTGCCGCCGGACAGGTCATCGAGCTCTCCGGACAGCGTTGCGCGGGCCGTGGCCGCGGCTTCGCGCAGCGTGTCGAGTTCGGAGAGCCGCACGATCTCGGCGACCAGGGCGTCGTCCTCTCCGGGTTGCGGATCTACGGCGTCGATCTCGTTGAGCGCGAACTTCAGCCGGTCGGCCTCAAGGGCAATTTCCCGCATCCGGTTCCGGCGGTCGACCAGGTCGCGCCGCGCCGACGACCAGGCGTCGCGCAGTTTGCGGTAACGCTCGAGCGCGGGACCGGCCTTGGCGAACCGGTCCAGCGCGCCGCGTTGCTCCTCGGGCCGCATCAGCCGCAGCTGGTCGTTTTGCCCATGTAGCGTGAGCAACTCGGTGGTGAAGTCGGCTAGCGACTTGGCGGGCACGCTGCGACCGCCAAGATAAGCCCGCGAAGGGCCTTCACGGCTGACCGAGCGCAGCGCGATCACACTGCCGTCCTCGTCGCGCTCCGCGCCCGACGCGTCCAGAATCTCGTCCAGCTGCGCGGCTTCGGCGTCGTCGAGATCGGTTGTCGTGAAGCGACCTTCAACGACAGCACGGTCCGCTCCCGACCGCACCCGGTTGGCGTCGGCGCGTCCGCCGCCGAGCAGGTGCAGCCCGGTCACCACCATTGTTTTGCCGGTGCCAGTCTCGCCGGTCAGCACGGTCAGACCGCGGCCGAACTCGCCGACCGCGGCGCTGATGGCGCCCAGCGACTCGATACGGATTTCTGTCAGCATTCGGTCAGCACCTGCTGCAGCGCCGTTACTGTCCGCGCCAACCAGTCACCGGCAACCGGAACTTGCGCACCAACCGGTCGGTGAACGGCGCGCTGTCCAGGCGTGCCCATTTGACCGGGGTGCCGCAGCGAGTCACCTCGAGCCGTCCGCCCGCAGGTATCAACATCTCGCGGCGGCCGTCGCAGAACACCAGGGCGTCGTTGCCGCTCGCCTCGATCTCGATCGCTATCTTGGCGTTGGGGCTGGTGACCATCGGCCGGCCGAACAGCGCATGGGCGTTATTGGGCACTACCAGGATGGCCTCGAGGTCCGGCCATAGCACCGGACCGCCCGCGGAGAAGGCGTAGGCGGTGGATCCGGTCGGCGTGGACACCAACACCCCGTCGCAGCCGAACGTCGATACCGGCCGCCCATCGATTTCGACCACCACCCCCAGCACGCCCAGTCGCGGGCCTTTTTCCAGGCTGGCTTCATTCAGTGCCCAGCCCTGATCGATGGCACGGCCGCCTTCATACACCGCGATATCGAGCGTCAGACGCTCCTCAACCCGGTAGTCCAGCGCGACAACATGTTCCAGCACTGAGTCGATGGCCTCGGCCTCAGCCTCGGCTAAAAAGCCGATCCGGCCCAGATTGACGCCCAGCACCGGAATGCAGGCGTTGCGGGCCAGTTCCGCTGCCCGCAAGAAGGTGCCATCACCGCCTAGGGCCAGTACGAGTTCGCAGCCATCGGCGGCCTGCGAGTCAGCGTCCACCACGTCGATCTCGACGCCCATTGACCGCATGTCTTCCAGAGTCAGGTGCAACGATCCCCTGTCGACCGCCTCAGCGGACAGCACGCGCAGCGAAATCCCATTGTCGCTCAATACTTTCTGTACGCGCCGTGCCGTCTCGGCGGCGTCTTCGCGCCCGGTGTGAACTACCAGCAGAATCGTACGTCGCGCGGTCACTGTGGTCCCTCCTGTATGGCGCGCTGTACTGCGTCCACCAGCCCGTCACCGGACAGCTGCCGATCGGTCTGGGCGCGCAACCACAGGAAGTACTCCACATTGCCAGACGGGCCCGGTAGCGGGCTGGCCGTGACATCTACGGTATGCCAGCCCAGCTCCCCGGCTCGATGCGCGACGGCCAGGACCGAGTCGGCACGCAGACGGGGGTCGTGCACCACCCCGCCGGGACCGACCTGGCCCTTGCCCACCTCGAATTGCGGCTTCACCATGGGAACGATATCTGCGCCCGGCCAAGCGCATCCAGCCAGCGCGGGCAACACGGTGGCCAGCGAGATGAATGACAGGTCCGCGACCAGCAGGTCGACCCGTCCGCCGATCGCCCCGGGAGTCAGGTCACGAGCGTTGGTCCGCTCCACGACCATCACCCGCGGATCGCTGCGCAGCGACCAGGCCAGCTGGCCGTACCCCACATCCGCGGCAACCACCCCCGCCGCCCCGCGATCCAACAAAACCTCGGTAAAACCTCCTGTGGAAGCGCCGGCATCCAGGCAGCGGCGGCCTGCGACGGGAATCCCGAAGGCATCCAGCGCTCCCATCAGTTTGTGCGCTCCGCGCGACACCCAGGTGCGTTCGCCTTCTCCGGCGACGGTCAGGGAAGCGGTGACGGCGACGGCCGTGGCCGGCTTGACCGCAGGCATGCCGTCGATGCGCACCTTGCCGGCGTCGATCAACTCTGCGGCCTGCTGCCGAGACCGTGCGAGACCGCGCCGAACCAGCTCGGCGTCAACGCGGGCACGTCGCGCCACCGCGCACTCAGCCCTTCTCCGCCGACTCCAGAGCCTGCAACAGCACGTCATGTGCCTCGGAAAGACGGCGTGCTATCTCTTCGAGCTCGGCGAGAGACGGCCCGTTGTCGGAGTTTGCGGGGTCTTGCAGGTCCGATGGGTCAGGGAGCTGAGCAACCAGGGCGTCGATTTCAGCGCGGATCTGAGCAGGATCGATAGTCATTGAGTTCCTACGCTAGTCGATGCGGTGACCCGCTGCGCCCGGCTACGCCGCCCTTGCGATCACCACGAGTCACCCGCTAATCGCTGCGCATGAGAGACCAGCGGTTCAGGGCCTCGCGGGCCTGATCGTCGCCGGCCTCGATGCGCAATCGCCGTGCGTCCAACTGGGCGCCCCATACCGCGTCGGCGACGGCGCGCACGATCGACAGCTCGTCACCGTCTCGGTCGCCGGTCCTGACCGTTATCGCCTGAATCCCGATGTCAACCTGCCAGCCTGCCTGCGGCCCCACCGCGAGCAGCTCGGCATCCTCGTGCAGCGAACGCAGGTCACGAGCAATATAAGTGGGACGCTGAGCGGGCTCGGCATACACCGCGTCACGCGCCGTGCTGACCCCGGTCAGCACCATCAGGCTCGGCAGACCGGCGGCGTTGGCGCCCTCGATATCGGTGTCCAGGCGGTCGCCGATAACCAACGGCTGACGGAACTCGCCCCGGGACGCCGCATTTTTGAGCAGCGTCGGCGCCGGCTTGCCCGCCACCTGCGGTTCCGCGCCGGTGGCCGCTCGTAGCGCGGCGACTAGGGATCCGTTACCGGGCAACAGCCCCCTCTCGGTGGGCAAGGTGAGGTCGACATTGGCAGCCACCCACAAGGCGCCAGCCCGGATGGCCAACGCCGCCTCGGCAAGATCCGGCCACCCGATTGTCAGGGAAAGTCCCTGGACGACGGCTACCGGTTTGTCCTCAAACCGTCGCACCGGACGCAGCCCAACTGCGGCGATCTCGTTAGCCAGCGATTCGGTGCCGACGATGAGAACCCGCGCATCGGCCGGTAGCTGTTCGGCCAGCAGGTGCGCGGCACTCTGAGCACTGGTGACGACATCGGCACTGGTGGCGGTGAACCCGAGTTCGCGCAAATGCGCCGCGACCTCGTCGGCGCTGCGCGATGCGTTATTGGTGACATAGAGCTTGCGGCTGTCCACCTGATCCAACGACTCGACTGCGCCGTCGGTGGCCTGACGGCCGCGAAACACCGTGCCGTCCAGGTCGATCAGTAAGCAATCATATTCTTGCGCAATCGTTTTCATCTCTTGCCGCTTCTGTGTCGCTTCAGCCTAGCTCGCTGACCCGATCTTCGGCGTCGGTGACGCCGTCGATGTCGGTGGCCGCAGAGCGAAGAAACCATTCCAGCGCCTCGTCGTGGCGCCCCAGCGCCAGCAGCGTGTCGGCATAGGCGTAGTACAGCCGCGCGGCGGTCGAGCCCGTGCGCCCCTGCTCCAGCTGCGGCGTGGACAACACCGTCAACGCCTGCTCCAGCTGCCCGAGATCTGCCCGAGCCCCGGCGGCGACGATGCGCAGCTCGTCGGCGTCGTCACCGCTGAGCTGAGCCGCCTCGGGTCCGCGGGCCAGCTCGATCGCCCGCTCTGGACGGCCAAGACCGCGTTCGCAGTCGGCAATCAGCGCAAGCAGGGAAGACTTGCTGCCCATCCTGCGGGCCGCACGTAATTCAGCAAGCGCCTGGGCCCAGTCGCCGCAGTAGTAGGCGGCAATTCCGACCGCCTCGCGGACCGCGGCGATTCGGCTGGCCCGCGCCCGGGCGGCACGGGCGTGACTCAGAGCGGCTTCGGGGTCTTCGTCGATGAGCTCACCGGCCGCAACCAGGTGGCGCGCCACCGCATCCGCGGTGGCCCGGTCCAACGTGGTTAGTTCGCGCCGAATCTCAGGTGCCAGTTGCTTGGCTTCTACGCTGGCCGGTATCGCCGGCCCATCCAGGTGGGCGCGATCGTCGGCGGGGCCAGTGTTGTGCGGCCGAGCTTGGCGCGGACGGCCCGGACCGGACCAGCCCTCAGGACGCGGCGCGCGCCGCGGTGCGCCGCCAGACCCAGAGCGGGGTCGTCGCTCACCGCTGTGCTCCTGCTTGTCGTCGACCACGCGTGTCGTTCACCTCAGTTGCTGCTTAGGGATGTGAGCTGAGGATACGGCATGGCTCAGACTCACCAATCAAGGTTTGCGACTAGCCTTTTTGGTTCTGTATTAATGAATTTCGCGCGAAATTCATTGCTTGTCCTACTAAGCCTGCAGCCGGTGAGGCAGCAGCGGGAACATTACCGCCGGGCAAAATGTCGCGATCGCGACGATGGTGAACACGCCGGCCGCCTCGTGGGACATGCCATTACCGTCAGCCATGTTGGAAGCAACGGAGTCGAACGACCCACCCGGTTGGACCAGCATCGGACAGACCGACTGACCCAGCGCCATCGTGCTTGCCGGTTGGGTATACGTGACGCCGGCGTTCGTGAGAGCCGCCAGGAATGCATTGCCCATCATGTCGGCGTGTATGGGTGGCGCCCATGCCGCGGCCGCAGCAGCCAAGCCTGCGGTCACTCGCAGAAACCGCAGGAGCGTCGCCTGTCCGGCCACCCGGTGCGCGCAAATCATTGTGACAACAGTGATCAACGAAAGTCACATCTACAACACGCGGAGATCAAGGTTTGCCTACTAACGCGTTTCGCAGCACCGTCACGCGCGGGACAAGGAGTACAGGCACGAGCCGCGGCCCCCTTAGACCCTTTCTATCCCGGCGATATTGCGCTTGCCGCGGCGCAGCACCAGCCAGCGGCCGTACAGGAAATCCGATGCCTGCGGCGACCATTCGTCGCTGTCGATGCGAACGTTGTTGACCGACAGCCCACCTTCGCCGATCGTGCGCCGGGCCGCGCCCTTGCTGGCCGAAAGACCACTGGCCACCAGTAGATCGACGATCCCGTCGGGACTGCCGGGTTTGAGCTCGGCGACCGACGTCTCGCGCAATGCCGCCGCCAACGTCGCCTCGTCGAGGCGGTCCAGTTCGCCCTGACCGAAGAGTGCCCGGCTGGCATGCTCGACCGCCTCGGTGGCCGTCTCGCCGTGCACCAGAACCGTGAGCTCCTTGGCGAGCCGGCGTTGCGCGGCACGCTGTTGGGGCCGCTCGGCAGTCGCCTGTTCCAGCTCGGCCAGCTCGTCGGCAGACAGGAAGGTGAACCACCGCAGATACCCCACCACGTCGGCGTCGGCAGTGTTGACGAAGTACTGGTACCAGGCATACGGACTGGTCATCTGCGGGTCCAGCCACAAGCTGCCGCCGCCGGTGGATTTGCCGAATTTGGTTCCATCGGCGGCGGTTACCAGCGGAACCGTGAGCGCATGCACTGTCGCACCGAGCTTTTGACGCACCAGGCGGACCCCGGCGATGATGTTGCCCCACTGATCCGAACCGCCGATCTGCAGCGCGCAGCCGTGCCGCCGGTGCAATTCGACGTAATCATTCGCCTGCAGCAGCATGTAGCTGAACTCGGTGTAGGAGATCCCCTCCCCGTCGAGGCGCCGCCGGATGGTGTCGCGGTCCAGCATGACGTTGACCGAGAAGTGCTTGCCGATATCGCGCAGAAACTCGACCGTCGACATGGCGCGTGTCCACTCGAGGTTGTTCTCGACGATCGCGCCCGTCGAGGATTCAGCCGAACCGTCGAAGTCGACAAAACGTTCCAGCTGTCCGCGGATCCGCTCGGTCCATTCGGCGACGGTGTCCGCCTCGTTGAGGCTGCGCTCCCCGATATCGCGCGGGTCGCCGATCATGCCAGTGGCACCGCCGGCGAGAACGACGGGACGGTGGCCGGCTTGTTGGAAGCGCCGCAACGCCAGCAGTGGTACCAGGTGTCCGGCGTGCAGACTCGGCGCCGTCGGATCGAAGCCGGCATACACCGTCATCGGCCCGCGCTGCGCTTCGGCGGCCAGCGCATCGAGGTCGGTGGACTGCGCAATCAAGCCGCGCCAGCCCAGCTCGTCGAGGATCATGGTTACAGAGTCTTCCAGGATTCTTTCGGCTAGTCGCTGGCGCCCGGCGCCGGCGCGCGGGGACTGCGGCGGTAGGCCGAGACTTCAGGTCGGCCCGCTAGCCACAATCGCCATGGCCGGTCGGCCGCGTGA
>Ga0182012_10003093_pt1 | contig 17791 bp, 14 predicted proteins | sample 612S2SmetaG_FD_120486 | JGI IMG/M metagenome (GOLD analysis project Ga0182012, IMG submission 120486) | Permafrost microbial communities from Stordalen Mire, Sweden - 612S2S metaG | ecosystem: Environmental > Terrestrial > Soil > Wetlands > Permafrost | place: Sweden: Stordalen | collected...
AAACCATTGCGTGGGGAATGCCGGATGATCCGGTGCCTCGCACTACCTCGTGTGCGTACGGCCGTTTTCTTGGCACACGAGCCGCGGGTGCCTCTGGGCATCGCGGCATTCCCCGCGCCCTCTTTATTCTCGAGGGCGATGAGTTTTCTGGCAAAAGCCCGGGCGCCTGGCGCCGCGGGGCGTCAACGCATGTCTGGAAGGGTGCGAGGACATCAAGCGAGGGCGTGACCCGAACTTTTTCTGGTTCTTCGTGGCGTCGTGCTTCGTTGGAGAAGAAACAGCGCGGGTGGTTGAAACAGGGCGCCCACAAGGGGCGCCCCTACGCGGTATCTATCTTGTAGGGGCGACCCTTGTGGTCGCCCTCTTTCGACACCCCGTATCCCATCGTTTCTTGTGCTTGGCTGTTTGACAATTGAATCGGAATTCATGCGGCGGGCCAAAGGCCCGCCGCATGCTCCGGGGACCTCGGGGGAGCGCTGCTGACACAGTACGCGCCATGACCTCTTTGCCTCTAAATCGCCCGTATCAACGCGAGCGCGTATCTTCAGGCGACCTTGACGCTACGCCGGCGGAGAGTTTGGACGGCCACCCAAAGGATAACCAGAAACACAGATACGGAAATCACCAGCGTCAGGATGGCGAGCCAATGGGCGTTCTGGATCAGCCAGGGGGTGTCGATCTGGCCGTCGAGGATGTCCGCCACCTCTGCGGCCGTCAGGTTGCTCTCGATGCCACCGAATTGCGAACGGACGTAGTTGGCCAGAGATGCGATCTGCGCGTTATCCATGCTGGCGCGGAAGCCGGGCATCAAGATGTGTTCGTTGTTGATCGTCTGCGCGACCCCGTGGGCGATCACCTGCACCAGTGTCGCGCCCGCTGGACTAGTAACGGAAGTGATCCGGCGCAGCGAGGGATGTTGCTGATGAAGAGAGCCGTTGCCATCGACGCCGTGGCAAGAGGCGCAGGCGCTTTGGTACAGAATGTCACCCTGCGTGGTGTCGTGGCCGAGCATGGCCTGCCACCCGCTCTCGCCCGCGGGTTCGATCTCGGCGACCTGAAGCGGGCGGGAGACCGCGCCCATCGTTTTCTCGGGGTGGTCTGAGGCGACCGCAGGAACCTGACGCAGATAGGCGACGATGGCGGCAATATCGTCCTTCGACAATTTGCTCAGGCTGCGGGACACCACCGTTCCCATGTCTCCGGCCGCCACCGCCAGGCCGGTGTGCCCAGTCTGCAGGAACGTCGCAAGTTGCTGGTCACTCCAGCCGCCGATGCCGGTCTTGTCGGAGGTGATGTTGGGGGCCCACCAGCCCCCGACCATAGCGCCGCCGAAATGCCGCGCTGAACGCTGCTGCATCAGGTCGCCGCGCGGCGTATGGCAGTCGGAGCAGTGGCCGAGCGTCTCGACCAACAGGCGGCCGCGCTGCAACTGGTCGCCCGTGACCGCGATCGCTCCGGTGGGGTGGCCCTGCTTGAGAAAAAGCGCATCCCAAACCACCATGGCCGAACGAAGAAAGGGAAATGGCAGCCGGGTTTCGGGCGGATGGTTCGCGACCGGTTTGATGCCGAGCATGAGATAGGAATAGATCGCGCGGATTTCATCGTCGCTCAGCCCCGTGTACGACGTGTAGGGCATGGCCGGGTAGAGATCGCCGCTCGGTGACTGCCCCTTCCGGAGCGCGTCGGAGAATTGCGCCAGCGTCCATGCGCCAATTCCCGTTTTCTTGTCCGGCGTGATGTTGCTGGCAAAGATGCTGCCGATCGGACTGGCGATGGCCGCCCCGCCCGAGAAGGAGGGACCGTGGCAACCCGCACAGTCGCCCGCCGTGACGAGGTGGCGGCCCCATTCAACCAGGGCGGGATCGGCCTCGGTGGCCTGCGCTGCCGCCCCCTGGCAGAGCAGGATGGCGAGCCAGGCGAGAGCCAGAAAGGAGTTCGCTCTCATGGCTCACACCTGCTTGGCCAGATGTTGTCCCGCCCGCATCGCTAGCGCCATGCCGGTCAAGGTCGGATTGACGCAGGAGACCGAGGGAAAAACCCCGGTCGTGACCAGATAGAGATTGTCATGGTCATGGCACTTGAGGTCGCCGTCGACGACGGAATCTCTGGGGTCCTTGCCCATGATCACGGTCCCCATGATATGGTGCTGGTTGTACCAGGTGGCGCCGGGAATTTCCTGCGGCACGGCGTTCATGGCCTGAAGCCAATTGGCATAGTCGTCCAAGGTGCGCGGCAACGCCGCCTTGGCATAATCCTGCAGCCGGTAGTGAACCCTGATGCCGGGCTGACCGAGGACATCCCGGAATGAGGGATTGACGGTGACCGCGTTGTCGGGCTGCGGCAAATCTTCCAGCAGCAGCTGGATCGACAGGTACTGCGACGCCCGCAGCCGCAACTCCTCGTCCAGCGCCTCGCCGATCAGCGCGCCTTCCTTGAACAGGGCTTCCGCCATCGCCGGCCCGGCATTGTGGTTCAGGTATTGGTAGAAGCCGCCCGACACCTGGGAGCGGTCGTTCTGGAGCCGGCGCTGCAGGTTCGCCCCATGCAGATACTGGCCCCGGCCCACCCATAGCGGTTCATCGGCGAAGAATCCCATCGACAGCGTCGGATGCAGCATCAGATTGCGGCCCACCATGCCCGACGAGTTGGCGAGCCCGTTCATCAGCAGCAGTTTCGGCGTCTCGAATCCATGCGCGGCGATGACATAGACTTTCGCGGTCAAGGTGGTGCGGTTGCCTTTGGGTTCCAGATAGGACAAGGCGGTGATGCGCCCCCTGCCGTCCACGACCAGCTTGTCCACGACCGCCCCGGTGCGCAGCCGCGCGCCTGCCTGTTTCGCCGCCTCAAGATCCTGCACACCGGAATGCTTGGCGCCGATCGGGCAGTTGGGGTTGCAGATATTGTTGCCGATGCAGGCTGGACGCCCGGCATAGGGCTGCGAGAGCCGTACATTGGGCGCGTGATCGAGCCGGTAGCCGCGCGCGGCCGTGCGCATCTGGAACCGCTGCAGCGGATAGGGCTTGGCCTCGGGCGGCAGTGGAAAGGGCTTTGATCGCGGCGGATAGGGATGGCCGCGGTTCTGACCGGAGTAATCGGTCTCGTTGGCGCCGTTGACGCCCACCTGGTATTCCGCCTCGGTGTAGAACGGCTCCAGTTCGTCGTAGTCGAACACCCAATCCCTGCCGATCCCGAAGTTGGTTTTCATTTTCATCTCTTCGGGCAGGAGACGCCAGGCAACCCCGGTCCAGTGCCGCGAGGTGCCGCCGGCCACCCGAAGCGTGCCAGGCAGCCAGCCGACATCGGCGTCGAAATCGACATAGCCCGGCGTATAGGAATTGGGCGCATAGGGGATGTCGCCGAAGGGCGCGTTGAGATTGCCCTTGCGCGGGCTGGTGCGGAAATTCTCGGTGATTTTCCAGTCCGGCACCTCGGGTCCGGCTTCGAGGATGAGGACGTCCTTGCCGGCCTTGGCCATCTGCAAAGCCGCGAGCGAGCCCAGCGAGCCGGAGCCGACCACGATGACATCTGCGTCATGCTCGGCCATCGCCTAGATCCTCGCGCGCAAGCGGCGGCGCCCCGTCATCATTTGGACTCCGACATATCAGCGGTTCCGGGCTTCGCCTGGCGGGCATCCGCGATGCTTTGGTGTTTCGCCGAGGCGTAGCTTTTCCAAGCCGGGTCGGGCGCCAGAATTTGCTGCGGCCCGCCGGGATGAAAGGTCCAGTCCGCGATCTCGCCCGGCATCGCGGGTGCAGCGATCCCGGGAGGCGCGGTCACCCACCAGCCGGCACTGCCATCGGGATAGGTCGGACGCGGAACCTGGTCGAGGATCTTTTGCCAGGACTGCGCCTGCAGATAAGTCGCAAAGGCCGCGTTGTCCTTGAGCATGAAGTTCGAGGGCGTGCCGACGTAGCCGAGATACCAGGGCTTGGCGATCTCGATCGCGAAGCTGACTTGGTTGCCGTTCAGAGCACCAATCATCTGTTGCCGGCCGCCCCCGGCTTTCCGCATGACGCCGGCCAGATCACCCAGCCGGGACGAAAAACCTTTGATCCGTTCCGCGAGCAGGCGCTCGATGCGCTGACTGATCGCGGGCGACAGCAAGTCGGTGCCGGTAATCACGCGGCTGGTCCGCAGGAAGATATCGTCATCGCCGGCCGCCCAGGCGCTGGCCGGAGACAGGAACCGCATTGCAGGCGCGATCCCCGCCAAAGCAATCAGCGCACGGCGACGCGTCAGGGACAAACGAACACTCATGGTTCCTCCGCTGCCACCAACGGAGCATCCGCGGTTCCGTTCCTGCGCCAGATGCGAAAAAATATGACGGAAGTCATGGTTCAACGTGACCGGGACCGGCTCTAATGCGCGGCCATCGCACCGGTGTTCCGGTTGACCGCGCGCAGGGACAGCGCCAGAGGCACCATCAATCCGGCGACCAACGCCAGCACGAAGAAGACATCGATATAGCCAAGGATCGTCGCCTGCGACTGCACGTCCTGGCCGATCACGGCCGACGCGGTGCCGAGCGCATTACCGGTCGCAGGCTGCCCATTCAGATAGGATTGGATACGATTCAAGGTATCATTATAGAACGGGTTCCAGGTGCCGAGGTGTTCGACCAGCCGGCTCTGATGAAACTGCTCGCGCCGCGCCAGCACGGTCTGGCTCAGCGCCACGCCCATCGAGCCGCCGAAGTTTCGCGCCAGGTTGATCAGCGCCGAGGCCTGGTCGGTCTTGGCCGGCGGAATGCCATCGTAGGAGGCGGTCGTGATCGGGATGAAGATCAGCGGCAGCCCGATGCCGAGATAGATGCGTGACCAGGCAAAGAACCAGAAACCGACATCGGGGCTCATGCGAAGCAGATCGATCATGGCAAGACCGGCGACCGCCGCGCCGATCGTGATCAGATAGCGCGGCTGCACGAAGCCGAGCCGCCCCACCACCACCATCATCACCATGGTCATGGCGCCTCCCGGGGAGATCGCCAGCCCGGCGAGCGTGGCGGTGTACCCGAATTCCGTTTGCAGCAGTTGCGGCAGGATCTGGGTGGTGGCGATCAGCAACGCGCCGGTCACCAGCATGATGACGAAGCAGGTGGCGAACTGGCGTCCGGTCAGCATCTTGATGTCGATCAGCGGCTGCGGTCGGTTCAGCTCCCAAGGGATGAACAACAGCAGCGCGGTCGCCGACACCGCGGCGAACGCCACGATGAACGATGAGCCGAACCAGTCGTCGATCTGGCCGCGGTCGAGTACCACCTCGAGGCCGCCGAGGAAGGTCGCGATCAGCAGGAAGCCGACCGTGTCGAAATTCAGTCCCCTGGCCCACAGCCGCTCGCGCTCCTTGGCTTTCTCCGGCGAACTCGGGATGATCATGTAGGTGAGCACGACGGAGAGCAGGCCGACCGGCACATTGATGAGGAAGCACCAGTGCCAGGACAGGTTGTCGCTGAGCCAGCCGCCGAGCGTCGGCCCGACCGCCGGCGCGACCACCACGGCGATGCCGTAGAGTGCAAATCCCTGGCCGCGCTTGGCAGGCGGGAAGGCGGCCGCCAGAATCGATTGCGCCACCGGCGTCATTCCGCCGCCGGCCAGGCCCTGCATGACGCGGAAGATCAGCAGCGATTGCAGACTCCAGGCAAAACCGCAGAGCAGGGAACTGACGGTAAAGAGCGCCACGCAGACCAGAAAGAAGTTCTTGCGACCGAACATCTGCACGATCCAACCGCTCGCACACAGCACAATCGAGTTGGCCACCAGGTAGGTGGTGATGACCCAGGACGCTTCGTCGCTGCTGACGGCCAGTCCACCCGAGATGTAACGCAAGGCGACGTTGGCGATGGTGGTATCGAGCACCTCCATGAAGGTCGCGATCGCGACCAGCACCGCGATGACCCATGGGTTGGCGTCGCCATATTCGCCTGTGGTCGCTGCGTCCGGCATCGCCCGCGGGTCCCGGTCACGGACGGACGGTGACGGTCGGCACCACCGACATGCCCGGGCCCAATTCGACATCGGGACGGCGGTCGAAGGTGATCTTCACCGGCACGCGCTGCACGATCTTGACGTAGTTGCCGGTGGCGTTTTCGGCCGGCAACAGGCTGAACGCCGTTCCGCTGCCGGCCTGGACGCTGTTGACCCGGCCCGGAAAGTCGCGGCCGCCGAAGGCGTCAATCCGGATATCGACGGGTTGCCCGACGCGCATGGCGGCAAGCTGTGTTTCCTTGAAGTTGGCGGTGACCCACACATCCAGCGGCACCACGATCATGATCGATTGCCCGGGAGCCGCGAGCGCGCCGACCGCCGCGGTCAACTTGGTCACGCGTCCGTCGACGGTGGCGTGCAGCGCGGTGCGTTGCAGGTCCGCATCGGCACGATCCTTTTGTGCGCGGGCCTCATCGACCTGGGCCAGAGCGCCGATCTTCTGCGCGTTGAGCACATCGATCTGGCGTTCCGCCTCGACCTTGGCCGCGGTGGCCGCTTCCAGCGCGGCCCGCTTGCCGTTGAAGTCGGAGGTTGCCTGCTGCGCGCGCTGCACCGTGCCGGCACCCTTCTGCACTAGGTCCTGATATCGGGTGTTTTCGTCCTGCGCGAATTTGAAGGCCGCTTGCGCTTCGGTCACTTGTTCGTTGGCCTGATCGACCTGGGCTTTCTGGGCCGCGATCTGCGCATCGATGTGTTTCACCGTGGCTTCGGCCTGCTCAATCTGGGCGCCGGCTTGATCGGCCGCGGCCTTGTAGTTGCGTGGATCGATGGTCGCGAGCAAATCGCCGCGCTTGACGATCTGGTTGTCGGTCACGCTGACGCTGGTAATGGCGCCGCTGACTTCCGGACTGACCAGCACCGGCCGGCTATCGATGAACGCGTCGTCCGTGCTCTCATAATGCCGGGCGTAGAGGTACCAAACCACGCCGGCGATAATTCCGGCCACGATCAGTCCGAGGCAGACCATCATGGCGACGGGATGCTTCCGAAAGGCGCCCCTGATTCCTCCCGGTCCGTGGTCCTGACCTTGATCATGGTCCGGCTGTTCGGGCCGATCGCGCTTGAGATCCCCGGGCTTCGGTTGAGGTTTTTCCGACCGCATGTTGTCTTCATCGACGGCCGGAACGGGCCTCGCAATTGGCCGCGGCGCCGCCTTGGGGGTTCTCTGCCGGGTTGTCTCTGCGGCCGGCGAGACAGCGTTGTCGTCCGTCCGATCTGCGGAACTCATGCTCACCCTCCTTCAGATCCGGATCGCATACCGGGGCTTGTTGCAGCGCCAGAAACTGCCAACGGGCCGAACTTCAGCTTGTTCCCCAGGATGGCGCGCGCCCGGCTGTCATGATGCGCAAGGCGCATCGGCGGCGATATGAGCCCACCAATCGCGCGGCCGGGTAGTCAGCTCCTGATCAGTTTATTATCGGCTTCGCTTGCGATTGCCCTTAGACAATCGCAAGCGCGGCTGAACCCGGCGGGATCGACGGCTCATGGTCTCACCCTTCACGGCCGGCATGGCCGTTGACAGGCGGACATTCCATTTCAGGTCCTGAGAAGATCCCACGAAGGGCTCTATGTCCTGAATGTCCTGATCAAAAAAAGAGCGACCCGGTTGGGGGCAAATATCGGCTCACTTGGAACTTCGGATGTTTCCCAGGCTTGAATGGTACTTCGTTGGAGAAGCGCCGATGCGTAGACGACCCGTTGCAAGTACACCATCGATCCTAATGAAGCTGGCCAGTAATGCAGTCATGGGCGTCGCCATGGGGCTGATGCTCGTCCTTGCCCTTAACATGTTGGATCAGTCCGGGGTCGTCAGGTTAGTCAACAACGGTTCAGACGGAGCTGCCACAAGCGTCGTGTTCGTAGGCACCATAATTACGATCTTCGGCGTGGGTTCAGCCTTGACCGGACTGATCTTCATTATGACCGACGAAAGCTAATCATTTTGGGGTTCTGGCAGGTTCTATCGAGAGCGTTGCCAGCGGAACTGGGAGCGCTGTCTCCGGGGGAAAAGCGCGGGCTTTCGTCATCTCAGCGGCGCAATGCGTCCTCTGCGATGACGACGAATTCCGGGGCCTTGTTTGCCTGTTTCCGACCTTTACCAGCGGTCACTATTGTTCCAGTTGCCGCCGTTGTCCCAGCCGCCGCCATTGTTCTGCCAGCCCCGTGCGTTTCGCGGGCCACGCGTCTGGCCATAGGCCAAGCGGGGATTCGCGATGCATTCTCCCGCCTGGCCGCTGACAGTGGCCATGCACTGACGGTAGGAGGTGAAAGCGCAGTTTCCGAAATCCGGGTTCGTGATGGTGCGAGCACACCAGGCGTAATCTCGGGCCAGGCATGGCGCAGAGCTGGCGATGAAGAGCGCGGCCGAAACGATCAGAAGTTTGCGCATGTTATACATCCTCTATGTTATGTCTCGACGCTCCAACGCCCTCCAAACCTACTCGTTCCCCCAGAGATCGTGCATGACGGATGCATGTGCAAAAGCGGTAACGGGCGGCAACTTGCGGCTGAGCGGCGCTTTACGCTCTTGGGTCTCGTCGCGGCCGTTCGGAGTAAAGAACGGACCTTTGTTCTGATTTTGGACGAGGGCGAAGAGGCCCTCGGGGCGATCACGGCTTTAGCCAACGAAGAACAATATGGCGCATCGGTGTCGGCAGTCCGGGCGTTCCGCCGAGCCGATGTTGGATAATACGATCTTCCCGCCAAAAACTGAAGGCCAATTGTCTTGGGCGAGCAGAGCGAGGAACTCAGTCTATCGGCGATATAGCCCCGGGCAATGCGGCGGGTCGAAAGCCGCCGCAGGCTCTGGGGCGCCCTGGGAACGCTGTCGGTGCCGGACCTTTCATAACCTCTTTTCCTGATATCAGCCTGTATTATCAGGGGCCGGTTATGGCAGAATGAAGCCAGAGGCAAACCGTGGTCGCCGGTCGTTTCGCTCATGCCGGTCGGATCGCGCCGGCGCCACCTGGCCTTCGCTCGACCGGGGTGCCGGATCAGCCCGGTGCGGCGCCCTGGGTCGCGGTATACACGGCATAGAGCGACTGGCTCGACGCCATGAACAGGCGGTTGCGCTTGGGGCCACCGAAGCAGATGTTGCCGCAAACCTCGGGCAGCCGGATCCGGCCGATCAGCTTGCCTTCGGGTGTCCACACCGTCACCCCGTTATAGCCGACATGGCGGCCGGCATTGCTCGAGGCCCAGACATTGCCGTTGACATCGATACGCACGCCGTCCGGCCCGCAATTCACGCCGTCAATGATGAAGTCGTTGAACAGCTTCTGATTGCTGAGCTTGTTGTCGGCGCCGACATCGAACACGAACATGTTGCCTTTGCCGCCCGGCCCGGTATCGCCCGGCCCTTTGCCGGTCGAGATCACATACAGCTTCTTGTAGTCCGGCGAGAACGCCAGCCCATTGGGATCCGGCACCTGGTCCTCAGTCAACACGAGATCGAGGCGGCCAGAGGGATCGATCCGATAGCAGTTGGTCGGCAGTTCGCGCTTGCGCGGCACGAAGTCGGCCGGCTCGCCGATCCGCGCGTTGAGCTTGCCGCCCCCGTCCGGCTCGCCCTCATAGAGCTGGCCGCCATAGGGCGGGTCGGTGAACCAGTAGCTGCCATCCGGGTGGGCGACGACATCATTGGGTGAGTTGAGCTTCTTGCCGTTGAAATTATCGGCCAGCACGGTGGCCGTACCGTCGTGCTCGTAGCGCGTGACCCTGCGGGTGAGATGCTCGCAGGAGAGCTGTCGGCCCTGGAAGTCGAACGAGTTGCCATTGGAATAGTTGGACGGATATCGGAATACGGAGACGTGGCCATCATCCTCCGACCATCGCATCTGCCGGTTATTGGGAATGTCGCTCCAGACGAGATAGCGGCCCTGCGCGCTCCAGGCCGGGCCTTCGGCCCATAATAATCCCGTGTAAAGACGCTTGATCGACGTGTTGGGCTGGGCGAGGTCATTGAAGGACGGATCGACCGCGATGATATCGGGGTCCCAGAAATAAGTGGTCGGGGCGCCGCCTGGGCCGAAATCGCGCGGCGGAGTGGTGATCGTCGTGGGCGGCCCCGCTGGTGCGGTCTGCTGGGCCAGCGCGCCGCCGGTCCCCGCCATGGTGGCGCCGGCGGCAATCGCCAGGCCGTGGACGAGTGTTCGTCGTGAGATCGTTGTTTCCGGATCACGCTGTGACCCCGGATCGCGCTGCACTTCGCGTGTCATCAAAGCCTCCCAATGTGTACGCCGGCCGGTTGATCCGGCTCAAGCGAAGGTCAGGCTAATCCGATCCGGGTCCGGTTGCGAGAAGCTTCAATGCAGCTCAAGACTGAAATTTGCCGAATGGAAGAATGCTGCATCGCTCCGTTCGACAAGAGAATTTTATGCTGCGCTTACCCAGAAGGGCCTGCGAACTCATCGGCCGGGTGGCGGCGATCCAGAGGCTATGGCGAGCGGCAACAGGTGGCGCGGGACGATGATGCGCTCGCCGGGCACCAGCGGCAGGCTGTCCGAGCCCTTGTTGATCTGGGTGATCGACCACAGCGGTACGTGATAGAGGTCCGCGATCGTCCGCAGCGTGTCGCCCGGACGGGCAATCACCGGCGTGCCGCTGTCCCACAGCTCGATCGCGACATTGGCGGGAACGACATAGCGAAGCGAAAGCGGCTCGCCCTGGGTCTGCGCCGGCGTGGTGGCGAGCTGCAGGATCTTGTTGACCAATTGTTCGTGGACGGCGTTCATCTTGTCGATGTTGATGTGGGTGACCTCGTCATGCTGCGAGAGATCGTAGCTCGCATAGTGGCCGTGATAGCCCGGCCCAGGCTTGACGTCGCCGCCTCCCAGAACGCTTTTCGACAGGAAAATATTGATATAGCGCTCGACATTGGTCGGCACGTCGGGCGTAACGTGAGCCGGGTCGATGGTGACCATGAGGCTGACCGGGATATTTTCGGCCAGGAGCATCTGCGCGAAGATCAGGTTGCAATACCCGCCCATCGAGTGCCCGATCAGGATGATCGGCGCGGGATCGTCGCGATATTCGCGGATGGCGCTCTCGGCGATCAGGCGGCAGATCGTGAACTCGTAGACATCAGCGGTGACGCCGGCATGTTCGAGCCGTTCCGTCAGGCGGTCCATCCCGCGCGAGAAAATCGGGCCAAGGGCGCCACGGAACAGATAGACGCGCCCGCGCGGCGCGACCGGGGGCTGCGCGGCGACCGGGGGCGTTGCGACCGGCGCGGCCGCCTGTACGACGACGGCAGGCGTATGGCGCGGACCGCCTCTGGCTGCCGGCGGGCTTTCCACGGCGGACGCGCTGTCGCCCGGTGCCGCGAGCGACCCAGCCGCGGCAGCCCCGAAGCAACCACAGAACAGGCCGGCTGAAAGCATCGCGCCGATCAGGAGGCCTGCGGTTCGCTTTGGATGGATCATGCGCTTCCGGCCTATCGCTCTAAGGAATGGGCACACCTAGCAGTCGACAGCCATCGACGCCGACGGCGCACATTTCCCGAAAGACAGCCGTGTCGCCGATGAATAGGCAGAATTTGAGGCGCGCGCCAGGCATCCGAAGCGGGGAAGGGCCGGGAAAACTACTGGTTCGTGGTCACGGCGGCGTTCGCCGTACCCGCACTATGCCTGGCGGCCCTCATGGCCGGCGGCTGCTGCGTGACGGACGGGGCTTTCGCACGGCTGAAGGCCACCGCGTCGATGGCACTGATGACCCGCTGTTGCATCATCTCGTTCTTGTCGATGGTAAGATGTCCAACGCCGCTATTGCTGACGTCGACATTCTCCAGCGCGCCATGCAATTGGCTGGTCTTCGAGACCGGCGTGCCGACGCCATCTGCCACGTAAAAATTGATATAGCGCCCGACATGTCCGGACAGACTGGTGCGAAACACCGAATCCAGGCCGATCGCCAACTTGACGGGGGCGCCGAGCTGGTCCAGGCGCGCCACCATGTCGGGCAGCGCGGTGGCGCCGGAGGAGTGCCCGACCAGGATGATGGTCCGCGTCCGTCCGCTCCTGTATTCCGCCGCCGCCTCGTCTGCGAGCGAGGCCCAGGAGAGATAGTTGGCGACGGTGACGGTGATGCCCTGCGCTTGCAGTTTCGCCGCGATGTCATCCAGGCCCAGGGAAAAGATATTGAGCACGCCGCGCAAGAGATAGACGTGGGCATCCGATGCTGACGGCGCCGCGGCCATCGCGTTCGCCGTGCCGGCGCCGGGCTGAAGTCCCAACAGCAGCGCGATGGCGGCGGCCTGCAGCGCACGCACGGCCCGGCAAGGCATCAAGAGCCAGACGGATGATCCAATATTATTGTGGCGATCTGGCTTCATGGCCCCTCGAAATGGCTTGGCGAGCGTTGCGTAACCGAATCGTAGCCTTCGTATGCGCGCATCTGCAACCGATGGCGGAGTGGCGATCGATTTTGTCCACCATGCGTGACCAGTCAGCAACACCATCGCCTTTTAAAAAGGCACTCGATAGAGGCAACTGGAACTCGAATTTTGGCGCGTGATGCGGGTTACGTGGACGAATGACCTAAGAAAGATATTGACAATCCATCAATCAAACAAACTCGACACCGATTCCTCGGCGGCGGTACGGCCGATCGCTTCGGCGATCAGCGAGGCGATCGAGAGCGTGCGGATGTTGGGTGCCTTGCGCACCGCTTCGGTCGCAAGGATCGAGTCGGTGATCACGAGTTCTTTCATCTTCGAGCCGGCGATGCGCGTGGCGGCGCCGCCCGACAATACGCCGTGACTGATGTAGGCATAGACCTCCTTGGCGCCATCGGCGATCAGCGCGTCAGCGGCGTTGACCAGCGTGCCGCCGGAATCCACGATGTCGTCCACCAGGATGCAGGTATAGCCGGCAACGTCACCGATCACGTTCATGACTTCGGATTCGCCGGCACGTTCGCGCCGCTTGTCGATGATCGCCAAGGGCGAGTTGATGCGCTTGGCGAGCCCGCGCGCGCGCACCACGCCTCCGACATCGGGCGAGACCACCATGACGCGGCTGAGGTCGAAGCGCTCGCGGATATCGCGCACCATCACCGGCGAGGCGAAGAGGTTGTCAGTGGGAATGTCGAAGAAGCCCTGGATCTGGAGGGCGTGCAGGTCGAGCGTCATGACACGGTCGACGCCGGCATGGGTGATCAGGTTGGCCACCAGCTTGGCCGATATCGGCGTGCGCGAGCCGGATTTGCGGTCCTGCCTGGCATAGCCGAAATAAGGGATTACTGCAGTAATGCGGCGCGCCGAGGCCCGGCGCAGCGCATCGGTGATGATCAACAATTCCATCAGATGGTCGTTGGCCGGAAATGACGTCGACTGGATGATGAAGACGTCGGAGCCGCGAACGTTTTCCTGGATTTCGACGAAGATCTCCATGTCCGCGAAGCGGCGAACCACGGACTTGGTCAGCGGCACATTCAGCCCGCTGGCGATGGCCTGCGCCAGGGCGGGATTGGAGTTGCCGGCAACGAGCTTGATTGAGCCGTTCTTCGCCGACATCGACACCTCTCCTCGCGCCTTGCTGGATACGATGTTCAACATATCGGAATACCCACGAAACTGGCGCGCCTCGACCGGCGAGGTGATATCAAGGAGAGGATGCGGCTGGCAACCCGTGGAATCCGGTTTTCCTGCGTAAAATAAGCGCTTAATGCCTGTTTGGCGACAAAAGCCTGTTTTGCGTTAATGGTCGCTGTAGCCAAGCGCGCTGACGTGCCAGATCCCCGAAGCCGGTGAGACCTCATCGGCGCTCGCCACCGCCGGGCCGCGCCGGTCAGGCTGCGCCGCGGGCGGTGGTCCATCCGCGGGTACCGTTCCATTGATCATGGCGCTGAGACCGCTCAAGCCCGCCTGTGCAATCTTCCGTAACACCAGATCATCGGCGGCCTCCCAGGGGTCACGGCCGGCTCTACCGGCCGGCTCCTCGCCGTTAAGACGGAGCGCACGCTGCTGGTCGCGGTCATAGACGTCCCAGACCCAGGCGATCACGGTGCGACCGTGATTGACCTCGGCGGCGAGATAGCTGCGCACCCGGTAGGAGGCCGAGGCTTCGCGGGGCACGATCGACAGATTGCGCAGCTGGGCCTCGCTGTTGAGCACGCCAACCAGGCGATCGAAGATCTGCGGCGGCGGGCCATCGATCGATTCGAAGGTGACGGTCGGACCGGCGCTGGCGCTCGCAAACGAGCTGCTGGCGCCGCCGCCGCCGGCACAGCCGCCAAGGCCGCAAGCAAGCACCAACAAAACGGCGGCCGCGGCAGCACGCGGCGTCCGGCGGCAGGCCCGCCAGTGAGCAGTAACGACATCCCTCATGGCCGCATGCGATATCTTTAAAAAGTCTTAAGGTCCAGCTGCCAGTTCCGGTTGCGGCCATGCCCTGTAACGGGCTGGTTCGCCGAACATTTGCCGCTTTTGGAACTTCTACAAACGCGCAATGGCCGCCACTGGGCCGCCGCCCGGCGGCCCCTGATGCTCCGCGCCGCCGGAGACATAGACGGCGCCGGTTCCCGCGAGACCGCTGATCAGCCCGCCCACCGCGGCGCGGGCGTGGCGGGTGGCGCTGATATCGGTATCCTCGAGCATGGTGTGACGGCATCCGCGGACATTGCCATCCGGGGAGGCCTCCGCTTTGGCGAATATATTGATCAGGCGGCCCGAGACGATCGGATCGGGACGATCTCTCGCCCAGAGGCCAACGCTCTCCAGTGCACCGATCACCGCGGCGGCATCGATGGCGTCGCGCATCACGGCGTGCCCGATGACAAAGGGACTCGCTGACGATGTCGAGTTTCCCAGGGCGATGACGACATTATGCATCAGCTCGATCCCAGCCGAAGTCGAGGCCACCGAGGAAAACAGGTTCCAGTTCTTGAGCACCTCAGCGTCGTCGATCATTCCCTCCACCTCGCCCAGTGCGCTGGCTACGCCGAGCGCGGAGGCGCCACGCGAGTAAGCCATCGATCCATAAGCGCTGGTCGTTACGGTGCTCTCGCCCCTGGCGTGGGCGGCCTCGATACGGTCGCTTGTCAGCAACGGACATTTGATCTGCACGAAATGCACATCCTGCGGATCGTCGATGCCGGCATCCGCCATCGCAAGGCGGACTGCGTTGGCCGTCTCCTGGATCTGAACGCCGCGGCCGAGCTCTTCCGGCATGAACTCGCGGGTCTGGGCGATGCCGATACTCAGCCGCTTGCCGGCGATGCCGCCGGACAGTCCTTCGGAGATCGCCCGACGCGCGAAGACCGTGAGATGCGGACTGAGCACGCCTTCGGTGCCGCCAGACATGACGAAGGCGATTTTCCGCTCCACGTGGTGTTGGGGGAGGCCGACATAGGGCGCAAGCGCACCGCTCAGCGCCGCAACGGCATATTCGCGCGTGAAATCATTGACGCCGCCGTTGCCCTCGGTCTTTCCCAGGATCGCCAGGATCGAAGCGGGCTCGATTTTACCCGCTTCGATCAACTGGAGCAGACCCGATACGTCACCAGGTCCTTTGGTCGGGATTCGAATGACATCTACCAGGGTCCTGCGCATGATCATTCCGTGGTGCCGCTGTCGTCCGACGAACAGGTTCGGGTGCTCGGTCGCTTCATCAATCGCTGGCCCCGCGTTTCTTAAACCTGGCACGGAGCTTGTCCCAGGGTTCGATACGGACCCCATTGCTGCGCATGACGATGCCCTGCTGAATGATCGACAGGAAATTGTTCCAGGTCCAGTAGATCACCAGGCCGGCCGAAAATTTCGCCAGCATGAAGGTGAAGAGAACGGGCATCCAGTTCAAGATCGCCGCCTGGGTCGGGTCTGGCGATGCCGGAGCGAGTTTCATCTGCACCCACTGGGTGAGGCCCATGATCAGCGGCCATGCGCCGACCATGAGAAGTCCTCCCAGCAATGGCAGGGATGCTGGGTCATAGGGGATCAACCCGAAAAGATTGAACAGGCTGGTCGGATCCGGCGCGGACAGATCCTTGATCCAGCCGAAGAAATGCGCCTGACGCATCTCGATCGTGACGAACAGCACCTTGTACAGCGAGAAGAAGATCGGGATTTGGACCAGCGTCGGCAGGCAACCGGCCAGCGGATTGAGCTTCTCCTTCCGGTAGAGCTCCATGGTCGCCTGTTGTTGCTTCATCCTGTCGTCCGCGAAACGCTCGCGGATCAGCTGGATCTGCGGCTGCAGGGCCTTCATCTTCGCCGTCGAGGCATAGGATTTGTTGGCGAGCGGAAAAAAGGCGACCTTGAGCATCAATGTCACGATCAGGATCGCCACACCGAAGTTTCCGACCAGCCTGAAAATGGCGTCGATCAGAGCGAACATTGGCTTGGTGATGAAGCGGAACCAGCCCCAGTCGATCGCCAGGTCGAACCGGTTGAGACCGAGTGCCTCCTGATAGCGATCGAGGATCGCGACTTCCTTGGCACCGGCGAACAGCCTGGCCGTGGCGCTCGCCTGGGCTCCGGGCGCGATCGTCAGCGTATCCTCCACGTAACTGGCCTGATAGGTTCTGAGCGAACCAAGCGCGCCGGCGGAAAATTCGGCGTGGAGATGGGCGGACGTCTCAGGCAACAGGACGGCAGCCCAATACTTGTCGGTAAACCCGAGCCAGGCATTGCGGAGGTCGAAGGGCACCCGCTTCTTGTCATCGAGCGTCTGGTAGCGGATCTCCTGCAGCCCCTGCGCCCCGAGAACACCGATGGCGCCTTCGTGTAGCAGGTAGTAGCCCGATGTCGACGGCGGGTTATGACGGGAGACCACGGCATACGGAGCGAGTGCGACAGCCGCCGGTCCGTGGTTTTCGACCTCATCGCGAATGGTGAAAAGATAGTTTTCGTCAACCGAAATCGTCCGCCTGAATTCCAGCCCCTCGCCGTTTTGCCAGAGCAGGGTAACCGGGCGTCCGACGCCGAGAGCGTCCGATCCCTGCTGGCGCCACGCGGTCTCCGAGGTGGGCACTTTGACATTTCCGCCGGACGCATCGATCCAGCCGGACTCGGCATAAAACGGCTGCGGACTGCCGGACGGCGACAGCAGCTCGATGGCCGGCGATCGGGGATAGATGGTTTGCCGGTACTGCAACAGCGCGAGATCGTCGATGCGTCCGCCGGTCAGCGCAATCGATCCTTTGAGCCGGGGCGTGTTGATGGCCACGCGCTGCGATCGGGCCAGCGCCTCCTGCCGCGAATCCGGCCGCGACGGTGGAGCAGCGGCCGCGGCGGCTAAGGCCATCTCGACGGTTTGAGTCTGGCGTGGAAGCACCGTTCCCGCGGGCCATTCGTTGACCCGAGCCGCCTTTTGCGTAGGTTGTTTGCCCAGGAACGAGGTCGCGAAGAAATATTGCCACGTGATCAGGACGACTACAGAGAGCGCGATAGCATAGAACATATTGTTCTGGTCGTGCATGGCCAGTGCCCTTCCGCTTGGCGCCTCCCATGCTTTCAAGGGAAGCAGATCAATCATTGCAGCACGATATTGCCGCAAGCCCGTCTTTCGGAACGTGGCAAGGTGCCGCGCCAACCACCGCTATGGTCAGCGGGCTTGACGCACCGCGCCAGCGATGACTAGAGCCTATCCCGGTCTTGTCATCGTTAGTCGTCATGGCCGGCTTGTCCCGGCCATGACGATAGAAAAAAAGCGATTCAACCTTATCGGGACATGCTCTAGACGAGTGATTTTGAAGTTCTGATCATATCGTCAGGTCTCCCCGGTCCTCATCCCCAGGAGCATCGCGCAAGCGCGATGCGTCTCGAAGGATGGCCGCAAAGGCGGTGCAAGCGGCCATCCTTCGAGACG
>Ga0182012_10003095_pt1 | contig 17783 bp, 9 predicted proteins | sample 612S2SmetaG_FD_120486 | JGI IMG/M metagenome (GOLD analysis project Ga0182012, IMG submission 120486) | Permafrost microbial communities from Stordalen Mire, Sweden - 612S2S metaG | ecosystem: Environmental > Terrestrial > Soil > Wetlands > Permafrost | place: Sweden: Stordalen | collected...
GCGATGATCGAAGCCAAGCCTTACGAGAACAACGTCGGTTTCAGCCAGCGCGCGGATGTGCCGATTGAACCGCGTTTGAGCGAGCAATGGTTTTTGAAATATCCCGCCGTGCCGGAATCCAAGGCCTGCGTGGCGGAAGGCCGGATGAAATTTCATCCCGACCGCTGGGCGAAAGTTTACGACCACTGGCTGACGAACATTCAGGACTGGTGCATCAGTCGCCAGCTTTGGTGGGGGCATCAAGTTCCAGTTTGGCATCAGCCGGAAGATTGGGGAACGATGGAACAAATCACGGGCACTCTCAATTATTTGAACGAGTTAAAAGCTGCCAATCGCAAAGATGTTGTTGCTCGTTTTCCTGAAACTGGAAAAAACTCAACTGATGACAAAGACGAACCGCTGACTGGAATTAAAATTGAAGTTTGTCTTGCACCTTCGGCAACCGATGTTGCGAAGAAGCTCGAAGAATTTGGTTTGGCTCAAGACCCCGACGTGCTCGACACCTGGTTCAGCTCGTGGCTGTGGCCGTTCGCCACGATGGGCTGGCCGGAGCAGACCGAGACGTTGAAGAAGTTTTATCCGACCACCGACCTCGTCACCGGGCCGGACATCATTTTCTTCTGGGTCGCGCGCATGATCATGGCCGGCTACGAATTCATGGGCGACGCGAAGTTCGCGCTCCCGGATGCGATGCCGTTCCAGAATGTCTATTTCACCGGCATCATCCGCGACAAGCAGGGCCGCAAGATGTCCAAGACGCTCGGCAATTCGCCCGACCCGCTCGTGCTCATCGCCCAATACGGCGCGGACGCCCTCCGCTTCGGCACCATGCGCAGCGCGCCGCTCGGCCAAGATGTTTTGTTCGATGAAAAAGATGTCGAGCTTGGTAGGAATTTTTGCAACAAACTTTGGAACGCCTGCCGGTTTAGACAAATGCAGGGCGGCGAAACCGAAACGGAAATCAATCCGTCGCTGCTCGCTTCGGACGACAAATGGATTTTGGTGCGGCTCGACCTCGCCATCAAGGAAGTCAGCGACGCGCTCACGACTTACAATTTTGCCACCGCCGTGCAGGCGCTTTACCGCTTTTTCTGGAGCGAGTATTGCGACTGGTATGTGGAGGCGAGCAAGGCGGCGTTCTTCGGCACTGATGCCGCGCTCAAGGCGAACAAGCTCGCCGTCATTGACTTCGTGCTCGCGCAAACCTTGAAAATGTTCCATCCGTTCCTGCCGTTCATCACGGAGGAGCTCTGGCATGGCATGGGTTTCAACAGGGAACTGCCGGAAAATCTTGGCGGCAGAACCATCATGTTCGCCGCGTGGCCGAAGCCGTTCAGCGCGGAGGAAAAAGATTATTTCGGCCTCGACGACACCGCCGACAAAGTTGCCGCCGCCAAATACGAACTGGTTTCACTTGGCCGCAACCTGCGCCGCGAATTGAAGCTCGACCCGGCGAAGAAACTGAAATTCATCCTCAAGCCCGCCGGCAATCTCGCCGCCGCCGAAATTGAGGTGTTGAAAATTCTGCTCAACGCCGAAGCCGTCGAGGTCGTCACGCCAAACTGGTCGTCCGCCAAAGGCACGCCGAGCGCCGCGAACGCGCTGGGCGAAATTTTCCTACCGCTCGAAGGGCTGATTGACATCGGCGCGGAAAAATCGCGGCTCACGAAGGAAGCGGAGAAAATCCAATCCGAAATCCTGAAGGTCGAGCAGAAGCTGGCGAACCCGAACTTCACGCAGAAAGTTCCGGCGACTGTCCTGGCCGAACACGCGCAACGGCTGGCGGATTGGAAGGCCAAGCTGGCGCACACGCAGGCCGCGCTGGACGCGCTGGGCTGATTTGCCGGAGAGTTAAACCGCAACAAGACATTGATGTCGGCAGCGGGTTTTCTTTTCTGGAGGCTTGCAACCGGCAGTCAGCGGCGGTTTAATTGCTTCCATCCTCCATGAAGCACAAACGGATCATCTTCATCCTCTCCGCCGGGCTGTTGCTGGTGGTCGGTATGGCGGCGTTTTTAGTTTTCAATTTTGTCCGACCCGTGGGTAGCGGACCAGCCGGACCGCAGGTCAGCCGCGACCTTTTTTCTCAACCATGGAGCTCCCGCCCGGTGCTGCTGGTGGGGTTGGGCGACAGCGTGACGGCCGGCTTTGGCGCGCCGAAAGCATATTCCTATTTTAACCGGCTGGCCCGGAATCCCGATGATGAATTTTCGGATTTGCAAGGCGTCTGCCTTGCGGCGGTGTTGCCAAATCTGACCGTGACCAACCTGTCGGTTTCCGGCAGCACATCCGACGAGGTGGTTGGCCGGCAATTGGCACTGATGCCCACCAATGACGCCAGTGTGCACGGTTTGGTGATCATGACGACCGGCGGCAACGACCTGATCCACAATTACGGTCGCACGGCTCCGCGCGAGGAGGCCATGTATGGGGCAACCTGGGAGCAGGCGCAGCCGTGGGTGGAAAACTACGCGCGGCGGCTGGATGAAATCGTGGAGCAAACCCGGAATCGTTTTCCCGGCGGCTGCGATATTTATGTGGCAAATATTTTCGATCCCACCGACGGCCTGGGCGATGCCGAACGTGCCGGCCTGCCGCATTGGCCCGATGGGATGAAAATTTTAGCGGCGTATAATGCGGCGATCCAAAGTTGTGCAGGCCGGCATCCCGAGGTGCATCTCGTGGACATTCATCAGGCGTTTCTTGGCCACGGCATCCATTGCCTGCAATTTTGGCGGGAACATTTCGACTGGCATGACCCGCATTACTGGCTCTTTGCCAATCTCGAAGATCCGAACGAGCGTGGCTACGATGTCATCCGCCGGCTGTTTTTAACTGAAATAGCCAAGACCAGAAATTCATTTAACTGACACTCACTGGCAGAAGCGGCAGGAGACAATTTTCTTTTCCTTAATTCCTGCTTTCCTAATTCAATTGCTCGTTTAATTTTTCGGGCAACATGGAGCACGGACTCGTTACCGACATCGCCATCTGCATTATCGCAGCTTGGCTGATTGCCGTGGTTTCCCAAGTGGCGCGGCAGCCGCTGCTGCTCGCGTATCTCGTCGCCGGCTTTGCCGTCGGCCCACACGGCTTCAAGTGGGTCACGGATCCCGATTCCATCCAGACCATTTCCGAAATCGGCCTGTCGCTGCTGCTGTTCATGATCGGGCTGGAGATTGACCTCAAGCGGATGATGAGCGCGGGGCGCGTCATCACCTTGACGGCGGGCATACAAATCCTCGGCTGCGTGCTGCTCGGCTGGCTGGTGTTTGGCGTCATCGGGCCGGCGGCAAACAGTTTGGAGGCGCTTTACCTCGGCGTGGCGGCGGCGATGAGCAGCACGGTCATCATCGTCAAAATCCTCTACGACAAGCGCGAACTGGAAACGCTTGCGGGCCGCATCACGCTTGGCGTTTTGGTGTTGCAGGACGTGTTCGTCATTTTGTTCCTCGCCGTCCAGCCGAACCTGAAAAATCCCGCCGTCGCGCCGCTGCTGCTGGCGTTGGGCAAGGTGATTTTGCTGCTGGCCGTCGCGTTTCTGGCAAGCCGTTTTGCGCTGCCGAAACTTTTCAAGCTGATCGCACGGCAGCCGGAACTCGTCCTCGTCGGCGCGCTGGCGTGGTGCCTGGCGCTCGCGGGTTTCGCCGGCTGGCTCGGCCTGTCCACCGCGATGGGCGCGCTCATCGCGGGCATGATGATTTCGACCTTTCCTTACACGCTGGACGTGGTTGCGCGGGTCACGAGCATCCGGGATTTTTTTGTGACGCTGTTTTTCGTCGGGCTCGGCATGGAAATTCCCCTGCCGACGTGGGGCTACATTTTGTGGACGATTTTTCTCTGCCTGTTCCTCGTGGCGAGCCGGCTGGTGACGGTGTTTCCGGTGCTCTACGCGCTGCGCCAGGGTTTCCGCGTGAGCCTGCTGCCGGCCATCAACCTCTCGCAGTTGAGCGAGCTTTCGCTCGTGCTGCTGGCGCTCGGCCTGAAAAGCGGCGACGTCTCGGCGGACACCGTCGGCATCGCGGCGTTTTCCTTCGCGTTCCTCGCCGTCGGCTCGACCTACGGCATTTTGCAAAGCGACGCCCTGCTCCGCGCCGTGACCCCGTGGCTGCGCAAAATGGATTTGAAAGACCTGAATCAGGGCGCGAACGAACCTTCCGGCGGCGAAAAATCCAAACGCATCTGCCTGCTCGGCTTCTCGTGGACGGCCAGCTCGCTGCTCGCCGAAATCGAGCGCAACCGCCCGGATTTATTGGCTGAAATCGTGGTCATTGATTTCAATCCCGTCGTCCACGAAAGGCTGAAGGCGCACAAAATCCACGCGGTTTATGGCGACATCACCGCGCGCGATGTCCTGCATCACGCCGGCGCGGGGCACGCGGAATTCATCATCTGCTCGCTGCCGAACATGGTGTTGAAAGGCGCGGACAATTTGAAAATGCTCCGCCAACTGCGCGAGTTGAATCCCGGGGCAAAAATTATCGTCCATGCCGAGCTGCTCGCCGACGTGCCGAAACTTTACGCCGCCGGCGCGAGCTACGTCACCGCGCCGCGCCTGCTCGAAGCCGCCGACCTGCTGCAAGTCGTCGAAGCCCATGAACAAAAACTGCTCGAACAAAAACAGCACGCGCAGCTCAAGCAACTCGAAATGCGCCCGGAAATCATCCCGTAAATTTATGAAACCCGTTTACCTCAAATCTGCCCTGGCCGCCGCCGTCAAGGCTGCGCGCGCCGCCGGCCAAGTCATGCACGCCAACTGGCACAAGCCCAAGCGCGTGAATTCCGCCGAGGCGCACGACATCAAGCTGGAACTCGACGTGCGCTGCCAGGCGCTCATCGAAAAAATTCTCGCCGGCGCGTTCCCGCAAATTCCCGTGCTCGGCGAGGAAGGCGACACCGGCGACGTGAACGCCGAGTATCGCTGGGTGATTGACCCGATTGACGGCACGGTGAATTATTTTTTCGGGATGCCGCACGCCGCCGTTTCCATCGCGCTGCAACATCGCGCAGAATCCGTTGTCGGCGTGATTTACGACCCGTTCACCGATGAAATCTGGACGACGACCAAAGGCCAGCCGACGCGGCTGAACGGAAAAATTGTCCGTGTCAGCAACCGGTCGAAGATCGAAGACTGCATTATCGCGATGGGCTTTTCCAAGAGCCAGGACAACCTGGAGAAAAGCCTGCCGCACATGATCCGCCTTTCGCGCCGCGCGAAGAAAATCCGCATTATGGGTTCCGCCGCGCTGGAATTGGTCTATGTCGCGAGCGGCCGGCTCGACGCCTACATCGAGCGCACCATCAATTTGTGGGACGTGGCCGCCGGAAGTTTGCTCGTGGAAAATGCCGGCGGGGAGTTCTACACGCTGCCCGCGCCGCACGGCCAACTGCGGATGTGCGCCGACAACGGGCGACTGCGGAAGAAACTTCAGATCGACAGCCTGCTGAAATAGTCCTTCAGCTTCGCCAGCGCCTTGGCGCGATGGCTTAGATGGTTTTTTACGTCCTCGCCGAGTTCGGCGAACGATTGTGCAAATCCGTCCGGCACAAACAGCGGGTCGTAGCCGAACCCGCCCTGCCCGCTCGCGGTGAACTGGATACGGCCTTCGCAGGCACCGCCGAAGATTTGGGGATGGAGGATGGAGGATGGAGGATGGATTTCCACCAGCGCGATCACGCAGAGGAATCGCGCCGCGCGCTTTTCCAGCGGCACGTCTTTCAACAGGCGCAGCAGCTTGGCGTTGTTGTCCGTGTCGCGGGAGTTCTCGGTTTTGTCCAACGCAGCGAAGCGGGCGGAATGCACGCCGGGCGCACCGTCCAGCGCGTCCACTTCCAACCCGGAATCGTCGGCGAGCACAAAGTTCGGCGTTGGATGTTGAATGTTGAATGTTGAATGTTTCCCCGTCAGCCACTTGGCCAGTTCCACCGCCTTCTTCGTCGCGTTGCCGGCGAAGGTGTCGGCATCCTCCACCACGGCGGGTGCGCCGGGAAATTCCTTCAGTGTAAGGCAGCGGAACTGCGCGCCGAGGATGGCCTGGATCTCGCCCGCCTTGTGGGCGTTGCGCGTGGCAATGAGCAGCGTCGTCATGCGCCAAGATTAGCGGAGTTTTTTTCGCTGGCGAGCTTGACGCGATAATTTTCACCGGCAGAATCATTCGATGCAATTACGCTTCGCCATCGCCCTCGGCCTTTCGCTGGCCGCGCTTGCCCCGCAACTTATTTCCGCCGAAACGGTCTGGCTCGACGACCTGAACCTCGCCGCCGCCACACAGGGCTGGGGCGAGCCGCAGAAAAACAAGTCCGTGGACGGCAAACCGCTGGCCATCGGTGGCCAGGCGTTCACGCGCGGGTTCGGCACGCACGCGGAAAGCAAACTGCGCGTCAACCTGGACGCCGGCGCACAGAGTTTTTCCGCCAGCGTCGGCGTTGACGACGACGTGGTCGGCAACGCCGCCGCGAGCGTGGAATTCATCGTAGTGGGCGACGGTAAGGAGCTGTGGAAAAGCGGCGTGCTGCGCGCCGGCAACGCCGCCAAGGATTGCACGGTCAATCTCACCGGCGTGAAATCGCTGCTGCTGGAGGTCACCGACGCCGGCGACGGCATTGATTTCGACCACGCGGATTGGGCCAATGCGAAATTTGAGACGGCGGCGGGCAAGCCGGAGACGGTGGCGGGCGAGCCGGCCATGGCGGCGGTCGCGCCCTTCATTTTGACGCCTGCCGCGCCAGCCACGCCGCGCATCAACGGCGCCAGCGTCTTCGGCGTGCGGCCCGGCTCGCCGTTCCTGTTCACGATCCCGGCGACGGGCGACCGGCCGATGGCATTCTCCGCGAAGAACCTGCCGCGCGGTTTGAAGCTCGACATCCAGACCGGCCACATCACGGGTGTGTTGAAAAAGAAGGGCGAGTTCATCGTCACACTGGGCGCAAAAAACGCGCTGGGTGCGGCGGAAAAAAAATTCCGCATTGTCTGCGGCGACCAGATGGCGCTCACGCCGCCGATGGGCTGGAACAGTTGGAACTGTTTCGCCGGCGCGGTTTCGGAGGAAAAGGTAAAGAGCGCGGCGGAAGCGATGGTCAAGAGCGGCCTCATCAACCACGGCTGGACTTATATCAACGTGGACGACTACTGGCAGAACCACCGCGACTCGAAAGACCCGACATTGCAGGGGCCGTTCCGCGACACGAACGGCTTCATCGTCCCCAACTCGCGATTCCCCGACATGAAAGGCATGGCGGAGTTCATCCACGATCTCGGCTTGAAGGCTGGGTTGTATTCTTCGCCCGGCCCGTGGACGTGCGGCGGCTGCGCGGCCAGCTGGCTGCACGAGGAGCAGGACGCGCAGACCTACGCCAAGTGGGGCTTTGACTACCTGAAATATGACTGGTGCAGCTACGGCACCATCGCCTCCGGCGGCGACCCGTCCGCCAAAGACATCCCGCTCTGGGGCAAGACGGCGACGAACGACGCGGGCGCGGTTTATCCTTATGCGGTCATGGGCAAATTTTTGCGCGAACAAAACCGCGACATCGTCTTCAGCCTATGCCAATACGGCATGGCCGACGTGTGGAAATGGGGCGGCTCGGTGAATGGCAACTGCTGGCGCACCACCGGCGACATCACCGATTCCTGGCACAGCATGAGCAAGATCGGTTTCAACCAGGATCCCGCTGCGCCCTACGCCCAGCCCGGCAACTGGAACGACCCCGACATGCTCATCGTCGGCGAAGTCGGCTGGGGCAAGACGCATCCCACGCGCCTGACGCCGGACGAGCAATACACTCACATCAGCCTGTGGTGCCTGCTCTCCGCGCCGCTGCTCATCGGCTGCGACATGACCAAGCTGGATGATTTCACGCTGAACCTTTTGGAGAACGACGAGGTGCTGGCCATTGACCAGGATGAACTCGGCAAAGAAGCCACCTGCGTCATCAAGGACGGCGACTTGCGCATCTATGAAAAGGAACTGGCCGACGGCGGCCGCGCGCTCGGCTTTTTCAACCTCGGCAGCGAGCCGGCGAAACTGGAGTTCAAGGATTTTGCCACGCTCAGCCTCACCGGTGTGCAGCACGTCCGCGATTTGTGGCGGCAAAAAGATCTGACCGATGTGGACGCCGAGAACGGAATTTTGCCACTCACCATTCCCGCGCACGGCGTGGTGCTTTACAAGCTGACGGCGGCGAAGTAATTCACGCCAGCAGCTTTGCCAATTACTCGTGCTTCTGCTTGAGCCCGTCAATAAGGCGGTTGTGATGCTGTAGCCGGCGCAGCGCGTGTAGCAAAGCCGCTTGAGGCAGGCATCACGTTGGATGCTCTTGGTTGAATTGGCATTGTTTGGCTTGAATAACAAAAGTTTACCACACTGATTAAACTGCGGCCATTGAGCGTAAGTTTAATTGAAACCTTTCGGCGCGAACGGTTCAGCCACCCCCGGCCTGAGTGGCCACGCGGATGGCTAGGCATCGGCCGGTCGCCGCCGCGAGCGCGACGACGGAACATTGTCGGCGACGATTCATGCGCCGCCACCTGTCCACGCCGCCCGAAATTGGCAAAATTATTCTCCGATGAAGTGCAACGCCACGCGGCGCGAATGCGGCTGCGTGCGGTGTTCCCACAAATAAATCCCCTGCCACGTCCCCAGCGTGAGCTGGCCGGCGTGAACCGGAATGGAAAGGTTCACCGCCGTCAGCGCGGTGCGGAGGTGCGCGGCCATGTCGTCGTCGCCCTCGGCGGTGTGGACAAAGAGCGAGTCGCCGTCCGGCACGAGCCGCGCGAAAAAAGCGTCGAGGTCGCGGCGCACATCGGGGTCGGCGTTTTCCTGAATCAACAGCGAGGCGGAGGTGTGGCGCAGATGCAACGTGAGCAGACCGTCGCGGAATTTATTCTCGGCCACCCACTTTTCCACCGCGCCGGTGAAGTCCACCAGCCCGCGCCCGCGCGTGGCGAGGACGAGTTCGTGGAAGGCTTGGCGGAACATTTTCTGAAAACATTGAACATTCAACATTCAACGCTAAACATCGAAGGCTGGGCATTCATGGGTCATTGGAAGTTCAATGTTGAATGTTCGAAGTTTCCCCCGGCTTAAGGGGCGACGGGCGCGCCCTTGTCGGCGAGCATCTGCTCGAGGTCGGCGTTGCGCGGTTGGCCGGCGGCGAGCGCCTTCTGGTAATGCCAGCGCGCCAGGTCGGGCAGCGGCGGCACCTGGCTCAGGTAGATCACGGCGAGGTTGTTGTGCGCGGGCGCGTAGTTGGGGTTCAGCTCGAGAGCGCGGCGCAGCGCGGCCTCCGCCGCCTTGCGCTGGCCCTGATGGCTCAATGTGACGCCAAGGTAGTTCTGGATTTCCGGGTTGTTCGGGTCGAGTTGCGCGGCGCGGGACAGGGCGTTCAGTGCGTCGTCAAATTTCTCCTGGCGGAACTTGAGGTAGCCGAGGGTGGACAGGTTATAGGCGTCGTTGGGGCTTTGGGCGAGCGCGGCGGTGATGTGTTTCTCGGCGGCGTCCAGCTTGCCCTCCTGCAACTCGATGGTGGCAAGGTTGGCGAGCGCGATGCCGTTGTTCTGGTCGCGATCAAGAATCTTCAGGTAGTCGGCCTCGGCCGCGTCGTATTCCTGATGGACAAAATGCGCCTGCGCGGAGGCGACCAGCACGGCGGTGCCGGCGGGCATCTCGCTGATGGGGGTCTTCTCGGCGTTGGGATTGGTCGGTGGCGTCACGGGCGCATTGAACAGAGCCAGTTCCTCGGGCTTGTAGGGCACGGACGCCGCCTCGTCCGCCGCCAGGCGGGAACGCAGGACGGCCACCTCGTCCTTGAGCGCGGCCGTCTGGGCGGAATTGTCAACAGACTTGGTGCCGGCATTATTCTGCTTATTCGCCTGATCCAGTTTCTCAATTAAATTATCCCGCTCCTGCGTCAGGCTGCGGAGGCGTGCCTCGTAGTCCGCGACGTTCGCGCCGGCGTTGGTCGCCGTCAGGGCCGCCTGCAGCCGGTTTTGCAGCGCGGTTTTTTCCAGCGCAGCAATCTGCGCGTCGGACTGCAAAGTGGCGACGAGCGCCTGCGCCTGCTTCAACTGCGCGACCAGCTCGTCACTGCCGTTCGCGGCGGGCGGCGCGGCGCGCAACGCGGCCAGCTCGGTCTTGAGCTGGTCGTTTTCCGCGCGCAAGGCGGCGAGCGCGACGTCAGCGGTCGCGGGCGGCGCAGCGGCATTCGTGGCGGCACCGTTCTCCAGAAGTTTTTGCAGCTGCGTGGCGAGCTGCTCGGCGCGGTCATGTTCCGCGTTGTAATTTTTTACGGCGGCGGCGCGGTCGAGCTGCGCCATCGCGAGCGCGTTGGTGTCCGCGACGGTGACGGTGACGTAGTTGGTGACAATCATCGGGACGGTGTTGGTCGCAAATACTTCGGCCAGGTTCGTGACCACCATCGGCTGACGGTTGGTGACCAAGACGGTCACGACATTGGTGACGAACTGCGTGACGGGCGTGACGGCGCCGGCCGGGCCGCCGGCGCTGGCGTTGGCCAGATCAATCTGCTTCATCAGCGAGCGGATTTTCTCCTGCGCCTTTTCCAGCTCGCGCGGGTCCACGGCGGCGGGCTGGACGGCGAGCGCCTCCTTCAGCTTGGCCTGCCAGATTTCGTTGGCCGCCTGCGCGACCTGCAGCTGGGTGCGCAGGTTGTCGAGTTCCGTCGGTGTTTCCGGGGCCGGCGGCGGCGGGGCGGCCGGCGTGTTCGTCATGGCCTGGACGGATTTATTGGCGGAGGTGACCATCGCCGCATGGCTCTGGAGTTCGGCAATTTTGTCGGCGAGATGGTCGAGCCGGAAGGCGACGATGTTGGGATTCCAGGCGGGGAACTCCTTTTGAAACGCCTGCAACTGGCGCTGCGCGTCGTTGCACGCGGCCAGCGCCTCGCCCGGGTCGCCCAGCGTGGCGAGATTGTCCGCCTGCTGGATGAGGCTGTAAATGCCGATGTATTTATCGTCCGCCTCCGACTGGGCGCGCGCGGTTCCCAACAGGCCGGCGCACAGCACGATGGCGACACAGAAAAATTTCATGCCGCCACAATGCCAGAGGCCAGCGGCTTTGGCAACCGCGCCGCACGTCACGCAACTGTCACTTGCGGAACCATTGACCGGCAGCAAAAGATTTGCTACTGTCCCGGCAGTTGCGTCATGAAATCCGCACTGAACCAGCACGTCTTGGTTTTGAACCGCCTCTGGCAGGCCGTCAACGTCTGCACCGCCCGCCGCGCGCTCACCCTGCTCTTCCAAGGCCAGGCGCAGGTGGTGATGAACAATCCCGACGGCTCGTTCCGCACGTTTAATTTCCAGGAGTGGCGCGACGTTTCCGCCGACGCGCCCTCGGACGATTTCCTCCATACCATTTCCTTCCGCATCCGCGTGCCGAAGATCATCCTGCTTTTCATGTATGACCGGATGCCGAAGAAGGAAGTGAAGTTCACGCGGCACAACATCTTTGAGCGCGACAAGGACACCTGCCAGTATTGCGGAAAAGTTTTTGACCGAAAAGACCTGAACCTCGACCACGTCATCCCGCGCGACCGCGGCGGCCCGACGACGTGGGAAAACATCGTCTGCTCCTGCATCGCGTGCAACACGCGCAAATCCAACCGCACGCCGTTCGAGGCCGGCCTGAACCTCGTGCGCAAACCCAAGCGCCCGAAATGGCGGCCGTTCGTGCAGATCAACTTCACGCTGCACCGGCACGACATCTGGAAACATTTCGTGGACCTTGCCTACTGGAACGTCGAGTTGGGCGAGGACGTGGCACCGTAGCCGCGCATTGACTTCGCGGCGCAGGCGGTTAGAATTACATTTCTTGGCGTGCTCGTCTATCGGCTAGGACAACGGATTCTCAATTCGTGAAGACGGGTTCGATTCCCGTGCGCGCTACCACTAAAAACCTTTATTTTTAAGGTTTTTTCTGTTAGAATCTGTCTTTCCAGACAGTTGCGGCATGAAATTGCCGGAGTTTCCAAAAGAACTGAAGCGGGACAGCGTGAGTGTCGTCATCTACAAAACGCCGTCCAAAGGCTACGACACCTTTACGCTCGCCTACTACCAAGACGGACACCGGCGGCGCGAATGCCGAACTTCGCATCGCAAAACCAGTCTGGACAGCGATACTGCGCGGCGAGCGATTCCCAAGTCGGCTGATAAAGGCCGACGGCAATTTACCGCGCCGGCGGCAGATTGGTCTGGGCAAAATTACTAACCGCCGCCAGCAGAAGCGCGGTCAGGCACAATCTTGAAAGCATGGAGTTGCACCGAGCAAGCTCACCACGGCCCCGTGCCGGTGGCCACCGGGGCGTCGAAATACCACTGACCATTGTTATTGACCGACATCGCGACGATGCCCGTATTTCCGCCGAATTTCACCCATTCCACATGGCCGTCCTCGTAAAGAAAATTTCCACCAAGCGGAATGCTGTTTTTTCCAGCATGATTTGAGGTCGGGCCGCTATAGGTGGTGGTTCCGACAATGCTGTTATTCCAATTATTGGCCCCGCTAGTTTCCATCGCGTCGGCCATGACGGGTGCATTGTGATATTGCCCACCCTGCTTTTTACGGTAATACCATTGGCCATAGTTCGTGCTCACTGAAGCGTAGCTGGCTCCGCCACAATCTATGCGCGCCGGCAAATAATGATAACCAATCAAATTAACTGCTGGAAGATCCAATTCCGCACTGCGATGCCAGGTGTCCGTAGGACAGTAAACAACATCGTTCTGGCTACGGATTCCCGTGGTGGCCGTGCCCGGCTTGTTCTTGTATAAATAGCCATTAAAAAAATTGGTGAAGTTATTTGCCACCCAGCCTGGACCAAAAGCCGCCCCATATATACTTGTCGGGGAATTGGCCGCATTGTCAGCCCCGCAGTCGGGAAAATAATCGGCAAAATCACCGGCATACATAGTGACGGCAATCCCCCACTGCTTGAGGTTGCTGGCGCACTGAGCCTTGAACGCGCTCTGCTTGGCGCTGGATAGCGCCGGGAGCAGCAGTGCCGCCAAGATGGCGATGATAGCAATCACCACCAGCAGCTCAATCAGCGTGAACGCCCGATTTTTTTGTGTCTTCATTTCTTAAAAACTTCACCGCCGGTTTTGGTTGCGGGGTGAAGGCAACCTCACCTTCACCCCGACCATATTATTTTGCAACTTTTCTCACGGATAGACGAGCTTGTAATACTCGTTCGTCGCGCCGGACTTAATGATCGCGATGTTGGTCGCGGTGATGGTGGCCGAGTTCGCCACCGGCGCCCAGTCGTTGGTGTTGCCGCTCACGCCCTTGTTCAGGTTGTTCGTCTGCACCAGCAGGCGATAACCCAAGTGATCCGCCGCCCAGTTCAACACCAGCGAACTCCCGCTCACGCTGTTCGTCAAATGGGGCACCGACTGACTCGGCCGCAACAGCTCGTTCACCGTATAAACATTCGTCTGCGACAAATCCTGCGACACCACCCGCACCGCCAACGTGTTCGCCGGCGAGGCCAGGCTCATCGTGTTCGTCACACTCGGAACACTGTTCGTCAACAGGATGCCGTAGGTGCTACCGGTATTAAAGCTCAACGCCAGCGCCGCCGTCCCATCCGCGCTTGTCGCCGTCACCGTCACGTTGGTTGCCGGATACGTATTTGTCGCCGTGTAGCTGGTCGTGCCGGAGCTGAACGTCTGGCTCAATGACCCCGGAGAAAGGCTCAGGTTGGACAGCAGCGCGTTCGTGCTCGCCAGCACCGTCACCGTCACCGTATTAGTGCTAATCGTCACCCCGTCCTGCGCTGTCACCACCACGCTGATCACGTTGCCTGAGCCCACTGCCACCGGCACCGATCCGACCAATGAGCCGGCAGCGGTCGAGCCTTGCGCGACGCCGTTCAAGAACAACTGATTTGTGGCAGACAACGACGTGTTCGTCACCGTCACCGTCACCGAGGCCGTGCCGATGGCGTTCGTCGCCGTGTAATTCGTCTGGCTTGGGCTGAATCCGGGCGACAACGTCCCCGCCGGGCTCAAGGCCAGATACGACAGGCTCGCATCCGAACTGACTGACGACCCTAGCTGCGTCACCGCCACCAAATAGGTGTTCGTCACCGACAAGTCCTGCGACACCACCTGCACCGTCACGTTCGTCGTCCCGACGGCCAGCGTCAGCGGCGCGCTGGCGATGCCGTTGGTCAGCAATCCTTGTGAGTTGCCGCCTACGAAAAGCGTGTTCGTCGCCGTCGGATCCACGTTCGTCACCAGCACCGTCACCGCGCCGGCACCATACGAGTTCGTCGCGTAATAAGTGCCATAATTGTTCGTCGTGAAGGCGGACGGATAGAATACCAGCGCACCCGCGCTGTTGCTGATTACCAGCGAAGCAAGATACGCGTTCGTATTCGCCAAAACCGTCAAGGCAACCGGCGCGCTGGTGGCCGAACCGCCAACGAGTGGAGTTCCAACCAACTGATACTCGTAAGCTCCCAGCAAGCCGGCGGTGTTCAGCACATAACTGATGTTGGTGGCACCGCCGATGTTGGCAAAGCTGATGCCGCTGCTGCCATTGTCCGTCTGCCATTGATAGGTTGTCGTCCCAGTTCCGCCAAAGACCGGCGCGCTGAGCGTGACCGCCGCGCCGGCATACACAACATTGGTGGGAGCGACCGTGGCGGGCGCGATGACCAGGCTGCTGGCGGTAATATAATTTGCCGTCAACTGCGCCTCGACATTGCTGATTTGTATTGAATTCAGCACGCCACTGTAGATGTCAATTTCCGCAACCTGCCCAACCAGGGTGTCACCACCGCCTTCATTGTTGCCAATGCGGGTGATGGGCTGGGTAAAGATCGCGCCCGCCACGCTGCCGTCAGCTGCGCCGTTTAACCTGAAGGCACCGCCGGATGAATTGACGGCCACATCCACCATGCTGAAGCCCGAGGTGGAAATGTTCGACGACCCGGAACCGCCGCCGCCGGTATACTCTATCAGGTAATTCTGGTTGCCCTGATAGAAGTTATATTCCAGCGCCCCGGGCGACGACCCGCCGGTAAGAGCGTAACGCGACCCGCCCGAGTTGACAGTGGTGGGCTTGACATAGGCAAACACAGTATAGCCGCCGTTGGTTGTCAGGGACGAAGCCAGAACAAAACTGCCACTGTGAACTCCTCCGCTTGCAGAAAGATTCACCGCCGAGGAGCCGTTCGGGGTCACATAGGTATCCAAGGTTGGGTTGGACTGGCTTAAGGCATCCCCCGCATCTGTATAGGTGGCATTGTTGCCATTGCCGCTGGAATCACTCCATACGCCGGTGGTCGGATTGTAATTGGTGGCCTGCAACTGCACCAGGGCGGCCAGCGGCTGCACGGTCAATTGCGCCCAGGTGCTGTTGTTGGTATAAGGCGAAACCGCATTCGTTGCCTGTAGGCTATAGTAACCGGAGTTGGTTAACTGAAGATTGCCAAGTATCAGCGTGGTATTGGTGGCACCTGCAATGTTTACCGCCCCGCCGCCAGACGAATTAGTGGCGACCTGCCACTGGTAGCCGATTGGCAGATTGCCCGTGAAGGTGGCCGAAAAGCTTGTGTTACCACCCACCATGGCCACATTCGGATTGGGTGTGGTGTCTGTCCACACCAACGGCGCGCTCGAGGTGACATAGGCCGCCGTCAATTGCGCCTCGACATTGCTGATTTGCAAGGGAGTCAGCACGCCATTATAGATGTCAATCTCAACCACTGAACCGCTGAAATACTCGGCAGTGCCAGTGTCTCTGGCTCCAATGGAGCTAATGTTCGCGGTAAATGTGGCACTCGCATTGGCTCCGTCAGCGACTCCATTGAGGCGGAATGCCCCGCCCAAGCCAGAGACGGTGGCGTCAATCAAGCTAAAGCCATTGGTGGTAACGGTGGTCGTGGATGAACCAAGATCCGTCGTTGCTTGCATCAACGCGTCCTGTTTGCCTGCGCTGATGCGATACTCAAAAGCCCCGGCGGCACCGCCGATTAGAGCAAGGTTTCCCGTATAGGTGGCCGGCATGGCATAAGCAAAGACGGTGTAGGCATTGGTAGCGGGAATGGATGTCGCGAGCTGAAGTTTGTTCGCCCCATTAAAGACCACCGCCGGGGAACCGTTCGAGGTCATGCCGGTGGCCAAAGTCGGAAAGGTTCCCGTAGCCTGTGCGTTGGCACCGACCGTCGCCGTCCAGAGGCCGGTGGTCGGATTGTATTTGGCAGCTTGGAGTTGCAGTGCCGGAGTCAAGGGCTGCACGGTTAATTCCGCCCAACTACTGTTAGTGACAAAAGGCGAAACCACATTAGTTGCCAGGAGACTGTAATAGTAGCCAGAGTTGGTCAACTGTAGATTATTAAGCATTAGCGTGGCATTGGTGGCGCCAGCAACATTCACCGCCCCGCTGCCGGACGAATCAGTGCCGACCTGCCATTGATAACCGATCGGCAGGGTTCCCGCAAATGTGGCTGAGAAGATTGCATTGCCGCCCACGGTCGTCACATTAGGCGTGGCATCCGTCACGAGCATCGGCGCACTGGCGGGCTGGATTGTCAAAGTGACCGGCACGCTGGTGACCGCGATGCCGCCGGTCGGCGTGCCCACCAACTGATACTCGTTGGTCTGCCCGCCAAGGCTGGTGGTGTCCAGCACATAGTTGGTGGTGGTGGCGCCGCCGAGGTTTGAGAAGCTGGCTCCGCCGCTGCCATTGTCCGTCTGCCATTGATAGCTGGTCGCCCCATTCGCGCCCAAGACCGGCGCGGCAAGCGTGACGGCGGTGCCGGCATACACATTGTTGGTGGGGGCGGCCGTGGCCGGCCCGATGGTTATGCTGGTGGCGACCACATAATTGGTCGTCAACTGCGCCTCAACATTGGTGATCTGATAGGGCGTCAGCACGCCACTGTATATGTCAACTTCGGCTATCTGTCCGACCAACCCGTCACCATTGCCTTCATTGTTGCCAATCCGCGTGATGGGCGAAGTAAACGCCGCCCCAGCCGTTGGATTTGCCCCGTTGGTGCTGTCTGCTGCCCCGTTAAACCTGAAGGTAGCGCCCGATGAATTGACAGCCAGATCAACCATGTTGAAACTTGAAGTGAGGATGTTTGATGCGCCGGAACCGCCGCCTCCGACATACTCAACCAGATAGTTTTGATGACCCTGATAGAAGTTATACTCCAGCGCGCCAGGCGATGACCCGCCGGTAATGGCGTAGCGCGACCCGCCCGAGTTGACGGTGGTGGGCTTGACATAGGCGAACACAGTATAGCCGTTGCCTGCCGACAGGGACGAAGCCAGGCCAAAACTGCCGCCGTTGGTAGAAACGCTCACCGCCGAAGAGCCATTCGGGGTCGCAAAGGCGGCCAAGGTGGGCGTGGTTCCAGCCACTCCCGCATAAGTGACGTTGTTGCCATTGCCGCTGGAATCGTTCCAGACGCCCGTGGTCGGATTGTAATTGGTGGCCTGCAACTGCACCAGGGCGGCCAGCGGCTGCACGGTCAACTGCGCCCAACTGCTATTGTTGGTATATGGCGAAACCACATTTGTGGCCTGCAGGCTGTAATAGTAGCCGGAATTGGTCAGTTGAACATTGGTAAGCGTCAACGAAGTGTTGGTGGCACCCGCAATGTTAACCGCCCCGCCGCCAGAGGAATTAGTGGCGACCTGCCATTGGTAGCCGCCAATCGGCAGGGTGCCCGTAAATGAGGCCGCAAAGGTGGAATAGCTGCCCACCATGACCACATTAGGATTAGGCGCGGTGTCCGACAACACCACC
>Ga0182012_10003096_pt1 | contig 17782 bp, 11 predicted proteins | sample 612S2SmetaG_FD_120486 | JGI IMG/M metagenome (GOLD analysis project Ga0182012, IMG submission 120486) | Permafrost microbial communities from Stordalen Mire, Sweden - 612S2S metaG | ecosystem: Environmental > Terrestrial > Soil > Wetlands > Permafrost | place: Sweden: Stordalen | collected...
GTGAGCGCTGGGGCGAATTGGGGGAAATAGGGGGCGGCGAACGGCGGGGTTAGCGGGGGTTGGGGGGGAAGTGGAGCTAAAGGACGGCCGGTTAGCTGAGCTTGAGGCTCGTCGGGAATAGGTTTCGTACATCTCGCGGCCGTAGATACCGCGCACTGTGAGCATGTCAAAGATGATCTGCCGTATATCAAGCGTCATCTCCTTGGCTGGAATGCCGAGTATGGCGATCTTGCCCCCGTGGCTCATGTTGGTAATCATGTCGCGCCGGGTGCCGGGCGCTGCCCCCGGTCCCTTGCTTTTGGGGACCGGGGATAGCACGAACCTCAACCGACCATCTCAACCCAGCACCAATCCGACCGAGACCCAACAAAATGAACACACTTTTTCATCAAACGGCGAACTTTCAATTTACAGACCGTCTCACCCGAAGGGTTCACCCCAAGAAGATGTAAAGGGGCCAGCCTTGATCGGCACTGAATTCAAAGCACTTAGTCACCAATTTTGGTTGCAGTTAATTCCGCATCTCCGGCGCAGAATAGTAGTCAGAATGGTCAGAAACCATGAAGAACCAAATCGTCTCCGCAACCAGCAAGACCCTCGAAACGAAGCCCTAAATCAAAGTGTTCTTTTTTTCCCGTGAAGCTGTGAAACGACATTCAATGGAATCAATCGCCTGGCGGCACTCCCTCCACAGTTTCACGGTTTTCCGCTATTCTCCGCCGCCCTTTTGCGCCGGCGCCTCAGCCTTATTACCCAGGTCGAGCGAGTCGAAGTTGAGAATTGCGTTGCCGACCAGCATGAAGCTCCCCGCCGTCTCCTCGCGCCACATCGGGTTATTGGCGAACAGCAGAATATGCCCGCGGCCCATCGGCACTTCAACAACCGCCGGCGTGCTTTCGAGTGCTTCTCCTCCGGAAAGCAGGCCGCTGACCAAAAGGTTCTTATCCGCAAAGCGAAGTAAGACATGCGGCCAAAGCGACTTGGGAACCATCACATCTCCCGAGTCGAGCAGCTCTTCAGGATCGATGTAAGTCTCCCGCTCGCGCCGCGTCAGAACCGGCTCAGCCGGCGAGGGAACCAACGGCCGTCCCTGCGGAATATCAGGATCGGTGGGCGTACCGCGTCCCGAGGTTCGCTCCGGTTGGCTTGACGGAGAAAAATAGCCGTCGCTCGAGCTCATGCTCGGCACTGAAACCTGGAACACCGGCGATTGGCCGAAGTACACCGGCAGCTCCGCTCCGTAGCCGTACGTGACGGGATTGAGAGGGTTCTCAACTTCAGCGCGCAGAATCGAGCCCTGAGCCTTCAAATCCGGAGTGGGAACAATGCTCACTCCGTCGGCGAATCCAAACTCCGTGGCCAGTTGGGAGCTGGAACCGACCACGACGAGAAGACCGCCGTCACTTACAAACTGCTTGAGGTTGGCGAGCCCCGCAAAGCCTAATCCGCCGCGAATGTCGTCCGCGTGATCGAGAACGCCAAGGTTGGGCGTGAGCTCGGAGTGCTGCCACGGAATCGGGCCGCTCACATCCGATCCGTCGGCCAGGCTGCGCTTGGGAATTCCATTCAGAATCGCTTCAGCCCCGCCGCGCACAGGCGGAAGCAGGATGACATCGTACTTCTCGCGAAGATTGGGAGTTGCCGCGGCAACCGTAGTGGAAAGATAACTGTAGGGCACCTTGGCGTCATCCATCGCAAGCCGGAACCAGCCTTCGTTTTGAGTGTCGGTCCAGGTGTGGAGCAGGGCGACGCGCGGAAGCGAAAGCGCGTGGCGAGCGATCGCAGGATCGTGCCCGGAGGCATAAACGCTCAGATTCAAATCCCGTGCAGCCTGCTGCAATTGGGCGCGAAGATCTTGAGGATTTCCATTTGCCGGAATAAGAAATGACCCGGCATGGAATTGCTTGCCGTCGAGCGTGAAGTCCGCATTGGCCGCGAAGAATTTTATGCCGGGCAGTTTGAACCGGAGCGAAGCGAGGCCGGGTTCAGCATTGGCGTCGATGACAAAAAACGTGGCTGCGTCTGCGGAAGAGCCAGCGGCAGCTATAACACCTGCATCCTGCCATTGAGTCGGCGACGCGATGGGGCTCATTGAAGCGCGCAAGATCGACGGATCGGTGATGCGCGTGGTGCGCACGTCGAACATGGGCCCCAGCGACCACCCGGTATCGTCATAGGGAGCGGGATCGTGAACCGAATAGTACTGCGTGTCAAGCAGCATGTCGGCCACGCGGCTATACGGCTGATCCATGCGGACAATGTAAGTGCCGGCTGCGAGATCGCCTGCCTGCGGCGACTTTGACTGCGCGCTGTTATCGAAATGGAAACTCGCATTCAGCCGCTGGACTTCCACGCCCTGCTTTTCGAGCAGTTGAACAAGCGCCGCATCTAACCCAGGACGCAGACCGTCATTATCGATTGCCCACGCGGCCGGTCCTTCGGTGGTTGCCTTTTCGATCGCTCGCTTGCTCTTCAGATAAAAGTCCGCCAGCATTTTTTCTCGATGCCTGGCCGTGTAGTCAAGCGCGAAGAGCAGGCCGCTCTCCTCCATATTGATGTTGTCGCGAAACGACCACAACACCTGACGCAGCGGAGGATTGTTGCGGAACCAAGTGCGCAACGGCCGGTCGCCTGACGCAGTGCGCATGCGGGTGTCAGGGTACATATTGCCGAAGGTCTCGTAGAACCGACCGATAGCATTGTGATTGTTGGCAATAAAGAACATGTAGTTCGGCGCCCATCCGTCGTAGTAGCCGTGATCCCAAACGCCGAAGACTCCCGCTTCACTGAACTTTTCCAATTCATTCGTGGCCATCTCGTCCCACTCGTCAATCACCATGGGATCGAGCCACGCGTTATATGGCCCCGTTCCTGTTGAGATGTAGAGATAGGGCACAGACTCATGCAGATCGTGGAGCACCGTGGGATGAAATGCGAGGAACTCTTTCATCATCATTTGAGTCAGCGCCAGGCCCATTCCGATGCCGTCGCGGTTGTTGTCGTGCGCAACATAATGGCCCCAGTAGACCAGGCCGGGAGTGGGCTTGTCGGGAAATGCCTCGTGGTAGTGAAACAGGTCGACCATGCGATCGTGGCCGTCGACTTCAACGATGGGTGTAATAAGAAAGATGGCGTTTTTGCGAATGTTGCGGATGAACGGCGTATCTTCAACCGCCAGGCGATATGCCAGTTCCATTAGCATCTCAGGAGAACCGGTCTCAGGCGAATGAATGGAACCGGAGGCCCAGTAAAGAGGAAGGCCTTCGTTTTCCAGGTTTTGTGCCTGCTCTTGCGACAACCCGCGGGGATCGGCCAACTTGGATGCAATCTCGCGGTAGTGATCGATAGCGGCAATGTTCGATTCATCGCTGACCGCGACCAGAAGAAATTCCCGGCCTTCTTCGCTCTTACCTGCGCTGAACACTTTGACGCGCGGCGAAGCTTTGGCAAGGGCGCGGTAATAGGCGTCGATTTTTTCAGAATAAGTAAGATGGCCGGGCGCGCCAGCGATGTAGCCGAGAAACTGCCGCGGCGTGGGCACGGTGGAAGATGCCGGCAGGTGATCCACCAGAGGCGTGCTGAAGAACGGCTCCGTGGTGTTCTCGCGAATCTCTTTCGTGTACTGCCCGTCGTTCGCGGTTTGCGCGGCACACACGCCGCCAAGCAGCGTCGCAAGAACAATTGCGTGAATCAAACGTTTCATTTATTTCCCATTCCTCCCACCAACTTTTCGCTGATGCTCCTGAGTCCCACGTTTATGTGTCAGTGCAAATGTAGCATCAAACCGGCTTTGCAGACTTCGCCGTGCAGCAATTACTGGATCGCGGTTGCGCCCACGCTGCAGCCGCTCAAAAGGCTTGAAAGGCGCGGCCCGCAGTAAAAAGGCAGTCATTTCGAAAACTCGTTGACAAGCAACAGACCGTGGGCTAAACTTTTTTCAAATCGCTACATTTGTTGCGCGCTTCTTCCCGTTATTGACACAATTGAGTCGAACACGATTCCGGCCCCAGTTCTGGTACGTCCGGCTGCCTCCAGTGCACTCGAAATAGCTGGAACGCTGCCAGGCCCGGAGTTGGGATAGAAATCGGCGGGCGGAGGTTATGCATCGAGGAGAGCCAATGAGAAGATGCTTTGCTATCTTCACCGCCGCCGCAGCGCTGATGGCGCTTGCCGGCCAGCCGGGCCGCGCACAAACAGCCAATACCGGCGCACTGACAGGAACTGTGGTTGACGCGGCTGGCGCTGTGGTGCCTGGAGCGCAAGTGACCGCGACCAACAATGCCACCAGCCAGGCAAATACGGTGACCTCGGGCGCGCACGGTTCCTATCAGTTTCCGCTGCTGGCGCCGGGAAGCTAGCGCGTGTCCGTAGCCAAAGAGGGATTCAAGACCTCTGTGTTTGCGTCGATCGTCATCAAGCTCACCGAGACGACCAGCCTCAATGTGCCGCTCCAGGTGGGCGCCGTCTCGCAAAGCGTGGTGGTGAGCTCGGCCGCGACGCAGCTTGATACTGAAGACGCCGAGTTAGGCGCGGTCATCGACGAACGATTCATCGACGACCTTCCTCTCGCCGCCAGAAATTACCTGCAGATTATCGGCCTTAATCCCGGCGTATCTGCCGAAGTTACCGACGCCGGAGACCTAGGCCGCGGGTCCAGCAGCCTGGCTTCGGCGGGCAGCGGAATCTCCAGCAACGGCGCGTCCACAATCGACAATAACTACCAAATGAACGGCGTTCCTGTGAACGACAACCTGGCCGAAGGAGAGTTCTCAGGCGGAATTCCCATTCCCAATCCGGATACGCTCGAGGAGTTCAAGGTAGTCACCACGCCATACGACGCCTCGGACGGGCGCAACGGCGGCGCCAACGTGGATGTGCTCACCAAGACCGGGTCGAATCACTTTCAGGGCTCGGTATTTGAATACGTTCGCAATAACGACATGAACGCGAATACCTGGTTTCTGAATAACGGCGATCAGCCGCGCGCAATCCTCAAGCAGAACCAATTCGGCGGCACATTCGGCGGACCGATCAAGCGCGACAAAGCCTTCTTCTTCGGGTCTTACCAGGGCACGCGCCAGAGGAATGGACTTGACAGCAGCTGCGCAGGAACCGCGTTGCTGCCGCCTTTGACCAACGACCGCAGCGCTGCCGGACTCGGCGCTTTGTTCGCCGGCCAGCGCGGAGAGATTCAGGACCTGCTCGGCGGCGTTGGACCGGCCATTGCACCCGACGGCTCAAATATCAACCCCGTAGCGCTTGCAGTTATGCAGATGAAGCTGCCCAACGGCAATTACGTGATTCCAACTCCAAACCCGAATACGATCAACCCGTCGGCGCCCAGCTTTGACTCGGAGGGAAGCGCTTCGTTCAGCCAGGCCTGCCCATTCAGTGAAGACCAGTACATGGGCAATGGCGACTACGCGTTGAGCTCCAAGAACAGCCTGCAGCTTCGCTACTTTATGGCCAACAGCACGGCCGATCAGACAATTGAGCCGGCAAACCTGCCCGGCGCCGCCGTACCCGGATTCCCTTATGCCAATGAATCCAATTTCAAGAATGCTTCAGTCGCCGACACTTACTCGTTCACTTCGGCGCTGGTGAACCAGGCGAGCCTGGGTTACAACCGGAACTATGCCACTAACACCCAGGGAGAGCAGTTCACCTGGTCGAGCATCGGCGCCACCGTTCCATCGTTCGTCAACGCCATTCCCGGGCTGGGGGTGGCCAACGTGTCTCTCGGAGGCGAGGGGCAGAATGCGATCTTTATCCAGAACACTTTTATCGTGAAGGATTCTCTGGCCTGGACGCATGGGCGCCAAACCGTGCGCTTTGGCGGAGACTTCACGCGCAACGAATCCAACTCACCATACTTTCAATATTTCGGCGCAGGTTATTACCTCTCGTTTGCCGACTTTTTGCTTGGTCTTGACGCCAACGATAACGGCACCGCCGCAGCCGGCGTGCCCTACAGCAATGAATATCTCGACCTAGCGCTGCCCGGTGAGTTGAGCCGCTATTACCGCTATTTCGATGCCGCCGGGTACGCACAGGACGACTTCAAGCTCACTACGCGCTTCACTTTAAATTTGGGCGTGCGCTACGAACATCTCGGAGACTTTACCGAAGCCGAAGGCCGCAATACCCAAGTCAATTTGTCGATGGTCAACACCAATCCTCCGGCAGCTGGAACACTGCAAGGCTATGTGGTCCCCTCGAATTATCAGGGGACTCCGCCCCCTGGAGTTACTTCATCCGGTAACAAGCTTGGGATTGAGGGCATCGGCCAGAATGCGGTTGAGCCGCGAGTAGGGTTTGCCTGGCAGCTTCCGGGCAGCAATAACCTGGTGCTGCGTGGTGGCTATGGCATGTACAGGAGCCGCAGCGGCATCGCCGGGCTATACCAGGGCGTCTCCGCGCCGCCATATTCCGCAGTCGTGCTGGCAGAGGGTTCGCAGAACGCGCCCGCATCGCTGCAAGACCCCATCTGGCAGCCCATCCCAACTTTCCCGCAATGGCCCTCCGCAGAATACAGTCCAGCCACGGAGCAAAGCTTCCAGGGATTGGACTACAACTTTCAGCCTTCCATCACGCAACACTTCAGCCTCGATATCCAAACCCAGCTCTCGCGCAATGTTCTCTTCGATCTGGCTTACGGAGGCACACGTTCGACAAAGCTGATCGATGCCAATTATGTGAATCAGGCACTGCTCGCCAGCCCCTCCAATCCGATCAACGGGCAGACGAACAATACCCTTGCCAACATTCCCCTGCGTGTTCCCTACATCGGCTGGAATCCTGGCGGGTTGCTGCTGATCAAGTCGAACGGGGAGTCCTGGTACAACTCATTGCAAGCCAGCGTTTCAAAGCGCTTCAGTCACGGGCTCCAGTTCATTGCCGCCTATACCTGGGCCAAAGATCTTACGGATGTGCCCGGCGCGGTAACCGGCGGCGGATTCGGCGGCAATGTGTATGGAGACCAAAACAACCTGCACTCGCACTACGGTCCCGATGGCTTTATCCGAGACCAGCGCTTTGTGCTCAGTTATGTCTATTCAATTCCCTCTCCGGTTAAAGCGGCGTCGCCGGCAAATATCGCACTTGGCGGATGGATGCTTGCAGGTGTAACAACCATCCAATCGGGTCACCAGCTCACGGCGTATAACGCAGCTCCCAACAATGCCTATGGCATTCCTAACGATCTTGAGGACTACACGCCCAATTGCCACATTGCCGAATCGGGCTCGATTGAACACCGGCTCAACGGCAACTATTTCAATACGAACTGCTTTGTATCACCACCGGTGATCGGCGCCGACGGAGTTGCAACGGCATTTGGAAATGCGCCGACAGGAGATATCATCGGACCCGGCGAGGATGTGAGCGATGTTTCGTTGGGCAAGCAGTTTCCCATCAAGCATCCCAGTGAAGCCAGCCAGATTCTGTTCAAGGCAGATTTCTTCAACGTCTTCAACCACCCGGTATTTGCCGATCCGATCACTGCCTACGGAGAAGGTACACAAGGATACATCACTGCGACGGCCACCAATCCGAGAGTGATTCAGCTCTCGTTGAAGTATAGTTTTTAACGTAATTGCAGGCTTGGCAAACTCATGGGAAAATCGCGGCACGCGGCTCGACTGAGGCAAGTTTCAAAATGAATGCCTTGACCCGAGCCGCGTGCCGGACCATTCCTGCGTCACTCCAAATGCCCCTCGATCAGAATTACCCCGACTACGAAGTAACGCGCCGCGCGAGAATCTTCGTGCGGCATTCTTACATTGGCTGAATTCGTCGATTGCGAAATTCAATCGCAGTCAGGCGCGGAAAGGACACGCATGGACACAGTGCTGGAGCGGGAATTGCGTAACCTGAGGCTGTACTCGGGCTTCCTCACGGTTGTTGTATTGGGATGCCTGGCAACGTGCAGTTACCTCGTCGTCGAGAGACATCGCCTGGGCCAGGTCGACGTGGACCGGATCAATGTGCGCGAGAAGAGCGGCAAGCTCGACCTGGTGATCTCGAACGGCGAATTGATGCCTCCGGCCATTGTCGGCGGCAAGGCGTTTCCCAATGGCAGGCGCTCGCCGGGATTGCTGTTCTACAACGGCAAAGGCGATGAGGACGGAGGCCTGGCCTATACGAGCGAGACTGATTCCAGCGGGGCATATCATGCCGATGGGCAGTTGATGTTCGATCAATACAACCAAGACCAGTCTGTGGGGATTGTGTACGAAGATAACAACGGCGTTCGCGCTTCCGGCCTGCGCGTCTGGGATCGCGGCCAGGTTCCCATTGACCAGGTGCTGCACAAGCTGGATGGATTGCAAGGCGACCAGCGCAAGGCCATGGTTATGAAGTTGAGAGACGCCGGAGAACTGGGGACTAACAGGGTGTTCGTCGGCCGGAGTCCGGATAAGAGCGCCAATGTGACGTTGATGGATGGCCACGGCAAGCCGCGCCTGATTCTCAGCGTCGGCGATGCGGGGGTTGCCCAGATTCAATTCCTCGACGAAAACGGGAAGGTAGTTTCTACACTGCCTGCTCAAACGGGAGCAAAACATTGAGAATGCCGGAGTCTGCTCGAAAATCGAATCACTTTCCTCATCTGCTGTTGCTGCTGGGGCCGATTGGAATGTTTGCAGCCACTGCGCCCGGCAGTGCTGCACAAACCGCACCGCCGCGCCCTATCACCGATCCTCAATCCGTGCGCTCCGTTGAAAATAAGCTGGCGGGGCCGGTTCCAATCCAGGACCTGCTCTTCAGCAGGACTGTGCTGGAGCCCGCGTGGTCGCCGGATGGCAAGCAGATTGTATTCACCACCAACTTTACGGGCCGGCTCAATCTTTGGAAGGTGAAAGCGGGCGGAGGATGGCCGATCCAGCTTGTGCAGGGCGACGACCGCCAGTTGGGCGCGGCATGGTCTCCAGATGGAAAGTGGATTTTCTATCAGCAGGACGCGGGCGGCAACGAGCTCTATCAAATTTATAAAGTTCCCGCGGATGGTGGCGAGCCCGTCAACATTACCAAGGCGCCCGACGTTCGATTTTTGAACTTCCACATTTCGCCGGATGGAAAATTCATTGCCTCGGGAATGAAACCCAAGCACTCGGCTTCGACCGATATAGCGATCCTGAATCTGGCAGATGGCTCGGTGCGAAATCTTACCAACGAGAAATCGCCGAAATTCTGGTGGGCAAATTGCCTTTGGAGCGCCGATGGCAAAACCATCTATGCAACGCGCTCATCCACTTCCCTCTCCGACTCCAGCGTCTACCGCATCGATGTAACTTCAGGGAAAATGGAAGAGCTCACCCCGCATACCGATGACGTTTCGATCTCGGTTAGTTCTGCGTCTCCCGACGGGCGCGCCCTGTTGTTGTCTTCAAACAGTCGCGGCGGCGTATCGAACGTTGCTTTGTTCGACCTCGCCACTCGCAAAATGCAATGGGTCACCGACTCGTTGTGGGAAGCTTCGAGCGGCGACTTTTCTCCCGATAACCGGCATTTCACTTACGAAATTGACGCTGACGGCCGCACCGAAAGCTACATTGGCGATCGCCAGGGGCCGCCCCGCAAGCTCGCATTCCCCGAGGGCATTACGGGATTCTCCGGCAATCCAACTGCGTACTCCCGCGATGGAGAACATTTGCTTTTGACTCACGATGCCTCAAACCATCCAACCGAATTATGGGTGTACGACATCGAGACCGGGAGCGCCCGGCAAATTTCTCACTCGGCAATCGCAAGCCTCAACTCTGCAACGCTGCCGGCATCGCAACTCGTTCACTATAAGAGCTTCGATGGTGAAACGATCAGCGCGTTTCTATGGATGCCGTTCAATTTGAAAAGAGACGCTTCGAATCCCGCTGTGGTTCTTCCTCACGGCGGACCGACCGACCAGACAGTCGACCGCTTTAATACCACTGCTGCCGCGCTTGCTTCTCGAGGCTACATTTGCATTGCCCCCAACGTGCGCGGATCGACCGGCTATGGAGCTGCGTTTCAAAAGCAGAATTATCAGGACCTCGGCGGCGGCGACCTGCAGGATGAGGTGTACGCGACCAAATTTCTTTTGGCAACCGGCTATGTTGACGCGAAGAAAATCGGCATCACGGGCGGTTCCTATGGCGGATACATGACCATGATGGCGGTAGCGAAGACGCCGGATGTCTGGGCAGCGGCAGTGGAACAATACGGCATTGTGAACTGGGTTACGATGGAGGAAAAATCCGAGCCGTTCCTTCAGTCCTATGTGCACTCAATTCTTGGCGACCCGGCAAAGGACGCGGCCGTATATCGCGCCGCTTCACCTTTGACCTATATGAAAAATGCAACCGCGCCGCTGCTCGTGTTGCAAGGCGAGAACGATATCCGCGTGCCTAAAGAGGAAGCCGAGCAGGTGGTGAAGATTTACCAGGAGAACGGAAAGACGGTGGATGCGAAGTTTTATCCGCAGGAAGGCCACGGCTATGCCAAGCGCGAGGATCAGATCGACTCACTTCGCCGCGTAGTGGACTGGTTCGATCGTTACTTGAAAGCCGGGGCCGAAGGCGGATCAGCGGATTCCCGCGTCCAGTAACGGTAAAAGAACAAGCCCGACAGAATGGCCGCGACGCCAATTGTGGAGCGGATTGGACGAGCGATCCAAAGGCTGACAGAAAGCGAAACAGCGCCGATTGCAAACACGATCGGCGTCACGGGATATCCCCAGGTGCGGTAGGGACGAACCAGGCCCGGCTCGGTTTTCCTCATGCGCATCATGGCGAGCACCGCCATTCCATAGAAAAACCAATTGCCAAACATCACCAGCGATGTCAGGCTTTCAAACGATCCGGTCAGCGCCATCACGCTGGCAATGGCGCCCTGCAGAATGAGCGCGTGGCCGGGGGTATGAAAGCGGGGATGGATGGCCGCAGCATATCGGAAAAAGTTGCCGTCTCTGGCCATCGCGTAGTCGACTCGCGCGCCGCTCAGAATAGAGGAATTGAGCGTAGCCAGCGCGGAGATTGCAAGGATCGCCGTGATCCAGACGGCCGCGCCGTGCCCCGCCACAGTCTCAAGCACATCTGATGTGATTTTTTGCGAAGCTGCCACGCTCGAGTAGGGCAATGCGTAAAGACATGCGAAATTGAACAGCAAAAAAATAACGATGACAAAAATTACGCCGTGGATAATGGCGCGTGGAAAGCAGTGTTGCGGATTCTTCACCTCAGAACCCACGAGGTTCAAGTCGTTCCATCCGTCATAAGCCCACGCCGCCGCGGCCGACGCAGTCAAGAAGCCTTGAAGCGTGCCCCACCCGATGGAAGTTGGCCAAAACGGGCGTGTGTTCGCGCTGAGGTGAGGGTGGCGCAGCAGGAGAAAGACCAGGCAAATTACTGCAATGAGCGCACCGACCTTGATTGCGGTGAGCGCGACTTGCACCTCTCCGCCAAGCCGCACGCCAAGATAATTGATGATCGTGATTGCGACGAGCGCGGCAATCGCGCACAACTGCGCGGGCGTAACGGTAAACGGCGATATACGCAGGCCATGCCATGCAGGCAGCGAATACGCCTGAAAAAGCGGCGCCGCAAGCACGGGAAAGAAGAAACCGACGAATCGCATGAATCCGGCGGCGATTGCCGCAACAGATGCCGGGCGCGCTACCACCGAGTGCATCCACCCGAACAGGAATGCGATCCGGGGCCCGAAGCCGCGACGAAGATATGCGTATTCCCCACCTGCTTCCGGAATGGCGGCGCCGAGTTCCGCATAGCACATACCGCCGAGGAGAGAGAGAATTCCGGCTCCCAGCCAAACCGCCGCCAGCACTGAAACCGATCCCGCGTCTCGCGCCACTTCGCCGGGTTTCAAAAAGATTCCCGTGCCCACCATCGTGCCCAAAATGATGGCCCCCGACGCAAGTGGCCCCAGCGCCCTCTCGAGGCCGCCGGTTTCTTTTCGCTTGAGCAGGGTCTTGAGCATTACTTCGGGCCCTCTAAACGCGCGCGCACAGCAGCACCCTGGCGCATTGTGGAGCGCCTGCCCGAACCTCGGCCTTCTGCATTGGAGCAAGGGGCTTCGCCGAGAGCTGGCTGCATTTATTTCTCCTTCGTTTGAAAGATGATAACGAGCAGGGCGACGCCTAGAAAGGCAAATTGGTACGATGAAACGTTTCTTCGCGAGCTATTGCGGCAACTCTTCGAGCAACGCGTCGAGGTCGGCTTGCGTATTGTAAAAGTGCGGAGCAATTCGTAGTCCTCGACATCGCGCTGAAGTGATGATGTTGCGGCCTTCAAGATGGCTGCAGACTTCGGCGGCCGAATATCGCTGATGCAGGCACGTAACAATAGCGGAGATCTCTGCCGGAGCCGTCGCGCTGGTTACTTGATATCCCTTCTTCTCAAGGCCCGAAATCAGGTATGCACTCAGCGAGAGCACGTGCCGCTCAATGTCGGCCGGCCCTGCCTGTAGAAGCAGATCGATTGCCTCGCCTAGCCCACAAATGCCCGCAACATTTGCCGTGCCTCCCTCGAATCGGATCGCCCCATCGCGAAAATCGAGGTCGTGAACCAGATAGTCGCCATGATCTTTCACCGCTGTCCATCCAATGACGGTCGGCGCGATCTGCTGGAGGGCCTGGTCAGAGAGATACAGAATGGAAATCCCCTTGGGGCCGAGCAGGAACTTATGTGCTCCCGCTGCAAAAGCGTCCACAAAGTCTCTCTCCACGTCCAGTTCGAGCGCTCCAAGCCCCTGCACGGCATCCACTACAAAAAGAATGCCGCGTTCCCTGCAAAACTTTCCCGCGCGTTGAATATCGAGTCTTTGGCCGGTGGCAAATTGAACCCAGCTGAGGGCGACCACCCGCGTGCGCTCATCCGCCAATGCGAGCAACTCTTCCAGGTCCACCATGTGCGAGTCAACGCCGTTGGCAATCCGCATATCAACGCCATGCTCACAAGCGACACGGCGCCAGGGGTAAACGTTGGCCGGAAACTCCGCTGCAGTGGTAACGATATTGTCGCCACTGCGCCATTGAATGCCGTTGGCAATCGCGGAAATGGCTTCAGATGTATTGCGCAGAAAGGCGATTTGATGGGGCTTGGCGTTGACCAGTTGCGCAGCCCGACTGCGGGACGCGGTCTGCCTTCGTTCCATCTCTTCCCAAATCCGCGAGCCGCAAAGCATGGAGCCGTCGAGCACCTTGACCATGCAATCGCGGGCCGCGCTCGAAAGCGGGGACACGCTCGCATGGTTAAGGTAGACGTACCTCTCCGTGATCGGAAAATAGCGGCGGAATTTATCGGGAAGCTCTTGCATGCGGTCGGCGGGGAAGTGAGCTTCGGCTCCTTTTCTGCGATCGCCCACGTTTTCAAGCCGAGCGGCAACGTTGCTTGAGCGTGTCGAGGGCAATTGCAGGTTCAAAACACTTGTTGCAGATCGATACAATAATGCGACACAAACGTTTCTCGTGTCAATTGAATAAGGGGGAATTTAACGGAGGCAATTTGAGTGCCGCGGGACCAGCGACGGCGCTATCGATGCGAGTCGGGAACGCGAGCCTTGAGATGAAAGCGGCCGCTGGTGCGCTGTTCTTCAGAGATCGATTCAAGCACCGGCTGCAGGTTCTCAGACCGCAGGCTGGTAACCACCACCAGCACCGAGTTGAGAAATGCCATGGCGCTGGTATACGACGTGGCGAACGAGATTCGCTCGGTGGGCGTAATAAAGAACTCGTTGCAGTGGGAGATGATGGGCGAGAGGTAATTGTCGGTGATCCCCGCGCAATATGCGCCTTTGCGCGCGGCCTGCTCCAGCGCGTCCACCGTCGCGCTCAACCCCCGCCCGAAAGTAATGGCGATAACCACGTCAGACTTCTCAATGGAGCGCGTGCGGTGCACCATTGTGCCCGGCGTCAGCGCATTGACTACGTTGAACCCGATCATCGTGAGCGTGTATTCAAGATAGGAGCCGAGGCTCGCCGACATATCGCCGGCCAGGATGAGAACCCTGCGCGCCTTCCATAGCTTCTTGGCGAGCGCGAGGATACGCTGCGGCTCAATGCCCGCGCGCAGCGCATTCAGATTTCTCAAATCGCACTCCAGCGTGCTTTGCACCAGCCCGGAGACCCCGGTATGCTGGGGGGTCTTTTCCAGCACTTCGATCGAAGTTGCTTGGTTGATGGCCCGTTCATGCAGATAAATACGGAAATCCGCGTACTGCCTGAAGCCGAGGCTGCGCAGCCAGCGCAGCAGCGTGGAGGCATCCATGGAGAGTTTGCGCGCCACCTGGCGCAAGCTCAGCAACACATATTCGCGCGGGTGTTCGAGGATGGATTGAATGAGTTCCCGCTGTTGTTCCGAGAACGCCTCAAGCTTTACTGCGATCTCGGCCTCTGCCTTCACTGAGGCAACTGCAGTTCTCGTTGTCTTCATAACTGGCGGTAAAAACGTCTTGAACCCTTCCGAGTATCGCACAAAACGGGAGCGCCGCACCGGAAAAAGCTCAGCCCCTGGCTGGAGATGCCGGAGCCCGCCCGGAATGAAGCAATCGTTTCATAATTAACTAAAGTAATGCCACAAATGATGTGATAGACTGCCGATTGTAGAATTCTTCCCGGCACGCGGAAACATGCTTCCCTGCCTCATTTCTGTTGGAAATCGGCAGCGCGCAAACATTGAAAGGGATGGAGCGGCAATGAAAAACTTCTTCACGAGTCAGCGATTTCTGATGATCTATTCCGGCGTTCTGACCGCGGTTTTTGCGATAACTGTCTTTTGCGCATTTGCCGAAAAAGATACAAACGCCGAATTCGATCAGATTACAGTGCATAAGTTGAACGTAGTGGAGCCAGACGGGACGTTGCGCATGGTGATCTCGGACCAGGCCGAGTTCCCCGGGATCATTGTCAAGAATAAGCAGGTGTACGAGCATAAGGACCGCAGCACCGCCGGCATGCTTTTCTTTAACGAGGAAGGCACTGAGAATGGCGGCCTGATTTTTGGCGGCAAGAAGGCCCCGGACGGCACGGTTTCAAGCTACGGACACCTGAGTTTCGATCGCTATCTCCAGGACCAGGTGTTTACTGAAGATGCTTCAGAGGAGGGCGCTCAGAAAGAAGCCGGCATCAGCATAGTGGACCGTCCCGATTGGCCGATTACGGACGTCTTGAGTTTGCCGCAGAGCGATTGGAAGGCATTTGCTGCTTCGCATTCCTCGCCTCACCAGCGGATTCGTTTGGGGCGCAATGCGGACCAGTCCGCATCACTGGTGCTCAAAGATACCGACGGCCGGCCGCGCATGGTGCTTCAGGTGGCGGCTGACGGTACGCCCACATTGCAATTGCTCAACGGCGAAGGCAAAGTGGTTTCCCAGTTGCCTGCCGCGCCTGCCGCTGGAGCCGGCGCGCAATAGGAACTTCCGCGGAGGCAAAGATGTATTTCGATGTTCGCGGTCTGGAAGTCCACGCGGCGGACCAGGAGACAGTAGAGCAACTTGACGCCGCGATTGGCGCTTATCTCGGCTCAGAGCGCAGCGCGCCCGACCGCGTAAAAGATATCCTGCTCCGCGATCCTTATTGTCCTCTCGCCCATGTGCTTCAGGGCTACTTTGAGATGCAGGCCGCCCGGCCGGAGATGGTTGCGCGTGCGCGTGTCTCGCTCGCACAGGCTGACGGAATCACTCCGCCGCTGAACGCACGCGAGGCTCTGCACACGAATGCTCTGCGCGCATGGATCGATGGAGACCTGCCGCTGGCAGTCGAATGCTGGGAAGCCATCCTCGTCGAGCATCCCCGCGATTTGCTGGCAATTCGGCTGGCACAATTCATGACTTCGTACCTGGGCAGAAGCCGGGATATTCTTGCTTCGGTCGAGAGAGTTTTTAGCCGCTGGGATCCACAGATTCCTGGCTACGGCTATTTACTCGGCTGCCTCGCCTATGGCCTGGAAGAGGCGGGCGAATATTCGCAGGCCGAGCGCAGTGGACGCGAGGCGGTGCAGTTAAATCCCCGCGATTTGTGGGCGGCTCATGCCGTGGCCCACGTAATGGAAATGCAGGCAAGGCCACGCGAAGGCCTGGCCTGGATGACCAGCCTGGAACCGGGATGGACAAGCTGCAACAATTTTGTCCGGCACCTGAAATGGCATCGCGCTCTGTACCTGCTTACTCTGCGGGAGTTCGACTGCGCTATGCAAGTCTACGATCGCGAAGTGCGCGGCGCATGGAGCGACGAGTATCTCGATTTGGCAAATGCCGCGAGCCTGCTATGGCGCCTGGAACAGGAGAAAGTCGACGTCGGTTCGCGATGGGAGGAATTGGCGGAATGCGTGCTGCCGCACCGCGACGACCATCTCTTTGTATTTGCCGATTTGCATTACATGCTGGCTGCTTCAGCCGCGGGTCCGGCAACGGGCAACAGTTTTCTTGCATCGTGTGCCGCGTTCGCGGAATCGGAAAGCGGCGCGCAGTCTGTGGTGATGAAGCAGGTTGGCCTCGACGTTGCAGCTGCAATTGTTTCCCATCGCGAGGGGGAGTATGCCGGGGCGCTGGGGCGGCTTTTCCCCACGCGCGCACAACTTAATTTGATTGGCGGAAGCCACGCGCAGCGCGATACGTTTGAGCGCCTGCTAATCGATTCGGCCGTGCGATCTGGCGACACGGAAAAGGCGCGGCAGCTACTGATGGAACGGATCGCCACGCGACGCGATGATCTGTGGGCATGGAAAACCTTGAAACAGTTTGCCGAGGCGGCCGCGTTTCGCGAAGATGCAGCGCGCGCGGCAGAGGAAATAAGACGTCTGTCGGGATCGTTTGAGGCTCAAGGCGCCTGACGGAAAGCATAAGAACGGAACACGAAATCGAGGGACTTGAAATGAATTCTGAAAGTGGACTGGCCACTGCGAAGACAGAAGCCAACGAATCGTTCAACGAGGCCACAGCGAATCATGACAAACTGCTGGCCGGGCGTGCCAGACAGTTGTCCGCCGCTGCTCCCGCCGCTGCCGGCACTCACGTTACCTCATTCGACTCGGGCCACGCGTTCCCAGGCGTGTTGCCCGACCTGACCGCGGAGGCCGACGCAGCATTGGGCCAATATCGCCCTGAAACGCTTCAGTACGCTCCGCGGCCTGGACTCGCCGAGTTGCGGAAATGGATTGCGGAATACATGCGGGCCGACGGCGGGTGCCACCTCGAGGCGGAGAATGTGCTTGTAACCAATGGAGCAAAACATGCGCTGGAACTGGTCTGCCGACTGCTTCTCGACCCGGGCGATGCCATTGTTGTCACCACGCCCACGTACTTTACCGCGATTCCAATCTTCAGGAGTTTTGGAGTTGAGTTCATCGAAATCTCACAGGATAGCGAAGGGCTTTGCGTTGCGCAGCTCGAAGAAGTGCTGATGTCGCGAAGCCGGGCGGGATTGCGTTTGCCGAAGTTCATCTACGATGTGCCCGACTTCCATAATCCAACCGGAGTAACAATGTCCCGCGGCCGCCGCGAAGCGTTAATCGCACTCGCGGAGCGAAGCCGCATCCTGCTCGTTGAGGATAGTCCTTATCGCAAAGTGAGATTCGAAGGCGATTCCCTGCCTTCATGGAAGGCGCTGGACGAGGGCAATTCGGTGTTGTCGCTGGGCACTTTCTCCAAGCTGCTGGCTCCGGGAATGCGCGTAGGCTGGGTTGCGGGTTCGCCCGCTTTGATCAATAGAATGATTCAGCTCAAATCTGACGGCGGATCGTGCCCGTTGACACAGCGCATGATTCTTGAGTTTTGCAAGGGTGGGCGCCTGGAA
>Ga0182012_10003100_pt1 | contig 17766 bp, 15 predicted proteins | sample 612S2SmetaG_FD_120486 | JGI IMG/M metagenome (GOLD analysis project Ga0182012, IMG submission 120486) | Permafrost microbial communities from Stordalen Mire, Sweden - 612S2S metaG | ecosystem: Environmental > Terrestrial > Soil > Wetlands > Permafrost | place: Sweden: Stordalen | collected...
ATTCTGGGGGGTGCCGCGAAATTGTGCGGCTCAACCCTCCCCGTATGCGCCCGTAGCTCAGTTGGATAGAGCGTTTGGCTACGAACCAAAAGGTCGCACGTTCGAGTCGTGCCGGGCGCACCAAAAATCTTTTTAGAATCAATTGATTACGGCGTTCTGTAAGGGTCCTGTCTGGGATGGCTCTCCTGCGTTGTTCCCAAATTTGTGCTCACTCTGAACGCTTCGCGCCCCGCTCCATCGTTGCCCGCAATGCGTCTACGTTCGGATGCACATAGCGCTTAGTGGCGGAAGAGTCGCTGTGGCCGGCCACGATATCGGCTACACTGATTCGATGAAGGTGATAGTCACGATTCCTCTCGTGCAGGTGTTTCCCAAACGGTATGAATGGCGCGCGACTCGCCCGAATGGGACTCAATACAGTGCGTCTTCGACTTCCCTTGGCTCCTCGCATCAAACGATGGAGCACGCCAACCGCGCGTTTGAGAATCCAATCAAGTGGGATTGGGATTTTGCCCGCCGCGCATCCGAGGAAACCGGAACACCCGTGCATCGCGGCCATGTGTTTGTGGCCGAAGCTTAAGACGAACCACGGTTTGTCGCATCTCGCTAAGGTGGACCCTGAATCAACCTGTTGCGCGGAGGCATTATGAAGCGCGTCGTTTTCGCAGCGGTGATTGCGAGTGCAGTTGGGCTCGGTGCACCCAAGAACCGTGCCTGGCAAACCGGAACGATTGTTACCTCCAAGACTACGACCGACTCCGTTGAGCACAGCGGCGAGGGCCATGGGCTGCTGACTACCGTGATCGCGAACCGCACCACGACGACGAACAGCACGCAGACGCAGATTCTCGGAGGGGGATTTAGCTATCTCGTCATCGACCACCGCAAACATCCGTGTCCATTCATTGAGGGAGATGACATTCAATACGAACACCAGAAGGCGAAGCTGGACGTGTTGGATGCGGACGGGAAGGAATGCAAGCTCGATATCATCCGTCAGGTGCGTTTGGAGCCGAAGCCCTGATCTCGTTGCCCAGATAGCGCGCCGTGCTCGGCTTCGGGCCAGCACGCCCACAACCACGCCATCCCCACAGGGCTGCCGACCAAGTACGCCTCACTGCCGACCGCGTGTTGAGCCTCCCAGCCATGGCCGGGTCCGAGGACGCGCTGCCAGCAGCCCCGCCAGGGCGTTGCTCAACCGGGTTGGCGAGCGGTGATGCCCTCCGGAGTGGCGAACGCCAACAGCGCCGTTATACATTTCCTCAAAAACAGCCAGCCAAAGCACCGATGACCCCAGAGATCCCGCTGAGCAACACTGCTAGGGCGGTCCATCGCGCAGTCCGAGGGGAGCTATTGTTGAGTTATCATCAAGAAAGTTGTAGTATTGTGTTATGGCCCAATCTCACCGCGAAGCATCGCGGCGGCTCTTTGAGATCGCCGAGCAGCAGCAGGGATTCTTCACGACAAAGCAGGCCAAGGCCGCCGGATTCGCCGAAAACACTCATCCGTACCACGTCCAGGTCGGGAACTGGCTTCGCGAGCATCGCGGTATCTATCGACTGACCCTGTTTCCAACGACAGACCGGCCCGAACTTGTCCTTTGGGCGCTGTGGTCCCGGAACCGCAATGAGGAAGTCGACGGCGTCTATAGCCACCAGACGGCGCTCAGCCTCTACGATCTGTCAGATCTGAATCCGTCGAAGATCCACATGACAGTGCCCGTGGATTTCCGCCGCAGCAGCGAGATCCCCGGCATCCTCGTACTGCACTACGCCGACCTGCCCGAGAGTGATATACAAACCGCTCAGGGCTTCAAGTTCACTCGCCCTCTGCGGTCGGTTCTTGATCTTATCGAAGCAGGCACGGTCGAACGGAACTTCATCCGCCAGGGGCTCGCGCAGGCCGTCGATCGTGGCCTCGTCACCCGCCAACAGATTCGGGATGCCCGAATGAGCGCGCCGGCGCGTAAGTTCGTTGAGGAAGTCGTGCGACAAGCCGCATAATGCCGGCGCCCAGAACATATGCAACGGCGGGAGCATTCCGTAGGGCTCTCGAAGAACGCCTGAAGAGGGCATCTCTGACTGATCAGGTCGACCCGAACCGCCTCAGGAGACAGGTATCCTTTGACCGCCTGCTGGCAAGACTGTTCCGGGAAGAATCGGCACCCTGGGTTCTGAAGGGCGGCTACTCGCTGGAACTGCGCTTCAAGGCGGCTCGATCAACGGTGGACATTGATCTGACTGTGCAGCGAGTGGAGACAATGGCCGCGGGAGGTGACACGAACCAGGTTATCCGGGAAATGCTACAGAGCGCGGCCGATATCTCTCTCGGTGACTGGTTCGAGTTTACGGTCGGGCCGGCGTCGATGGATTTGACCGCAGCGCCTCACGGCGGCGCCCGTTATCCGGTCGAAGCTCGAATGGACGAACGGATCTTCGCCCGATTCCACCTGGATGCAGGCGTTGGTGACGTGGTTATGCGACCTCTGGAATCAATCGTGTGCCGGGACTGGCTTGGATTCGCCGGCATCGAATCGTCGTCGGTCCTGATGATCGCTCGCGAACAGCAGTTCGCCGAGAAGATTCATGCGTACACGCTCCCGCGGAATGCAGCGAATAGCAGGGTGAAGGACCTGGTGGACATGGCTCTTCTGATCGGATCAGGTGGGTTGGATAAGCCGCGGATCAGGGAGGCTTTGCGTTTGACCTTTGAGAGAAGAGGAACGCACGATTTGCCGGCGCGCTTGGTTCCACCGCCGGCAGATTGGCAGGTCCCGTTTCACGCCTTGGCGGAGGAATGCGGGCTTCCCACCGATGTCGGGGTGGTGTTTGTGGGTATTCAGGAGTTCTTCGAAGAAGTGCTGGCACACCGCACGGAACGGTGAACGCGGTATGACCGAGAACGGTTCAGACCATCTTCCATTTGAGCCTCCAGAGCACGAAGCTGTTCGTCTCCGCGAGGAGAAGGCTCGTCCGCGGCGGATTCTGGCCGTTCACAGCATTCCGATTCCGCGACTTCCGGCTGAGTCCGCCTCGAACCATGACCGTCGAGCAGAAGTGGACAAGGAGCAGCGCGGCTTCAGCACGTCACGCGATCAATCCTACGGAATCGCAGACTACGTTTGGAAAGCACTGCGAATCCTGAGCTTAGTTCTTCGCCATGCTGATCGAAGGCGGCTGCCAAACTAACCCCCGCTTACGTCCGATCCGAGGCCAGCGAGGCGTATGAGCAAGAGCCGGAGTGCAACATGCGCTGACAAAAAAACGAGATCCCCAAAATCTTTATCGGCGGTCAGAAGGACGCCATCGACTCGCAGGCTCCGATCCAGCATCGTTTGATCGTCGACCCCGGGATCGTCCTCTGCAATGAACACAAGATTGTGCCCCACTCTCTTCACGCCTGGACATGTTCAATCGTATATACGAATTTAGCTCCGAGGACTACAGCCGCGAAGGCAATCGCCGCGCGGATGCCCTCGTCTGTCAGGCGCGGGTGCGCAGCCAGGATCTGATCGATCGTCTCTCCGGCCGCGAGCTTCTCCAGAATCAGTTCCACGGTGATCCGGGTTCCTGCCACGGTCGGCCTGCCCATCATGATTTTCGGGTCAGCTAGGATCAGAGCTTGCGCCATATGCTTTAGATTTTACAGCGACTTGCCATCCTAACTCCGTCTTGCAAAATCCTCCCTGTGCGGTGGGGCTTCCGCGATCTTCCGAAGCCTATGCGTGGCAGCCGAAGTCCTTTTGTCGCGATCTACAAATAGCTCTTACTTTCCCGCACCAGCGCCATAAACGCTTCCGCAATCGGACCCACCCGTGGCGGAGACCAGGCCATCACCAACTCGACAAACGCTTCCTTCGACTTCAGCGGCCAGGCTGACAGCCCGCTTCCGATGGTGTCGTGCAGTTCCGGCAGGATGGCGATTCCTTCGCCTGCCTGCACCAGCATCAGGACGCTCGACCGCACCACCGGAAGCGCCGCGATCTGGGGCGAAAACCCGGCGTCCGAACAGAGACCGATGATCTTGTCGAACACCGCCGGCGCCGTCTCTCTCGCGCAGAGAACGAATCGCTCGGAGGAGAGCTTGCGAAGTTCCACCGGCCCTGACGCCAGCGGATGATCTTTCGGAAGAACCGCATCCAGGCGATGGTGCCGCAAGGTTTCCGACCGCAACTCCCGCGCGAACGGCTCCGCCACCCGTCTCGTAATCGCGACATCGATCGAACCGGCTAAAAGCGCCTGAGTCTGCGCGCCCGGACGCATTTCCGTCAACGATACCTGCACCTCCGGCCGGTCCGTGCGAAAGCGCCGGATCAGTTCGGCGAAACGCGCCCCTACGCCGCCGGCGAAAAATCCAATCCGCAGCATCCCCACCTCTCCGCGGAACGATCTTCGCGCCATAGCAACCGCGTGGTCGGAACCTTCCAGCACCTTGTTCGATTCCTGAAGAAAAATCTCCCCATGCACGGTCAAGCGAAGCTTCCGTTCCGCGCGGTCGAAAAGCGGCACGCCAAGCTCTCTCTCCAGATCGGCGATCTGTTCGCTGAGCGCCGATTGCGATACAAAAATCCCACGCGCCGCTCCGCTAAACGAACCTTTTTCCGCAACCGCCTTGAAATAACGAAGATGCCGGAGTTCCATTTTCGACATTTTATGTCTATCGGTTTTTCCGATACAATCTGCCGGAAGGAACGCGGAAGCCACGATTTGCCTGCTTGAATCCAAAGTGGTGTCGGACCAGGCAGGAGCAAATCGGCTCAAGATCTTCCTCCAGCCGGGCGCAGGTCTCGAGACGGCCAACGCGCAAGTCACCGCCGCTTCGCAATTCATGGTGCGCCATCGAGGCTGCGCGAACGCCCTATGACGGCGAGGCTCAGAATATAAGGAAGGACGGAATCATGACGCATCAAACTCGTTTAGGATTTATTGGACTCGGGCATCTCGGTTCGCGGATCGCCCACCGCCTGGTGGCGGCGGGATTTCCGATGACCGTTTACAATCGAGACCGCGAAAAAACAAAAGAACTGGCTGCCCTTGGCGCGAATGTTGCGCCGGACACGGGAACACTCGCTGACGGCGTTGACGTGGTGTTGTCCTGCCTCGCCGACAAAGCAGCCGTGGAGAGCGTCTACCTGGGACCGGCCGGCGTTCTGCGCACCGCCAGACCCGGCACGGTGATTATCGAGATGAGCACCATTGCGCCCGAAACCGCGCAAGCGCTATTTCAAGCCGGGCACAAGCGGGGCATTTCCGTACTCGACGTGCCGGTCTCCGGCAGCACTCCGGCGGCCGAAGCCGGGGCTCTGACGTTGTTCGGAGGAGGCGACCGGCAAGCCTTTGAAGATGCCGATCCAATATTTGCCGCGATCGCCAAGCAGTGGTTTTACATGGGCCGCAGCGGTACCGGCGTGGCGATGAAACTGGTGGTGAATACGCTGCTGGGCCTGGGTATGCAAGCCGTGGCCGAGTCGGCCGCGCTGGGTCAAAAGCTCGGCCTGCCGCGAGAGCCTCTTTTCGAGACCCTGGCGAAAACAGCGGTGATCGCGCCGGCGCTTGTGGGGAAGTTGAGCACTGCCCGGCAGTATGATTACACGCCGCAATTCCCGATCCGGCTCATGAGTAAAGATTTTGGATTGATCCTGGCCGCGGCGGAACAAATGGGCGTCTCCATGCCGGCCACGGAACGAGCGGCGGCCGTCAGCTCAGCCGAGGCAGCCGCCGGCGGCGAAGAAGATTTTTCCGCGGTGATCCGCCGGATGGAACTACAAGCTGCATAGATTTGACTGAATCAGCTTTGCTTGAATAGGAGTTACCAAAAAATGAACTTGAAATTTGCGAAAACGGCAATGCTGCTCAGCGCGGTGTCGGCCTGTGCCCAAGTCAACGTAGGCGAACGAAAGCCCGAGGCTAGCCTGCCCTTCACCATGACGACGGTGACCACCTTTAAACTGCCCTGGCGGCTGGCCTTCCTGCCCGATGGCCGCATGCTGATCACCGAAAAGCCTGGGCCCGTTTGGCTGGTCACCCAGCAGGGAGAGAAGATCCAGGTGGGCAATACGCCCCCCGTCTTTTTCCAGGGCCAGAACGGCATGCACGGCGTTTTCCTCTCGCCCCATTACTCGACCGACCACAGTATTTATCTCACCTATGCCGAGCCCGGCGACTATGGCGGAGGGCTGGCCCTCGCGCGCGCCCGGCTGGTGGCCACCAAAACCTCGGCTACACTTGAAAACTTCGAAGTGCTGTGGCGCCAGATGCCCAAGGGTAAAGGCGGTCAGGAAGGCGCGCAGGTGGCCTTCTCGCCCGATGGCAACTCCCTGTTTCTCACGGTTGGCGATCGCCAGCGCTTCACCCCCGCCCAGGATCCAGACCAGCCCGTCGGCAAGATCCTGCGCCTGACGCTGGACGGCAAGCCGGCCCCCGGCAATCCCAACTACGGCAAGACCGGCGCCGCCACCATTCCCCTGATCGATCCGCCCAGTGACACCGAAGCCGCCAAAACGGCGAAGGTGAAAAGCACCTATACCTTTCCCGGCCCCAACCTGACGCCGGCGGAAACCTGGGCCAGCGGTGTCCGCACGCCCTATGGTCTGGCGTTTTCCCCCACCGGCGAATTATGGGAGGTGGAGCACGGCCCGCGTGGCGGCGACGAGTTGAACCTGATTGAGCGTGGCAAGAATTATGGATGGCCTCTGGTCTCCTACGGCAGGAACTACAACGGTGTGCCGATTCCCAGCCCCGACACGCGCCCCGATCTGGCCAAGCCCGTGCTTTATTGGGTGCCTGTCATCGCGCCGGGCAATCTGATGTTCTACACCGGCGCCCAGACCTTCCCGCAATGGAATGGCAACGGCTTCGTCAGCGGCTTGCTGACTCAGGCGCTCGTCCGCATCGTCTTTGACGGACACGGCGGCGCCAAAGCCGTCGAGCGCTGGTCTCTCGGCCACCGCATTCGAGATGTGGAAGAGGGTCCCGACGGTTCGCTGTGGCTGCTGGAAGACTCCGCCCCCGGCGCGCTGATTCATCTGACGCCCCAAAAGTGACTAGATGTTGACGATGCCCAACTGAACTGCGCGAGGGTGGTTTCATCCAAGCCAACCCGGTGAAACGTCCGATCTTCCAGCCAGAAGCTCCCGCCGCTCAATCCGCCTTGCGTCATTCATTGAGAGCACCCTGACGGTAGTACGCCCGATCGCCGTAATGCCTTCGACGACCGGTCCGCGGACGCGGAAATGATCGGGCCAACGGTCACGGCGCGGGTCAAACAACGGGACGATCTCGCCCGTAATCGGATCGATACCGGTTAGGTTCGGGCTTTTACGGAGATTACAGCGGTGACAGGCAAGCGCCAGATTGCTGTGGTCGTCGGTGCCACCATGCTGGCGGGGCACTATGTGCTCGATGTGATGTGTTAAAGAGCAACTGTCCTGAGGAAGGAGGCAATATTCACAACAGTTGTGGGCCCTGGTTCGGACGATTATCCGCGCCGACGACTCCATCGCTACATTGCGTCGGAAAGCTGCCTGCTGGCCTTTAATTCAGAATTGCTACAAAGTCTTCCGCGTTGACGAGCGCTTCATATTCGGCACGCTCGTCGTCAGCGGCTGAGTGGGTCGAGAAACTCATCGAGCACGGTGCTGGCACGCATGCCTTTACGCTAGCACGGTCCGCGAAATCTGATTCCAACAATGGCTCATGATTTGCGTTGAATCGGGTTGCGGGATGTGTCACTCTTACGGGAGTCTCTGTTCGGTGATCGCGCAACCTTCGCGCAGAATCAGGGGGATTTGTGAAAAAGCGATTGAAGTCTTTCGTCGTGGCGGGCGCACTCGTCATCGCGATAAGCGCAGCCGCACATGCCCAGGCCCCCAAGGTTCGTGACCCAGGGCCCCGCTCCGGCACGAACGCGGGCGCCCCCATTGATGGCCTTACATCTGGCGAGACGAAACTCTTCACCGCCGGCCAGTCCAGATTCGCAAAAGTGGACACCATTGCCGGCGATGGCTTGGGACCGCGCATGAACATGAACAGCTGTCAGGCGTGTCACGCCCAACCAACGGCAGGGGGATCAAGCCCAAAGCCGAATCCGCAATTTCAATTCATCCAGAGCGCGGACCACGGAACCAATCAGTTGCCTTCCTTCATCACCGAATCCGGGCCCACGCGGGAAGTCCGGTTCAAGCTGACCGGCAAAGGTGTGGCAGATGGCGGCGTGCACGATTTATTCACCATTTCCGGCATGAAAGACGCGGGCGCATGCAAACTGCCTCAGCCGGATTTTGCCGCAAACAAAAACAACATCATCTTCCGAATTCCGACCCCGTTGTTCGGCGCCGGCTTGATCGAACAGATTCGAGATACCGATATTCTCGAAAACCTCGGTAAGGCCTCGCCCGAGAAGCGGCGCCTTCAAATCAGAGGCAGATTGAATGTCGTCGTTTCCGGCAACACCCACACTTCACAGAACCGGATTCGTGGGGCAACGAATAACAACGGGAATGACGGAACCATCGCGCGGTTTGGCTGGAAAGCTCAGAACAAATCTCTGTTGATCTTTGCGGGCGAGGCTTACAACGTGGAGATGGGCATCTCCAACGAATTGTTTCAAACCGAGCGGGAAGAGGCTTGTCCGAATACTGTAGTCAAGATGCCCAATGATGGCGCCAATGCAAATCCCGATCAGATCGGCACGCCTGACCCACCGTTCGACGTGCTGAGCGACATCGAAGTTTTCGCGTCCTTCATGCGCTTCCTCGCCCCGCCGAAGCCCTCCGAGACTGAGCCCGGAGGCGCTCCTTCGATCCTGAAAGGCAAAGCCCTGTTCAGCCAAGTCGGCTGCGCTCTTTGCCATACGCCGCAACTGACCACCGACCCGAACTCCCGTGTTGCCGCCCTGGCCGGAAAGCCGGCAAACCTGTATTCAGATTTGGCGCTTCATCGAATGGGAGACAACCTGGACGACGGGATATCTCAGGGTGAGGCCGTCGGAAACGAATTCCGAACCGCGCCGCTGTGGGGCCTCGGGCAGCGCTTTTTCTTCCTTCACGATGGGCGCGCAAGCGACTTGATTGTGGCCATTCGGCAGCATCGTGGTGTGAACTCAGAGGCCAACGGGGTGGTTGGGCAATACGACCGGCTCAGGGAAAGTGACAAGCAGGATCTTCTTAATTTTCTTCGATCTCTGTAGCTTGTGAGGGCCTTCGACGGCCTACGTGACAGTGCGCGGATTCAGGCGGGCGAGCGTATAGCCGGCGATCGCGGCAAGCGTATCGTCGCGGACGTCCCAAGCCTCGAAGCTACAGCCATAAATCACGTGCTGCAGAAGCTCAACCGAGACGGCAATCCCAATCACGGTAAGCAGGGCGGCCATCTTTTGAGAAGATGACCGGCTCATGGAAACAAGGAGAAGAGCAGAGGCGCCGAACGCGGCGAAGTGAACCACGCGGTGCGCGCTGCCCGTCGTTCGCATGGCCAACTTGGCCCTCTCAGGAAGTAGAGATCCAATGATCAGCGCCGCTACCCACAACACAGCAACGCCAATCGATAAGCGCCGGGACATTCCTTATTATATTGCAGCTTCATGAACCCGGGCAGGTCCCGTTGCCGGAGATATATGTGTAGTACGCCAGTCTCGCCTTGGATTGCGCCTGGGTCAATGGATTACCGTCTGTGCCCTTGCCCACCAGACGCGCATTTAACTCGCTCCCGATAATACCCGTGCTCGGGGGACCCCAGTTCCCGAGAACCTGCGTGTATTGCGAGATGGTGCCTTGGGTAACCGGGTTTGTGCTGAAATAGTCGTTCCCCAGCTCGCTCGTGTTACCCGTAGTCTGTGGGTTGTAGTCGTAAAACTCAGGGTCCGGAGGAGTGGAGTTTGGATAGGTTGTGCAGGAAGTCCACACCCAGTAAAACGCCAGCTTCGCTCCAACGAATCCATTCGCTGGATCGTTCTTCGTGCGCAGGCAGGTGATGTGGGGCTTAGCTAACTGGGAGTCGTCGAAGGTATGCAGAATATACGGGAGGGCCGTCCCGCCCGCGCCGAGACCTGCGATTCGTGTCTCGCCGCTGTTGGCGTAGAGAAAGCTCCATATGGATTGACGGTTCGCCAGGTCGGGATAAAGGAGCCGCCACTGTCCGCTCCCGCCGGTCGCGAGATCGCAGATGAAGCCAAAGAAATCTACGGCGGAACACATCTGGTTCATGGCGATAGCCCCCGCCTGGCCAGGAAACTGAACCGAGAACGGAACACGCAGAGATTCGTCATAGGCCGCGAACCCTTTTCCGTGCAGGCCGTGAGAACCCGCATATTCTCCGTGATCGCAAGTGAAGATGATGATCGTGTTACTCGCAAATGGGGAGCTATTTAGCGCGGCCAGCACGCGGCCGACTTGCTGGTCCACCAAATTCTGGAGCCAGAGGTATTGATTCAGGAAGAGCTTCCAATCGCTCACCGTTCCTACCTCCGCGTTCAGTTGCTGTTGGTAGGCATATTGGAGACCGGGCTTATTCGGCACAGTCGCAAGGTTCTCCTGGTTCCATGGGTTCGGCGTGCCTGCGTAGAAGTTCGGCGGCGTCAGGCTTCCACTGGGGGGCGAAAAATACAACGGCGGGACCGGAATGCCTTGTGGCGGAAAGGGACTATTCTCTAGCCAGTCTGGAGCCCAGGCGATGTCGTGCGGATTGAGCAGGCTCACCGTCGCGCACCACGGCGTTCCGGGCGCGCCGACAGTCGGCGCTTGACCTTGCAGCCATCCGATGAAATCGTTCGCGATCATCGCGTCGCTGGACCATGATTCTCCGTCCGTAATCCCGCCGTCGGTACCCTCGTTCCGCTGTCCATCAGGTGAGTAGTTATAGGGCGCGCTAGGGCCACCCGGTATCAGCCTCGTGTTGAACCCGTAAGGCGCAAGAGGAGCGGAGTTCAGATTTTGAGATAAATGCCACTTACCGAACCACCATACATTGCCCTTGTACGCCGGGCTAAGCGTCGCGACTGCCTCACCCCATGTCGGAAACGCCGGATTGAGCGACGGTCCAACTCCGACTCCGCCGTCGCCATTTACATAGACGCCCGTTTGTGGAGCATACAAGCCTGTCAACAACGTGGCCCTGGAGGGCGTGCACATGGTTGCCGCTACAAAATACTCACCGAAGTTGTAAGCGCTGTTCTGAAGCCCTGTGATGTTCGGTATTGTTGCTGCCAGCGATTGATTCGGTCCGAGATTAGTCAGCCACGCAGGCAGCCGCATCTGATCCACCATAACTACCAGAATGTTCGGGTTCTTCAAGAGTTGCGGTGGCGTCCATGCGAGCGGCGCGGACTGATGGTGCGGAGGGTTATGGCCAGCGCTGCGTGTTGATCGCTTCCTAACCGCTCCAGCGGCGCTGAGGACGGCTCCCGCACCGATCCGGTCCAGGAACCGCCTACGGCTTACCTCATCGTCATCATGACTTGACATATGACCTAGCTGTTACAGGTTCCTCCACCCGTTGCATTTGCAAAAAAGGCGAAATAAGCTTGCTGCGCGGTGGCTTGCGCCTGGGTGAGTGGGTTTCCATCGGTCCCCGTTCCAACCAGCGGGGTATTCAACTCGCTTCCGATAATGCCGGTGGCCGGCGGGCCCCATGATCCGAATGCCTGCGTATACTGTCCGATCGTTGCCTGGGTCGTCGGATTTTGACTGTAATAGTCATTGCCGGTCTCCCCGGTGTTGTTCGTCGTCAACGGGTTATAGTCATAGAATTCGGGCTGCGGAGGCACCGCGTTTGGATAAGTCGTGCATTGACCCCATTGCGAATAAAAAGCCAGTTTTGCGCCAACCACTCCATTAGCCGGGTCGTTCTTCGTGCGCACGCAAGCGATGTGGCCCTGCGGCGTGTTTACTACTGTGGACGCGTCGAAAGTGTGGAGGATATAAGGTAACTCCGATGCCCCGACCGACGCGAGCCGCGTTTCACTGGTATTTGCGTAGATGAAGCTCCAGATGGATTGCCGGCTTGACAGGTCCGGGTACAAGAGCCGCCATTGACCGCTGCCGCCGGTTGCAAGATCACACATAAAACCGAAAACATCCACACTGGAGAACATCTGGTTCATGGCAAACGATGCCGTTTGGCCTGGGAACTGAACGGAGAATGGAACCCGCAAGACTTCGTCGTAAACGGCGAATCCCTTTGCGTGGAGCCCGTGCGAACCCCCGTACTCACCGTGATCGGACATGAAAATGACCACCGTATTGTTCGCATAGCTGGAACCGTTCAGCGCTGTGATCACCCGGCCGATCTGTTGGTCCACCAGGCCCTGCAAATAGAAGTACTGATTCAGAAACAGCAGCCACGGAGCGCTGGGTGTGGTCGGCATCGGTCCAAATTCGTTATTGCATCCTTCCCAGAAAGAGTATTGGATGGCGGGTTTGTTTGGCACCGGCACAGACTCGAAGTTCCATGGATTTGGAAGCGACTGGTAGAAAGCGGGCGGGTTTGCGGCTTCACTGGGTGGGGGGTAATAAATATTCCCACTGGGAATTCCATGTCCCGGGGGCGTGGGCGCCACGAGCCACGCTGGAGCGTTCGAGATATCGTGCGGATTCACCAGGCTCACCGTCGCGCACCACGGAGTACTCGGCGCGCCCACGGTAGGCGACTGACCTTGTAGCCAGCCGATAAAATCACCGGCGATCATGGAGTCACTCGCCCACACTTCACCGTTCGGGGCTACACCGCCGTCGCTTCCTTCGTTGGGGAATCCGTCGGGAGAATAGTTGAAGGGAGCGGTTGGGCCGCCAGGGTAAGTTCTGGTTTTGAAACCGTACTGCGCAAGAGGCGCAGAGTTCAGATTTTGAGACAGGTGCCATTTTCCGAACCACCACATGTTTCCGCTATAGGCTGGGTTGAGGGCGGGGAGAGCTTTGCCCCAGGTCGGAAAGGCGGGGTTTAGCGGAGGGCTCATCGGGTTGTCCTGGTTGACGTAAACGCCCGTCTGAGGCGCATAGAGACCCGTTAGCAGAGTGGCTCTGGAGGGAGTGCACATTGTGGCGGCGACGAAATACTCGCCGAAGTTATAGGAACTATTTTGAAGCGCCGTAAGATTAGGCAATGTCGCGGCCAGCGATTGACCTGGGCCAAGATTTGTCATCCAGGTGGGCAGCCGAAATTGGTCCACAATAATCAACAGGATGTTGGGATTCTTGGCAACCTGTGGAGGCGCCCAAGGGGGCGCACTCTTCGGGTGCGAGCCCGCGCCATGCGACTTACCATGATTCGTTTTCTTCCTGCCCACTCCCGTCGCGGCGAGAACGGCGCCCGCGCCCAGACGATCCATAAATTCCCGGCGGCTCACTTCATCGTCATCATTGTTTGGCATGATGGTCTCCTCCGCTACTTCGCGGTAATCGTCAAACTAAATGTTGTTGCGATTCCATTCACGGTCGCTGTCGCGGTAAATGTCCCGGCCACCGAATTCGCTTTCAGAGCCGAGGCTGTGGCAATCCCGCTGCTCGTGGTCACGACCGGCGCTGACGAGGTAAAGGTCCCATTCGAGCCCTTCGAGCCCGCCGTGGTAGTGAAGTTTACCGTGGCGCCCTGTACCGCGTTACCGGCCGCATCCTTCACTTGCACCTGAAGGGCGATGGGATATATCGTGTTAACGGCAACACTCTGTCCGTTTCCAGCCGTCTTGGTAATGGACGACGGGACGTCGCCGTTTTGAGTGACCGTAATAACTTGACCCAGAACGGTGATTTGCGCTGTCCGGTTGCTGACCGAAGTATTCGCCGTGAAGGAGAAGCCGATCGTACCGCCCGCAGTGTTCGTAATGGTAAGCCAGGTTTGGTTGCTCGACACAACCAACGCCTCTGTCGATGGAAGAGTTTGGACAGATACGGAGTCTGTCCCTGCGGCGGCTACTTCGGTTCGGCTTGTGGCGCCGAGCGAGAGGTAAGCGAGTACCACCTTATCGACGACACTGTCGCCGGCATCGGCAATGTAAAGGTTCCCTTGGGTATCCACGGCGACACCGGCCGGGGACTTGAGTCCGGTCGAAACCAATGTCGTCACCAGCAGCGTGGAAGGGCTCCATCGCTTCATCGCATTGTTGCCGGAGTCCGCGATGTAGACGTTGCCCTCGCCATCTACCGCGACCCCGCTGGGACCGCTGAGTCCGCTCGAAACAAGCGTCGTCACCGACTTACTTACTGCACTCCATTCCTTGATCGCGTTGTTCCCGGTGTCGGCGAAGTACAGATTCCCGAGTGAGTCTAAAGCAACGCCCCGTGGGCCGCTCAGCCCCGCGGATACGAGTGTGGATACCGTCTTAGTGGCGGCCACCCACTCTTTAATCGTGTTGTGGCCTGAATCCGAGAAATATACATTTCCATTCTTATCCACCGCGATTCCAAACGGAGTACTCAATCCCGACGAGACCAGAATTATAACCGTCTTGTTGGAGAGGGTCCATTCCTTTATGTCGTTGTCCTTCGAATCAGCCACGTACACGTTCCCTTGCGTATCCACCGCAACCCCGTATGGCGAGGATAAACCGGATGAAATCAACGCGTTCACAACTTGGCTACTCGCGACCCATTCTTTGACCGCGCTATCACCTGTGTCGGCGATGTACACGTTGCCTTGACTATCCAGCGCCACGTCTTCCGGGTTCTTCAACCCGGTGGGAACAAGCGAAGTCGTATAAGTGACCGCTGTATAAGTAGTGCCCGCCTGCGATACGGTGAATGTCAGGCCCGAGATGGTCAGAGTCCCGGTCCGCGCCGTGGCGCCGGTGTTCGCGTCGTAGTTGAATAGAATCGCGGCGCCGCTAGTTCCGCTGCTCAACGGTAGGTGCAGCCAGGTCGCGTTGGCAACCGCGCTCCATGCGCCGCTTGCTAATAATTCGACGCTGTTGCTACCCGCGGCACTCCCGACGGACACCGAGGAGCCGCCTAAGGAGTAAGTCAAATTCGTCTCTGTGAAAACCCCACCTGCCGTTCCGTTCACAAATGCGGTAGCTGTAAAACTGCCGCCGATTAAGTTCGCAGTCAGCAGGGAAGAGGTAGCGTGGCCATTCTGGTCCGTGATAACAGGCGACGACGAAGCAAATGTCGCATTCGCTCCAGTCGACCCGGCGGTGGTTGTGAACGTTACGGAGGCTCCCTGCACGGCGATGCCCCCGGCATCGGTAACCGTCACCTCAAGAGCGGTTGCGAAAGCCGCCCCCGGAGCCGCGCTCTGATTGTTACCCGCGAGCGGCGTCACCGTTGACGGCGTGTCGCCGCTCTGCGTGACGGTAACCTGCGGGGACACCACGGAAATGTGTGCCACCCGGCTGCTTACGGAACTATTCGCCTGGAACGAGAAATTGACGGAGCCGGCCGGCACGCTCGTGATGGTGAGCCATGACGAGTCACTGCTCGCATAGAGCGGTGTGCCAGAGGGGAACACCTGCGTCGAAACCGAGTCTGATCCAGTTGCCGCGCCCTCGCTCCGTGTGGTTGAGCCGAGCAGCAGATAGCCAAAACAGATCTTCTTGACAGCGTTGTTGCCGGTATCCGTCAGGTATACGTTTCCCTGTGTGTCCACCGCTGCGCCGCCTGGGCTGCTCAGACCGATGGAAGCCAGCACCGTGACCTGCGTACTCGACGCGTTCCACTGCTTGATGGTGTTGTTGCCGGTATCGGAAATATCTACGTTGCCTTGTCCATCAACCGCTACTCCCGACGGAGCGTTCAGACCAGCAGCCACCACCGCCGTCACCTGACCGTTCGCAGCGCTCCACTTCTTGATCGCATTGTTGCCGGTATCGGCGATGTAAATGTTGCCTTGCAGGTCGAGCGCCACAGCGGTAGGTCCGCTGAGCCCGGAGTTTACAACCGGAGTGACTTGCAGCGTAGTCGGGCTCCACTCCACAACCGAGTTATTCAACGAGTCCGCGATAAATACATCGCCGAGAGAATCCAGGGCGATTCCTCGCGGATTGCCGAGCCCTGAGGATACCAAGGTGCTCACCACCTTCGTAGTGGCGTTCCACTCCTTGATCGCCTTGTTCCCGGTGTCCGCGAAATAGACGTCTCCAGACGCGTCAACCGCGACGGAAGCCGGAGCATTCAGACCCGATACCAGCGCGGTGATGGCCTGCGTGGCGGCGTTCCACTCCTTTACCGCGTTGTTCGAAGTATCCGCGATATATACGTTGCCAGAACGATCTACCGCGACTCCTAATGGACGATTCAGGCCGGCCACTAACGTAGTCAGCGGCAGCACGGGCGAATAGGATACGCCGGCTTGATTGACAACAAACGTCAACCCTCCGATCGTTAGTGTTCCCGATTGCGGAGTGGACGTGGAGTTAGCTGCGTAACTGAACCCGATAACAGCGTTACCGGAGCCGCTCGCACTGCCCGGCAAGACCTGCAACCATGCGGCATTACTGGTGGCTGTCCACGGCCCGTTGGCAGCCAGTTCGACCGTACCCGCACCGGCGGCGCCGCCTACACTTACGGAACTCGTGCCCAAGACAAAAGTCGCGCTGATCGATAAAGTGAATGTCGCAGTGAAGCCGTTCACGCTGGCGGTTACCGTGAAAGTTCCCGCAATGCCGTTCGCGGTCACTGTTGGAAGGGTGGCGATCCCACTTCCATTCGTCGCAACAGGCTGAGTCGAGCTGAACGTTCCGCTCGCGCCGGTCGCGCCGGGGTTCAGCGCGAAAGCCACCAGTGCGCCGGAAACAGGGACGCCCATGGGGTCGGTAACTGTAACCTGCATCTGCACCGGAAATGCCTGAAACGGAGAGGTTTGCTGACCGTCTCCCGCGGACTTTGCGATAGCTGCCGGGACGTCGCCGCCCTGGATAACCGTGATGAGTTGACCTTGAACACTAATTTGCCCCGTCCGCGCACTGACTGAAGTATTGGCGGAAAAGGCAAAGCTGATCGCGCCGCCGGCCGTCCCGGTGACCGTCAACCACCCCGCGTTCGAATTCGCCGACAGAGGAGTGTTGGGGGGCAGAACCTGTACGCCTACGGAGTCAGTCCCAGCCTCAGGCCCCTCATTCTTCACGGTAGCTGCCAAACCGAGGTACGCCAGCGATATCTTTTGGATGGTGCTCTCGCTGGTGCTCGCCACAAAGAAGTTGCCTTGACCGTCCGTCGCCAGCCCGAAACTTCCAGTCACGCCGGACGGCACCAAGGCAGCCATCGTTTGGCCAGAAGCATTCCACTCCTTCAAGGCGTTATTATTGCCATCTATCAGGTAGAGGTTATCTCCGCCGTCCAGCGTGACCGAGTTCGGAAAGCTAAGACCGGAGCTGGCCAAAGTGGTTACCGATTGGTTGATCGGGTTCCATTCTTTGATCGCACTATCTCCAAAATCGGCAATGTAAACATTCCCGAAGCTATCCACGGCAACGCCCGTCGGATTCTTCAGGCCAGACGCGACGAGCGTTGTCACTTGCTGGGTCAGGGCGCTCCATTCCTTGACGGCGTTATTGCCAAAATCCGCCATATAAACATTTCCCTGGGCGTCGACAGCCACGCCCAGCGGGAAATTCAGTCCCGACGACACCAGCGTAGCCACTTGCTGGGTCGACGCGGTCCACTCCTTGATCGCGTTGTTATACGCGTCGGCTATGTAGACGTTGCCCGATCCATCCACTGCCACTCCGTGGGGTGCATTGAGGCCAGTCGAGACCAAAGGATTGATCTGTTGAGTTGCAGCGCTCCACTGTTTAATCTCGTTGTCCCCCGTATCGGCGATATAAAGGTTTCCCTGGCTGTCC
>Ga0182012_10003101_pt1 | contig 17765 bp, 15 predicted proteins | sample 612S2SmetaG_FD_120486 | JGI IMG/M metagenome (GOLD analysis project Ga0182012, IMG submission 120486) | Permafrost microbial communities from Stordalen Mire, Sweden - 612S2S metaG | ecosystem: Environmental > Terrestrial > Soil > Wetlands > Permafrost | place: Sweden: Stordalen | collected...
GAAAGCCAGGAACGCATGCTGATGGTGCTGCGCCCCGAGCAGGAGCAGGAAGCCGAGGCCATCTTCCGCAAATGGGGCCTCGACTTCGCGATTGTGGGCAAGACCACGGATACATTGCGCTTCGTCGTCAAGCACAAGGGCGAGGTCAAGGCCGATTTGCCGATCAAGGAGCTGGGCGACCAGGCGCCCCTTTACGACCGTCCCCATGTTCCCACGCCAAAACTGCCTGTCTTGAGTCCCGCGTCGATCAAGCCGCCCTTTTCGAATCGGGAGGCGCTCCTCGCCCTGCTCGCGACCCCTGATCTGTGCTCCAAACAATGGGTCTGGCAGCAATATGACCATCTCATTCTAGGCAACACGATTCGCGCTCCGGGCGGCGACGCGGCGGTGATTCGGATCGGCGAGGGACCCAAAGGCCTCGCGCTTGCGACCGACGTCACCGCGCGCTATTGCGCCGCCGACCCCTATGAGGGCGGAAAGCAGGCGGTGGCGGAGTGCTGGCGCAACATCACCGCGCGCGGCGCGACGCCTTTGGCGCTGACCGACAATCTGAATTTTGGAAATCCCGAGAAGCCGGAAATCATGGGCCAGTTCGTCGGCTGCCTCGAAGGAATCGGGGAAGCGGCGCGGGCGCTGGATTTCCCGATCGTCTCGGGGAATGTCTCGCTCTACAACGAGACGCAGGGCCAGGGTATTCTACCTACCCCGGCCATCGGCGGCGTCGGCGTCATAAAGGACGTGAGCCACGCGGCGAGCTCCGCCTTCGGCGGCGCGGGCGAAGAGATTCTCCTGATTGGCGAAAGCGTGGGCTGGCTCGGCCAGTCAGCCTATCTTCGGGATCTGCTGGGTCTGGCGGACGGCGCCCCGCCGCCCGTCGACCTGAATGCCGAGAGGCGCAACGGCGACTTCGTCCGGACGCTGATTCTGTCAGGCCGCGTCAGCGCCGTTCACGATCTTTCCGACGGCGGCCTCGGTGTGGCCCTGGCGGAAATGTCGCTCGCCGGAAATGTCGGGGCAATCATCGACACGCTTCCACCCGGGCTGCCGCATGCGATTCTGTTCGGCGAGGATCAGGGGCGCTACATTGTCGTCGCCCCTCAGGGCCATTTGCACGCAATCGTGCAGGAAGGGAACGCCGCCGGCGTCCCGATCATGAGGATAGGCATGACCGGAGGGGACGCATTGAACTTCCCCGGCGAGGCGCCAATATTGCTCTCAGACCTGCGCAAGGCGCATGAGAGCCCGTTGCCTGATTATATGGCCGGAAACGACCGTGCATTTTATGACAAAGGATGAATTGGCCCATGCCGATGCCCGCAGCCGAAATCGAACGCCTAATCAAGATAGCATTGCCGGACGCCGTGATCGAACTGACGGCGCTTGCGGATGACGATGATCATTGGGCGGCGACTGTCACCTCTTCCGCTTTCGCGGGCTTGAACCGCGTGCGCCAGCACCAGCTGGTCAACGCGGCGTTTGGCCCAAGGCTCGGAACCGAACTTCATGCGCTGGCGCTGACGACAAAATCGCCTTGAGATCAGGACGGAAGACGTGGGATAGTCGCCACGTCGCAAACAGCGGAACCTTGAATTCCGCGTGAAAGGACATCAGATGACCGACATCAACTCCCGCATAAAGAGCGAAATCGAGAGCAGCGACGTCGTGCTGTTCATGAAGGGCACGCCGCAGGCCCCGCAGTGCGGCTTCTCCATGCAGGTCGTTCAGATCCTCAACCACGTCGGCGCACCCTATAAGGCGATCAATGTCCTGGCGGACGGCGAGATCCGCGAGGGTATAAAATCCTATTCCAACTGGCCGACAATTCCGCAGCTCTATATAAAGAGCGAGTTCGTCGGAGGCTGCGACATCACCCGCGAAATGTTCCAGTCGGGTGAATTGGCGGCGCTGCTCGACAAGGAAGGCGTTCCGCGCGCGCAGCCCGCAAAGGCCTGAGGCGCTCATCTACCCCACCGCGCCGAAGATCACGGCAGCGAGAGAACATCTCGGGCGCGCGCTACGCGCCCGTGCTTTTCCGCTGCTCCAAAGCGAACGCGCGCCGCGCTTGTTTCACGCTTTACGCCGCCGTCTTGGATTGGTCATTGTTTGCTCCGCCTGCGACGCGATGACATGCGCCGCTTCCAAATGCCGCGGATAGTTCGGAGTCCTGCTGCGCAGATCGGTCAACTCCTCGGATGGAACCGCCTTGCTGAACAGGAAGCCCTGCGCCTCCGTGCAGCCTCCGCTGGCCAGTTCGGCCAGTTGCTCGGGACGTTCGACGCCCTCCGCGGTGGTGATCATGCCGAGTCGCTTTGCAAGCCCGGTCACCGAGGCGACGATGGCCCGGCAGTCGTCGCTGGTGTCGATCGACTCGATGAAACAGCGATCGATCTTGATCTTGTCGAAGGGGAAGCTGCGCAGATAGTTTAGCGACGAATAGCCTGTGCCGAAGTCGTCCAGCGAGATGCGAACGCCCAGATTCCGCAATCGATGCAGTGTCGCGATGTTCACATCGGTGTCGTGCATCAGCACATTTTCAGTTATCTCCAGCTCCAGCCGACGCGGGGAGACCCCCGACGCGCCAAGCGCGTTGATGATCGTGGAAATCAGCGAGGCGCTGCGCATTTGCAAGGGCGAGAGATTCACCGCCACGTGCAGATGCTCCGGCCAGCTCGCAACTTCCGCTATCGCCCGACGAATCACCCATTCGCCAAGCTGGATGATCAATCCGGTTTCCTCGGCTATGGGGATGAACTCGGTTGGACTCACGACGCCGCGTTCGGGATGGCTCCAGCGCATGAGCGCCTCGTATCCCGACACCGTGCCAGTCTCTATGTTGATGAGCGGCTGATAATGAAGATTGAGCTCGTTCTTGCTGAGCGCTCCACGCAACTCCATCTCCAGTTCGCGGCGCTCACGCGCCGCAGCGTCCATGCCCGATTCAAAGAAGCTGAATCTACTGCGGCCATTGGCCTTGGCGTCATAAAGCGCAAGGTCGGCGTTCTTTAGCAGATCGGAGACCGTGTCGCCGTTGTCGGGGGCGAGCGCGATGCCGATGCTGGTCGCTGTCAGAATATGCTGTCCGTCGATGTCGATTGGCTCCGCGACGGCGGCGATAATCCGTTCGGCGAGCGCGGACGCTTCCTCCTTGCCATCCACGTCGGACAGCAGCACCGCGAATTCGTCGCCGCCGAGGCGCGCCGGAAGATCCTGCGCGCGGACGCAGTTTTCGAGGCGTCGCGCAACGGTTTGCAGCAGCTTGTCGCCCACCGGATGCCCGAGTGTGTCGTTTACAGCTTTGAACTGATCGAGATCCAGGCAAAGTACGGCGTTGACCTGGCCGGCTTTGCGCCGGTTCAGCGCACGCTGCAGCGTCTCGTTGAACAGGAAGCGATTTGGAAGATCGGTGAGGCCGTCATAATGGGCCATATACGCGACCTTCGCCTCGGCGCGTCGCGCGGCGGTGACATTGGTGGCCACGCCTCTCAGCCCGATCACTGTCGAGCGATCGGAGTTCAGACGCGGATGCGCACAGAGAGTCCACCAATGCTGTTCGCCGCCAATCGTCAGTGGGAGCGTGAGATCGCTGAAGCTGCGCAAACTTGCGATATAGTCCTTCAGAATTTCCACTTCCGGGCAATCGTCGAACAGATCAAGCAAATTGCCTCCCGCCAGCGTCTCCGCCGGACGTTGCGCCGCCTCCGCGAATCGCTGGGAAACATTGTCGAGGCGGCCCCCGGCGTCGACAACCCATAGCCAGTCGGAACTGTGCTCCTGATAATCATGCAGAAGCAATTTGACCGTATCCGCCTGCTCGACGAGCTGATATTCATGCAGCGTGCGTGAAACGAGATTGGAAAAGGCCGCGTCGATCGAGCGCCCGAGCACCACGCAATAGGCAAGCAGCAAGGCGGCCGCGGTGAATCCGTTTGTCGCGTCCATCGTCGCGAGACCGCAGCTGGCGCCAAGCGCAATTGGCGCAATGAAGGCGATCGCGGCTTTCGGAACCGCGTTCAGCATTGATGCGCCAGCGTTCATCATCCCCGCCGCAACCATAGTCGGAACAAAAATGGATGATGGCGTGAACACGAGCATCCACGCGACGGCCGCTCCCCAGGCGCTGCCCGTAATCAGCGAGATCGTGGTAATATGGAACAGCGTTTGATGGGGGTTGCGCACGCCCGGCTGGTTGACGTGGTTGCGCCAGCTTCGAAGTCGAATGAGAGAGATTCCGGCGATCAGCGCGACCCAGGCCGCGAGCAATGGGTGCGGGACCGCGCCATAAGCGAAGATGGCGACAACGAACGCGTTGAAAATATTCCCTACGACCGCCACGGGCACGACCGAGAAATAGGCATGAAGTTGCCGCGCCAGAAGGAGTGGGCCGCTGGGATCGTCCGGCGCAAGTCCGCCGTCGAGTTTCATCCAGAAATTCTTGATTTTCATTGATGTTCTCACCTGAAAGGCAACGCGAAATTTTTATGAAGTCAACGGCGGAGAAGACGGAGGCCGCGACTGGTCGGGGAAAATGCTTCTCCGCGATCGAAGGCCTTGAATCGTCCCCCTGGTCCCGGACGCCGCTGCTTGTGGCCCACGGCGACGCATGGGGAGAAGTCTTGAAATGAAGCCGTCGCGGTCATTTCCTCTCCAGGACAAATCGCTAGCCGCTGTTGTGGCCCTGCGTAGTGATGGGCCTAATTTCTTATTATGAAGTTATGCGGATCGCTCCGGTTTTCCGGATCGGAAAAGGCATTTCGGGCGGGCCGCCGCTGCGGCACAAGCGCCGTCCAAGTGTAAGTCAGCTTTAACAAACAATAATTCTGTGTGACAGCCGCGCCTGACGGCGCGGCGTCATCACGAGGGTCGCGATCTTTTAAATTAATGGTTTTCTGGCGCGACACTTTTCCCAATCGCGCCAGAGGACGCCGCCAAAGCAAACGTTAACCTTACCGGACGGAGTCTCTCACCGAACCAGAATGTTCTTGAACTGCCAGGGGTCGTCGAGGTCGATATCCTCGGGAAAGAAGCCGGGGCGGTTCTGCAATGGCGTCCAGTCCGTATAGACGCCGATGACCGGGCCGAGATAGGGCAGTTGCACTTCGAGGCAGCGGCGATGATCCACCTCATCCGCCTCGACGATGCCGGCGTTGGGATTTTCGAGCGCCCAGACCATGCCCGCGAGCGCCGCCGAACTCACTTGAAGTCCCGTTGCGTTCTGATAGGGCGCAAGCTCGCGCGTTTCCTCGATCGAGAGTTGAGAGCCGAACCAATAAGCGTTTTTCGCGTGACCGAACAAAAGGACGCCAAGCTCGTCGATTCCGTCGACGATCTCATGTTCATCGAGAATATGGTCCTTTGCCTGACGCTTGCCGGCGGCGCCGAACATTTCGTGCAGCGAAAGAACCGCGTCATCGGCGGGATGATAAGCGTAATGGCAGGTCGGACGGTAGACGGCCTTGCCGCTCCCGTCGCGCACGGTCAGATAGTCGGCGATCGAGATGGCCTCGTTATGCGTGACGAGGAAGCCATATTGCGGGCCGGGTGTCGGCGTCCAGCTGCGAACGCGCGTATTGGCGCCGGGAGAATTGAGATAGATGGCCGCGCCGCAGCCGCTCTTGTGCGTGCCGGCGATGGCCGGAAGCGATTTTTCATGCGTGCCCCAGCCGAGTTCCGCCGGCTGCAGCCCCTCCGAAACAAAGCCTTCGACGGACCATGTGTTCACGAAGACATCGCGGGGCTTTGGCGTGCGTGCGCGCTGCGTGTCGCGTTCGGCGATATGGATGCCCTTTACGCCGAGTTTTTGCGCCAGCGCGCCCCATTCGGCGCGGCTCGACGGTTCGCTCGTGAACACGCCCGTATCCCTGGCGAGATTGACCAGCGCCTGCTTGACGAACCAGGACACCATGCCGGGATTGGCGCCGCAGCAGGAAACAGCCGTCGTGCCGCCGGGGCTGCGGCGGCGTTCTTCAAGTACGGTTTCGCGAAGTGCGTAATTGGTGCGAGCTTCGTTGCCGAGCTTGCTGTCGAAATAAAAGCCCGGCCAGGGTTCGACCACCGTGTCGACATAGAGCGTCTTCAGCTCTCGCGCGAGCTTGATGATGTCGAGCGAGCAGACCTCCACCGAAAGATTGACGATAAAGCCCTGTCCTTCGCCTTTGGTCAGCAGGGGAGTCAGAATCTCGCGGTAGTTTTTCTCGGTCAGCGCGGCTTTGACGAAATCGATTCCGCGCACTTCGAGGAGGCTGCGATGCTCATCGGATGGGTCGATGACGGTGAAACGATCCTTGTCGAATTCGAAATGCCGTTCGAGCAGCGGCAAAATGCCCCGGCCGATGGAGCCAAAGCCGATCAGGACGATCGGGCCGGTGATTTTGCCGTGAACGGGCCAGTGCGACATTTGGCGGCTTCTCCTCAAGCGCTGGAAAATTTGTGCAGCGCGTTAAAAGCAGGCAGGGGTGTTTTAATCAAGTGCCGTCGCGGCGGGTCAGGACGCGGCGCGATCCTATTCAAATGGATTCAACCAGTTTTTTCCGCCTTTTTCGGCCAAGCGGCGCCCCATTGGCGAATTCCAGTTCCGCGCCATTTTCGTGGATTATGCCCCTTTCGGGCCGGGAACGCGGATATATTCCAAGGTTCCTCGTGGCTGAAGGGGCGCACGTTCTCGGGGCTCCACAGGCGGGATTTGAAATCATGCGGCTGACATCCTTGGCTTTCCAGGACGGTGAGACGATGCCCCGCCAATTCACCTGCGACGGCGCGAATGTCTCGCCGCAGCTGCAATGGACGGATGCTCCAGCGGAAACAAGAAGCTTCGTCCTGCTGTGCAATGATCCCGACGCGCCCGCCGGGGTCTGGCGTCACTGGGCCGTCTTTGACATTCCGGCATATCGGAGCGAACTCGTGGAGGGCGCGGGCCGGCCGGAATCCTTCGAGGACTTCCGGCACGCGGTCAATGACTTCCGTCAATTTGGCTATGGCGGCCCCTGTCCGCCCCACCATCACGGAATTCATCACTATCATTTCCGGCTGTTCGCGCTCGACTGCGCGGAGCTTTCCGTTCGCGCTCATCCCTCCTGCGAGGAAGTGGAACAGGAAGCCCGGAAGCACGCCCTCGCCGAGGCGACGCTCACAGGTCTCTATCAGCGCTGAACTTCCCAAGTCGGACCAGGCCCTCCTCGTCGTGCAGGGCCCGTAAAAGCTTGGGAAGTCAAGCCGTTTCGACCTCAAGCCGCTTCAGCCAGCCTTCCGCTTGCACGCGGACGTTGGCCGGCGCCGCGCCGCCGTAGCTCGTGCGACTCGCGACGGACTTATCCACGCCAAGCACGCCAAACACATCCTGCGTGATGCGTGGCTCGACGCCTTGCAGATCTGCGAGCTTCAATTCTTCCAGTCCTACGCCGCGCTCCGAGGCGATATTGACGATGCGTCCCGTCACATGATGCGCCTCACGGAAGGGCAGGCCCAGCGCACGCACCAGCCAGTCGGCGAGATCGGTCGCCGTGGCGTAGCCGGCGCCAGCGGATTCGCGCATCCGTGTGCGATTGACGATCATGTCGCGGGTCATTCCCGCTATCGCGGCGATGCAGAGCGACAAGGAATCCAGCGCGTCGAAGGCGCCTTCCTTGTCCTCCTGCATGTCCTTGGAATAGGCGAGTGGAAGGCCTTTCATCACGATAAGCAGAGCCTGCAGCGCGCCGATGATGCGTCCGCTCTTGCCGCGCACCAGCTCCGCCGCGTCGGGATTGCGCTTTTGCGGCATGATCGAGGAGCCGGTGGTGAATTTGTCGCTCAGGGCGATGAAGGAGAATTGCACCGTCGTCCACAGCACGATTTCCTCGGCGAAACGCGAGAGATGCGTCGCGCAGATGGCGGCGGCGGACATTGTTTCAAGCGCGAAATCGCGGGCCGAGACGCTGTCCAGCGAATTGGCGGTCGGACGGTCGAAACGCAGGGCCTTTGCAGTCATCTCCCGGTCGATGGGGAAGGAGGTTCCGGCCAGCGCCGCCGCGCCAAGTGGAGATTCATTGAGCCGCGCGCGGGCGTCCTTGAACCGCCCGCGATCGCGCGAAACCATCTCGACATAGGCCAGTAGATGATGGCCGAACGTCACAGGCTGCGCCGATTGCAGATGGGTGAAGCCCGGCATGACGGTGGCGGCTTCCGCCAGCGCCTTTTCCGCTAGCGCGCGCTGCAAGTCGAGCAACTGCGCGTCGAGCCTGTCGATGGCGTCGCGGACATAGAGGCGAAAATCCGTGGCTACTTGATCGTTGCGGGAGCGCGCCGTATGCAGGCGTCCGGCGGCGGGGCCGATGAGTTCGGCGAGGCGCGATTCGACATTCATGTGAATGTCCTCGAGCTTGCGCGAGAATTCGAAAGCGCCGGACTCGATTTCCGCCCGGACCTGGGTCAGGCCGCTCTCGATCTTCTGCGCGTCAGCCTCGGATACGACGCCGCAAGCCTTGAGCATCGCGACATGGGCGAGCGAAGCCTCTATATCCTGGGGCCAAAGTCTTTTATCGAAGTCGATGGAGACGTTGATCGCCTCCAGCACAGCGTCGGTTGCGTCCTGAAAACGCCCGCCCCATATTTTGCTCGTCATGTGACCCCTTCGAAACGCCGATCTTCTGGAAACCCTGAACAATGACCGACCAGCCGTCCGCCGATCCCCAGCGCAATCGCGGCGCGCTCGCCTTCGCCGCATTTCTGCTCGTCGCGGGCGCAGCGTTTCTATACGTGAAGGCCGGGCACGGCGGCAAGAAAGAGCACAGCGCCGCCTGCGCCGCCTCGAAGACCGCCGCGCAAGCCGCCAATGAATTCGCCAAGGGGGAGATCGCCTCCTTCACCGCCGCCAAGGAGCCCGAGCCTATGCCCGCGCTCGCCTTCAACGGCCCGGATGGAAATCCCACCACGCTCGAAGCCTTCAAGGGCAAGACCTTGCTGGTCAACATATGGGCGACCTGGTGCGTTCCCTGCCGTTCCGAAATGCCGGCGCTCGACCGGCTTCAGAAAGCGGCCGGCTCCGATAAATTCGAGGTTTTGGCGATCAATGTCGATACGACGCGGCTGGAGCGGCCCAAGGCCTTTCTTGAGGAAATCGGCGTCAGGAATCTGAAATTCTACGCTGACCCCAAGGGCGATATTTTCTTCAATCTGCGGCAGGGCGGCGAGCTGATGGGCTTGCCGACGACATTTCTGGTGGACGCCTCCGGCTGCGAGATCGGTCGCCTTTCCGGTCCCGCCGTCTGGGATTCCGCCGAAGCGCTGGCTTTGGTCCAGAGCGTGATCGGGCGCCGGCTTTGAGCAAGGACGGCTTGCGGCCGTGGACGGCGGATTCCTCCCGCGTGCTGGTGGAGTCGCCCTGGATCAAGTTGCGCGCCGAGCGCTGCGTGACGCAGCGCGGCGCGGTGCTCGATCCTTTTTATCTGCTCGACTATCCCGAATGGGTGCATGTCGCGGCCTTCGACGAGGAGGACCGGCTGCTATTGGTGCGCCAATACAGGCATGGGGCGGGAAAAATGTCGCTGGAGCTGCCCGGCGGCGTGATGGACCCTCAGGAAAGCGATCCGCTGGTCGCCGGCGCCCGCGAGCTTCTGGAGGAGACGGGCCATGTCGCGGCGACGCTGACGCATCTTGCGCGGCTTTCGCCAAATCCCTCTTCGCACACCAATGGCGTGCATATTCTGCTGGCGACGGGCGCCAGGCCGCAAACGGCGCTGAAACTGGACGCGACCGAGGACATCGTCGTCGAGCCAACGCCCTGGCGCGAGGCGGTGGAAATGGCGCTTTCGGGCCAGATCATCAACGCCCAGCATGTGGGGCTGTTGTTTATTGCGCTCGCACGGGCGAAGGGCCTGGGGGCTGGAACAACGGGCGCCTGACGTTCCCGGGCGAAGCTGGCTTTAGCCCCGCCCGGAAAATTTCATTCATGGTCGCGGCTGCTTTTACGCGGCGATTTTCTTGCACTCTTCGGCGCAGGCCTTGCACGATGCGCCCATGTCCACGCACTCGCTGTATTGCGGGAACTTGTCGCATTCCTTCTTGCAGGCAAGGCACGCCTCCTCAACGACCTTGGCGAGGGCGGGCGTATAGGTCGAATTGACCGAGGCCAAAGTTTCCAAGGCTCCACAGGCCGCGATAACGTCGAAAGACGCCTTCGTGCATTCGGCCATGCTGGTGTCGTTCATCGACAACATGCCGAAACAGTGACGCAGGCAATTGTTGCCGTCCGCGACGCATTTGGCGGCGGTTTCGGACACGGCCTTATATTTGGGCGGATGCATGTGGTGGACGGGCTTGCCGGCTTCTTCCGCGAAGGCGGATGAAGCGGAAATGATGGCTGTGGCCGCGCCGAGCGTGGTCATGAATTCGCGGCGTTCCATGGAACGAGTCCTCCCCTAAAATTTCAATCCCGCGGATCAGGATCGAAATGGGAAAATCTTCCAGTTTTGCGACATAAGCAAGAATTAAAGCATCGCCCGGCCCGGCTTGACTCTTCCCCGCAATGATTCCAGCATGGAACATATCAGGAACAAAGGGCCAAATTCCATGACGCGGAACGGCGTTTGCGAACGCATTCTCTTTTTGCGCCGGCGCATCGCGGCCATCGAGGCGCAAGGCGCTCTGGCGCAAGGGAATCTCGCCCGGCCGCCCGTTGCGCCGGCGCAAAATCCCTTCGAGCTGCTGCTGCAAAATCTTGGCGGCGGGAGCCTGAACGAAATCATTCCCGCCCGCCCGCGCGACAGCGCCGCAGCTGCGGGCTTCGCCAGCGCCCTCGCCTTGCGCGCGGTGGCGGCGCGTCCGCGCGCGGTGGTCGTCTGGATCAGCGAGGACATGGCGGCGCGCGAGATCGGCCTGCCCTATGGCAAGGGGCTGGAGGCGCTGGGCCTCGATCCGGCCCGGCTGGTTTTCGTGCGCACGCGCAACGGCGCCGAAAGTCTCTGGGCGATGGAGGAGGCGTTGAAAAGCCGCGCCGCCGCCATTGTCGCCGAGAGCTGGGTCGCGCCGCGCGCCTATGACCTTTCCGCCTCGCGCAGACTGCTGCTGGCGGCGCGGCGCGGCGGCGGCCTTGGCCTGCTGCTTCTGCTGCGCGCCTGCGGCGAGGCCGCGCGGCTGACCAGCGCGGCGCAATTGCGCTTCGAGATCGCCGCGCCCCCTCCTCCCGAGAGGACGCCGGGACAGCGTTTACCGCCGCCCGGCCCGCCCGCCTGGCGCCTGCGCATCGCCAAGGCGCGCGCCGGCCTGCCCGGCCTCGGCGAAGTCGACCCGCTGGCCTGGCGCGACATTTCCTTCGATCCCGAGAAGGCCGTCTTCCATCATGCGTTTTCTGAGCGTGTTCCTGCCCCGCCTGCCGACCGACCGGATCTTGCGCCGGCGTGAGCCGGGGGCGGCTGAAGCGCCCTTCGCGCTCTGGCGCAAGATCAAGGGCGGAGAGCGCCTCGTTGCGGTGAACGCCCCGGCGCAAAGGCGCGGCCTTCTTCCCGGCATGGCGGTCGCCGACGCCCGCGCGCTCTATCCCGCCCTCGCGCTGGAGGAAAACGACGCCATCGCCGACGCCGCCATGCTGGAGTCCATCGCCGACTGGCATCGCCGCTTCACGCCTCTGGCCGCGCTTGATCCGCCCGATGGGATCCTGCTGGACGTGACCGGCGCCGCCCAGCTTTTCGGCGGCGAGGCGAATTTGCTGGACGAGATCGAGCGCCGTCTCAAGGCCCAGGGTTTTTGCGCGCGCGCAGCATTGGCGCCTGGACCCGCGCTTGCTCGGGCGCTGGCGCGCTTTTCCAATGTGCGGCTCGTATCGGCGCAGGCGTCGCAGCAAGATCTCGACGCGCTCGCCGCGAGACTGCCAGTCGCCGCGCTGGAACTCGAAGACCCCGTTGTGGCGGCGTTGGCGCGGGCCGGGCTGCGTACTGTCGGCGATCTTCTGACGCGGCCGCGCGCGCCTCTGGCCGCGCGCTTCGGATCACGGACGCTGACCCGGCTCGACGCCCTCGCCTGCCGCATCCGCGATCCGATCACGCCCCGCTTCGAGGCTCCCGACTATATGGCGGAGCGGCGTTTTCCCGAAGGGCTGACGCAACTCGCCGACATCGAGGCGACGCTCGAACGCCTCTCTGGCGAGCTGTGTCTTCTGCTGGAGCGCGAGGGCGTTGGAGCCCGCAGGCTGGAGGCGGTGTTTTATCGCGTCGACGGCGCCGTCAAGCGCGTAACGGCCGGAACAAGCCGGCCCCTGCGCGACCCTGCGCGCATCTTCGCGCTGCTGCGCGAGCGTCTCGCGCTGCTTGGCGAGGACGGCCTCGACACCGGCTATGGCTTCGATGTGCTGCGCCTTTGCGCCAGCGCGGCGGAGCGGCTGGACGACGAGCAAAACCCGCTTGGCCTCGATGGCGACATGCTTGGCGCCTACGAGGCGTCCGATCTCGCCGATCTTGTCGATCGGCTGGGGGCGAGGTTGGGGCTGCGCCGCGTGCTGCGTCTTTATCCACAGGATGCGCATCTGCCGGAATTCGCAATCGCGGCAATGCCGGCGGCCTATCCGCAACCCGCCGTCTTCAAGCGTCCCGATCCGCCGGCGCCCGACAGCCCTCGCGCGCCCCTGCGTCCCATGCGGCTGTTCGAACAACCGGAGCCGATCGAGGCGGTGGCCCTCTCGCCGGATGGACCGCCTTTGCGCTTTCGCTGGCGGCGCGCCTTGCACGAGACCGCCGCTTTCGAGGGACCGGAGCGCATCGCGGCGCCTTGGTGGCGGGCGCCGCGAAATCCGCTCACCCGCGATTATTTCAATGTCGTGGACAGCAAGGGGCGTCGCTTCTGGATCTATCGCGAAGGCTTGCGGGGACAGGAATGCGCACAGGCGCGCTGGTTCATGCATGGATTGTTTTGAGTTTTTCGCGCGTCGCCCCCTGCTGTCATCGTCCCGTCATGCTTTGCGCACGAAAGTCGTCGTCGTCGCTGCTTCGCAACAAGCGCCGCCTCGGATGACGCCACGGGCTCCAGATCAAGAGCTTCGTTTTCCACGGCGTCGCGCCTCGCGCCGACAAAGGGAAAAGCATGCGCGAAACGCCTCATTCTCCAATGCTTCCATCGCTTGCGCGCAAGCTGGGCGGAATGGCGCCAAAAGGACTCGGCAAGTTGCTTGGCGCCGCCGTGAGCCTGCTGTTGTTTGGCGTCGCTACCGTCATCATCGGCCGCGCCATGGCGCAGATTCGATTCGTCGATCTCGCGGCGGCTCTCGCGCAGACGCGGGCGGAGACAATATTCGACGCCCTGTTCCTGACATGCCTCTCCTATCTCGCCCTGACGGGCTATGATTTCGTCGCGCTGCGGCAGATCGGCGCCCGGGCGCCCATCCGCGCCGTGGGTCTCGCCTCCTTCGCCGCGAACGCCTTTTCTTTCACGCTCGGCTTTCCGCTGTTGACCGGCGCGGCGGTGCGCTACTGGGTCTACGCAAGCGCTTCGCTAACAGCGCGCCAGATCGCCAGCGTCACCCTCGTGGCCAGCCTCGCCTTCTGGCTCGGCATGGCGGGATTGCTCTGCGCCGGATTGATATTCGCCGCCGCCCCGCTCGCGGTCATCGACCATATGCCGCCATCGGCGAATTTTTGCGTCGGCGCGGTCTTGTTGGGCGCGCTTGTCTCCTATTGCGCATGGGTTCTGCAAACGCCCCGGAATCTGCGGTTCATGGGCAAGGTTTTCGAACTGCCCGGGCTGAGCACGACGCTTTTGCAGCTGGCGCTCGGCGTGGCGGACATCGGTTGCGCCGCCGGCGCGCTCTATGTGCTGCTGCCTCAAGAGGGTTCGAGCCTCGATTTCACCGCATTCGCGGCGATTTACGTATTCGCCGCGCTGGTGGGCGCGATCAGCCACGCGCCGGGCGGCGTGGGCGTTTTCGAGGCGGTCATGCTCAACGCCATTCCCGCTCCCTCGCAGGAAGCCTTGCTCGCGGCTCTATTGTTGTTTCGCGCAATCTACTATCTCATTCCCTTCGGCGTCGCGCTGGTCCTTTTGGGCGCGCAGGGCGGAGCGGGCTTCAGGGCGGAGCTGCTTGGCGGCCTGTTCAAAGACGCGGCGCGGCGGGGCGTATCATGAACGCGCCCTGGCCGGAGAAAGAGGGACAGGGCCTCATGCGCGAAAGCGCCAAGCGCTGCCAGAACGAAGCCTTGCTCGGCGCGATGATCGACGCTCTGCCGGAGGCGATTTTCGTCATTGACGCGGAAGCGCATGCCGTCGCCGCCAATCCGGCCGCCTTCGCCGTTCTGCCGTCGTTGCAGCTCGGGGAGCCCTTGGCGCGCAGCCTGCGCTCGCCGGACGTGCTCGACGCTGTGGGCCGCGTGTTGGCTGGCGGCCGCGCGGAAAAAGTCCTGTGGGTGGAGCGTCAGCCGGTCGAATATTGTTTCGAGGCGCATCTCGCGCCGTTGCGCCTTTCCGGCTACGAGCCCGCGGCGGTCATCAGTCTTCGGGACATCACCGAGGCCCGGCGCGTCGAACGAATGCGCGTCGACTTCATCGCCAACGCCAGCCATGAACTGCGCACGCCATTGGCCTCCCTGCTCGGATTTGTGGAGACCTTGCAAGGTCCGGCCCGCGAGGATCCCGCGGCGCGGGAGCGTTTTCTCGGCATCATGCGCGAACAGGCGCAGCGCATGGCCCGGCTGGTCGACGACCTTCTGTCGCTTTCCCGAATCGAACAGCATCTGCATCTGCGCCCCGACACGCCGGTGGACCTGACCATGCTGGTCGCCCATATTTGCGACACGCTGGAGCCCATGGCCGAGGAAAACGGTCTCGTCATCGAGCCTGAACTTGCGCCCAATGTGATTGTCCCCGGGGATCGCGACGAGCTGGCGCGGGTCATCGAAAATCTTGTCGAGAACGCCATAAAATATGGCCGGCCCGAGGGCGCTTCTCCGCGCAGGGTGGACATATCCCTGCGCTGCTTCGGCAGCGTCGCCGCCCTTACGGTGCGGGATCATGGCCCAGGCATCGCGTCCGAACATATTCCGCGACTGACCGAGCGCTTTTATCGCGTGGATGCGGGCAAGAGCCGCGCAAAGGGCGGCACGGGGCTAGGGTTGGCCATCGTCAAGCACATCGTTCTGCGCCATCGCGGCAAGCTGACGATCGACTCCGCGCCCGGCGCCGGCGCTGCGTTTCGGGTGATCCTGCCGTCGATCCAGGCCGAGCAGCTGGGGCCGGCGTGAGCGCCGTGTGGACTCTGATTTCAATAATGCTTCGCGGAGGCTATCTTGCCTCTCGCGCGGGCGCCTGAAGCCCGCTGGATTTGTCGCCGCATGAGCCTTGCGGCGGTTTGGCCGGGAAAGCGGATGGAATTTCTAGTCGACGCCCGTGACAAGGACCTCGCCCATGCGCTGGAGCATGGGCGGTTCGGACTTGGCTTCGTCGACGCCAATCTGAAAGTCTCGCGCCGTTGCGGGGTTCTGTCCGAATGGCTGCCGATCGAGGGCGAAGCCGTCTGCTCGTCGCCTTTCTTAATGCATATGGAAGAAGCGCTGCAGGCGCTGCAGGATCAGAAGGAAGGCGAAATACTGCTGCCGTCGATGCGGCTGCCGGCGCTGGGAACAAGACGCGTGACGATCTCGATCGCCTGGAATGCGCAAAGCCAGTGCTTCGTGGTCGTCACCACTCCCGATCATGGCGCCGACCAGATCGACCGGTTGCTGGCCTCGGAGCGGCGCGAAAAGCAGCTTCTCGAACAGCAGGCGGAAGCGGCGGCCGCGCGGCTGCGCGTCGCCGACACGCTTTACCGCGATCTCGTCGAATCATCGGGCGATCTGGTGCTGCGCTTTCGCACGAACGGACGAATAGTCTTCGCCAACCGCTTTGCGTCACGCTTCCTGGGCGTTCCGCAGGACGCGCTTCTGGAGCGCCAGATAGACGCATTGTTTCCATCCATGGGCGAGGACAGCCCGTGGCGCCTCGACGCCTATGCGACTCAGCCCGCATCCTTTGAAATGGCGGCGCGCGACGCACAGGGGGCGCTGGTGTGGTTCTGGTGGGACGTGCGTTTTTCGGGCCCGCGAGGCGCCGGCGAATTTCAGGCCGTCGGTCGCGACGTCACCGACGCGCGTCGCCTTCGCGCCGAACAGGACAAGGCCCGCGAGGAAGCCCGCGCCGCCGCGCTGGCGTCGCAACGTCTGCGCATCGCTCATGATTTGCATGACACGCTGGTGCGTTCGATCGTCACGCTGATCGTCGAAATGGGTCTCGTCGCGCGAACCACGGCGGACGAGGCGGCAGGCAAGGCGCTGACAAGCCTTCAGGCTCAGGCTCGCGCGGGTCTGGTGGAGGCGCGCGATGCGATCACGCATTTGCGCAGCCAGCGCCGGGAGGATGACGACCCCGCTCACATTCTGCAGGCGTTCGGCGAACGCATGCGCAAGACGCGCGCGCTTGACCTCAATGTGCGGGCAGCGCTTGATTTTGAGGCGTTGCCCGCGGAAATCGGCGACTGTTTTCGCCGCATCCTGCGCGAAGCCTTGCGCAACATCGAGCTGCACGCCAATGCGCGTCGCGTCGACGTCGAACTACGCAGGGAAGATTCTTTCGTGCTGTTGGATATTCGAGACGACGGCGTGGGGTTCGACCCGGCCCAACCGAAGACGGATCACTTTGGCTTGCTCGGAATAAAGGAGCGCGCGATATCGATCGGCGCGACGCTCGAGATTTCTTCCGCTCCAGGCGAGGGCGCGCATCTCTCTCTGCGGGCGCCTATTGAACCTGTGTAATGCTCTTTGACGGAGAAAAATTTTGAAGGATGACGCCACTGGTAATTTTCGAAACACATCCGCTGCTGAACTTTGGTCGCCGCTGGCGCATTTCGTCGTCGTTGAGGCGCGGTTCGGACAATGGGCGTCGCAACGGCCAACACGGCGCTTGCTCTATGAGTTCCTGCGCTTCGGGATCAAACAGGCTTGGGCATGCTTGTTTGGCGGGATCATGATCGCGCTGGTTCTGGCGACGCATCTTTACTATCCCCCCAACGCGCCGCTCGCGCGCTATGATTTCCTTTTTCTCGCAGGGCTTGGCGTCCAGGCGTTGCTGCTATTGCTGCGCTTCGAGAGCTTGCAGGAAGCCTTAGTCATATTTTTGTTCCATGTCGTTGGCACGCTGATGGAGCTCTTTAAAACCGCGCATGGTTCTTGGGTCTATCCCGAGCCGGCTCTATTCCATCTAGGCGGTGTGCCGCTCTTTAGCGGGTTCATGTATTCCTGCGTAGGCAGTTACATGATGCGCGCGTGGGAATTGTTCGATTTTCGATTCCTTCGCCATCCGCCGCTCTGGAGCGTCGGCGTTCTCGCTATCGCCATTTATGCGAATTTCTTTCTGCATCATTATATGATGGACATGCGTTTTGCGCTTTTCGCCGCCAGCGCGCTCCTTTTCTCGCACACGATGATTTATTACCGCATTCACCACAATTGGCGCCGCATGCCCCTGCTGCTCGCGGCTTTTCTAGCTGCTTTCTTCATTTGGATCGCCGAGAATCTCGCCACGTTCAGTCACGTCTGGCTATATCCCAATCAACTCGCAGAGTGGCGGCCTGTCGGAATCGGAAAGCTCGGTTCTTGGTTCCTGCTGCAAATCATCAGCTACGCGCTTGTCGCGCTGGTTCGCCGCCCCGCACTCCCGGACGAAGCGCCGCTACTCAATTCGCAGGCGCGCCACCGTAATCGGTTGAGTTTTCGGGCCGACAAACAGAGCTCAACATCTTGAACTACCGCGCTCATCCCTGCAATGGCTCCTTCGAGGGA
>Ga0182012_10003102_pt1 | contig 17765 bp, 17 predicted proteins | sample 612S2SmetaG_FD_120486 | JGI IMG/M metagenome (GOLD analysis project Ga0182012, IMG submission 120486) | Permafrost microbial communities from Stordalen Mire, Sweden - 612S2S metaG | ecosystem: Environmental > Terrestrial > Soil > Wetlands > Permafrost | place: Sweden: Stordalen | collected...
AATGCCGAGCAGAAGATGGCCGTCGCCGCCCCCGGCTGCGGGATCAGCTGGAACGTGCTGGCCGGGATCGGGCGCATCGAGTCGGGCCACGCAGGCGGCGGCGCAGTCGACGCCCACGGCACCGCGATACGCCCGATCTATGGTCCCGTGCTGGATGGCACTCTGCCCGGCAACGAAGTGATCGCCTCTCGCAGCGCCGGCGGTCGCATGACGTACGCGCAGGCAATGGGGCCAATGCAGTTCCTGCCCGGCACGTGGGCGCGATACGCGTCCGACGGCGATGACCCCCAGAACCTGTTCGACGCCACGCTGGCGGCGGCCCGATACTTGTGCAGCGGCGGCCTCAACCTGCGCGACCCGTCGCAGGTCATGGCCGCGATCCTGCGCTACAACAACTCGATGTCCTATGCCCGGAACGTGCTGGGCTGGGCCTCGGCTTACGCAACTGGCGTCGTCCCCGTCGACCTGCCGCCGATCACCGGAGCGCCGCCCCCGCTTGGCGACTCTCACGACGAGCATCCGGAGGGACTGGGGCCCGGCCTGCCGCTGAACGTCATGGGCGTGCCGATGAGCGACCCGTTAGCGCAGACACCGATGATCGACCTCACCCAATCCCAGCTGCCCAGTCAGTCACCGATGTTCCCCTGGATGACCACCGCCACGCCGCCGCAGTCACAGACACACCTGCCTGGCTGCACACTGATCTGCATCGACTCGCAGAGCCAGCCCCCCGGGGCGCCCGCACCCGGGCTGGGCCCGCCGCCGGCATTTCCACCGCCAGCTTTCCCGCCGCCAGTAGAACTTCCGCCGGCCCCGCCCGCGGATGCACCACCCCCAGATCCGCTGGCCGTCCCTCCCGGTGGTCCTCCCCCGGACGCACCGCCGGTCAGCCAGGCGCCGGCACCCCCGAAAGCCTCGCCATCGCCCAAGCCGGGCCATCACTAGTCGCCGAGCGCGCTCGGTGCCCGACCGCAGGGTTCGCGGTGTCGCCTACACTCGGCGGTAATGTCCCGTCATGACGCTGCCGACCTGAGCGCGGCTATCCGTACCGCACTGGCAAAGGTGATCGATCCCGAACTGCGGCGACCCATCACCGAACTCGGGATGGTCAAAAGCATTGACGTGGAGCGCGGCGGCGGCGTGCATGTCACGATCAACCTGACCACCGCCAGCTGCCCGAAGAAGACGGAGATCACCAATCGCGTCAGCGAAGCCGTCGCCGACGTCCCGGGCACCGGCGCGGTGAAAGTCAGCCTGGACGTGATGAACGACGAGCAGCGCACAGAGCTGCGCAAGCAGTTGCGTGGCGACGCCGGCGAACCCGTCATCCCGTTCGCCCAGCCCAGCTCGCTGACCCGGGTGTATGCGGTGGCGTCCGGCAAAGGCGGGGTCGGAAAGTCCAGCGTTACAGTCAATCTCGCCGCCGCGATGGCCGTCCGAGGTATGTCGGTCGGCGTCCTCGACGCCGACATTCACGGCCATTCCATCCCCCGGATGATGGGCACCACGGACCGACCTACCCAGGTTGAGTCGATGATCCTGCCGCCCATCGCCCATGAGGTGAAGGTCATCTCGATCGCCCAGTTCACCGAGGGCAATACGCCGGTGGTGTGGCGCGGCCCGATGCTGCACCGGGCACTGCAGCAGTTCCTGGCCGACGTGTACTGGGGCGATCTGGACGTGCTCCTGCTCGATCTGCCGCCCGGAACGGGCGACATCGCAATCTCGGTGGCTCAGCTGATCCCGAACGCCGAGATCTTGGTGGTGACGACGCCACAACTGGCCGCGGCCGAAGTCGCCGAACGCGCCGGCAGCATCGCTCTGCAGACCCGCCAGCGCATCGTCGGCGTCGTCGAGAACATGTCGGGACTCTTGCTGCCCGACGGCTCAACGCTGCAGGTATTCGGCGAAGGCGGCGGCCGGCAGGTGGCCGAGCGGCTGTCGCGGGCGGTCGGGGCCGAGGTGCCGCTGCTCGGCCAGATCCCGCTGGATCCCGCGCTGGTGGCCGCCGGCGATTCGGGCGTACCGATCGTGCTCAGCGCACCCGACTCTGCGGTCGGCAAGCAATTGCTGAGCATCGCCGACAGCCTGTCGTCACGACGGCGCGGACTGGCGGGCATGTCGCTGGGGCTCGACCCGACCCACCGCTAGCCTCGCCTCCGTTCACTGCCGCTCATCGCGGCGAGCGTGCGTGACTGTACGACGACGCGCCGCAAAATGCGTACAACTGCGCACGCTCGCGGCTAACCGCTAGGTCGCGTCGGCGTCGAAGGGGGCGGGGCCTTGGGTGGGCTGTTGAGCCGGAGGCGCCGAAGGTTGCGCTGCAGCCGCGGGGCCCGCCCCATTCGGCGTCCCGTTAACGGGACGCGCCGGCCTGTCGAAGTTCCCCGTGAAAATGGAGTCGTCGCCGTCCAGCAGGTGCTTGGTCAGCGCGGCGCGCGGCGTCATGCCCCGCAGCCTCTGCAGCTCGCTGAGCGGACCACGCAGATCGTCGAATTCGGGTCCGATGTCCTCGCGCAGCTGGTTGGTCATACCGCTGAGGTACTCGCGCGTCTGCCGCAGCGCGTTCGACGTCCACCGGATGGCACCCGGAAGTCGCTCCGGGCCAAGAATCACCAGGCCGACCACAACAAGGACCAGGAGGTGCTCCCAGCTCAGGTTGGCGAACATCTAGCTGGTATCGGCGTCGGGTTTCACCGTGAGCGTGACGTGCCGGCCATCGCGGACCACCTCAATCGGTGCGTCCTGCCCGATCGCCAATTGCCGCACGGCGACGACGAACTCGTCGGAGTCGGCGACCTTACGATTGCCGACCTTCACTATCACGTCGTTTTCCAGGATCCCGCCCTTCTGCGCAGGACTTCCCGCCTTCACGTTGGCGACCTGGGCGCCCGCCGCGATCGCGTTGCTTACGGACCGGGTGCTGATGCCCAGCGTCGGGTGCACGATCTTGCCGTCTTTGATCAGCGTCTGGGTAACCTGTTTCACCTCGTTGACCGGGATCGCAAAACCCAGCCCGCTCGCGCTGTCCGACAGTGACTTACCCGCGGTGTTGATACCGATCACCTGAGAATTCATGTCGATCAGCGGGCCACCGGAGTTGCCGTGGTTGATCGAGGCGTCGGTCTGGATGGCGTCGATGACGGTGTCAGTGTCGGAGCCCTCCCCCGACAATGGGACAGGGCGGTGCAGCGCGCTGATGATGCCGTGGGTCACCGTGCTGCGCAGGCCCAACGGCGCACCCGCGGCCAGCACCTCGTCGCCGACGCGCACTTTGTCCGAATCGCCGAGCTGGGCCACGCTGAGATTATCGACGTTGTCGACCTTGAGCACGGCCAGGTCGGTCTTCGGGTCGCGTCCCACCAGGTTCGCGGGCACTTCCTTGCCGTCGTTGAAAACCACGGTCGTCTTGAACTGGCTGGGGTTGTTGGCCGCCTCGGAAACGACGTGGTTGTTCGTCACGATGTAACCGTGGCCGTCGATGACGACGCCCGAGCCCTGCATGCCCTCTTGGTCGCTCTTCGATTCGACGGTGACCACCGCGCCGGCGGTCGCTGCCGCCACCTTGGCGAACCGGCCCGCAGGCAGTTCGGTGTTGCCGGGGGTCGACAGCGTCACCTTCGAGGTTGTGAACGCCTCGACGACTTCGGCCGTCTTGCGGCCGATCACCCCGCCAAGGGTGCCGATGAGCAGTGCGATGAGGACCAGGACAGCCAGGGCGAGATAGGACACCTTGCCGCCGAACAGCACGTCGCGCACGCCCAGCTTTCCGCTGTAGCCCGGCACGGTCGGTGGCACCGCCGGGGCCACCGCGGGCGACCCGAGCGCGGCCGCCGCGGCAGGATCGCGCCAGGGATCGTCCGGTTCGTCCGCCCCGGCCCCGTTTTTCTCGGCAGCCAGCGCATCGGCATCGACAGGGTGGCGTTGCAGTGAGTCGGCGCCTCCGACGGGACGGCTGAACGCCTCCTGTAGAACCGGATCGGCCGCTTGATCGTGGGGCCTGAATTCAGTCTCGTCCCGGTACTTCGGCGGGCGCACTCGCTCCGCGACAAACGATCCCTGCAGCCCATCGGGGCGACCGAACGTTTGACGCGATGCAGCGTCGACCGGTGGCCGGGAGAGGGGGCGCGGCGCTAGCCGAGGTCGGCTGTTTTCGCCGCTGTCGTTGCCGGTGTCGGAGGTCACGTAATCCTCTTCAAATCCTCGTCTGAGTTGCTCTTGAGACAGGCCTGGCAACTGGGCGATACACGCGCGCCGCGTTGTCCGTGTCCACCCTAGTATCCACGGCTGCTTGCTGGTCGGCCCAAACTAACGACGCTTACGCGGGTCGCGCGGGTCGCGGTCGGCGAAACGTTCGGATATCGGCTCTGCTGGTCGCGCTGCCACGTCGTCGGGCGGACATTGCGGAATCGCCGACAACATCCCCAGCAACGCGTTGGGGATCCGGATCGGGTGAGAGTCGCGCAACGCGGTACGCGCCCGGCTCTGATCATCGACTTCGATCGCGCACTCGGCGCACAGCGAAAGGTGATGCGCGGCGCGCAGATGTGCGTTCATCCGCAGCTCACCGTCGACGAACGCCGCGATCGCCTCGGTGGACAGGTGCTCGGTGGAACCGAACTGCCGCGGAGCTCCGACCGGCGCATCACTCTGGGAGGCGAACTGTGCGGGGAGCCAGGAGAACGCACGCCGGAACACATGCCCTCGGTCGGCCATCACCCGCTCCTTTCGCAGCCACCCATATGTCGAATGTAGCGCGACGGGACCCCACTTCACGTCCACAAGCGGCAAAATCTTGGGATTATTGGCTAACTAAGCCGACTTGGCGTGTGGCGCGAACTCACCGTGTTCGGAGTGCGCGGCCAGATAGTCGCGCAGCGCCTGCCGTCCCCGGTGGATGCGGCTGCGGACGGTACCCAGCTTCACGCCCAGCGTGGCGCCGATCTCCTCGTACGACAGCCCCTCGATGTCGCAGAGAACAACCGCCGCACGGAATTCGGGCGGCAGCGAGTCCAGCGCGGCCTGCAGGTCAGGCCCAAGCCGCGAATCGTGATAGATCTGCTCGGGGTTGGGCTCGTCAGCGGGCACCCGGTCGTAATCGTCGGGCAACGCTTCCATCCGGATGCGGGCGCGCCGACGCACCATATCGAGGAACAGGTTCGTGGTGATGCGGTGTAGCCAGCCTTCAAAGGTGCCCGGCTGGTAATTCTGCACCGACCGGAAGACCCGGATGAAAGTCTCCTGCGTCAGGTCTTCGGCGTCTTGCTGGTTGCCGGCGAGGCGGTAGGCCAGCCGATACACCCGGTCAGCGTGCTGACGCACCAGGTCGTCCCACGACGGCATCGTCGCCAAGTCCCCGGTCGCGTCAAAAACAGCGGTACCCTTCAATGCGTCCGACGTCTCTACCCATTCGTCGTCGGCACACAGCTGCGGATGCGACATGGTGGTCGGGTTCAAAACAGTGGTGTTAATAAGGTCCTCCGGATGCGCCCTGCCTAGGCTCGGCAGCTCTTCAACCGCCGTAACACGGCGTTGCCGCCGTGTATTCCCCGATCCACTCCCCGACCAAACCCCTCCGCGTTCCATAAGGGATACCGTCGCGCACGGGCGTGTGGGCGGCATATGAGCAAACTGAGGTTTGCCTGAGAAACTTTATCGTTACACGCCGGCCGCCGTTTGTGCGTCACCTGCGTAAACGCAGGTCATCCGCGCGTAGCGGTTTACTTTTGTACGTCGTGGTACTTTTTGGGAAGCCTTGTCCCTGAACGAATTTCACGGTAGCCACCACCGCGAAGGACATCCACGTCCCGGTCTCCGCCGCCACCACGGCGGACCGAGCGAGGGTCGGTGCGGACGTATTAAAACGGTCGATGGGACGATTCCCGCGGTGGCAGACGCGACTCGCTGGTTTGCGCTTGGCGGTACGGCTGTCGGCGCTGTCACGGCGGTCTGGCCTAAGCGCGCCTGACCGGCGGCGCCGCAAATTGGATTTACGCTGCGGATATGGACAGCGCCGACAAAACCCCAGCGCAGCCGGCCCTCAGTCGAGCTGAATCGCTCGTCGCGCACGCCGAGGGTTCGATATCAGAAGACTCGATCCTGGCCAGTGCCCGCGAACGAGCCGTCGACCTCGGCGCTGGGGCGGTGACGCCCGCCGTCGGGGCACTGTTGAGCCTTTTGACCAAGCTCAGCGGCGGCAAGGCGGTCGCCGAGGTGGGGACCGGCGTGGGCGTCAGCGGACTGTGGTTGTTATCGGGCATGAGCGACGACGGCGTACTGACCACCATCGACATCGAGCCGGAGCACCAGCGGCTGGCCAAGGCCGCATTCGCTGAGGCAGGCATCGGGCCATCGCGCACCAGGCTTATCGGTGGCCGTGCCCAGGACGTGCTGACCCGGCTCGCCGACGAGTCCTATGACCTGGTGTTCATCGACGCGGATCCGCTCGACCAGCCGGATTACGTCGTGCAGGGCGTGCGGCTGCTGCGATCCGGTGGCGTGATCGTCGTGAACCGGGCAGCGCTGGGCGGCCGGGCCGGTGATCCGTCGGCGCGCGACGCCGAGGTGGCGGCGGTCCGCGAAGCCGCCCGGCTCATCGCCGAGGACGAGCGGCTCACCCCTGCCCTGGTTCCATTGGGCGACGGGGTGCTGGCCGCCGTGCGCGACTAGTTCCAGCGCGAGCAGACGCAGAATCGCCCGCACGCGCGGCGTGTCGGGTGATTCTGCGTCTGCTCGCGCTATCTCCTAGCCAACCAGAGCGTCGACCAAGCTCTGGGTCACCGCAAAGGGGAAGCGAACCGTCGCACCGACTACCTCGTTGACGCCGTCCCGAACCGAATTCACGATCGTCGCCGGATCGCCGGTGAGCAGGGACGCCCCAATATCCCAGGTCGCAATCTGCGGCGCCGTGATCAGGTCACGCACATCGACGAATAGCTGAGTGGGCAGATTCGCCGGCGGCACGGGTATCCCGTCCCAACTCTCCATTGTCCAACCGGTCTGAGGGCTGCCCTGCACCACGACAACACCAGTGTTCGGCAGCGAGTGCGTGAGCATGAGCAAGGGATCGGGGTTGTTGACGTTCATCAGCGTCCCGGTCTCGATCGCTAGTGCGCTCGAGTACGCAACGTCCGTGATATGGCCGTTCGCGGCGACGACCGGGTTCGCCAAGGCGGTGTTGTACATGGTTTGCAGCGCATTGCCAAAGCCCTGGCCGAAAACCACCCCGTTAGGGTCGGTGGAGAACGGGGCCAGCATCGGCGTGAGGGGGAATCCGAGGGTCCACGCGAACGGGCCGACGATGTAGAGGAGTCCCGCGGGGATCTGTCCCAAGCCTTGGTAAATGCCGGCATTGATCTCGTTCAGCCCGGCCAATGACTGCGGGGTCATCGCCAGCATGCCCGCCAACGGCGCGGCGGTCTGCTGAGTCCTGAGCAATTGTGAGTCGAAGAGCCCGGCGAAGGGCCCCTGCGTGGCGAGGACGTTGGCGATGTTCTGCGCCTCTTGATGGCCGAGCGCATTGAGTGGAGCGCCGGGTATCGATGTGTCGATCAGGTTCATAGCGTTCGGATCAGTCTGACCGTGCCGCACGAAGTCGATCACGATCGACGGTCCGTTTGTGGTCGTCGTGGTTGGGCCGCCGGCACCGATGAACAGCCCGCCATAACCGGTGGCCCCGCCGGCTCCCGGGGTGAGGCCGGACCCGCCCGCGCCGCCGTGGCCGCCGTCGCCGAATAATAAGGCCTGGCCGCCGGCGCCGCCGGCGCCGCCGATACCCGTGGCCAACGCACCGCCCGCCCCGCCGAGGCCACCGTTACCCATCAACCAACCACCGACGCCGCCCACGCCGCCCGCCCCGCCGGCAAAGCCACCACCACCGGTGCCGCCGTTTCCGATCAACCCGGCATTCCCGCCCCCGCCGCCCACGGCCCCCGTACCGGTGGTCGGGGTATAGCCGGACCCGCCGTCGCCGAACAGCACACCGCCCGCGCCACCCGTGGGGGACGTTGCGGTTCCGGTGGCGCCGTTGCCGATCAGATCACGCCCTAACACCAGGTGGGTGGGTGCATTGATAATCGGGTCGAGCGTCTGGCCTAGTTCGCTGTTGATCCAGGATTCGCCGACCGTGTGAACCGGGCCGTAGATGACCGTCTGGAACGCGGCGGCGACGAATGAATCTAACGCGGCCAGGGGGGCTGCCGCGGCGCCGCCGCCGAGCAGTGCGCTCTCCAACCCCGAGGCGATGGACGTTTCGGTGGCCGCGTAGGACTCCGCCGCCGCATGCAAGTTGCCCACAAAATGCTCGTAGTACGTCGCTGCCTGCGCCGCCGCTGCCTGATACGTCTGAGCGTGCGCGCTGAACAGCGCCGCAACTTCGGCCGACACCTCGTCAGCGCCCGCTGCGGCCAACTCGGTCGTCGGGATCACCGCGGCCAGATTGCCGCTAGTCACCGCCGAACCGATCTGCGCCGCGTGCGCCGTTTGCGTCTCGAAAATGTCCAAAGCTACAAGAACAGATGACATCGCCTACTCCACGTTGAGTAATTGGGTACGGGCCATCATGGCACCCAACGCTAGAAAAAGAGCGTAAATCGCGTGCGGACAGCCACTTTCACGGCGCGACTACTTCTAGCGCGAACAGACGCAGAATCGCCCGCACGCCCGGCGTGTCGGGTGATTCTGCGTCTGCTCGCGCCATCTCATTGACTGCGACTGAACAAGTGTTTAGTGTACTGAACATGCGTTCAGCTGACCTGACCGCCGCCGCCCGAATCCGCGACGCGGCCATCGAGCAATTCGGACAGCACGGCTTTGGCGTGGGGCTACGCACCATCGCCGAGGCCGCAGGGGTGAGCGCCGCGCTGGTGATCCACCACTACGGCTCCAAGGAAGGCCTACGCAAAGCTTGCGATGGCCACGTCGCCGACGAGATCCGCGACGGCAAGTCCGAGGCGATGGTGTCCAATGACCCGGCTAACTGGTTGGGGCAGTTGGCCGAGATCGAGTCGTACGCACCGCTGACGGCCTACCTGGTGCGCAGCTTGCAGACCGGCGGTGAGCTGGCGATGACGATGTGGCACAGGATGATTGAAAACGCCGAGACGTACTTCGCTGAAGGCGTGCAGGCCGGCACCATCAAACCCAGTCGCGATCCGCACGCCAGGGCCAAATACCTGGCGATCACCTCGGGCGGCGGACTTCTGCTGTATTTGCAAATGCACGACAACCCAACGGATCTGCGGGCAGTCCTGCGCGACTACGCCCGCGACATGGTGCTGCCTGCTCTCGAGCTCTACACCGAAGGCCTGATGGCCGACCGCGCCATATACGACGCCTTCCTAGCCGCCGGCAAAGCCGCAGATGATCAAGGAGGATCACATGTCAGCTGACAATTTCACGCCTATCGAAATCCGCGATCTGACAAAGAACTTCGGTGCCGTACGCGCGCTCGACGGCCTTGAAATGACCGTGCGTGCGGGAGAAGTGCACGGATTCCTCGGACCGAACGGCGCCGGCAAGTCCACCACCATCCGCATCCTGCTGGGCCTGGTGAAAGCCGACAGCGGCAACGTGCGGTTGCTGGGCGGGGATCCATGGACCGACGCTGTCGAGTTACACCGCCAAATCGCCTACGTGCCAGGAGACGTCACGTTGTGGCCCTCGCTGACCGGCGGCGAGACCATTGACCTGTTGGCCCGCATGCGCGGCGGCATCGACCACAAACGTCGCGCCGACCTGATCGAGCGCTTCGACCTTGACCCGCACAAGAAGGCACGTACGTACTCGAAGGGCAACCGCCAAAAAGTCTCCCTGATCTCAGCCTTCTCGTCGCAAGCCGGGCTGCTGCTCTTGGATGAGCCCAGCAGCGGGCTGGATCCATTGATGGAAAACGTGTTCCAGCAGTGCGTCGGCGAAGCGCGCGACCGGGGCGCGACGGTCTTGCTATCCAGCCACATCCTGGCCGAAACCGAGGCCCTGTGCGAAAGGGTGACCATCATCCGGGCCGGCAAGACCGTAGAAAGCGGTTCGCTGGATGCCATGCGCCATCTCAGCCGCACCTCGATCAAGGCCGAAATGACCGGTGATCCAGGCGATCTTACCCGGATCAAGGGAGTCGAGGACGTCAGCGTCGACGGCAACACCGTGCGTGCCCAAGTCGACAGCGAAAGCCTCGGGGAACTCATCCGGGTGCTCGGCGACGCCGGGGTGCGCAGCCTTATCAGCGCGCCACCCACTCTTGAGGAACTATTCCTGCGCCACTACAACGCCGCGGAAAAACAGGTCCCGGCGTCATGAGCACCGCAACCCTGGATCGGTCACGCCGCGGAGCAGGACCTGCACCGAGGCGCGGTTCGAACTTCGCCGGAACGCTCGGCATGCTGCGGCTCTATGTGCGCCGCGACCGAGTTTCACTGCCACTGTGGGTGCTGCTGCTGTCGGTACCGCTGGCCACCGTCTACGTCGGAAGCGTCGAAGAGGTCTACCCCACCCAGGCGGACCGCGCCGGATTCGCGGCCGCCATCATGGCCAGCCCTGCGCAGCGCGCGCTCTACGGTCAGGTCTACAACGACAGCCTTGCGGCGGTGGGCATTTGGAAAGCCGGGATGTTTCACCTACTGATCGCGGTGGCCGTCATCCTCACGGTGATCCGGCACACCCGTGGTGACGAGGAGACCGGTCGGACCGAGCTGATGGACTCGACGGCAATCGGCCGGTATGCCGGTCTGAGCGCGGCGCTGCTGATGGCGTTCGGGGCGTCGATCGCCACCGGCGCGATCGGCGCGGCCGGATTGTTAGCCACCAGCGTTCCGCCTGGCGGGTCAATCGCGTTCGGGGCAGCCCTGGCCGGCTCGGGCCTGGTGTTCGCGGCCGTTGCCGCAATTGCCGCGCAGCTGTCGTCAAGCGCACGGTTCGCCCGCGGGGTCGCGTTCGCCGCGTTGGGCGCCGCGTTCACGCTGCGGGCCATCGGCGATGCCGGGGACGGCAACCTCTCGTGGCTCTCCCCGCTGGGGTGGTCGCTGCAGGTCAGGCCCTACGCGGGTGATCACTGGTGGGTCCTGCTGCTGGACCTGGCGACGACCTCCGCACTTACAGCGGTGGCCTACCGGCTGCTCGCCGGCCGCGACGTCGGCGCCGGACTCATCGCCGAGCGCGCCGGTCCCGGTAGCGCCTCGACGGCGCTGGGTAACGTCTTCGGGCTGGCTTGGCGACTCGACCGCGGTTCGCTGCTGGTGTGGAGCGTCGGCCTGTGCCTGTACGGCCTTCTGATGGGCAGTGTGGTGCACGGCATCGGCGCCGAGTTGGGCGACAGCACCGTGGCGCGCGACATCGTTACGCGGATGGGCGGCACCAGCGCTTTGGAGGAGGCCTTCATCGCGGTGGCGTTCAGCATGCTGGGCATGATGGCCGCCGCATTCAGCGTCTCACTCACCTTGCGGCTGCACCAGGAAGAATCCGCGCAACGCGCTGAGACGACACTGGCCGGTGCGATCTCCCGAACTCGCTGGCTGGCAAGCCATTTGGCGGCCGCCCTGATCGGGCCGGCGGTCGCGCTACTGGTCGCCGGAGTGGCGGCAGGACTCGTCTACGGCATTGCGGCTGACAACGTCGCAGGCAAGCTGGGCACCGTCGTCGCCAGCGCGGCCGTGCAGCTGCCGGCCGTCTGGCTGCTGTCCGCCGTGACAGTGGCACTGTTCGGTCTCGCACCGCGGTTCACACCGGTGGCGTGGGGTGTGCTCGTCGGCTTCATTGCCCTGTACCTAGTCGGTTCGCTGGCCGGGTTCCCGCAGTGGTTGCTCGATCTCGAACCGTTCGCGCACATTCCGCGGGTCGGCGCCGACTTCACCGTCGTCCCCCTGCTGTGGCTGCTGGCCATCGATGCGACCCTGATCGCGCTGGGAACCATCGCTTTTCGCCGGCGCGATCTCCGGTCATGAAAGCGGCCATTCGCGCGGCGGTGTCCAACGTAATCGGAGTGATCGCGCTGGGCGCGGTGTTGTTCCTGCCTGCCGGAACCTTCAGCTATTGGCAAGCATGGGCTTTCACCGCGACATTCATGCTGACCACGATCGCGCCGACCATCTACATAGCCCGGACGAATCCCGCGGCCTTGCGACGTCGCATGCGCAGTGGCCCGCGGGCGGAGGCGAGAACGTTGCAGAAGTTCGTCATCATCGGGTGGATGGCAAGCGTGTTCGCCATGATGGCGTTCAGCGCATACGACCATCGGGCGGGCTGGTCGCACGTGCCCGCCTGGGCTTGCGTGCTGGGTGATGTCCTGGTGGCGGTGGGGCTCGGCCTTACCATGCTGGTGGTCATCCAGAACGGCTACGCCGCGGCCACCGTCACGGTGGAGACCGGCCAGCCTGTCGTTTCGACCGGCGTCTACAGGTTCGTTCGGCATCCGATGTATGTAGGCGGCGCGATCATGATGATCGGCACACCGCTGGCTCTGGGGTCCTATTGGGGACTTTTGTTCATCGTTCCGGGGGTGGCGGCTCTCGTGTTCCGGATCCTCGACGAGGAGGCGCTGCTGTCCCAGGAACTGGCCGGGTATCGCGAATACACGCAGCGGGTCCGCTATCGACTGATGCCGTACTTTTGGTAAGCCGCTCCAGGCATCACCGAGCAGTCCCCCGCAAGCGGGAGGTACCCCCAGCAGAATCGCCGATTTCGGAAAGAAAATAAGCGATTTTATCTCTGCTCGCGGCGCTAGGGCGCGTTAGATCCAGACGCCCTTGCCGACCGCGACCACGCCACCGGCGCTGATCGCGAAGCGCTCCCGATCCCTCTCCAGGTCGACTCCCACCATCTCGCCCGGCCCCACAACGACGTTCTTGTCCAGGATCGCGTGACGCACCACCGCGCCGCGGCCGACCCGAACACCCGGCATGATCACGCTGCCCTCCACGATCGCGCCGTCGTCGACCACGACGTTGGAAGACAGCACCGAGTTGCGCACCGATGCCGCCGAGATGATGCTGCCGGCGCCCACCACAGACTCCTGCGCGGAACCACCGTTGACGAACTTGGCCGGCGCCAGGTTCTCCGAAGCGCCAAGGATCGGCCAGCGCTTGTTGTACAGGTTGAACACCGGGTGCACCGACACCAAGTCCATGTGCGCGTCGTAGAACGCGTCCAGAGTCCCCACGTCACGCCAGTAAGCCTTGTCGCGTTCGGTCGCGCCCGGCACCTCGTTGTCGGAAAAGTCGTACACCGCGGCCAGCCCGTCCGCGACCAGGTGCGGAATGATATCGCCACCCATGTCATGGTCCGAGTGGTCGTCGTCGGCGTCGGCGCGGATCGCGTCGATGAGGACCTTGGTGGTGAAGATGTAGTTGCCCATCGAGACAAACGTCGTATCGGGATCGTCATGCGTCCCGGGTGGTTCTAGCGGCTTCTCGACGAAGCTGCGGATACGACCGGAGTCGTCGGAGTCGATGCAACCGAATGCGTGCGCCTCGGAGCGCGGAACCCGGATCCCGGCCACCGTTGCTCCGGCTCCGCTGTCGATATGGAACCGGACCATCTGCTCGGGGTCCATCCGGTAAACGTGATCTGCGCCGAAAACCACTATGTAGTCAGGGTCTTCGTCGTAGATCAGGTTGAGCGATTGGTAGATCGCGTCAGCGGAGCCGGTGTACCAGCGCGGGCCGAGGCGCTGCTGCGCCGGCACGGGGGTGATGTACTCGCCGGCCAGGCCGGACAGCCGCCAGTTCTGCGAAATGTGACGGTCAAGTGAATGTGACTTGTATTGAGTGAGAACGCAGATCCTCAAGTACCGGGCGTTGACGAGATTGGAGAGCACGAAGTCGATCAATCGATAGGCGCCCCCAAAGGGCACCGCGGGTTTGGCCCGGTCCGCGGTCAGCGGATACAGCCGCTTGCCCTCACCACCGGCCAGGACAATGCCCAGCACGTGTGGTGGCGCATCCCTCATGGCACAAACCTATCCGTAGCCGCGACCAGCTGCCAGGGGGCCCGCCGCAACGGGCCGCGTTCTGACGGGCTGTCTGTCAAGGTATTTGGTCCGGTTCGGCGCCTCCCGCGGCCGCCAGCCATTATCCAGCTCGAGTCGCGCAGCGCGCCGTCATCAAACTACGGTGCCCTGTATGCGGGTGGCGATGATGACTCGGGAATACCCACCGGAGGTCTACGGCGGGGCCGGCGTACATGTCACCGAACTGGTCGCGCAACTGCGCCGGCTGTGCGCCGTCGATGTGCACTGCATGGGCGCACCGCGCCCCGGCGCCTTCGCGCATCAACCCGACCCGCGGTTCCACGGCGCCAACGCGGCACTGTCCACCTTATCGTCCGATCTGGTGATGGCCAACGCCGCGTCGGCGGCCACCGTCGCGCATTCACACACCTGGTACACCGGGATGGCGGGGCATCTGGCCGCGCTGCTCTACGACATCCCCCACGTCCTGACCGCGCATTCGCTCGAGCCGCTGCGGCCATGGAAGGCCGAACAGCTCGGTGGCGGCTATCGGGTATCGACGTGGGTGGAGAACACCGCGGTACTGGCCGCCGACGCCATCATCTCGGTCAGCTCCGGGATGCGCGAGGACATCCTGCGGGTCTACCCCACACTGGATCCGAACCTGGTGCACGTCATCCGCAACGGGATCGACACCGACGTCTGGTATCCGGCCGGGCCGGTGCGAACCGGGTCGGTGCTGGCCGAGCTGGGGGTCGATCTCAACCGGCCCACCGTCGCGTTCGTCGGGCGGATCACCCGGCAGAAGGGCGTCGCGCACCTGGTGGCGGCCGCGCACCAATTCCACCCGGACGTGCAGTTGGTGCTGTGCGCCGGCGCTCCCGACACTCCGGAGATAGCCGAGGAGGTACGGTCGGCGGTGGCCGGACTGGCCCGCAATCGCACTGGCGTGTTCTGGGTTCGGGAGATGCTTCCCATCGGGAAGTTACGCGAAATACTTTCGGCCGCAGACGTTTTTGTGTGCCCATCGGTGTACGAGCCGTTGGGCATTGTGAACCTGGAGGCAATGGCGTGCGGCACCGCGGTGGTGGCCTCCGACGTGGGCGGCATACCCGAGGTGGTCGCCAACGGAATCACCGGGTCGCTGGTGCACTACGACGCCGAGGACCCGATCGGTTACCAGGCCGGACTGGCCGAGGCGGTCAACGAGCTAATCGCAGACCCGGAAAGGGCGCATCGCTACGGCCAGGCAGGACGCCACCGCTGCATCGAGGAATTCTCCTGGGCCCAAGTTGCCGAGCAGACGCTCGAGATCTACCGGAAGGTGTGCGCCTAACCCGTCTAGCCCGGCTAGCCCATCCTTAGGCCCCGGCAAACTTCCGCTCGGCTCCTCTTCGCCGGACTCAGCCGGTAACACCTTTGAGTTCGTCACCCAACGCGGCGGCCTCGTCAGGCGTCAGCTCCACGACGAGTCGACCGCCGCCCTCAAGTGGTACCCGCATAACGATGCCGCGCCCCTCCTTGGTTGCCTCCAAAGGACCGTCTCCGGTCCGGGGCTTCATGGCCGCCATCGAGTGCTCCCTCCAGATTCCAGCTGGCCCGCTTTCGCGGACTTGGTCGGCGTCGAGCACGCCCCGCCGGCGGATTCCCAGCCATACCCGACATTGAACTGCCAAATCACCCCCCCATTGTTCCCTATCCGGCTGAATTGATACACAAGACCCGCTTGTCCGGCCCCATCAGGCTGCGAGACGCCATCCCGCGGCTGCTCAACGGGCCGCCCCGTCGCCGCGTTAAGGCACCCAGCAATCGCGAATATGGTCGTCGACCATGCCCGTCGCCTGCATCAGCGCGTAGGCGGTGGTTGGCCCGACGAAGCGGAATCCGCGCCGTTTCAGTTCGCGCGCCATCGCCTTAGATTCCTCGCTGGTCGACGGGATTTCGGATGGCCCGGCGGGCCGCGGCCGCGGTGCCGGCGCAAACGACCAGAGCAGCTCGGACAGATCTTCGGATCCCATCTCGGCGGCTACCCGCGCGTTGGCGATCGTCGACTCAATCTTGGCCCGGTTGCGGACAATTCCTTCATCGGCCATCAGCCGTTGCACATCGGCGTCGGCGTAGCCGGCGACCTTCTCGATGTCGAATCCGGAGAAGGCGCGCCGGAAATTCTCCCGCTTGCGCAAGATGATCAGCCACGACAGGCCGCTCTGAAAGGCCTCCAGGCTCATCCGCTCGAACAGCGCCAGCCGGCCGTGCAACGGACGGCCCCACTCCTGGTCGTGGTAGTTGCGGTACAGGTCGAAATCCGGCCCGGGCCGGACATTCGCCCAGCCGCATCGGACCAGTCCGTCATCGCTCACGTCATTCCTGACGATCTTCGCCACCCACAGGTTCCGGGGCATCCAGCTCGGTTTCGGCGGCCGCCGCCAGTTCACCGCGTAACGCCTCAAGCTCGCGGGCGAGCCGGTCCAGCACCCAGTCCACCTCGCTGGCCTTGTACCCGCGCAACACCTGGGTGAACTTGACGGCGTCGACGTCGGCGCCGGTGACGCCGAACGCGGGCAGGACCGTCGCCGTCGTCCCCCGCGGCAGGGGCGGCAACTGCTCACCGCGGCCGAATAGCAGGCTGGCAGCGATGAACAGCACGATCGCCACCAGGACCAACACCGCCAGGTACAGCAACACCAAAGCCACGTGATCGATATTGCCCTACACCGCCGACGGCACGGTGATCAGCGTGGCCGCAGCCCATTCATCGGCGGCCGGTCCACCAGCGACACGGGCGAGGTGTGCTGGGTGTAGCCACAGCCGTCGGGGCCGTCGGCGAAAAACTGGGTCAACTCAACGCCGGAATCGGAGATTCCGCACCGCGACAGCAAGGTGGCGATGACCTGACGGCTCATCGCGCCCAGCGCAGCCAACGGTCGGTTGCGGTGCGCCCGCACGCCCAGGTTGACCTGCGCGATCGCGTCCAGCCCCAACCGGTCGAACGTGTCGATCAGGAGGCCGATCTCGACCCCGTACCCCGGGGCGAACGGCAGCGCTGTCAACAATTCCCGGGTGGCCGCGTACTCACCGCCGAGCGGCTGCAAGATGCAGCCCAGCTCCGGCCGCAGCGCCGCCAGCAACGGCCGGGCCACCAGCTCTGTCACCCGCCCGCCACCGGTAGAGCCCGCAGCGCCACCCACCTCGCCGCTATCACTGACACCGTCGGCCTCGCGGACCATCAGAGGCCGTCGGTAGAAGCTCTTGACCAGGTGAACCCCGTCAGCGGTGAGTAGCGGGTCGACCAACCAGGGCACGTACATCGGGTGCGGGTCGATCAGGTCGGCGTCCACGAACACGACGATGTCGCCGCTGGTGGCCGCGAGCGAACGCCACAACACCTCGCCCTTGCCGGGCAGCGTTGGGACCTCGGGTAACGCTTGTTCGCGGCTGACGACGCGGGCACCGGCCGCGATGGCGCGGATCTCGGTGTCATCCGTCGAGCCCGAGTCGAGCACAACGAGCTCGTCGACCAAACCATCGACCAGCGGCGAGATGCTGTCGATCACCGATTCGATGGTTTCTTCCTCATCGAGGGCGGGAAGTACCACGGAGATCGTGCGCCCCGCCTTCGCCGCTTCCAATTCCGCGATGGTCCGGCCGGGACGGTTCCAGCTGCCGTTGGACCGCCAGACGTCGCCGGGCCGGGCGCCGAGCGCCCCAGGATTGGTGAGGTCGCCGGCGACTAGCTCCGATGCGGTCATGCCAACCCCCTCACCGTGCGCGTCGGCGGACGCATGCCCTGGATCGAGGCCACCATTTCCAGTACTCGCCGGGTAGC